>OCOJ01046913.1_pt4 | contig 12223 bp, 11 predicted proteins | sample 1539251 | NCBI WGS metagenome assembly OCOJ01 (sample SAMN01911457, study PRJEB22624) | soil metagenome | biome: Soil | place: Malaysia | collected 2012-04-30 | depth RA_metagenome m
CTTCGGCCTCAACTACTTCCTCGGCGTCGACGGGCTCAGCTCCCCCCTGCTGTTCGTCTCGGCGCTCCTGACTGTCCTCGTTATCGTTGGCTCCAGGAGGCTCATCGACCACCACGAGGCCGAGTACTACTCCCTGATCTTCATGTTTGAGGGGGCGATAGTGGGGGTCTTCACCTCCCTCAACCTGATCCTGTTCTACATTTTCTGGGAGATAGTCCTGATCCCAATGTTCTTCTTCATCGGTGTGTGGGGCGGCCCGCGGCGGAAGTACGCCGCTCTGAAGTTCATCATCTTCACCTTCGCCGGGAGCACCATAATGCTCCTGGGCTTCCTCTACTTCTACATGGGGATGCCCACGCCCTCCTTCGACATCCCCACCATCCAGGCGATGCTCCAGGCCCACCAGATCCCTGTCAGCCTGGAGTACGTCCCGCTACTGGCTTCTTTCATCGGGTTCGCAGTGAAGCTCCCACTCGTCCCGTTCCACACATGGCTCCCAGACGCACACGTCGAGGCCCCCTCCCCCATCTCGGTGCTGCTGGCCGGGGTCCTCCTGAAGATGGGGGGCTACGGGTTCCTCAGGATCAGCATCGGCCTGTACCCGGGCGCTTCTGCGCAGTACGCCTGGGTCTTCCTGGGACTGGGCCTGTTCTCCATGTTCTACGGGGCGGCGGCAGCGCTTCTGCAGAAGGACCTGAAGAAGATGATAGCGTTCACGAGCATCAACCACATGGGGTTCGTCCTCTTCGGGGCCTATGCGACCCTGGTCTCGGGCAGCCTCCTCGGCATCCAAGGCGCCATCTTCCAGATGTTCACCCACGCCCTGGCTGTGGGGAGCCTCTTCATGCTCTCCGGCTACATCCAGCACCAGGCGGGAACCAGGGAGATCCCGCTCCTGAAGGGCCTCGGGACTACCATGCCCCGAACCGCGGCGATCCTGGTCCTCGGCGCAGCGGCGGCCATGGGCCTGCCGCCGTTCTCAAGCTTCCTGGCCGAGTTCATGGTGATCGCGGCGGGCATCTCCGCTTCGGCTGTCACCGCCATCTCCGTCCTCGTCCCGGTCATAACAGCGGGCTACTTCCTCTGGATGATTAAGAGGACGGTTCTCTCTCCGGCGGAGGCGGGGCACGAGGCCCACGACATGGGATGGTCGGACGTGGCGGCCTTCGCGGTCTACCTGGTCCCTCTTGTCATCCTCATAGTAACTTCGTACCTCATCCTGACCCCCGCCCTCCCTGTGGCCCAGTTCCTGAGGGGGTTGGCGTAGCATGATTGACTACCTCACGATCACTGTCGCGCTGCTCGCAGGGACCGGACTGTTCCTCCCGCTCCTCCAGGTCTTCAGAAGCGGGAAGGAGAACCTCGCCGGGTACATCCTCGCCCTGGTGCTCGCGGCCGCGCTCGCCCTGATAGGCCTGTTCACCCTGTATCCCTCCTCCGTACCCTGGGCCGGCTCTCTCGTCATCCCCGACCAGCTGGGCGGGGTGTTCGCACTGGTCACAGTCGGCGTAACCCTTGCGGTGACCGTGGCGTCCTTCGACTTCCAGAAGAGCGCCAGCAACCCTGTCTACTACAGCCTGCTCGCGTTCACCGCCCTGGGCATGGTCCTGCTCGCCTACTCCCAGGACCTGCTGCTGCTCTTCGTTTCATGGGAGCTGATGAGCCTTCCGACCTACGTCCTCGCCGGGTTCGACAAGAAGCTCCGGTCAAACGAGGCGTCGGTGAAGTACGCGATCATAGGAGCGATGTCGTCGGCGGTCATCCTCTACGCGATTAGCCTCGCCTACGGCCTCACAGGCAGCACCCAGATCTCGGCCGTCGTCACCGGGTTCACGAGCCACCCGTCTGCCCTCGCGGGCGTCGCAACCCTCCTGTTCGTCGCTGGCTTCGGCTTCAAGATGTCGATCGTCCCCTTCCACATGTGGATACCTGACGCGTACGAAGGGGCCCCCGCCACCATAAGCACCCTCCTCGCGGCAGCCACCAAGAAGGCCGGGTTCATTGCAGCCATCAGGGTCCTCCTGGCCATCACCACGCTCTACGCAGTCACGAAGAGCCCAATCTTCACCATGGCGAACGTCTTCGCCGTTCTCGCGGTGGTCACGATGACGGTCGGGAACATCTCCGCCCTGACCCAGAAGAGCATGACCAGGCTGCTCGCCTACTCGAGCATAGCCCAGGCGGGGTACATGCTGATCGGGTTCGTGGCCTTCGCCAACGCTCCAGGCTCCTCGGCAGCCACCCTCGGGCTGACGGGGACAGTCTTCCACGTGATCAACCACGCGGTGATGAAAGGGGTGGCCTTCCTGGCCGCGGCACTCGTCATCCTCCAGCTGAAGAGGGCGGACCTCGGGGCCTACAACGGGCTTGGGAAGCGTATGCCCATCACCGCATTCACACTGACCGTCGCCTTCCTCGGCCTTGCGGGTGTCCCTCCGCTCAGCGGGTTCTGGAGCAAGCTGATACTCGTCCTCTCCGTCGCCAACGGGCCCTACGCCTGGGTGGCCTTGGCCGCGATCCTGAACTCCGCCTTCAGCCTCGGCTACTATGCCTGGGTCATCAAGCGGATGTACATCGACGAAGGGGAGAGCACCGAGCGCGTGAAGGAGCCCTTCTGGTTCGTACTAATCTTCGCCATCATGGTCGGGCTGATAATAGGCATCGGCCTGTTCCCTCAGCAGGCGATCAACTTCGCGTCGAACGCTGTGTCCGGACTCGGTTAGAGCCAGTTAATCCTGATTCGAGCCCTGTCGGGGAGTATCTTCCTGAAGGGCACGCCCGTCCCTGTGTAGAACTTCGTGAAGAACTCGTAGAGGTGCAACCTCAGGTCTTGGACGTAGACAATGAACGCCTCGAAGGACAGTATGAGAAGGTTCAGCACTACCCAGGGGACGATCATCACGGGGTTGGCCCAGGGCTGAAGCAGGTTGACTATCAGGAGGAGGGCGGCGTGGACAAGCAGCATGACCGCAAGCCTGACGTAGCTAATGGTGTTGGACATGAACTGAGAAATCCTCTCGAAGACCTCCAGGCCCCCGTTCGAGAGGGCCCCGAGCACCGACCCCCCCTTCAGCCTCCCGGCGGCTATCGCCACGCTCTTCCCTGCGAGGATCACAATCATGGACGGCACCAGCACAGCGAGCGAGACCGCGCCCAGCACGTTGTTCGGCACTCCGATGAGCGGGTTCGGGGCGGAGCTCGACAGCACGTTGAAGCTGAAGCCCACGCCGACGAAGGCGAGCCCGTATCCGACACCAGATAGGTACATCGTGAAGACTGGGACCTTCTCTAGCCAGAGCTCTGCCCGGTCGTGCGCTTTTGCAGCCTGGTAGACGTCGAGGCCGAGGGCCGTCGCCAGGTGCGCAATCCCGATGAGGAAGCTCACGATCAGGACCAGATTGATTCCCGCGAAGGGCGTCGGCAGGAAGTTGAACGTGTCCACAGCGCCAGCCGCCCTGTGGATGATCTCTATGGCGGCAGGGATCGGGACAAAGCTGGAAAACGAGAGCTCGAAGAACTCCCCGAAGATCACTCCAAAGACTATCGCAGAAACCCCGGCCACGACGAACATGTTGGCCCACTGCCTCATGTTCCCGGTCGACACGTGCCTGACCCAAAGGAAGAACGCGGTCAGAATCAGCCCATGACCGACGTCGCCGAACATCATCCCGAAGAATATGGGGAAGACGAAGGAGACAAGCGGGGTGGGGTCCACCTCGTGCTCGGCTGGAATCCCCTGCTCCATGGTGACAGGCTGGTAGAGCCCCAGCCCCTTCCTGTTCTCCATGAGAGTTGGGACGCGCCCACCCTCCGAGCTGGGTTCCACAGGCTCGGTGTGGACTATCCACCTGCCGAACATCTCCTTCAGCTTCGGCTCCTTGCTGGCCGGGATGTACCCGGAAATCATCGCCATCCTCTGCATCTCTCCTGACACCCTTGCCTCGTCCAGGGTCTTCCGGGCCACCTCCGACAGCTCCCTCAGCGCGAGAAGCTCTGTACCGTGCTTTTCCCTGGACTCTGCCATCTGCGCTTCGGCCGTTTCCTTGGCCGCGATGGCCGCGTCGTGGTTCTGGGACGCCTTCCTGTACGCCTCCGCAGGGTTCTGCGGGAAGCCGGAGGGGATGACGAGGGGTTTGAGCTCGAGGAGCTTCATCGTCTTGTCAAGCTTCATCTCTTCAGCCCTGGCGACGGCCACCATGACAAGGGTCTGCTCCTTGCTGACCGGCTGCCTCAGGAACAGCGCCCCCGGGAGCGACTTGCCGAATTCCTCCAGCTTTTCGTTCTCGACCAGCAGGGTCATCGCCTTGAACTGAGCGAGTTCAGAGAGCCCGGTCAGGTCAGACGAGAACCCTGACACCGCCCTGAGCGCACCCATGAGCGCCTCAGCGTCCGCCTCCTCCTTCTGCGCCTTCTGCAGCAACACTTTCTCCGCCCTGACCTCTTCTGAAATGGGTCCGAGCAAGGCATCCGCCTTGTTGAGGAGCTCCTCCCAGTTGGACGCGTCGAAGGTGCTCCTAGGCACCTTGACCCCCCTGAATACGATGTCCATCTGCCCGGGCATCAGCTTCAGCCCAAGGTCCTTGACCGCCTGGTCTGCCTGTGCGAACAGCCTCACCGCCTTCACTGTCAGCTCCTGGACGCCGGGATCGAAGTTCTGGGGCGCCCCTTCGAGCGGGTGGAAGTCCTCGAAGTGGGCCAGCGCCTTGGCTACGTCTTCATACTCACTGCGGGGGGAGATTATCGTGACCTTGGAAAGCCGGGCGACACCCAATCGCTTTGCGTTTTCTGCCGCGCCCGAGTTCCGTTATTAAGCATGGTGGGGGTTTCGGAAAGAACCCCCAAGGCTTCTCTCATAGTTCTATGGATTAATCATTATAAGCTGTCCGACTTCGGCAGGCAAGACTTCGGAGACTCAGGATTGTCGAGCAGGACATATGTTGGAACCAAGGCATTCGCGCTCAGGGGCTCTATCCTAGACGCGGCCACGGTGCAGAAGCTCGCGGAGTCTTCCTCGCTGGAGGAGCTTGTGAACAGGCTCCGCAGCACACCCTACGCCGACGCCTTCTCCTCCATGTCGCCGCCCTACAACGCGAGGAGGATTGAGCTCGCCCTCCGGGAGCGCCTCGCAGTCGTCCACAGGTCAGCCACCCAGGGCGCAGGGAGGTACAAGATCCTCCAGCTGTACTACCTGAAGAACATCGCCTGGGACCTGAAGCTGGCCCTGAAGGCCAGGGCCCTCGGCCGCTCCTACGAAGAGACTGTGGAGTACCTCGACATGAAGGCTGAGGAGCTCGTGGGGAGAAGGGACCTCATAGTGAAGGTCCTATCAGCCAGGGACGTCAACGAGGCAGTCACGATGCTGTCTGGCTCGGAGTTCTTCTCCGACGTGGAGAAAGCTCTCGCTGCATATTCTTCGAAGGGGGAGATCCGGTTCTTCGATGTGTACATCGATCACGCGGTCCTTTCTGCGATATCGAAGGAATACTCGCTCAACTCGAAGCTCTATTCTGCGAAGTCGGCGAACGTGAACGGAGTGGGCGATCTGGTCGCCCTCGACATCGATGCCTATAACGTGCTCAGCGTCCTGCGCTCGAAGCTCTGGGGACTCACGGAAGCGGAGGTCCAGGAGCTGATTATCGCCCCCGCGAGAAGGGTGTCGCTCCAGGCACTAAGCAGCATGGCCGCAGCCGACTCGGTGGCTGAAGCCGTGAAGATGATCGAGTCCGCCTACCGCTTCCCAATGCAGGGGGCCCAGAGCGACGAGGAGCTCATCGACATGGCCGAGGACGGCTTCGCCAGGGAGATGAAGGACACGGCGGCTCTCGCCTTCGTCTGGCAGGGCCTCAGCCCCGGCACGATCATGGCGCTGATCAAACTCCTCGAATTCGAAGTGAGCAACTTGGCAGCTATAGCCATCGGGGTCGAGGCCGCGATGGACCCGAAGAAGATCCTCTCCAAGTTGAGAGTGTAGTCCTGGATTTCCAACATTCAACCCGTCAATGTTTATAAGCGGTATTCGAAGCCGCTGTTTCGTCAAGCAATGCGAAGGCTTTCCAAGGCGTTCCTTGCCCTCGGCTTCCTTGCGACACTGATGTCCGCGGTTTCGGCCCCAGTCTTCGCCATCACTCCTGGAGCAGCAGCCAACGGTCAGCAGTTCCTCGCGGCTGGCCTCGCGTTCGGCCTGGCAGCCCTCGGCGCGGGTGTCGGCGTTGGAACATCCGGCTCGGCCGCCATCGCCGCAGTGACCGAGAAGGCAGAAGTGAGGACTACCGCGCTGATCTTCGTAGTGCTTGCAGAGGCAATCGCAATCTACGGGTTCGCGATAGCCTTCATCATCCTCGGCCAGTCCGGGTAGACGTTCAGAAGGGAGTCTCAGCGATCTAGTAGTCTCGGAGTATCGAAAAGTCCGAGAGGTCCTCTAGCAGAACAGTCGCCTCGTTCCTTGGAAGGTGCATCAGCCGCCTCTTCGCTTCCTCCGCGTATGACTCGGCTTGGGCCGTCATCTTCCCGACAACCTCACTCTCGCTATGGGTCTTCAGCAGCCCCACTGTCACCTTGTCCTGGGACCTCCAGTCGAGCAGGTCGTCCTTCAGCTGGTACGCTATGCCCATGCACCTTCCGTAGTCCGCGAGGGCCTCGACCTCCTTCTCGTCCCCTCCCCCGATCAGGCCCCCCAGTTTCGCAGATGTCTCGAAGAGGGAGGCCGTCTTCTCTGTTATGATCCTGATGTACTCGTCCCATGTCAACTTGTAGACCTGGGGATCGATGGTCAGCTCAGAGTACTCCCCCTCGGCCATCTGCAGGGCCGCGTTACTCACCTCCTCGGCGATTCTCCTGTCGTCGTATCGGGCCGAGATGGCCAAAATCATTGCGAAAACGAAGTCCGCGCTGAGCAGGGACGCGCTGTAGCCGTACTTTATGTGGAACGGCATCTTGGCCCTCCTCACCTTCTCCTCGTCGATGACGTCGTCGTGGATGATGGACTCGGTGTGCAGCAGCTCCACGGCGACCGCGGCTCCTAGGACCGAATCATCCTTGCATCCGAGCGCCTCAGCGGAAAGCATGAGCATGACCGGGCGGACCCGCTTTCCTCCCTCTATGGCATACACGAGAGGGTCGTGGAACCTGGAGTGGGTGTAGAGCTTGAGCTCCCTTGCGAGCGCCGAGTCCACGCGAGTAGCGTAGGATTTCATCCGCGCCTCAAGGGCTGCCATCGAAACGGCCCTGTCTTCCACCATCTCCTAACACTCGGGCCTCGACATATTAGGTTTGTATATATTATGTATGCCTAAGTGAAAATGCTTGCTCCCTTTCAAGGTCCATCAACTGCAGCTGGGAGGAAGGCACTACCTCCTCCTCCCGAAGCTGAACACGATGCAGGCCGAGATCCTTGAGAGCAGGCTTGTGAAGTCAGGCTTCTCGGTCGAAAGAGGGGAGGTACTGACCGCCAGGTCAAGGCAGGGGGCCATTCATGTCGCGAAGTCGGGTCTCTGCTGGTCGTCTCTCGACCCGTCAGACTGGGTCCTTCCCGCCATCCCTGACCTCCTCGCCTCCCCCAAGGAGAGGACTTCCCTGGCGAGCCTGAGGAGCCTCTACCTCAGTTTGCCGCGGTCGGGCGCATCGAAGGCGATCCGACTGTTCACCCGCGTCGAATGCGGACCTCTCTGGCTGAAGATGCGCGCGTCCGACGGATGCGGGTTGGCACCAGACGAGCACGCTGTCGCCACATTCCTATTCAACAGGACAGACCGCAGATGCGCACTGCTGACAGATTTCTTCGTCGATGGGGCCACGCCGCGGATCTGCGGCAGGAGGAGGTACTTCGACTCGGACCTCAAGTCCGACGAGGCCGTAGCTACGCTCAGAGTAGTGGGGAGGCGCGGAATCAGAAACTCCTATGTCAACAAGGAGGGCACATTCCGGCTTGCAGGTCTGCGCGCCGTCAGGCAGCTCGACTGGGAATCCCTGTTTGAAGAGCTGGGCGAATGGTGCTTCTTCACCGCATCATAGCGAGAAAGCTCTAATTGCAGGCTTCGTCGGCCCCAAACCAGCCCCGGTAGTATAGAGTCCACATCGGCGTACAGCCCGGTCAAACCTCAGGTGTCGAAAGTATGCCGGCCTTTCGAGTCGGCGACCCGGGTTCGAATCCCGGCCGGGGCAATCCNAAGCACGTGATGAACCTTGTTTGGCAAACAGAGACTGTTCCGGCCTTAATCGCCCTCGCCTGCCCTGACGTGAACTTATCCACGCGGAGCAAACGCTGTTACTCGACACCGTATGCGTAGGGGTGAATGAAGGCCTGCCTGGCTCTGGGTCCGGTGCACCCCCGCCTAAGATTGTCTGCTCGATTCCATCAGAACCACCGACGCACTCTCGCCCTGTAGGCCATGAAGGCTTCCCCAAACCTCTCTTCGAGGTACTTCTCTTCGCGTGGAATCTGCAGCCGGTCGAAGAGGACAACAACGACTAGGAGCATTATCAGTATGTAGCCGGAGTCGAGGATGAGCGAGGTCCCAAGATACAGGAGTGCGAAGCCGAGGTAGATTGGATTCCTGCTGAAGGCGTATGGCCCGTCTTGGACGAGCTCGCTGCTGGGGCTCCAGACCATCAGCGTTGTCCTGTGCCGTCGGAGCGCCATCCTGGCCCAGAGAAAAATAGTGATTCCGAGGACAAAAAGCGGAACCCCGACGACCAACGTTTCCAAGGGCACCCATATGGGCAGAGGTGAGTACAAGTTCACAATCCCCCCGCCCACCAGCCCTGCCAAGAATACCAGAGCAATCCAGCTGAAGGCTCCCGCCGATTTTGCCTCAGACAACGAGGTCTCTCGGTGCCTTCAGAAGTTAAGAGTTTCAAAGGTTCATGACGCCTACGCCAGGAACAATTGAACGTACAGGCCCAACACCATGTGCTTTGTGATCAGACTTGCCGACCGTTTCTTGAGCGCCTATGGCACCACTAATCATGCCCGAGTTCAGGTCGGGACAGATTTCAAGCAGCATTAGGTAAAGCAGGCTCAATTCTGGTTAATTGTGGGTGGATTGTCTAGTTCGGATTTGACATGAGCAGATCATCATTGCGCACGTGCAATGGCAGGTCAATGCAGCAGTGATCAAACAACGTAAACGATGTCGTTCAGTTGGCTGTCCGGCTCGCCCGCATAGCGGCAAGCCGCCGAACCACGACCCAACGATGCATCGCAATCTTCCTCGTCTTCTTGAACCCCGCCTTCTCGAACATTCCCAAGGTCCCGCTACAAAGGAACGAACTTGAGACCTTTTGACCGGTGTAGTCTTCAGGGTACGCCTCGACGGTTCCCCCTCCAAGTCGCGAGATCTCCCGCAGGGCCTCGCGCAGGGCGAACCTCGCAATCCCTTTGCCTCGACGCTCTCGGTCGATGAAGAAGCACGTGATGCGCCAGTCCGGAAGATTCGCCAGTCCCTGGTCGTAGGCCTTCTTGCTCCTGATGTTGGGAAGTTCGGTCGTAGGGCCGAATTGACACCATCCGACTGCCTTCGGCCCGTCGAAGACCAGGGCAGCGTGAGCACGACCTTCCCAAACGAGCGCCTTCTTCATCGATTTGTACGCCGCGTATCCATGCCTTGTCTCGCCCGGCTCAAGGTGAAAAGAGATGCACCAACACCCACCGAAGATTCCATTATGCTTCTCCACGAGGCGCGCGAAGGCGGGCCAGGTGTCTGGGGTGAGGGGTTTCGAGGTCAGGGGCGTGGCTTAAACGAGGGGACTCGAAGGGCGGGTCGGCAAAAGACTTTCGGTGTGGGGGGTCAATAGAATGCCGTAAGGCGATTTGACATCCTGTTGCGTGTGACTGCTGGCAGCTAAAAACGCCAGGGCTTATCTCGCCCACCCGTGCCTGAGCACCTATCTGGTTGCCCCAATCCCGGCCGGGGGAATCTNCGGGGGAATCTTGCACACGGAGAACGTGCTGCCGCTTGACATCATGAGAAAGGAGTGGAACGGAGAGGATGGCTCCCACCGAGAAACGTTGACCAACTCCGCCTCAGCCTCGCAGTACATGTGCCTGCTTGAGGACGGTGTCAATAAGCAAGTCGAAGTCCGATCTCGTCGTCCTATGATTCGTGTTGGCAACTCGAATTGCGAACCGCCCATGAATCCGGGCATTCGACGGTACGGCGACTCCTGATTCCTGCAATCGAACCAATAACGCTGAATTGAAGGCATCTGTTTCTGTTTCGCTCATGCCGTCTTGACGGTAACGAAAACAAACCACGTTCATCGGTGCAGGTGCCAGCAATTCCAACTCTGGCTCTGACTCGACCCGTCTGGCGAGGTACTGCGAATCGTCGATGTTCTGCTCAACCAACGCGCCAAGCAAGTCAGTCCCGTACACAGAGAGATTCATCCAAACACGGAGAGCACGGAATCCGCGTGAGAGCTGGACACCCAAAGAGGCGAACTCCGTTGGCTTGACCGCAATCCCGCCTTTGAACGTCTCTAGGTACGAGGGCGCAAAGGAGAACGCCCTTTGATGAGCCTCTGGATTCCGGACAAGCACGACGCCCGTCTCATATTGCATGTACCCCCATTTATGAAGGTCGAAGGCCAAGGANNNGGAGTCCGCCTTCTCCAATCCATCGACGAGGCGGCGATGCCTGGGCGATAGTTTTGCCAGCGCGCCGAAGGCACCGTCGACATGGAACCAAACGTGTTCGGATTTCGCCAACTCGACCAATGCCTCCAGATCGTCAGTCGCTCCAGTCGTCACCGTCCCCGCGTTTCCGATGATACAGAACGGCCGATCTCCACGACTCCGGTCTTCTCCCATCATACGGGCGAGCTCGTCAACCCGGATGCGGTCACTGGCATCCACAGGCACCTTCCTGAACCCTGAGGTCCCGAGACCCAGCAGGTCGCAGGACCGCTCAGCCCATCCATGGGTTGCCTCGGACCCGTAGACTCTCAAAAGGCCGGTCGTTTGAGGATTGATGCCCTCCTTGCGAACTTCGAAAGATTCAAGGGTGTTCCTGGCGGTCGCCACCCCGATTAGGTTAGCGACTGTCCCTCCGTCGACCAAAAGCCCACTTGCCTCTTTGGGGAAGTCGACGGCCTCGGCCAGCCAACCGATGACCTCGTGCTCTACTAACGAAGCGGACTGGTCGTATCCCGATACGTGGCAATTCATGGCTGAAGCGAGGAGATCTGCGTAGAGTCCCACCGGAGTGCCGTTGCCCATGACCCATCCCCAGAACCGAGGGTGGATGTTTCCGGTCGGGTAAGGTAGGATGTGTTGTTTGAAAGCCTCATAGACGTCCGACGCTTTCGCTCCTTTGCGCGGTAAGGGAGACCTGAGGAATTCGCGGGTTTCTTCGGGAGGGCTCTGCCAGGCGGGTCGTTCGCGGACTGTACGAAGGTACTCAACCATGTCGTCTAGCATCCGGTGTCCCAGAGCCCTGAACTCCTCCCAGTCGATGGGGTCGAGCGATAGGCTTTCGGCAGGTCGGGTATCCTCGGGTTTCATTCTACCTCCGCCAGGGGCCTCGACCTAGAAGCAGCCTCAGCGCACTCAATCAGGCGGTTCAATTCAGAGACGAATGCTTTCCAAGAAGCTTGGCCAAACATGCCGATGATCTTCGCCTGCATTTCGGCCCAACTCCTGTCGGCTGTTGCCAAGACATTCCTTCCCCGTTCTGACACAGACGCGGCCTGAGATCGGCCATCTTCCCCATGCCTGACTGCAATCCACTTCATTCTTTGCATTGTGAGGAGCATACGGTAGAGCGAGGTCCTATCCATAGCCAGGTCCTCGGCCACGCGCGTCAGAGGTTCCTCAGGGTGACGGAGAACAGCGCGTATCACTGCCAGCTGAGTGACGTTCATTCCGGAATCCGAAAGCGATGCGTCATAGGCACGAGCGAGAACTCGTGATGCGCGCCGGACACTGGTGCAAGCGCACGGTCCGGGAACAGCATCAACCTCCAAGACTTCGCTAACCGCGGTATTGATGTATATACATCTTTTTGAACTGGCCCCCTAGCTGAGCTTGGCATCTTCCTACCCTAGGACGCCATGCGTGGATTCCGCGGTTGCTGTGATTGGTATCCTAAGCGGTGACGGTATGACTAGTCATGCCCGAGTCCCGGCGGCCACGACTAGAGCGCATCCCGGGAGCTTCGGACTAGACCGTCATTTCTCTCATTAGCCTGGACGTCTCGGAGAGTGCCCAGCGGTAGGAGCCATAGCT
>OCOJ01059922.1_pt4 | contig 12219 bp, 16 predicted proteins | sample 1539251 | NCBI WGS metagenome assembly OCOJ01 (sample SAMN01911457, study PRJEB22624) | soil metagenome | biome: Soil | place: Malaysia | collected 2012-04-30 | depth RA_metagenome m
ATTTCGGGTTTGTGATTGATGTGCACGCGCACGAGCCAGAGACCATTTACGTCGTGCCGATCAAGAGCGACGGGGAACACTTTCCGCCAGAAGGAAAGCTGCGAGTGTATCGCAGCCGGACGGGTGGAAACGAATGGGAAGCGCTGACGAAGGGATTGCCGCAAAGCAATTGCTACGTGAATGTGCTGCGCGACGCGATGGCCGTCGATTCACTCGAAAAGTGCGGCGTGTATTTTGGCACCACCGGCGGGCAAGTGTACGCGTCGGCGGATAGCGGGGACAATTGGGTGCCCATTGTGCACGACCTTCCGGCCGTGCTTTCGGTGGAGGTCCAGACGTTGCCATGATTCGGGTGGTGCTGCCGTCGCATCTGCGGGCGCTGGCGCATGTCGGCTTCGAGGTGGAGATCGAAGTCGAGGGCCGACCGACACAGCGGTCGGTCCTGGACGCACTCGAAGCGCGGTATCCGATGTTGCGCGGGACGATTCGGGACCACGTAACGCTACAGCGGCGGCCGTTCTTGCGGTTTTTCGCGTGCGAGGAAGACTTAACGCACGAGCCGCCCGATGCGCCGCTGCCGGAGAAGATTGCGTCGGGGGCGGAGCCGTTCTACATCATCGGAGCGATTGCGGGCGGGTAGAGGCGCGTTTTTGCGTGAGATGGATTTTTCAAACACGAAGCAGTGGCGAAAAGGATTTGGAGGATTCGTTGTAATTCGTTTGAGGGATTTCGGGAGCAGCGAGCACATAAAAAGTTGATTCAGGGGGGAACAATGGGTGTCAAGCCGGAGTTATTCCAGCAGGATTTGAAGATTGCATTGCGGTCGCTCATGCGCGCGAAGGGGCTGGCGATTACGGTGGTGCTCACGCTGGCGCTGGGCATCGGCGCGAACGCGGCAATTTTCGCCTTGGTGCGGGGCGTGTTGCTGAAGCCGCTGGTAAACNCGCTGGTAAACCGCGACGAGGACCGCCTCATCTACATTCGTCAAAGCCTCCCGAGCCTCGGCGTCGAAAACGCTACCTTCTCCGTCCCGGAAATTCAGGACATTAAGTCCGGCGCCCACACCATCAGCGAATTCGGCGACTTCTCGACCATCGGCTTCACAATGATTGGCCTGGGCGAGCCTCGCGAAGTTCGCGCCGGCGTTGTCGGCGGCTCCTATTTCGAAGTTATGGGTCTCCATCCGGTCCTTGGCCGCCTCATCGGTCCGCAAGACGACGGGCCTAATGCCGCTGGCGTTGTCGTCCTGACGTATCGTTTCTGGTCGACCGTTCTCAAGAGGGATCCTTCCGTCATCGGCAAAACCCTTCGCCTCGGCAGCATTGGGGATCGGACTGGCACCATCATCGGCGTCCTCGAACCTTCCATCCCATATCCTGCGGATACGGAAATCATCGCCAACGTCGTCACTAGCCCCCACCATCTCTCCGCTACCATGGTCCAGGGCCGCGTCCATCGCATGACCGAACTCTTCGGCCGCCTCGCTCCCGGCGCGACGCTTGATCAAGCTCGCGCCGAGCTTCGAACCGTTTACGCCTCAATGATTAGCCAGCATCCCGGAGACTACTCGAAAAAGGGTGAATCCCAGATCAGCGCCGTTCTCCTCCGTGAACAAATCACCTCTCGTGCCCGCACCGTTCTGCTGGTATTGCTGGCCGCTTCCGGTCTCGTCTTCATCATCGCCTGCTCGAACGTCGCCAATCTCATCCTCGCCCGCTCCGTTCGCCGCGAAGGCGAGCTCGCAATCCGCGCGGCCCTCGGCGCCAGCGCCGGTGCCTTGCGCCGCACTTTGCTCGCGGAGAGTCTCATTCTCTGCGTCGGAGGCGCAACTCTCGGCATCATCAGCGCGCGCCCGCTGCTCGCGGTGCTGGCACGTTACGCGTCGCGTTTTTCCGTCCGTGCCCTTGATCTCACGGTAGACCCCAGCATGCTTTGGGTCGGCGCGCTCCTCGCGGTCATCGCCTCCGTGCTCCTGGCTTACGTCCCCCATTTGCCAATGGCCAACACCTCGCAGGCTCCTGGCCTCACGAGCGCAGGCGTCCGCATTACCGGCGGCACGAATCGCCGTCTCCGCATCTTCGCGATTACCCAAATTGCCGCCTCCTTCGTGCTCCTTGCCGGCGCCAGCATGCTTCTCAAAACGCTTCTCGCCCTGCAAGCGGCGCAAACCGGGCTTGATACCCGGCATGTTCTTGCCATCAACGTCCCGGCAATGACCTACGGCAAGACGCCGCAGCAAGTCGTCGATTTCTACAAGGAGTCAATGCGCCGTGTCGATGCACTGCCCGGCGTGAACAAGACGGCTTTCGGTCTCGTCGTTCCATGGCGCGATGCCGGCATTTTTGGCCCGGGTTTTGAATTTTCGGCGGACGGCTACGTTCGTGGTCCGGGTGAGGAATATCCTCGGGCGCAATTTCGAGTCATCTCCCCCGGATTCTTTGCCGCGCTCGGCGTACCGATACTCGCGGGCCGTGACTTCAACGAACTCGACGGCCAGAACAAAGAATCGGTTGTCGTCGTCAGCCAAAGTCTCGCCCAGCGCATGTTTCCGAATCAGGGTGNTTTCCGAATCAGGGTGCGGTCAATCGCCATATTTATTGGACCGATCCCGTGCTGAAATTCATCCCCGGCATTAGCACTGCGCCGCGCCGTATCATTGGTGTGACTGCCGATATCGACGACGAACACATCGTTCCCGGACCCATCTACACCGTGTATAGCCCGTTTGAAGAAGGTCCGATTTTTGGCGGCCGCCTCTTCATCCATACCGCCGCGAACCCGTATTCGCTCGTCACTCCTGTCACGAAAATCATCCGCGAGATGTCTGCGGATCAACCGATTGAACGCGCCGCTACACTCGAGGACGTTCGCGCCGAAGTACTTACGCCGGATCGCCTCAACACCGTCGTCTTCGGTGTCTTCGCGGCTGTGGCTCTCACGGTTGCGCTGGTCGGCGTCGCTGGCGTTTTGGCATTCTCCGTCAGTGCTCGTACGCGCGAGTTCGGGATTCGCCTGGCGCTTGGCTCGCCGCCGAAGCGTTTACTTGCCGGGGTCATCGGCGAAGGAGCCCTGATGGGTGTCGCTGGAGTGGTCGTTGGATCGGCCGGTGGCTACTCGCTGGCTCGCTTCGCGGGCAGCATTTTCCCGGATACGCGCATGCCGGGCGCTTTGCCCGTTGCTGTATCCGCGCTGGTGCTCCTTGCTGCCGCAGTCATTGCGTCGGCGCTGCCGGCAGCCCGCGCCGCGCGTGTCGACGTCATGCAAGCGCTGCGGTCAGAATGAAACTGATCCCTGATCTTTCCGGCTAGCAAAAAGAAAGGCCGAGAGGCTGCGCCTGGCCTCGACTCTCGAATCGGCTGCAGGATCCGTGGGGAATAGACCTGCCCACCGCGCCCAGACAAGCATTGTTCGCTAAAAGGCTCCCTTCCTTATTTATTTGAACTGAGGTCGTGTGTTCCTGCTCGGAATGCGGGAACATCTTCGGCGAAACGATTCCCCGTTGCATGACACTAGCTAACAGGATGATTGGACAGTGTTTGCGATTTGAAGTGTCATTCATTTGAGCTTTTTCAGAGATATTTTGCGATAAATCTAAAGAGGACTTGGGGCGCATAGGGATGTCTTGCAGCCAGATTGACCTTTACGAGGAATGCGTGTGGTGCTATGCTCCGAAGACTTCCTGATCGGACGCAGAAACCATGCAGCTTCACGGCTGTCCTGCCGCCAGGCGATCTTCTCGTGGTCGAGAGGGGAAGGTTGTCTTCTGTCCCCAGAAATCTAGAGTACTTCGGAAATGCCGGAATCACGCCTAGAAGCTTGGAGGGTCCAGTCATGGTCCAACTGATTCATAAGTGCATTAACAAAGGTCTGCTGGCTCTTTTGATCTTTCTCCCGGTCATGCTGTCAGCCCAGCAACCAGCGGGCGCACCACAACAGCAGCCTGCGACGGACGCGGGATCCAGCGCTGCTCAGCAGAGTCCAGCGCCAAGCAATCAGGCTATCTCGCAAACCGGACTGTTACCGATCTACGGCGTAGACGTGCGCCTGGATCCTACCTGGGTGGACAGTTCGCAGTTTCCCAGTCAGTCGGGAAATTACCAGAACTTCGGCACCAGCGCCAACTTCCAGCAACTCTGGAGTGCGTTGCAGCCCGGTGGATACAACGCTCTTCGGGTTGTCATGGACGTCCGCGACACTGCCGGCGCTCCGAATCGCGCGGCGAATTTGTGTGTCTGGGCGAAGAATAACAATGTTCAATTGATCCTGGTGCTGACCGCTTCCGATCCGGGACAGGCGATCGGCCAAGACTTGTCCACGCAAGTTTCTAATTTCGTCCAAGCGCTGGTCACGTTGATGCGCGCCAACAATGGACAATACTTGGCCAACTACTCCCAGATCATGGCGTACCAGATTGAAGATGAGCTGAATCACGCTGGGCAGCATGGGGGAATGGCAGCCCCGGCAGCACAACAGATCGTGCTGCAAGCTGCTCAAGGACTGCGCAAGGCTGAGACCGATGCGCTGAATGGATCCGGATTGGGAGCTACGCCGCTCATGGCCAGCACTTCATTCGATTTCGAATTGATCAAAGCGGGGGCAATTGCCGGCGGGACGCTATCCGATGCGGCTTACGGTCAGGCCTATCAATCCCTCAAACAGACCCTCGCAGGCCTTGCGGGCACGCCAGGCTTGGACTTGCTTGCAGTGGATTGGTTTGCCGGCAGCCTGGGGGGCGGTGGCATAGAAAAGGCGCCGGACTTGCTCAGAAGTCTGATTGCGGATGTCCCCGGCAAACAGCTTGTTCTTACCACCGGTTTTTCAACAGCGTTTCGGTCGGCCGACGAACAGAAACGTTTGTACACCATGGCCTTTGCCAACCTGAGCGATCTCCGCGCTAGCGCTGGGACGAACTGTCCTTTTGTGGGGACCATTTTCCGCGAAGCACTGAACGGAAGCAATCCCAACCCCAACCCACCGGAGCCAACTTTGCCGGGCGACATGGCGAAGTGGGATTGGAACGCCAAAGCGGCGGAGCTTACGGCGATGTGGACACAGGGCAAGAGTTCGGACGACATGAACTGGTGGGTGACCAAAGTTCAGAACAACATGGGCCTCGTCACGCTTCAAACTGACGGAAGCGGGAATGTCGTGGCGGCAAACGCGTTGCCGGCTCAACAGGGAATGACGCAGATCGCGGGCGCGGTGAGCGATGCGAACTCNCCAGATGGCTGCAGCTCAAGCAAACAATCCCTATGCAAGTGGAGGTGCTTCTGCGACGGGCACCACGCCCACTTCCGACCCCAATGCCAACCCTTATGGGCAACAGGTTCAGCAGCAACCGGGAACTCAGCCACAAGGAACTCCAGGAAGTGCGGATGGGTCCGTTCCGTCGAATTCCTTTAATCAAACGCAACAAAACACCACGAACCCGTATGGTGGTGCTACTTCAAGCGGGTATTCTCAGCAGGGATGCACTCCAAACAATGCGCCGCCCCAGTCCTCCACAGATCCCAACGCACAGCAATCCTATGGACAGCCAACGGCTACGAACTGTTCAACTGGCGGGGCGGGTTCTGCGATGGCGCAGGGATTGCAGAGCGCAGCCCAACAAGGAATGATGGGGCTCTTGGGCAGTGTATTCCAGCGGCTGTCGGGGATGGCCTCGGGAGCCGGAGGATCTGGATTCAACAACGGCTCAAACCCTGGTTACAACAACTCCAACAACTATAACAGCTCGAGCGGATACGGCAATCCGAATAGTTACGGAAACAGCGGATCCACGACGGGTGCAAATAACACAACGAATCCAGGGAACGCTTACAACGGCTATAACAACACAACAAGCGCCGGACAGCCTGGAGGGACATCGCCAGGCTATGGCGCCTCTGCGCAGCCGAGCGGGACCGCACCGATGACAGTGCAGATCGGGTCTCAGGATATTTCAGTCCAGCCGACTAGCCCGCAGGTGGGCGCGCAGGCGACCATTAACGTCAACTTGCACAATCAGGGCGCTGCGGATGCTTCCGGCCTCATTGTGCAGGCTGGCGGAAGTGACGGAGCTACACTCGGGCAGCAAGCCAATGTTAGCATTCCTGCGAACTCGAGCACTCCCGTGCAGTTACCGTGGTCCCCGTCAGCGGCCTCATCTTCCTATGGAATCACGGTTAGCGTGAGCGACGGATATGGAAATCAGTTGGCCAGTGCCCAACTAAGTCCTCTCACAGTGTCCTCGGCGCCGAGTAGTTCCACCGCGAACAACACCACGGCATCTGGAGGCGCCAGTCCGGGAGGGACGGTCCCGCCGGCGACGGATCAAACCGGTGGGACTGCATCCGGCAGCGGCGCTACGAGTGGCGCGACCAGCGGTGGTACCGCGTGCGGGACGAACACGGCTGGCAACGCACTTCCGCCGGCGGCAGGATCAGCCACNGCGGCAGGATCAGCCACCGCCTCGATGACCAACTGCACTACCGGTGGAACAACCGCGAGTACGCGAAGCGGCAAAACATCGAACCCCTTGGGTTCCGTGAAGCTGTCAGTCATCCAAGTGGGAGTTCCGGGACAGCAGGTTGTCACAGGACAAGCGTCTTCAGTTGTGGTTCCTCTCTTGAACCCTTATTTGGTTCCCATTACTAACCTGCAAGCTACATTGCAGGTGGATGGGCAGAACACGCAAACGCAGAACCTCGACACAGTTCTGCCGCAGCAGAGCCGCTCTTTGGTTTTCCAAGGCGTCACCTTTGCGCAATCCGGCGCGCATCAGATTNTTGGGGTCAGCGTGGTGAACCAGCGTGCTGGGGCGAGTCCGCTGACGAGCACGGCCACACGGTCAATCAATATTGCCGATGCGAGCAGCGCTTCTGTAGCTGGCAATACTACTACCCAGAGTTCCACCGGCGCTTCGCAATCGGACACGACCAGCACAGGGGCCACTACAACCACGAGCACGGACACGACTTCTGGCACCGGCGCGACAGGGACGGGAACGTCGAGCACTTCGGGAACGTCAACGGCGGGCACGACAGCTACGGGAAACTCCCTAGTGCCCAGCGCCTCAAACAACCTCGTTGCAGGCACTGCGCCAGTCACTGGGCCGCCGGTGCGTTCCGTCATGCCAGGCGCCTTTGTCATTGGCCGCACCACTGTGCCTTCGGGAGCTGCTGTTTTAGCTAGGCCCAATTCCACAGCGATGGCTGCGGGGGGCCCAAATCAGGTGGCGCCTTTGTCTCCTCAGAGCGTATCCCGTGCAATTACACCTTCAGGTGCCGCGAACACCAACCCGTCGGCAATGGCAGTGGCGTCAGCCCGAACGGCGAGCATGGGTAACTCTGTTTCCAGCAGCTCCCCCGCTATAGCTTCTCCTTCGATCCAGCCGCCTGCAGGGTCCAACTCCACACCGGTTCGTGCCATTGGGTCTGGGCGCGGGCCAACCACAGCGTTACCGAACAGGACTCTTCCGGGCACTCCTGGGCAAACGCCCAACATGACTCCCCAATCCAGCACTGCGCCAACTACGACTCCCACTGCCGTTCAGCCGTCGGCGGGGTCCAGCTCTCCTGCGATTCGGGCTTTCGGGTCCGGGGGCAGTGCACCAACCACAACTTCGCCGAACATAACGCTGCCCACGCGACCCGGCCAAGTTGCTAGTACTTCACAAACTTCTAGTTCAGGCACGCCGCCCACAACTTCCGTGTCGCCTCCCGTTCGAGGCATTGGGTCTGGCAATACCACAAGCACGCCTTCGTCTAGCCCTGGGTTTCCAGTGCGGCCCGGCCCCGGCGGAGCGACAGGAACCACGCCTCCTACGACCCCCCCGTCTGTTCAGCCTTCTGGTGGACTGGTGCGGCCCGGACCACTGGTCCGGCCTGGACCGACCGGCAGCACACCTACCCAAACAGCTGCGCCGAACTCAAGCCTCCCCGCTCGGCCTGGCCCTGGTGGCAGCATCATGACCACTCCCTCAGCGAGCGCCGCCATGCCCGGTCGACCAACTCCTGGAGCTGCCACGAACTCGACACCGGCGCGGGGTGCACCGACGACTCCGCAGGGAACCATTGATTTGAGCGTTACGACTTCCGATGTGCGTCTCGAGCCTGCTAGGCCACGCGTCGGCCAATCTGCCTCGTTTACCGCGATGATCCACAATCTGGGAAGCGCCAATGCGCAAGGCGCAGTGGTGGTCTTTAATCTGTTTGTGAATGGCCGTCAGGTGAGCGCTTCGTCGCCTGTGAGGTTCAACATCGCGGCCCGAGGCACTTTCCAAGCCCGCTGGTCGACCGCCATTCCCGCAGGGCAGCAATATCAGGTGGTGGTTATGGTAAACGCTAGCGGCGATGTGAACCCCGGAAATAATCGGGCCGCTCTCGGCTTCGCGAGCGCGCCGCGATAGAGACGAAAGACCTCCGCAGCGAAGGAAGTTTGAGTCGAGTTTTGCATGTATAGAAAGTAGGCCCTGGGAGGAAGTTCCATGCAGAGAGTCCGGTTCGGATTGNACGTGGATCGCAATTTTGCTGATTGCTGCTTGCAGTGTCATGGCGCAACAAAACGGGAAACCCCTAACCAATGAGGATGTCATCTCGATGGTGAAAAACGTGTTGCCGGAATCCGTGATCCTGAGCGCCATCAAGACGAATGACACGAATTTTGATGTCNTCGGCTACCGGACTGATTAGCTTGAAAAAGGCCGGCGTCAGCGCCAAGGTCATGGAAGCCATGCTCACCGCAGCGAACAACAAGAAGAATGGGGGAGGCGCGGCGGTCGGCGGCTCGGCGGCTCCTGCGTCAGGAGCTACGGGCACGGCTCAAGTTCCAAATGCCGCCGCTTTTACCGACGCTAGTTCCGCTGGTACCGCTGCGGCTGGAGCACCCGCGGCAGCGGCTGGAGCGCCGGCAGCTGGAGCACCGGCCTGGCAACCGACAGTTTTCATGCCTCAAGGGGGCGCGAGCCTCAATTTGACCGCCGAAGCGACACAAATCGTGCAAACGAAGGCAAAACCGACTACGTTAAGCTCNCTTGGCCGCGGACCAGGCTCTAAACGAAGCGCTGAACTTGGGAACTCAGGCGGCGCAGCAAGCCATAATGAAGACCAACTCAGCCATGGGCAACACCGCGATGAGTTCTGGTACGAATATCCTAAGCGGAATCATGAGCCGCAAGCCCAAGCAATCCAAGATCACTTACGTTTGGGCTTTGACCGGCGGCAGTTCTCCGACGAATGCGGCCGCCGGCCGACCGACTTTTGTTGTCAACTACGCCGGAATTCCGGGGATCGCTCCGGATCAATTTGAGCCGGTGATCGTAAAGCTCTCTCCGACGCCCCAGTCCAACTTCAGATTGGTCGGAGCGACCGAAGCAGCGACAACTGCGGAGCAGACCACTCAGCAGGATTGGCCGATCTATTCGAGTTTCGTCGAGGATCGCGTAGCTGCAACGATTCAGAAAGTCAGCCCTGGGCACGCGCAAGTGACCCCAGCGGCGGCTCTCCCTGCCGGACAGTATGCCGTGGCCTTGCGCCCCACGAACAAAAACCATAAGTTTTCGGGTGAAGAAGTGGCAAAGAATGAAGGAGAGGGCTTGTTGTTCAATTACGCTTGGTCGTTCACTGTGCAATGAGAGCTGGCTAGGACTGAAACCAGCCAGCAATTGAAGGCGTTCCTTTGATTGTTAGGTCAGAGCGCTCAGGGTGATGGGGAAGGGGCTTTCTTCTCCAAGACCCGTTCGCAGCGCGCGATTTGTTTCTCAATGTCATCGACCGGGCTTGCACCTGCGTTCTGCGGTGAAGCATGGTCACGAAGGATCTTAAACCCGGGCAGGCACTTGTGAAACCATGATTCTGCCTCCTTGCAATGTTGTGCCTTGTCGGCCAGAGTTTTTGCGGAGGAGGCCATCCGAGCGTGAATCTCACCCAACCTGTATTGATCCCAGACATACGCAAGCCCAGCCACCGTTTGCGGAATTTTTGCGTCGGGCACGCTTTCCAGAGAGTCAAGCGACGAACTCAACTCAGTCAGTGCATTGGGCAGGTCTCCTTGCTGTGTGAGGATTTCGCCAATTTGACCACGCACCTGCGCCAAATCTTGGCGGAATTGCAAGTTGGCCGGATCGGCCGCAGCGAGTTTTTGGAAGGACGATAAAGACTCGCGTTCCTTGAGGAGAGCGCTCCTCAGGTCACCCATATTGGCCAAAAGCTGGGCCATTTGGAATTGGTCGTAGGCAGCCATTCGCGCGAAATCCGTGTTGTTTGGATCAGCCGCAAGAAGCGCCCGCGTTGTAGCGACCGCCTTTCCGTAAAGGGCCAAGGCCTGAGGATAATCGCTTGCGTTTTCTTGCAGTATTGCCGCCGCGCGACCGTAGCTCAACCCAAGCAACCGTCGAGCTTTCATGTTCTGAGGATCTGCAGACACTATCTGTTCAAGAATCTCGGATCCTTGGTGAAGAGTCTCGAGACCTCCCGCACGATCGCCAGCCACTAAGGCTTGCTTGAAGCCGTAGTCCATCCGATAGGTGGCGAGGAGCAGACGATTGGCAGGATTAGCAGGATCGGCTCGGTAGGCCTCTTCCGCCACGGCCAATCCCTTTCGGGAGTTCTCCATGGTTCCAGCGAAGTCTCCTTTGAACCAGAGGAGGTCGCTGAGCTTGCCGTAAGCTTGGACGAGCTCCCGACGCAGGTCCAACGCTTTGGAGTTTGCCGCAACGAGGGGTTCTAAGATGGCCAGGGATTTCCTATAGCTGCTTTCGGCGCCTGCCGAATCGCCAAGATTGGCCTGGCGCGGCTGGCCTTGGACGTCTCCGATTTTATCATAGGCCACCGCTAGTTCCCGCTGGAGAGACGGATCGCCCTTCGCCTCCTGGCTGAGACTATCCAAGTATTCCAGGGCCCGGCTGACGAGCAGCTTCCGGGAAGGCGTCGAACCAGGCAGATCTTTAATCGAATCGTGAATCTCAAACATGAGCGAATTGGCTAGCTTGCGGACATCGCTGAAGCGCCGTTCTGCGCGCACACGTTCCGAACGGGCGATGCGAGCCTCGCGGAGAGTCACGCCCAGGGCGGTCAACAGCGCCACTGTCACCAAGGCGGCCGAGGCGACCCCGGCCTTGTTGCGGCTAATGAATTTGGAAGCGCGATAGGAAGCGGTGTCTTTGCGGGCCAGGACCGGAAGTTTGGTGAGGTACCGCCGGATATCTCCGGCGAATTGTTCCACGGACGCGTAGCGGCGCAATGGTTCCTTACGCAAAGCCATAAGGATGATGTTGTCCAGGTCACCTCGCAGGCTCTTGCTGAGTTTTTCGAGAGCTCCATGATTCGCGGGGCTGGTTTCCTTCGTAGAAGGCCCGGCGCTATCGGAAACGTTTGGCGGAGAGAGTTGGCGTCGGACTGCTGAACTCGGCTTCTCCGGTTCCGTTTCGCAGACCGCGACGGAAATCTCGTGCGGGGTGCGAGTGGCGACGCGATAGGGTGTACGACACGTGAGGAGCTCATACAAAACAACTCCCAGCGAATAAACATCGCTGGCGGTGGTGACGGGTTCGCTCCGGACCTGTTCCGGGCTGGCGTACTCCGGTGTCAACAGGCGAAAAACGCCGATAGTTTGCTCGGGCTGAATCTCCAACTCGTTCGATTCCAGAATCTTGGCAATTCCAAAATCGAGCAGNTTTAGGGACACCATCTGCCGTAACGAGGATGTTGCCCGGCTTGATGTCCCGGTGAACGATCAATCGTTGGTGCGCGTACTGGACGGCGGAACAGATTGGAAGGAAAAGCTCCAAGCGCTCGTTGATTTTGAGGTTGTGTGCGTCACAAAACTCGTCAATGCGCCGGCCTTCGACCAATTCCATCACAAAATAAGGCACGCCTTCTTCGGTTGTTCCGCCGTCCAGCAAGCGTGCGATGTTGGGATGATCAAGGCTCGCGAGAATTTGCCGCTCGTTCCGGAATCGGTTCAGGATGAAACTGGAGTCTTGCCCCGAACGCACCAATTTGACGGCGACTTGTTTGCGAAACTCGTCGTCGGCCCGAACGGCGCGGTAGACTTCTCCCATTCCGCCGAAGCCGAGTTCTTCCACGATCTCGTAGGAGCCTAAGCGGCGTCCAATCCAAGATTCAACCCGCTGAGGCAGATCCACCATGAACTCTGCCGGGAGGGCTGGGGCGTTTAGAAATTCCGGCGAGGCGTCCCGCTCTGCCGCCAGCAGTCGCTCAAGCTCCATGCGGAGGGAAC
>OCOJ01033481.1_pt1 | contig 12217 bp, 15 predicted proteins | sample 1539251 | NCBI WGS metagenome assembly OCOJ01 (sample SAMN01911457, study PRJEB22624) | soil metagenome | biome: Soil | place: Malaysia | collected 2012-04-30 | depth RA_metagenome m
AGAAGGCGGCTTCTGTGGTCGGCAGGGCGCTGATGGAGAGCTTGCGGGAGAAGAACATCTGGAACAAGGTTGCTATCGGGTTCGGGGGCACCCACTACCCGGAGAAGTTCACAAAGCTCGTAATAGAAGGGGACATGGCATTCGCATCCGTCGCCCCGAAGTACGCCCTTCCTCACGTCGACGAGAAGATGGTTGGGCAGATGATCCAGCGTTCCACTGCCCCGGTAAGGTACGCAGCCCTGGACTGGAAGGGGCTCGGGCCTCACAAGGAGAGGATAGTCTCTCTCGTCAGGCAGTACGGGCTGGAAGAGATCAGGCTGTGAGTGCGGAGTACCCCTTCTTGTCGAGCATGAGGAAGCAGAGGAGGGCCTTCTCCGTGTGCATCCTGTTCTCGGCCTCGTCGAAGACCACCGAGTGAGAGCCATCTATCACTTCGTCGGTGACCTCATCCCCTCTGTGGGCAGGGAGGCAGTGCATGAAAATGGCGTCCCCTTTGGCCTTGGACATTAGGGCTTCGTTGACTTGGAACCTCGGGAGGAACGCCTGCTCTCGGGCGAGCCTCTCGGCCTCCTCGCCCATGGACACGAATGTGTCCGTGATGACGCAGTCCGCTCCCGACACGGCGGCCGTCGGGTCGTTGACGATTTTGATGCTCCCTCCTGTTGCCAGAGCCATGCCCGATGCCAGGCTAACTATCGACCGTGGCGACTCGTACCCCTGCGGGCTCGCTGCAACGAACTCGATGCCCGTAAGGGCCGCGCCGATAGTCCAGGAGTTGCAGACGTTGTCCCCATCCCCCACCCAAGCTACTTTGAGTTCCTTGAGCCTCCCCTTGTGCTCTCGGAGTGTCAGGAGATCGGCGAGTATCTGCACGGGGTGGTGCAGCTCGCTGAGTCCGTTTATGACGGGCACGCTGGCCGACTTCGCCAGGCGCTCGAGGTCCGCGTGCTGGTTCACCCTCGCCATTATGGCGTGAACGAAGCGGGAGAGCACGTGCGCCGTGTCCTCCACCGTCTCCCCTCGCCCGAGCTGCATTTCGTTGGAACTCAGGCTGATGGCGTCCCCCCCGAGCTCGCTAATCCCTACCTGGAAGCTGACCCTAGTCCTCGTACTGGGCTTCTCGAAGATCAGGGCGACACTCTTGCCCGCAAGGACCCTTGAGCCGAGACCTTCCACGCGGTGGAGCTTCAGCCGCTCGGACAGGTCCAGCACCGACGTCAAATCTTCTGGCGTAAACTCTGCGAGGGTGAGGAAGTCTTTCCCGTTCATATCTCGATACCTGCACTCAGGGCATCCAGTTGTCGGATGGCCTCTTTCAACACTTCGATGCTGCCCAGGTAGTCCCTAATGTGCACCATCTCCCCGTCTGTGTGGCTTGTCCGAGACAGGCCGGGGCCGTAGGTGACACAGGCAGCACTCTTCTTGTGGGCGAAGGTGTTCATGTCTCCCGTGCCGGTCTTCCGCACGAGGTTCGGTTTCGTCCTCAGCTTGAGAAGAATGGCCCTCTGGAACGCACGAACAAGAATCGAGCTTGTGTCTGTTTCGTAGGCCTCGGTGGGCTCGCCCTCGGCAATATCTATCATGACGCCTTCGTCTGTCTGGTTTGCGAAGTGGCGGATTTCCTCGATGGCTCTGAAAGAAGGAATCGAGGGCGGGAGGCGGAGGTCGAGCGTAGCTTCGCACATGTTCGGAATGACGTTGTGATAGGTTCCCGCCCTCACCAATGTAGGGGAGATGGAGATGGACCTGAAATGGTCCCCTGGAATCTCCTTGGAGCGCTCATAGTGCTCCAATCTGGAGAGGAGGAGGTTGAATTCGTCGAAGGCGCTTCTCTGGGCCCAAGGAGAGCCCGCGTGCCCACCCGCTGTCCTTATGGTGACGTGGAGGCTGACCCTTCCTCGGTAGCCGATAGTTATCCTGTTGGCTCCGCTCGGTTCGCCGAACACTGCGTAGTCGAACCTGTCCCCGCTCCGGATCAGCTGCTGGATGCCTGCACCCTCCCCTTCCTCCTGGGTGACGCCCGCGAAAGTGATACTGATCCCGGAATCGGCAGAGGCGGCCCCCGCTAGGAGAAGCGCACAGAGGGGGGACTTCGCGTCCGCTGCCCCCCTCCCGTAGACCCTTCCCTGTTTGTGGCTCACCGGCAGGTTGCCTGGGACCGTGTCCATGTGGCCGCAGAGGAGGAGCCTCGCATTCCCTTTTCCAATCTCGCCTATCGCGTTCCCCGCCTTGTCGATGTGGACATTGGAATATCCGAGAGGACCCATCCTGTCGGCGAGGAAGGAGGCGAGTTCCGCCTCCTGGGTGGTGGGGGAGTAGATTTTCAGAGAGTCAAGAAGCAGCTTCAAAGGGCTGCCTGCTGTACCGATCATCTCTTCTGCGCAGAAATCAGATAATCAATAACCATTCCGGGGATGTCTACGCCTGTGGCCGGGACCGTGTTCTTGAACTCTGTCGTGTTGTTCACCTCGTGGACCAGGAGCCCCTCCCCTCCCTCCATCAAATCTACGCCTACGAACTCCCCGCCGACCGCCTTCGCAGCCCTCAGGGAGAGCTCGTCAAGCTCGGGGGTGATCTTGCAGGCCTCGGCCCTGCCCCCTCTGGCTGTGTTGGTCCTCCACTCGGTGCCTCCCGAGTACCTGTAGATGGCGGCGATGGTTCTGTCCCCGATAACGAAGGTACGTATGTCGCGCGGAGGCCGTTTGACGAACTCCTGCACGTAGTAAATCTGGTACAGGGGGAACATCTGCTCCCTGTCCTCTATCACCGCCCTGGCGGCGTCGCTGTCCCTGATCAGTGCAGACAGCCTCCCCCAGCTCCCGACCACAGGCTTGACCACCGTGGGGTATCCCATCTGCTCCATCGATCGCAGAGCGGAGTCTTCCGCCATTGCAAGGGTGGTCTTGGGGGTCGGGACGTGGTGCTTCAGGAGCTCGAGCGATCCGAACAGCTTGTTGCCGCACACCCAGGCGCAGGCGAACGAGTTGACCACCGTATGGCCCGCTGCCTCGAGAGCGGCGGTGGAGTGGACGCTGCGGAAGTAGCTCACGCACCTCTGGAGGACCACCCTGTCGGCAAGAGGCAACTCGCCGGAGNTTCAGGGTGATCGAGAGGTCCTTGGAGTCCACGAGGTTGGCCCTGACCCCGCGTTTCTCCGCGGCGGCTACGATTGCTTTCTCTTCCCAGCGGACAGTGTCATAGATTAGCGAAAAAGACGCCAGCCGCTCACTCGCCCCAGTCCTCTTCTTCCCGCTCCGCCGGCCGGAGCGCGAAGAGGCCTCCCGACTGTTCCCTTACCAGTTCGAAGGACGTCCCGCACTCTCTGCAGGATACTATTTCGCCCTGGATGGCGTCTGCCGGGATGGCGACCTGCGCGTCGCATTCGATGCAGTTCATTGTTCGGTGATTACCTCCTCCTTTGACCTCTTGCATAGAGTGATTTTAACGATATTCGGCCGAATTCAGCGAATTGTGCGCAGTACCATGGTGGTGTTCGTGCCAGTCACGCCTCCGGCGCGCCGTATCTCTTCGATGGTCGCATTCACTTCGCCGATGTTCGCACCTTTGATGACGACCGCTATGTCGAACTGTCCTGCAGTCTCGTAAACTGACTCGATCCCTTTGATGGCCCTGATCTTCTCACTGACCTGGCGGGTCGGGGTCGCCGGGTCGACGGAAACCCAGGTTATGGCACTGCTCTGGTCTCTGTCGTCCACATCAACAGTGAACCGTCGTATCCTCCCGCTCGCCTTCAGGTTGTCGATCCTGCGCCTGACCGCGGATTCGGAAAGCCCGAGCTTTGTGGCAATCTTCGTGTTGGACGCCCTGGCATCATCCCTCAGAAGGGCCAGCAGGAGTTCGTCAATCTTCTTGGAATCGACCTGTTTTCTTTTCACGGGTGCCCCGCTTGACAAGCCGAAGACCGCGCTCTAAATGCTTGTCCTCGTCCCCGGTGAAACCTGACAGAGGTCAGTTCTGTGATAAATAGAGGTGAGACTGACCAGTTGGAGACTTGCTCCGGTCTTCCTACGACGTGGTGGTCATCGGTTCTGGAGCAAGCGGGCTGACAGCTGCCCTGTCTGCGGCATCGAAGGGAGCCAGCGTCGTCGTGTTGGAGAGAGGTAGCAAGTTCGGGGGGGCTTCGGCCCTTTCCGGGGGACAGCTCTGGATCCCGAACAACAGGTACCAGAAGGAGGCCGGAGTCAGGGACTCCGCGTCGCTCGCCACGAGGTACATGATTAAGCTCGCCCGAGGGCGGGTCGATCGGTCCTTCATCGATTCCTTCATCAGGAACTCCCCCAGGGCGCTTGACTTTCTAGTAGCTAACACGCCGCTCCAAGTTGCGCTGAGGGAAGGGCTCCCCGACTACCACCCCGAGTGGGACGGCGCCCTGAAGGGCGGGCGCACTCTCGACCCCGGCCTGTTCGACGGCAGCTCTTTGGGTGATGAATTCAGGACCATCCTTCACAACCCGCAGTACCATCTTCCAGGCGGGCTGCACACCACTTCCCTGGAGTTCGAGATGTTGATGCGAGGGGACGGGGTTCCTGGGCTCAAGGGAAGGAAACCCAGCATGCTCGCCCTCGGTGAGGCTCTGGTTGGAGGCCTTAGGAAGGGGTTGATCGACCTAGAGGTGCCCCTTTTCCTATCTCATCGGGCAATCAAGCTTGTACTCGACGGCGGGAGGGCGACAGGGGTGGAGGTCATCTCGGCCAAGGGGAGGTTGGTCGTCGGGGCAAGGCAGGGCGTCATCCTCGCTGCGGGAGGCTTCGAGTGGAACCCGGAGATGAAGAAGGCGTACCTCTCTGCGCCCTCGGAGAACTCGGCAGGATGTGAGACGAACACCGGGGATGGTGTGAACATGGGGATTGGCGCCGGTGGGGCAACTTCGCTGATGGAGGAAGCGTGGTGGTTCACCCTGATACTGAAGCCGGGGGAGAAGAGGGGCTGGCTCGCCACCAGCGAGAGGACGCTCCCTGGGTCAATCATGGTCAACTCCAGAGGGAAGAGGTTCGCAAACGAGGCGATGAACTACTCTGACCTGGGCAGAGAGATGCTGGCCAGTGACTCGGCGAGCTACTCCCTCAAGAACATCCCCGCCTACCTGATCTTCGACTCTTGGTATCTGGCGAAGTACCCTGTGGCCGGAGAGAGGGAAAAGGCTCCGAAGTTCATGGCGCGGGGCGAGAGCATCGCAAGACTCGCTGCCAGGCTGGGTATCGACGGGAGGAACCTGGTGTCCACGGTGGCAGAATTCAACCGGAACGCGGAACTGGGGAAGGACCCCGAGTATCACAGGGGGGAGAGTTACTACGACAGGCACTGGGGAGACCCCTCTGCTCCAAACCCAACCCTGGGTCCCCTGACGAAGCCGCCATTCTATGGAGTGAGGATGCTCGCCGGGGATATTGGGACGAAGGGGGGTCTGACAACTGACGGTGTCGGACGAGTCCTCGGGCCAGACGGGAGGGCCATTGAAGGACTGTATGCGGTGGGGAACAACTCTGCCAGTGTCATGGGACCGGGGTATGCTGGTTCGGGCGCGACGCTAGGGCCGTGCATCACCTTCGGATATCTGGCGGGTATCGACTGCTCTAGGCGAGGAGACTAGGGGCAGCCTGTCGGCACTGATCTACAGAACATAGATTGGTTTGCGATTGTCTTCCGGGTAGGGTTCCGTGGTCTGAGCCGAGAGTCCGGGGTACTTCTTTACCTGACCGCACCTGAGGCATCGGCAGAGCATGGGCGTGTCGCCGTAGTCAAGGAGATAGTGTTCAGTCCTTAGTCTGCACCTGTCGCAGTCCATCTTCACGATTTGCTCCGTGAGCAAACGGTGCTACCACCTGCCAGGGTTGGGCGCCTAGCTTGGATAAAACCGCTTCGCTCCTGCAACCAGCCTACTGGAACCTGTTCGCTTCTTCCTCCCCAATAACTTGGCTGAGCACTTCGAGGCCTCTGGATATCTGGCTCTCGTTGATGACTAGGGCTGGGAGGAACCGGTATGTGTCCCTCCCCGAGTATGCGAAGATGACCCCCTTCTCCTCTGCCGAGAGCAGTTGCGAGTGTATGTCCACGCGGGTCTGCATCGCCAGCATCAGCCCCAGCCCTCGGACCTCCTTGACGAGTTTGTGTTCAGACGCGATCTTGGAGAGACCCATTTTCATATTCTCTCCCTTTTCCCTCGCCTGCCGAGGAAGGTCGTTCTGCGTAATGAAATCGAGAGTGGCCGAGGCGGCCGCACAGGAGAGCGGATTCCCCGCGAAGGTGCTCGTGTGCTCCCCCCCTTTCAAGCTCGATGCTACATCTTCGGTTGCGATGGCAGCTCCGATTGGGAGGCCGCCGCCGAGTCCCTTGGAGACAGTCATGACGTCGGGGACCACGCCCCAGTGATCAGACGCCCACATTTTTCCCGTCCTCCCGAGGCCGCTCTGAATCTCGTCCAGGACGAGCAGCGCGCCTTTCTGGTCGCAGATCTCCCTGACCTGCTTGAAGTAGTCGGACGGAGGGACGATTATTCCACTCTCACCCTGCACAGGTTCGGCCAGGACCGCGGCCGTGTCATCGTCAACGAGCTTGGATAGCGAGGCTGGGTCCCCATACTCCGCGAATTCGAACCCGTCAAGGAGAGGCCCAAATGGGTCCCTGTACTTCTTGTTCCACGTGGCCGAGAGAGATCCGTAGGTCTTCCCGTGGAACGCACCTTTCATTGACACAATCTTCTTCCTGGCCGTGTGCCTTCTTGCGAGCTTGATGGCGGCCTCGACCGATTCGGTGCCGCTGTTCGCCAAGAGCGTCTTCGTCAGATTCTTCGGCGCTATCTTGACCAGCCTCTCCATGAAGCCCGCCCTGGCGTCGTTGTAGAATGTGCCATGGCAGGTGATTAACCTGGCGGCCTGCTCGTTGATCGCCTTCAACACGGCGTCGTTTGAGTGGCCCACCAGGGCCACACCGATACCTGTCATGAAGTCGACGTACTCCCTGCCGTTGGCGTCCCAGACGACTGACCCCTTCCCTCTTACGATCGACAGAGGGAACTTCTTGAAGGCTTGTACACCGAAGGCTTCCTCGGTCTCTTGAATGTGATTCATTTTGCGCTTATCACCGTGCATGTATCGTGAGCCAGCGCTTTGGTGAGCGGACCGGCCCTGGTTCCCGAGCAGATTATCGCTTCGTTCACTCCGGCCTCGACCGATTCGGAGGCAGCCATCACTTTCTTCTGCATCCCGAAGCCAATTCGCGGGAGCAGGGACGATGCCTCTGAGGGAGTCAGGTGGCTGACAAGCTTCTCATCCAACTTGAGCCCGTCCACGTTGGTCAGAAACACGACGGCGTGGGCCCCCGCTCTTGTCGCTATCGACGAAGCAGCCCTGTCTCCGTCGATGTTGAGCGGTTCCCCTCCCTCCCCCGCCGCCACAGGCGATACCACAGGGACGTAGCCCTGCGAAAGCAGGGTGTCGAGGAGAGAGGTGTTGACGCCCACCACCTTGCCCGTGTACCCGCCCTCGATGGCGACCTTCCTCCCCCTGTCATCCATGATCACAAGCTTCGTCTTCCTCTTTCCCTGCATCAGCAGTCCATCCGCTCCTGCCAACGAGACGCTCTTCACCCCGGCCTTCCCGAGGGCGAGTACGAGCCGCTTAGCGAGCAGGCCGCTCATCACCATCTGGTAAATCTCGGCCGTCTCCCTGTCGGTGTACCTGCTCCGAATCCCTTCCGGAGACACGATGAAGCGCTGTTCCTTTCCCAGGCGGGCCGCATATTGTGTCACCACGTCGCCACCGCCGTGGACGATCACAAGCTGGTGTGATGGTGTCAGCTCGGCGACATCCTGAAGGAGGTTCTGGGGCACCCCTTCTTTCATTAGGCTCCCTCCAATTTTGACCACGATTCTCATTCTCTACACCGGATGCAGGGGTGCCATGGAAATTCCCGTCTTCTCGTCAAAGCCGAGCATGAGGTTCATCGATTGAATCGCATTCCCTGCTGCCCCCTTGATCAGGTTGTCAGTGGCGGAGAGGGCGACCAGACGGCCCGTCCGCTCTTCGATCTCGAAGCCGATGTCGCAGAAGTTCGAACCCACCACTAGCTTAGGATCAGGGAGTCGGAAGGGCCCGTGCTTGTCCCTGACCATCCGGATGAAGTAACTCCCGGTGTACATCGAACGGTAGGCCTTCCAGACGTCAATCGGCCTGGCCGGGCTCGAGGTAAAGATGTGAGAAGTGACCAAGATTCCTCTGACCATGTTCACGGCGTGAGCCGACATGGAAACCTTGACCCTCTCCCGAGACAGAGAGGCCAGTACCTGCTCGATCTCTGCCGAATGCCTGTGGCCTGCTGGCTTGTATGGTCTGACCACGCTGAATCTCTCGGAGAAGTGGGTCGAAAGCGACGGCTTGCCGCCGGCGCCCGAGGAGCCCACCTTGGCGTCGACGATGATGTGGTCCCGGTCTACACCGAGAGATTTCTCTTTCAGCAATGGTGCGAGCGCGAGAATCGCTGTGATGGCCATGCATCCGGGCGATGAAACGAGGGCGGCGCCCTTGACCCGTTCCCTGTTGATCTCCGGGATCGAGAAGACGAACTTTTCGAGAAGGTCGGGGCGCGGGTGATCATATCCGTACCAGGTCTGGTATTGTCCCTTGTCATTCAGGCGGAAGTCGGCGCTGAGGTCGATAATCTTGAGACCGGCGTCAGCCAGCTGGGGGACGATCTTCACCGACTCCCCGTGTGGCAGGGCGGCGAACACGATGTCGCAGGAGCTTGTGAGTTTGGAAGCCTCGAGCCGAGTGAACTTAAGTTCGGTCACGCCTCGGAGATTCGGGTGCACCCTGAAGACGTACTCCCCGGCGTACTTGCGGGCCGTGGCGACCGCTATCTCGACATCGGGGTGCTGAAGCAGGAGGCGCATCAGCTCCCCTCCGATGTACCCGGAAGCGGCCAGAACTCCTACGCGGACCATTCTATCTCCTTGCGACCTGTGAGACGTACTTGATCAGCTGAGCGGGGATGTCCGTGTCTACCGCGGATTGCGCTCCCTTGAACTCCACCGTGTTGTTCACTTCGTGGACGAGGTAGCCTGACTCGGGTTCCATGGCGTCCACCCCAAGGATGCCTCCGCCGACTGCCTGCGCTGCCTTCAGTATGATCTCCTTCAGCTCGGCGTCTGGCTTGAATGCCTTTGAGACGGCGCCCCTGGCCACATTGGTCCTCCATTCGCCCGGCGGGGCGATCCTGTGAACGCAGGCGACGATATTGTCCCCCGCCACTATCGCCCTGATGTCGCGAGGGGGCCTCCTGACGAACTCCTGGAGGTAGTACATGTGCTGCTCCTGAGGGTTGGCCAGCTCTTCCTTGTACTCGATGAGGGACTGGAGAGTGTTTCTGTCCCGCACCACGGTCACCATCCGCCCCCAGCTCCCAGTGAACGGCTTCAGAACGAAAGGGAAACCCAACCTTTCTGCTGCTTCCTCGGCGGCCTCGGACGTCAGTGCGAGGAAGGTGCGCGGCGTCGGCACCTTGGCGTTCGCTAGTGCTATGCTGGTCGCCAGCTTGTTGCTGCATGTCTCCGCCACGTTGTAGCCGTTGATGACCTTCAGGCCAGCGCCCTCGAGCATCAGAGTCAGGATTGACGACCTGTAGTGGCTGATGCAGCGCTGGAGGACCACTTCGCCGAGGTCGGGGTGCTTCTTCGGGACTTCGAAGATGAGACCCTTGGAATCGACCAGAGATGCCTCTAGCCCTGCCCCTTCAGCTGCTTCGCTGAGGGCCTTCTCCTCCCACCTGAGTCTGTCGAATGTGATGCTTAGCTTCACTTACTCTCCCCAATCCTCTCCGACCTGCTCGGCTGGCTTCAGGAGCACGTTGCCATTGGAAATCTCGGCCACCTCATACTCCTGTGAGCAGTCCTTGCAGGAGACGAGCTCCCCCACAATTGCGTCGTTCGGTACGGCCAGGGTCGCTCCGCACTCTGAGCAGCTGGTGTTCAATCTACGATTTCACCTCCCGGGCCATGCCCGACGCTACTGTCTTCAGTTTCCGCTCCGATTCCCTGAGAGATGTTGCCTTCTCAGAGAGCGCTGAATCTGTTAGCGCGAGCTCCTTCTGTCGCACCCTCAGACCCCCGGCAACGAACTTGGGGTTGCTACCGCCTTCGGTCGCTATCGCTTCGAGGAATCTCTCCGGGTCGAGGAGATCCTTCACAACGCCAGGCTCGATTGTGATACGCCTGCCAAACTTTTCCGACACAGCCGCCATCTTGGATGAAGCGATCTCCTGAAGCGGTCTCCCGGTCTGGACCGATGTCCTGACCAGCTGGCCGACGACATTATGGGCGTGTCTGAAGGAGATGCTGTGCTCCTTGACAAGGTAATTGGCCAGGGCGACCGCAGTGGAATCGTCATCGGTTATCGCGCGTCGCAGCCCGGCGGGTTTGATTGAAGCGGACGAGACCATCCCTGCCAGCATGGTCAGCGAATTGACGGTGTCGTCTAGGGCGCGCCACAGTTGGGGTGTGACCTCTTGCAGGTCCAGGTTGTAGGAATAAGGCAGCGCCTTGAGGATCGCGCAGGCGGCCACCAGGTCCCCCATGACAGATCCGGCCTTCGCCCTGACCATTTCGGCCACGACTGGATTCTTCTTCTGGGGCATTATGCTGCTGGAAGCCGCAAAGGCGTCGTCCAGTTCAAGGAATCCGAACTCTGATGTGCTCCAGAGAATCAACTCCTCCGCGACCCTGCTGGCATCGACCATGGTCATGGTGGCACAGGAGAGCGCCTCGATTGCGACGTCTCTGGACGAGACAGCATCCATCGCGTTCCTAACTAGGCCGTCAAAACCCAGCGACTCTGCAACTGCCCTCCTGTCGATCTTCACCGAGGTGCCGGCCATGGCAGCACCGCCCATGGGCGAGAGGTTGACCCTGGCATAGAGCTGGAGAATCCTCTCGGTATCGCGCTGGAAGGCGTCGAAGTAGGAAAACAGGTGATGGGCCAGGGTAACAGGCTGGGCCCTCTGCAGGTGGGTGTACCCCGGGACCACCGTTGTCCCGTGCCTACCTGCCTGCCTCAGCAACGCATGCTGGAGCTCCAGCAGAGAACCAAGGAGGGCGTTCAGCTGCACTCTCAGCTCCATCCTGATGGCGGTGGCGACCTGATCGTTTCTGCTCTTGCCGAAGTTCATGTAGCCCGCTGTTTCTGTGCCGAGGGCGTCCACCGCCAGCTGCTCAAGTTGCTGGTGGAAGTCTTCGGCCCTGGCGTCGGGGGGAATTTCAGGGGAAGCGCCCTGGAGGAACTTGATGCACCTTGCCCCGACCTCCCTGTCGACCTCGCCTGTCTTCACGAGGGAGGCCATGTGGGCTATGTTCACTGCGATGACGTGGCGCGCGATGCGCCCGTCGGCGGCCATCGAGGAGGTGAACGCGAGGGCCCTTTCACTCGGCTTCCTTAGCCTTGGTCCTCGGATGTCCATNTCTCCTGTTTTTCCTCAACTTGGGAGTTCAGGCTGGCAGCAACCCTCGACTGCAGCCCCCAGAGCTCGATGAAGCCGACGGCGTTCTTCTGGTCAAACTTCGAGCCGCGGCCATAGGTCGCGAGTCCTAGGTCATAGATCGAGTACTCGGAAGACCTGCCGACGACCCGGGCCGAGCCCTTGTAGAGCTTCATCCTCACAGTGCCTGTCACCCTGTGCTGGGTCGCTGAGATGAACCGGTCAAGGGCCAGCCTCAGCGGTTCGAGCCAGAGGCCGGAGTAGACAAGCCAAGCCCACTCCCTCTCGACCATTGCCTTGAAGTCCAGCTCATGGCGCGTAAGGACGAGCTTCTCCAGGTCCTGGTGGGCTTGAATTATCACCGAAGCTGCCGGGCACTCATAGACTTCCCGCGACTTTATTCCGACAAGCCTGTCCTCGATGTGGTCGATCCTTCCGACGCCATGGGAGCCNCGCGAACTGGTTGACGAAGCTGACGAGCTTTAGAGGCTCCATCACCCGGCCATTCACCTTCGTCGGGACACCGTTCCTGAACATGATGTCTAGGTACCCCGGCTCGTCAGGAGCGTCCTCTGGAGACATAGTCCACTCGAAGGCGTCGGACGGAGGCTCGCTGTTGGGGTTCTCCATTGGGCCGCTCTCGATGGAGCGCCCCCAGATGTTCTGGTCAACGCTGTAAATTGACTTGGAGGGCACGATGGGGATGCCTCGCTTCTGGGCGTAGACGATCTCT
>OCOJ01034064.1_pt2 | contig 12206 bp, 5 predicted proteins | sample 1539251 | NCBI WGS metagenome assembly OCOJ01 (sample SAMN01911457, study PRJEB22624) | soil metagenome | biome: Soil | place: Malaysia | collected 2012-04-30 | depth RA_metagenome m
GACTGTGACAAAGCCACTGCCCGTCGGCGTGGAACTGATCGTGATCAACGCGGAGGTGGGTGCCTGGTTGAAGTTGGCTGTTTCAGTGATCGCCGCATTCATCGTGATCGACGCGGGGTTACTGCTTCCACTGTACGATCCTGTGCCCGTGCCGGACCAGGACGTGAAGTTGTAGCCGCTCGCTGGCGAAGCCGAAATCTGCACCACCGAGTCCGCATCATACCAGTATGTGCCAGCGGACGGAGAGACAGCTCCGCCGCTCGACGGAGAAGCAGCGATAGTTAACTGGTACTGCGTCTTCCAATTCCATGTAATACTTGAGGCGGCTTCGATCGTAAACGTGAGGCTGGTTGAGGACCCACTTGCGGGAGTGCTACCCGTCCCAGTCCAACCTGTAGTGACGTACTGAATGCCTGTTGCTCCGCTGAGAGGAGACGAGACTGACGCGGAAATTGAGTTGCTCGCGTTGAACCAACCGCTCGCGGGCGTAGGCGAACCACAATTCGAACCCGAATCGCAAATGGAAGACACAGTCAAGTAATACTGCGTCCCAAAAACGGCGGTGATCGTCTGCGACGAACTCGGGACGGTGTAGGTGTGGGACTCAGCGCCCCCATCACTCCACGACTCCCACAAGTACTGAACGCCTGTGCCTCCGCTGACAGGAGACTCGGCCGCGATGACGTGTTCAGAACCAACAGCCCACGTGAAAGTATCAGGCGTAGTTATCGCTGAACCGTCAACGACCGCGAAGCCTGCTCCCGACGGTGTGGATGTTATGGTGATCGAGACCGTTGAGCTTCCAAAGCTCGCAGTCTCCGTGGTCGGGCCGTTCATTGTGATAGTGGTGGGATTCGCTGAACCCGAGTAGGCGCCTGACCCTGAACCCGACCAAGAGGAGAACGCGTACCCAGAATTTGGAGACGCTGAGATTTGGACGGATAGGCCTGAATTGTACCATCCAGACGAAGGCGAAACTGAACCGCCTGTGCCAGCCTGCATCGTCAACTGATACTGAGTCAGAAAGTTCGCCGTCACCGTAACCCCGCTTGACGGAACCGTATACGTGTGCGATTGGGCGCCGCCGTCACTCCAAGACTGCCACACGTACTGGCAGCCAGCACCGCAACTAACTGGTGACACCGCCGTCAACGTATGCGTTGAACCAACCGCCCAGCTGAAAGTTTGTGGGGTGGATATTGCGGTTCCGTCCACGGTTACATAGCCTGAACCCACTGCTGGGGACGTAGTTATGGTGACGGAGCTGCTGGGGGCGACATAGTAGAGGTGGACGTTTTCAACCCAAACTTCCTGCGTCGGACTGCCAACATCAGAGTAGAGACCAATGTACACAGTGATTGACGTTTGCCCCGCCACTTTGGACGCTATGTTGACTGGCACCATGATCTGCGCGATGCTTCCATACTGCGTCGAGTCGTACGCGCCTGAACTCCATATCTGGGTGTAGCCCACAAGCTGGGTGCTGCCCGCGTAGATTGCATAGTAAGCGTTGGTTGCGTAGGCACCGTTGTAGTTCTGAGTTGAAGTGGACAAAGCACGGTAATTGAAAGTCAAGTAGAGTGGCATCGAAGACGACCAGCCCGAGAGGCTTGTTGTTTTGTACATCATGGCGTAGCAGTTGCCATAACTCGTGGAGCCTGAAAGCAAATCTGAATCGGAGGAGGGGGTACCTGTGCTGGCGGGAGGCGGCTGACCGTAGTTTTGAACCCAAGAGAGCGAGAACGCGCTGCTTGAGCATGTGGTTACGCCGGGTGATGCGCCGTACGTCCATCCTCCGCTCCCTGACGTGAATTCATCGTAGTTGAAGTCCACCATGGATTGAGTTGCATAGTTCGCAGTGTAGATGGTTGCTGAGCTTGGCACGTAGATCGTATGGGACTGACTGTTGCCGTCACTCCACGACGACCACGTATATTCTACTCCCGACCCTTGGGTTCCTGGAACTATGCTGTAGGCGTTTATCGTGTGCGCTGTGCCAACCGTCCACTGCACCGTGTACGGCGTTGGATACATCAGACCGTCAACCTGAACGAACCAGTAACCCGTCGAAGGCCCTGAGGTTATGGTGATGGGCACGAGTCCCGTGGTTGGATAGTAGAGGTGGACATTGTCGATGATTGCTTGCTGGGTCGGACTGCCAACATCGGAGTACAATCCGATCAATATTGTGAATGTCGAATGTCCATTAACGTAGGAGGCTATGTTGATTGGCCCAAACAGTTGTGGGACAGTGCCGTACTGATCGGAGTCGTAGACGCCATTGCTGTATACTGTGGTCCAGTAGAGTTGGTTCTCTCCGTCGTAGATTCCAAGGACAATGTTGGCGGCGTAGTAACCGTTGTAGTTCTGAGTGGATGTGGAGAGCGCACGATAGTTGAATGTGATGTAAATGCTGCTAGGGTAGTTCTGGCCGAGGGTCACCGTCTTTTGCATCGTGGCAAAGCAGTTTCCGTAGCTTTGGGATCCTGAAACCATAGCGCTAGTTGTTGAGGTGATGCCTGAGCTTGCCGGAGCCGCAAACCCCACGTTCGTGTCATAGATGAGGCCGAAGTTGCTTGAGGGGCATGCTGAAGCACCGGGGTTAGGCCATGCGGTGAGGTATGTCCAGCCGTTCAAGTCCGACGTGAATTGGTTGTAGATTATGTCAGTGGTCGGTTGCGATTGAAAGTTGGCCGTGTAGGTAGTGGCGGATGACGGCGCGTATATCGTGTGTGATTGGCTGCCGCCATCACTCCACGACGAAAAAGCGTACTGCGCGTTCGACCCAGACACGCCGGGAACAATCGAGTAGGCGGCGATCGTGTGTGAGGACCCGAAGGTCCACTGCGCGGTGTATGGGGTTGGGCGCATGAATCCGTCAACCGTCACAAACCAGTAGCCGGTTGCAGGGGACGAAGTGATCGTGACCGGCACAATGTTAGCTGAGGGGTAGTAGAGATGGATGTTGTCCAGCCAAACCTGCTGCGTAGGGCTTCCGACGTCTGTGTAGAATCCCACGTACACGGTGAACGAGGAATGGCCGTTCACGTAGGAGGCTATGTTGAATGGGACGAAGAACTGTGGTCCGCTATCATATACGCCGCTGTTATACACGGTCGCCCAGTATAGCTGATTCTGTCCGTCGTAAATTCCGAAGACGACGTTGGCCGCATAGTAACCGTTGTAATTCTGAGTTGATGATGAGAGCGCACGATAGTTGAAAGTGAGATACATTGCGCTCGGAAAAGTCGAACCGACGGTGTATGTCTTTTGCATTACAACGTAGCAGTTCCCGTAGCTAGTAGACCCGGAAAGCAGAGCTGAGGTGGTAGGCTGAGCCCCGGAGCTGGACGGTGGCGCAATGCCGTAGTTCGTGCTGTACGCCAATGAAAATCCTGAGGAGCAGGAAGCGGCTCCGGGGTTGGGCCATGGGGATGTGTATGTCCAACCGCTGAGACCTGAGGCGAACTGGTCATAGGCAATATCAGTTGTAGTCTGCGTTGTGTAGGTGGCTGTGTACGTTGTTGCAGAGGTTGGAACGATTATTGTATGTGATTGCCCCTGGCCGTCGCTCCACGACTGCCACACGTACTGCACATTCGAGCCCGACGCGCCGGGCACTGGGGAATTGGCCGCGATCGTGTGAGATGTTCCAGCCGTCCACTGGACTGTGTAGGGGGTTTGGACGTTGAAGCCGTCCACCGTTGCGAACCAGTAGCCAGTGGCTGGGGACGAGGTGACGGTTATGGAGGCAAGGTTGGATGAGGGGTAGTAGATGTGAACGTTGCCGAACCAAGCATCCTGTGTTGGGCTTCCAACGTCCGAGTAAAGTCCGACCAGCACAGTGAATGATGGGTAGCCGTTCACGTACGGGGCGATGTTGAATGGGCCGAAGATGGCTTGACCGGTGTCGTAGGCTCCGCCATTGTATACGGTTGTCGAGTAGAGCTGTGTCTCCCCGGAGTATATGAAAAGAACAATGTTAGCCGCGTAGTAGCCGTTGTAGTTCTGGACGGATGTGGAGTATGCGCGGTAATTGAACGTCAGATACATTGGGTTTGGGTAGTTGGCGCCCACCGTGAAGGTTTTCTGCATCACCGCGTAGCAGTTAGCGTAGCTTGCGGACCCGGTTACGAGAGCGCTTGGATTTGTGGGGGTACTCGAACTAGCTGGCGGCGGAAAACTGACAGTCGTGTCTTGAACGAGGGAAAAGCCGCTTGCGGTGCATGCAGCAGGACTCGGCCATGAGGTGGCGTACGTCCAGCCGCTGAGAGCAGATGAGAACTGGTCGTAGGCAATGTCAGTCGTTGGCTGAGAGGTGTAAGTGGCGGTGTATGTTGTTGCCGTGCTTGGCACAACAATGTTATGGGACTGGCTGCCGCCATCACTCCACGATGAGTAAACATACTCGATGTTAGATCCGGGAACGCCGGGCGTGATTGAGTAGGCTGCGATTGTGTGCGTTGTCGAGGGCGTCCAGTTCACGGTGTATGGTGTCTCGACGTTGAATCCGTCAACGGTGATGAACCAGTATCCTGTTGCGGGTGAGGTTGTTATTGTTATTGGCACGACGGGGGTGACATAGTATAGGTGGACGTTGTCTATCCAATCCTTCTGTAGATAGCTGCCGTCGTCCGAGTAGGTTCCGATGTAGATTGTGAAGGACGGGTAGCCGTTCACGTACGAGGCGATGTTTACTGGGCCATAGGTCTGCCAGCCTGAGTTCGTTGTTCCTTGGTTGTAGACGGTAGTCCAGTAGAGTTGAGTGGCGCCCGAGTAGATGCCCACCACGAGGTTCGTGTTGTAGTAGCCGTTGTAATTCTGCGATGTCGACGCCGTTAGGAGGTAGTTGAATGTTAGCATGAGCTGGCTCGAAAATGTTGGGTTCGGAGTGTCTAGGCTTGCGGTCTTCTGCATCATGGCATAGCAGTTCGCGTAACTTGGAGAACCCGAAAGGTAAACGCTGGGAGCAGGGTCTCCAGTGGTTGTGTCGTATGTTAGCGAGAACAGGCTTGTGCTGCATGCGGATGCCCCTCCGTTCGGCCAAGCAGACGTGTACGTCCAGCTGTTAAAGCCCGACGCGAAGGTGTCGTAGAGGATGTCCGCCGCCGACACGAAGTTCACAGTCTCGGTTATGGCAGCGTTCATTGTGACGGTAGCGGGGTTACTGAGGCCAGTGATGCTCCCGGACCCGCTGCCAGTCCATGAGAAGAACACGTAGCCGCTATTCGGTGTGCCTGTGATACTGACCACTAGGCTCGCGTTCTGCCAGCTCGCTCCAGGAGACGGCGTTGTCGTTCCTGACCCGCTGGGTGTGACCGCCATGGTGAGTTGGTACTCTTGTTGGTAGCGTGCCACGTAGCTGGTGGGGATGCTGGACACGGTTATGTTATGCGTCTGGGCGCCGCCGTCACTCCACGCGAGGAATATGTACTGGCAACCGGCACCGCAGCTCACGGGGCTGTTGGCAGCCAGCATCTCCGTGTCTCCCACAGGCCATGTTACTGAGTACGGCGTTGTTATCGCAGTACCATTGACCGTCAGGAATCCTGACCCGGTTCCAGGCGAACTCGATATTCCCACCGTTCCCGGAGTGCTAGATGCGNATTGAACCGAAGCTGACTGACGGCATCGCATCATTCGGCGGATCTATCCTTGCTCTCGCCCAGTAGAGGTACTGGACTGAGGTGGCGCCTCCGGTCGAGGCGGCGAAGAATATTTTCTGGTTTGTCGTTGAGATTGTGACGGCCGCGCCATGATTGTTCGTCGCTAACGTGCTTGGCGCGGCCTGGTATAGGCTGCTGGTTGTGGTCTGGAATCTACCTGTTACCCAGTTGCTCGTGTAGATGAACACCTGCGAGAACATGTAGTTCGTTCCGCTGGTCGGCATCGGCTGTGAGCCCCAGCTCCAAGTGGTTCCGCAGTTTGTCAGGAGCGCTGGCTGGCTGCCGCTGTAGAACTCGAATGCCATGTAGAAGCCTGGGTTGCTGCAGCCTCCGTAGCCTCCCGTTCCAGTGCCAGCCCCGCTACTGTAGAAGCCTATCCCGAAATCGTCCGCTGAGCCGCTGTACATACTGCTCGCCTCAATCACCTCGTTGTTGGCGAAGAGCATGTTCTGCCCATACGTCACGGAACCCACGGAGCCGCCAGCGTTGTTCACAAGTCTAATCCCTCCTGTGCCTGAAGTTCCTCCCAAGAATGTTCCCTGCCCAGCGGGCGCCCAGCCAGACGGCAGGCTGCTGCCCTGGAAGTTCACGTATACGTCGAAGACGTTCGCTCCGTTATCGTTCTGTCCGAAAGTTCCCGACAGCGTTGGGGCCTCGCCCCAGTATCCACTCGAGAAGTTGCTGTTTCCAAGCGCGAAGAAGGCAAGGTATATTGTGGTGCTGCTGTTCGCGGCAACTCCCGCCGAGTTGAGCTTTACCCACACGTTACTGCTCGTGGCGCTGCTGGCCGCGTTCGTCTCCACCCACGCATAGAGCGGATTGAATGCATTGTCGAAGAAACCCACATTGTCAACGTTCGAGTCCAAGTAACTGCCGTACGTGCTCCAGTTGACAGCGAGAAGTACCTGAGTGCCACCGGGAATCGCCGAATTCTGACTATTGGTCAGGGTTATGGGGACATAGTACAGCGCACCCCCGAAAGAAAGCTGCGGACTCAAACCAAGCGACATACTCTGCGGCCGTATCCCACCCTCAGTAGCGAGGCGCACCGGGACAGGACCTACTAGCCGGTTGCTGCTCTGAATTACATTCGCAACCCCGCCCTGCTGAACCTGCATCGGCGGATGAGTCTCCGTCTGCGAACCACCAGCGAGCGGGTGAAACGCGACGGATAACCCAGTTGTGAATATTGAGCCGACTTTTGGAGCAGTGACGGAGGTGATGGTTGGAGGCGGGCTCAATGCAGCTAAGACTGCGAAAAGCATGAAGACTAGTAGCAGCGCAGCGAACCTATGTCGCAACCAAACATCAACATCGCTCCCACTGTCGATTTAAAACGGTGAAGCAATATTGCAAAGTCTTGCGTCACAGCGTCAGGAGAGGCTTCTGCCTCCCTACGTTAAACCTACGATTGACCGACACGAAAATCCTAGGGCGTCCTAAGATTAGACGAAAACTTGAGCTGACCCACTTCCTATAGTCCAACCCGTCGGCACATACGTCACAGTGACTTGAATCATGTATTGGCCGTGTGAGACAGTGCCTGTCAGCGCGCTCGAGAGCGGCGTAGGCGTTCCCGCGGTTACCGATTGAATGAAGGAGCTGGNCGTGTGAGACAGTGCCTGTCAGCGCGCTTGAGAGCGGCGTAGGCGTTCCCGCGGTTACCGATTGAATGAAGGAGCTGGACGCGACCGTGTTTCCGTGCGGGTCGGTTGCCACGATTGAGACCTGAACGTTTGCGAGGTTCATGGAAGCGGTGTTCAACGTCAACGTGCCTGTGACCTGCAGCTGTCCGTTCACGAGTTGGGCGTTGATGTCGGTCACAACCACCGACGCTTGCTCCGTGGCTACGTGAAGGTTACTGTACTGATTCGAGTAGATGACACCAGGGTCGAGGCTGTACGCCCACACCTGCACGTTGAACTTCTCCACCATCGGCGTCACCGTGATGCTGAAGTCCACGTGTCCTGAGGTGGCTGAGGCCGTGGCCCACTGCCCCGTCTCAGGGATTTGCACAGCAATCCAAGTCGGCACAATCAGAGATGGTGAGGATTTCATGAACGTTGAGACATGCACGGATTCCACGTAATCCTGCCCAGCTGTGGAGTATGAGATGCCAAGCTGAGTGTATGGGAACGGTGGCGATATAGCTGGCTCATCAGTCATGTTGAGGATGGGAAAGTGACTGTTGCCGCCGTAATCAACCGAGAACACCACGCCACCACTCTCCCAAGCGATGTATGGAACGTACACATCCAAGATCCCCGTGCTATCAACGACGCCTGAAACCTGCGTGCTAGATGGACCGATCGTGGCGTAAGCTTGAATCGTGCCCTGCCTACCCCTAAGCGGCTCCACGCCGCCCAACGTAAGCGTCGAGATGACATCCGCATGGTCGTAGCTGTTCACCACAACCCAATTCGCGCTGAGTCGAACAATGGTGAACGGAAACATCTCCTCAACCTGTCCACCGCTCGGTGACGTGTAAGTTACCGCGATTGTGTAGTTGCCGACTGCTGGAGGCGGCGAGTTCACGCCAGCGAAGACGACGACAGCGTACAGGTAACCATCCCCGCCAAACCATGCCTGCGGAGCAATATTCGGATCCAACACGTCCCCGGTCAAATTCGCATCGCCAGCCCCGAATATGGCGACTGAGATCGGAGTGCTCCCGACGGCGGGGAACCTTACACCCATAGCCTCACCAGCTAGGAAGTATCGGTCAGGCGTCCAGCTGTCAGACGTGTATGTGCCGGCCGGGTTCACGGCGTAGTTGACGTAGTACGTGTTAATCGGAGGCTGGGCGGCGTTGTCAACGTAGATTGAGATGTCCGCGTACCCTGTGAGGCCTTCGCGGCTGTAGCCCATAACGGTCAACGTGTACGGTCCTCCTACGCCCGTTGTGGCTTTAGTGCTATCCCAGAGCCCACGCCAAGTCCAAGTGTCATTCCTTGTCATGGGAACGATGCCTGAATCGTAACCCTGCCCCGTAATCTGGTAAGTAGCGTTTGTGATTTGCAANTGGGCCCCAAAGCATGTCGGTGATGTTGCCGAGGATCTGAACCGCAGACCCGCTCACCGTAGCACCCGCAGACGGTTGTAGGATTGTGACCACCACCTGGTCCGAGGCAGGGTACAGGTACATTGCTAGGTCGGCTGTATGCGAACATGGATTGCCGTTGCATGAACTCGCCCCCGATACGTGTAGGATGTAGAGACCCTTCGTGGCTGTGGATTGAACCGTCTCCGTCAAGCCGCTGGCGCTGCTGGGCGGAAGCTTGAGGGAGGAGGCTTGGAATCTTGAACCTGTCCCCGTAGGATTGCCTGCCACGGTTAAGGCGACTGTGCCCGCGAAATTATTCAACGGCTCCGCCGTAACCACGACGGTGTCGCTCTCCTGGAAGCCCTGCGTGGGCGGAATCGGAATGGCGACTGAGGCGGGGTCCACTGAGAGGAGAAAGTCCGTTGCCTCATAATTCCCTACTGTAACCATGAAGACGGCATCATGCACCTTCCCATCGCTCCCTGTACCTGCAAAGTCAAGCATGTAATTGCCCGGAGCCACATTGCTCGCAACATTCACAGTGGCCGTCGAGGTGAAGGTTCCTATGCCGCTTGGAGGATTGAAGCCCACTGAGATGCCACTGGGTGGATTACCCAAACTCAAAGAGACCTGATCATTGTAACCGTACAGTGAAGTGACAGTGACCGTTGTGGTCACGGAGCCGCCTGGCAACGTCGCAGCGCTCGCAGGATTTACCCCCACCACGAAATCAGGCTGCCCCGGTAAAGCTGTAACTTGAAGTAGAATCTGTGCCGACCTGACAAGCCCTGCCCCTTCACCGTCGATTATGATCGGATAGGACCCTGTCGGAGTCGAGGAGGAGGTTTGAATCGTCAACTGACTTGTGAATGTCGGTGAACCATTCGGCTCCGAGAACGTGGCCGTCGCTCCGTACGGTAGCCCCTGCTGAACGCTGAGAGTCACCTGCGCAGTCGGCGGAGACAGGAGGATCACGGTCACCGTCACCATCCCACTTCCACCCTGAGGCAAACTCAACAGGACAGGGGAGGCGACTACAGCGAAGTTGAAGCCTGATGCGGGGAGGATGAAGAAGTTCCCGACCTCAGTGATCGGAGCGTTCATCGTCACACTCGCCGGGTTCCCAGCGCCAGAATAGGAGCCTGACCCGGTTCCATTCCACCCTGTGAAGCTGTATGGGCTGTTCGGCGTGGCAGAGATTTGCACCGACAGTGAAGCATTCTCCCAACCTGAAGTGGGTTGTACGACTCCGCCGGCGTTAGGATTCGTCTCCATAGTCAGGTAGTATTGGTGCTGGTACTGGAAGTTCGATGAGAAGTAACTTGTAATAGTGCCTGAAGTTGCTGCGGCCGTCACCCACTGCTCTTGGCTCGTGGACCCGATTAGCGGGTTAGTCACCGACCAACCTGAACCAGCATCAACCCAGAAGGATGTGGGCGTGAATGCTAAGGTTACGGCTGAGACGGGGGCACCATACGCGGCCAAGGCGCCGCCGAAAGCTGGAGGCGAGTACCCAACTCCGCTTCCCAGAATGCTGAACGAAACCGACGCTTCGTACTGGTGATAAAACGTGAACACATAGGTACCTCCCGCGCTTATCCCAGAGGTAGCCTGATTTGTCTCCCATCGCTCCACAGAAGAACTTCCAGTCAATGGGTTCGGCAACAGATTCCAGCGGGTTCCCGGGTCCACATCTACGGAGGTGGGTGTCGAAGATAACGTGACTGATTCGGCAACCCCGTTTTGGACGTACTGGAAGCTGGGGGCCGTGTACCCTATCCCCGCTTGACCTGCAGGGAGGACCCGGTAGCTTACGGTCATAACGCTCTGGAAGTTCGCGGTCTCCGACTCGGGAGCATTCATCGTGACCGTAACTTGGCTGGAAATGCCACTAACGGCGCCGGTCCAATACCCGAATGTGTAGCCGCTGTTAGCGGTGGCGGAAATTTGCACGATAGTTCCCTTATCGTACCAGTAGGAACCTGTTGCAGGGTTCGTTGTGCCGCCGCCCGTTGGGTTAACCGCGATGGTCAACTGATACTGCGTATCGAAGTTCACTGTTACAGTCTGTGAGGATGAAGGAGTCGTGTAGGTGCCCGACAAGCCTGAGACACTGCCACCGTTTGTCCACGACTCGAAGGCATATTGAACGCCGGTAGCTCCGGGAACGTATTCTGTGACGGACACTTCATGAGTTGAGTTAGGCAACCACTGGAAGCTCTGCGGGAAAACTCCGTACCCGTAGCCGCTGCCGTCTACTGTGAGTATCGTACCATAAGCGTCGGAGCCTAGCCCGTTCGTGTAGAATGTGATGGTCACTGTGCCCTGCTGGAAGTTCGCTGTCTCCGTAAGCGGCCCATTCATCGTAACCGACTCAAAATTCAGCGGGCCCGAGTAGGAGCCTGAGCCGACTCCCGACCATGAAGCGAAAGCGGCTGAGGATGCGGGTGTTGCGGTGATCGACACGACCGTGCCTGCATCGTACCAGTGCGTGCCCACTGACGGAGTTATGCTGCCTTCCGTAGGTTCGTTGTTCGCCATAGTGAGCTGGTATTGTGTCTTCCAATCCCAAACAATACTCGAAGGGGCAGTTATGGTAAAACTGAATGAAGTACTGGTTCCACTTGTCGGGACGCTCCCTGTCCCAACCCACCCAGTCGAGACATACTGCACGCCTGTTCCTCCGCTGGCTGGGGACGAGACCGACGCGGAGATTGAGTTGCTCGCGTCGAACCAGCGGCTCGTAGGGGTAGGTGAACCACAGCTCGAACTCGAACCGCAGACGGAGGTTACAGTCAAGTAATACTGCGTCTGAAACACGGCGGTGACCGTCTGCGAGGAGCTAGGGACAGTGTATGTGTGTGACTCAGCGCCTCCATCACTCCACGACTGCCAAACATACTGAACACCTGAACCTCTAGCAACGGGAGACTGAGCTGCAAGTACATGCTGCGAACCGACTGCCCAGACGAAACTTTCAGGCGTGGTGATCGCGGTTCCGTCAACGACAACGAAACCGGGACCCGTGACAGGTGATGAAGTTATCGTTATCGCTATCCCGTTTGAGCAGTAAAGCGGTGTTGTGATTGCGGTCGCTGTGATTGTTAGGGATGAGTCGATCGATGAGGAGGTCAGCCAACCCGCAGGGCCGTATATGGATACGGTGCTCAACGTTATTGGCTGCGAGCCGAGAGTCGTCGGCGTAGTGCCTCCACTGCACTTGGCTGTGGTGCTGCCGTCGGCTCCATTAACGCGCATGAGCGCAGCGCCGCCGACGCTGGGTGAAACACCATTGTCTTGGAAGCTTCCCGCTATCACGATGCTTCCATCCGATAATATCCCAACTCCCGCAGGGTATGCCCATGCCTTGTAGGCTCCACCGCTGTACTCTGTGTCCCAAAGGAAGTTGCCTCCACTGTTCAGTTCCGTTAATCCGTAAACGTTGTCGGGCGCCACTATGTTCCCGGCGGACGTTACCGCGAGCTGCGATGCGGTGG
>OCOJ01045933.1_pt1 | contig 12194 bp, 11 predicted proteins | sample 1539251 | NCBI WGS metagenome assembly OCOJ01 (sample SAMN01911457, study PRJEB22624) | soil metagenome | biome: Soil | place: Malaysia | collected 2012-04-30 | depth RA_metagenome m
TCGAAGGGCGAAGGGCAAAGGGCCACCTTGCCCACCTTGCGATTTGTCGAGCCTTCCCTCTCATTTTCTTAGAACAGGTTAACCCAAAGCGGGACAGTAACTTTCGTACCAGTGCGCCCGGAGGGCTGGCCCGCTAGATTAGGTGCGCTTAGGCTTTTATGTCGCTCGCTCTCACCGCTTCGTCGGCAACCACTCGGGGTGTGCCGGAAGCTCCGCGCGGCCGCAGGCTGCTCTCCATATCCTCGGCGACGGCCTGGATCGCCGGAGGTTGGATTCTGCTGGTGGGAGGCTACGTGGCCGGCGCGCTGCTCCTGCCCGCCGGGGACCGGCTGACGGCGTTCGGCGACGTGATCCAGTGCTTCGTTCCCCTGCTGGCGAACACCGGGCTGCTGTTGAATGCGGCCTCGCCGCGCTGGCGGCAGAACTGGTTCTGGCTGCTGTTCGCGCTGAGCTGCACGTTGTGGATGGCCGGGCAGATTCTGTGGACACACTACGAGGTCTTCCTCCACCAGCCCAACCCCAATCCCTTCTCCGGGGACCCGATTTTCTTTTTCCACACCGTGCCCATGATCGCGGCGCTCACTCTGCTTCCGCACCTGCGCCGTACGGAGCAGCGTACACGCCACGGCGTCGTGGACTTTGGTCTGCTCCTGGTGTGGTGGACCTTCCTCTACCTATTTTTCGTGATCCCCTGGCAGCACGTGGTGCTGAAGGTGGACTACTACGATGACGCCTTCAATTACCTCTACCTGGTGGAGAACTCGATCCTGCTGGCGGGGCTTGCGGCACTCTGCTGGACGGCACGCGGAGCGTGGCGGCGAATCTACTGCGCGCTTTTCTTCTCCTTCGCGCTCTACCTGCTGGGCTCCACGCTGATCAACATGGCCATCGACCGCAACCAGTACCACACAGGCAGTCTGTTCGACGTGCCGCTGGTCGCGTCGTTCGCCATGTTCGGGACGGCGGGGCTGGTGGCNTCGGGCGGCGCCGAGGCCCCGGAAACAGCGGCGACGCGCAACAGCGTCTGGCCCTCCCGCCTGGCCATGGCCGCTCTCGCCTCCCTGCCGCTCTTCGCCCTGTGGAACCAGATGCTGAGCGACGCGCCCGCGCCCATCCGCCGCTACCGCCTGCTCCTCACTCTCGCCACCATGCTCCCGTTCGACGCCTTGGTCTTCTGGCGGCAACACCTGGTGAACTGCGAGCGCCAGGACCTGCTACGCACTTCGGAGGAATCGCTGGAAAATCTGCGCCGGCTGCAAAACCAGCTCGTGCAGACGGAAAAGCTCTCCTCGCTGGGCCAGCTCGCCGCAGGGGCGGCGCACGAGATCAACAATCCGCTCACCGCAATCCTGGGCTTCACGGACGTGCTGGAGGCCGACCGCGCGCTCGCCCCGCGCTATCGCGCGCTAGTGGAGAAAATCCGCGCCCAAGCGCTGCGCACCAAATCGCTGATCACCAGCCTGCTCAGCTTTGCGCGCCAGGTGCCCGCGGAAAAGGTGCTGCTGGACGTCAACCAGGTGCTGGCCAGCGCCGTGCAGTTGCGCTCCCTGGACCTGCGCGATAAACGCGTAAAGCTCGATTTCGAGCCAGAGACCCTGCTGCCGGGCGTTCGCGGCGACCCAAACCAGCTTCTCCAAGTCTTCTTCCACATCATCAACAACGCGGTGGACGCCCTGGAAGAGGTAGGCGGCGGCGTGCTGGCCATCCGCACTCTGCGGGAACGCAACCGCGCGGTCGTGGAGTTTTCCGACACCGGGCCTGGACTGCGGGATCCGAAGCGCGTGTTCGACCCGTTCTACACCACGAAGCCAGTGGGCAAAGGCTCCGGCCTGGGGCTTTCCATTTGTTACGGGATTCTCCAGGAGCATGGCGGCGAGATTTCCTGCTTCAACCGGCCCGAGGGCGGGGCCACGTTCCGCGTGGAACTGCCTGTGCTGCCCGTGATCGTGCCTCAACCGGTAGCCACCTACTATTCCGCCACAAAGAATTCCTGATTCCACCAGCGCAGCCAAACAGCCCGTCTTGCAGCCATCCAGCCGCTGCGCTACAGTCCCCGCTCTGACTGTCGTACGCCATCATTCACGGGGGCTAGTGATGAATTCCTCGCCGCGTGTTCTTGCTCTGCTGCTTCTCTCACTCCTCTTCGCAATTCTTGCCGCTGCCCAGAATCCCGGCGACTACTTGGAGAGTCTCGTGGCCGCCCCCGGCGTCTCCGGATACGAGGGAGTGAAAGGCGGGCCCGCCGAGCTGATTCAGAAACGCATAGACGTATTGAGACCCGCGCCGATCGTGAGTCTCGACCCCATCGGCAACGTGCTGGTGACCATCGAGGGTACCGGCCCCGGCCCGCGGCGCTGGATTGTTGCGCCGATTGACGAGCCCGGCTACGTGGTGAGCGCCATTACCCCGCTGGGGTACCTTCGCGTGCAGCGGCTCCCGCAGCAGTCTCCTCAGTTTCTCTTCGACGCGCTGCACTTTGCACAGCAGGTGTCGGTGCTGGCGCGGGACGGCCGGCGCATCCCCGGAGTGATTGCCGGACTCTCTGTCCATCTCCAGCCCGGCCGGCGGGACGCTCCAAAAATGGATCACCCGGACGACATGTATGTGGACATTGGAGCCTCGAGCGAAGTGGAGGCGCGGCAGGCCGGTGTGGACGTTCTGGACCCGGTGATTGTGGACCGGCGGCTCTACCGGCTGGCGAATCGGTCGGAGGCGGGAACGGCCGTTGGCGACCGTTATGGCGCTGCGGCGCTGCTATCGCTCGCCCGGCTGCTGAACGACCGGAAGTTTCCGGGAACGTTGACGCTCGCGTTCGTGACCCAGCAATGGCTGGGAGGCCGGGGACTGCGGCGCGTTCTCGAAGCGAACAACGCGGACGAAATGATCTTCGTGGGCCGTCTGCCGGCTCCACGCGCGCCCGGCAGCGGCGCGCCCGCGCCGCCGCGATCGGGCCTGCTCATTGGCACGAGCGATGCCTCCAAGCCGCTCGAAGGATTCGCAGCGGAGATTCAGAAGAAGGCGAAAGATGTTGGCGTCAAGGCACTGCCTGCGCCGATGGGCGCAATGCGGTTTGCCTCCTCCGTTCCGGCTCCCACGTTTCCCACGCGATTCGCGCACCTCGCGCTTCCTCTCGATTGGCCGGTGACGCCCATCGAAACCCTTTCCGAACAGGACCTCGATGACTTGGTGAGGCTGCTCGAGTACGCGGTGCGCGGCGAGTTGCCGAACCGGGGAGGGTCAGCCGGCGGAATCGCGGATGGTTACTACGTCCCGGCACCGCACACTTCTTTTCCAATCGAAGAGCAATTGAAGAGGCTCTCGGTCGCGTATGGCGCGAGCGGTCACGAAGCCGCCGTGCGAAAGGAGGTCGACCTGCTGCTTCCGCCATGGGCTAAGCCGGAGACCGACGAGTCGGGCAACCTGATCCTCCATTTCGCGGGCGCGCGCCCGGGCGGGGTCGAATCGGCTCCGCCTATTGTGTTCGTCGCCCACATGGACGAAATCGGGTACGAAGTGAAAGCCATCGGTGACGACGGCCGCCTGGAAGCGGCGGAACTAGGCGGCGGCTCACCGCAGTATTTTGTCGGCCATCCAGTGCTGGTCCACGGCGAAAAATCCACACGCGACGGGGTGATTGAACTTCCTGCCGGCTGGGACACTCCGCAATTCACCTGGCCCAACTACCGGGACGGCGCTCGCGCGCGTGTGGACGTGGGCGCGCGGAATCGCGCGGAGGCGGAAGCGCTGGGGATCCGCGTGGGCGACTGGATCACCATCGAGAAGAAATATCACGCGCTCGCCGGTGCGCGCGCCAATGCGCGCAGCTTCGACGACCGCGTGGGCTGCACCGCGCTCGTCGCCGCTGCCTGGGCGCTGGGGCCGGAAATTCCCGGCCGCGACGTCACCTTCGTCTGGTCCACGGAGGAGGAAGTAGGCCTTCGTGGCGCGGCGAGCGCATCCGGACGGCTGGCGAACGCGAGCCCCGCGGCCGGAGGCCCGCCGCTCAAAACAGTGTTCGCAATTGATACGTTCGTGAGCTCCGATTCGCCGCTCGAGACTCCGCGCTTCGCTCACGCCCTGCTCGGCCAGGGATTCGTGGTGCGCGCGGTGGACAATTCCAACGTGGTGCCGCGCGCTCTCTCCGATCGCGTGGTCCAGATCGCGCGGCAGCACAACATCCCAGTGCAATACGGCGTGACCGGAGGAGGTAACGACGGCTCGGTGTTTACCCGGTTCGGAGTGGTGGACGTGGCGCTCGGCTGGCCGCTGCGGTATTCGCACTCGCCCGCGGAGGTCGTGGACACGCGCGACGTCCACGCGCTGGCGGACATCGTGGTGGCGCTGGCAAAGGAATGGTAACGCAAGCGCAGGCGGACCTATCCTTCGGGTCCTGCTGCATCGACGTAGGATTCAATTCGCCGCCGGTCGGCTTCCGCCAAATTTGTAAATCGAATGCCCATGAACGAGCCGGGCATGACGTGCTGTACGACTCCGATGGCGTGAACGGGCAGAAGCTCTCCGGGAAGCTGAAACTCGAGCCGGAGCGAAACTCCTTCTTCAAGCGTTTTCTCTGTTTTTACAAGCATGCCGCCGACGCTGATGTTGCGTCCCTCCACCGAATAGGGCTGCCCGGCGGCTTCCGCGCGCACCACCGCCGTCAGGGGAACGCGCCGGAATTTTCGCTTTTCGACCATTTCTGNCGACGGAGTAGGGCTGGCCTTCCGCTTCGGCGTGCACCTTCGCCGTCAGGGGAACGCGCCGGAATTTTCGCTTTTCGACCATTTCTGATGGCTATCGGCCGGCGGCCACGGTTTCTTGCCCCGGCCCAGCCGCCCGACCCTTGTTGCCGCGGAACGCGATGGTAACACGCGCCCGGCCGGCGCAACGCGGCGATCGCTGCGAATTTTTCTCAACATCAACCGGCGCCGCTGATGGCCGGGGCAGCGCACTGGCCCAGCGCCGGTTTTTCATTTGAGAGTATAATCCGCGCGGGTGCATCCGGCCGGTCGAGCGCGATGTGTCGGATGCGAACCTCTCGCATTTCATCCGGAGGAAACCATGTCAGAGGATCCCGAAGATCAACAGAACCAGGACCACCACTCGCATCACCATCATTTTTGCGGAAACTTGTTCGGCTGCGGCGAAGAGCGGGGCACGGGAGTGCTGCGCGAAGACATCAAAGACGCGGCTTACACGCGGCGCACCGCGGACCGAGTGCTGCACATGGAGGAGGTGAACCAGGAGCAGCTCGACGGCTTTCTGACCGCGCGCGGGCGCTCGCGCCGCCGGCTGCTGCGCGCGAGCGCGTTTATGAGCGCGCTGGCGGCCGCCGGGCCGTGGTTCAACAAACTGGCCGGCGCGACGGAAGCCCTGGGCGCGCCACGAGGCGAGTCGCCGGACTCGAGCCAGAAGAAAAAAGAGGAGGAAGGGCGCGTGCACGTGGTCGAATCGAACGACCAGACCGTGCGCCTGGGCGTCTACGACACGAATCTCCCGCCCATCATCAAAGTGGACTCCGGAGACACCATCAGCTATCCGAACACCTGGTCGCACTTCCTGAACAAGATGCAGCCGGGTGTGCCCGTCGAGTCGCTGGCCAAATGGCGCGTGGATAATCCCGGGCACGGGCCGCATTCCATCATCGGGCCGGTGTACGTGAACGGCGCGGAGCCCGGCGACGTGCTGGAGGTGCGTTACAAGCGCATCCTGCCCTTCGATTGGGGCGCCGTGTTCAATAACCCCGGCGCGCTGAAGACCGGCCTGCTGCCCGATGATTTTCCCGAGGGCCAGGTGAAATATATGAAGCTCGACCTTTCCAGCATGACCACGGAATTCGCGAAAGACATCCATGTTCCGCTCAAGCCCTTCCAGGGAACGCTCGGGCTGGCGCCTCCCGACGGGTTCTTCCCGCCGTTGAGTCCGGGAGTGACGACTTCGGTGCCCCCGGGACCTCACGCTGGAAATACCGACCTGAGCGAGATGGCGGAGGGGTCCACGATGTTCATCCCGGTGTGGAAGCCGGGCGCGCTCATCTATACCGGCGATTCGCACGCTGTGCAGGGCGACGGCGAAATTTCGCTCACGGCGTGTGAGACACGGCTGAAGGAGTTGCGCATCCAGGTGATCCTGCACAAACAGAAGAATTTCGCCTGGCCCATCGCGGAAACGCCTACGCACTGGATCACGCTCGGGCTGGATAAGGACCTGAACATGGCCATGACGCTCGCGGCACGCAACGCCATCAACTTCCTGGCCGCGCGCACCAGCCTTACGAAACTGGACGCCTACGGATTGTGCAGCATGGCCATCAGCTTCCGCGTGACCCAGGTGGTGGACATCGTGCGCGGTGTCCATGCCATGATCCCGAAGAGCCTGTTCGCGCCGGCGCTGCGCAAACAAATCGTGGTGGTGTGATTTGCCCATAGAGTGCCGAGGCCAATCCGGCCGAAAACAGGAGGCCTGAAAAACACCGAAGCCGCGCACCCGGCGTATATAATTTGCCCGTCATGAGCGGCTCCGCGGCAGGTTCCCCGGCTCCTTCGTTCCGGCGTCCCCGCTTCATCGCGCTCGAGGGGCCTATTCGGGTGGGGAAATCCACGCTGGCAAAATTCCTGGCGGAACGCCTGCACGCGAAGCGCATCTACGACTGCGAAGACAATCCGTTTCTTTCCACCTTTTACGATGACGTGCCCGGCAGCGCCTTCCGCGCGCAGATGTATTTCCTGCTGGAGCNGCCACCGGAGGATGAAAGAGGCGGCCGTAGACGCGGTGAGCGGCACGGTGGTGAGCGATTTCCTGTTCGAGAAGGACCGCATCTTCGCGAACATCAACCTGGACAACGAGGAGCTGCGCCTCTACGACAGCTATTACGAGATGCTGGCGCGAGACCTGCCTCGCCCCGACCTGGTGGTCTATCTACAGGCCACGCCGGAGGTGCTGCGCCAGCGCATCGGGAAAAAAAAGGAGGCGTCCGAGGCGCAGATCGCGGACGAATATCTGGATGAAGTGGTTCGCGCCTACGAACATTTTTTCTTCCGCTACACGGCGTCGGACCTGCTCGTGGTCAACACCTCGGAGATTGACTTCGTCGAACGCGCTGCTGACCTGCAACAGCTCCTGCGCCGTCTGCAGGAGCCGGTGAAGGGCACGCAATACTACCTGCCGCTGGGCCGCGAGTAAGGACGGCGTTCTGCCGGCTGTGCGGCGGCCGGCTCGCTTAGGGCTTGAAGACCTCGATCGAGATTTTTCCGTCGGCGCGGACAATGGCGTGGATCATGCCGTTGGTGTTGAACGGAGTGGCCACGTGACCCTGGCGGTCGAGGGCGATGACGCCGCCTTCGCCGTGCTTTTCGACGAGTTCCTTCATCACCACGTCGTTGGCGGCCTGCTCGAGCGGGACGTGCAGGTAGCGGACGCGTTCGCAGATGTCCGCGGCCACGACGTTGCGGATGAAGAATTCGCCTTCCCCGGTGCCGGAGACGGCGCAGCTTTCGTTGTTTGCATACGTGCCCGCGCCGATGAGCGGGGAATCGCCGACGCGCCCGGTCATTTTGAACGACGTTCCGCCCGTGGTGGTTCCGGCAGCAAGGTTNGGTTGCCGGCCTGGTCGAGAGCGACGGCGCCCGTGGTGCCGTGCACGTGCTCGTCCCCGAGACTCGAGTTTTTTTTCTCCTCAGCCGTCTTTTTCTCCTGATATCGCTTCCATTCGCGTTCGTTGAAGAAGTAATAAGGGGGGACCAACGGCATTCCCTGGGCCTTGGCAAATTCCTCTGCGCCCTCGCCCACAAGCAGCACGTGCTTCGTTCGTTCCATTACCATGCGCGCCAGGCTGATGGGATTGGCGATGTGCTGCACGGAGGCTACCGCGCCTGCCTGGAGTGTGCGGCCATCCATGATGGCGGCGTCCAGCTCCGGTACGCCGGCCTGCGAGTAGTAGGCGCCGCGGCCGGCGTCGAACGCTCCGGAATCTTCCATGATGCGCAGCGCAGCCTCCACCGCGTCGAGGCTTCTGCCCCCCTGGCGGAGTATGGCAGCTCCTGCTTCGGCGGCGCGCGTGATTGCTGCCCGGCGTGGCTCCATTCGCTCCAACGGATAGTTTTTGTAATCTCCCGCGCCGCCGTGGATGACGAGCACAAAATCGCGACTCTGCTGCGGCATCCGGGCGGCGCTCGCTGTCTGCGCGCGCGGTGTCAACCGGACTGCGGCCAGCAGCAGGAGAGCGATGCCGGCCGCGAAAAAGATGCCCCTGGATCTCATGAACTCCTCCCCAATTGGGTTTCGAGTGCGGAGCGGACTCTACACCCGGGCGCGGCGGTGTACAACGTGACCTCGCTTTCCATCTATATTTGTTGGCAGCCATGATGTAATAACTCGTCTGGAATGTTTCCCGGGCGGTAGAAAGAGAGCCGGCGGAGGTGGGCCATCGAACGCGAAACGGCGAGCGTGGTGATTATCGGCGGGGGCGTGGTGGGGTGCGCGCTGGCCATGGAAGTTGCCGCGGAGTTTGAAGACGTCTTTCTGCTCGAAGAGATGCCCCAGCTCGGGATGGGCGCCAGCTCGCGGAACAGCGGCGTGATTCACTCCGGTATTTACTATCCGCGCGGCTCGCGGAAAGCGCGCCACTGCATTGAAGGCAACCGGCTGACCTACGCATTTTGCGCGGCGCACGGGGTGCAGCACCGGCACACGGGAAAAGTGGTAGTGGCCACCACGACAGGAGAAGAGCCGCAGCTGGAGGCGCTGAAGCGCCGCGGCGAAGAAAATGGCGTTGAAGGGCTCCGCCTGATCAACCGCCAGGAATTACAGGCGCGCGAACCGCACGTGGAAGGGCGCGCGGCGCTCGAAGTGCCCTCCTCGGGCCTGGTGGTGAGCGAGGAACTGGTGAAGGCCTATGCGCGCGTGGCCAACGAACGAGGCGCAAACCTGCTGACGCATGCAAAGGTGACCGCGCTGGAGCCTGCGGGCACGGGCACTGTGGTGGTGAGCGAGCGCGGCGCCATCGAGGCACGCGCCGTGGTGAACTGCGCAGGATTGTTTGCTGATGAGGTCGCGGCGCTGACGGGGTTCACGCGCTACCGGATCCAGCCGGCGCGAGGAGATTATTGTGAGGCAGTGCCGGCGAAGGCACACCTGGTGCATTCGCTGGTGTATCCGCTGCCCGAAGCGGGGATTTATTCGCTGGGGGTGCACCTGACGAAAACCCTGTGGGGGACGCTGCTGGTGGGTCCAACGGCGCGCCCGGCGACGAGCAAAACCGACTATGAGAGCGACCGCGTGCCCGTGGCCGAATTCGCGCGCGGTGCCCGTGTGCTGCTGCCGGAGATCAAAGAGGAGGATTTACGTCCGGCGTACTCGGGAATCCGGGCGAAGCTGGCGCCCGCCGAGGCGGCCGCAGGAAGGCCGAAGGAACCCGCGGATTTCGTTGTGGAACGCGACCCGCGGATTCCCTGTGTGATCCACCTGATTGGGATCGAATCGCCGGGATTGACGGCGGCCTGGGCGCTGGCAAAAGAAGTCGCGGGACTCGTGCGCGAGACGCTGCGCTAACGCTGCGCGGGAGCACTGCGGACGACCTCAGAGGCGGAGACCAGGCGGATTCCGCGTGCCTCGGCTTCCGGAAGCATTTCCGACAGAACATCGAGAGTGGCGGTGTGCGGATGGCCGATGGCAACGCACCAGCCCTGTTCGCGCGCCACGCGCTCAGCCTGGTCGAGTTGGCGGCGGATGGCGGCGGGCTGCTCGTCGTCGTCCAGAAATACGTTGCGTGCCGCCGCGGGCACTCCGGTGCGCCGCGCGGCATCGAGCGCGAGCGTGGCGGAGGACGTGCGGCTGTCGATGAAGAACAGGTTGCGGGCACGCAGAGCGCGGGCGAGCGCCGTCATGAGGGTGGGATCGGCGGTTGCCCGCGAGCCCTGGTGATTGTTCACTCCTGCCGCGTGGGGCACGGTCGCCAGCATCTGGTCCAGAATTCGGCTGACCTCCCCAGCGGGCTCTCCCACGTGCAATTCGAGCTTTTCGGCTTTGTCCTCGCCGGCCACGGACTCCATAGGCAGGTGCAGCAGCACTTCGATGCCGCGGCGATGGGCCTCCTCGGCGGCGGCTGCCGAATCGGGCAGGTTGGGGAGCACAGCCACGCTGATTCGCGCGGGGAGCGCGAAGACGGCGCGCGCCGCCATAGGATCATAGCCGAGGTCGTCCACGATGATGGCCAGCGCCGGCGCGCGCCCGGCCGGCCGGGCGGCTGCGGCGGGTTCAGGCGCCACCTGGAAGACTTCCAACACGAGCAAGGTGCGAGCACCGGTGGTGACGGCATACGCGGCGGCCGCAGTCTCCGCGTCGCGGCGTTCGAGCGTTACGCCGCGTTCGCCCGCCGCTTCATGCCACGCAGTGTCCAGGGCANTCCAGGGCAGCGAGCCGCGCCGAGTGGGCGAGCGTGACGAGCACGCGGGTGGGCACTGCGGTTCGGGAGAGAGCCGCGGGAACGATGCGGATCGGAGAATCCGTGCCGGCCGCGCCGCGCGCCGCTACGGCAAAATCCGCAGCGAGGCGATCCGGGTCCAGTACCGGCGGTGGCGCCTGCCGGCGGCAGGCCGCGAGCCCCAGGAGCGCTGAGAAAACTACGAGCAGAGCGATCGAGCGAAGCAGCGAGTGCACAGGGCAGGCTGGAACAGGAGCTAACAAATCAGCACGGTGCGGGGAGGCCAAACGGCGAGTCACCTGCGCTATGCGGCTTTTGCCGCGGCTGCCGCCTGGCCCTGGCCACGGAGAATTTCAATCCCCTTCTTCAGGACCGGGTCATCGTGCGGGCGAGGCTGGGCACCCGGCGCGGGGCTGGGAGCGCCTTCTCCTAGGTCGGAGGATTCATCCTCTGCATTGGCCATCTCAACCGAGGGTTTGACCCCGGTCTCGTTGATCGATTTTCCCGAGGGATCGTGGTAGAGCGCCGTGGTGAGGATGAGCGCGCCTCCGTCTTCCAGCGCAATCACACTCTGCTCGGAGGCGCTCGCAAAGGTGCGTTCACCGACCGTGGCCACGGCGCGGTCCTGGGCCAGTGCGGCGGCCAGGACTTCCGCGGCTCCAGCCGTCCGCGCCGACAGCAAAACCGTGACCGGGCCGGTCCACACAGCTTTCTGGGGGTCGGCCGCGAATTCCTTGGCGGGAACGGTCTGGCCGCGCAGCGTCGCAATCGTGCCGGAGCTGAGAAACAGGTTCGCGGTCGCAATCCCTTCTGGAACGCTGCCCGACGCGCAGTCGCGCAGGTCGAGCACGAGTTTGTGCACGCCCTGGTGCGAAAACTCCGCGAGCTTCTGCCGGATTTCAGCGGCGCGTCCCGCGGTGAACGTCGGCACGCGGAGGTAGGCGATATCGTCCTCGAGCTTCTCGGTGACGAGGCGCGGGGTGGCGATCACGGCGCGCGTCACTTCCAGGTCGTGCGATTCCGTGCCGCCGTGACGCACTTCGGTGATCTTGATNCGATTCGGTGCCGCCGTGGCGCACCTCGGTGAGTTTCACCGTTGTGCCCGGATCGCCTTCCAGGAGCAACTCCGCCTGCCGGATGGAGATCTCGCGAGTGGAAAAGCCGCCAATCGTTTCCAGGATGTCGCCGGTGGAAAGACCAGCCTTTTGGGCCGGGCTGTCCGGCAGCGTGGATAGCACAAGCAGGTAGCCGAAACGCTTGGAGAGCACCACGCCGACGTCGCCCCGGGGGTGCGCCTTCAGGCGGGACTGGTAATCCTCGTATTCCCGGGCACTCAGATAACCCGATTGCGCGTCGAGAGACTCGACCAGGCCGTGCATGGCGCCGCGAGTCACCTGGCGCATGTTGGGCTCTTCCACGTAGTCCTGCTCGACGCGCTGGAGCACCTCGCTGAACACGCCGAGCGAGCGGTAGGTGGCTTCCTCACTGGTGCGCGCCAGGGCGAAGCCGAGCCCGGCGTACAGCAGCACCAGCGCCGAGAGAGCCAGTATGAGGATTCGAGTAGGGCGGTTCATCGGGTCAATTCCTTAAAAACAAAAGTATAGCATCTTCCGGGCGGGCCGCAGGACCGGGATTTTGCGCCGGATGAAATTGCGCTTACCGTCCCGGCAGGGGGCTACTGCGTTGTGAGAATCGCGGGCGCCACCTCCGGTTCGGCGTAGGTGATGTAAGTCTGCGAGATGCGGTCGTGCCAACTGAGCCCGTGTTCATCCCAGGC
>OCOJ01045086.1_pt1 | contig 12193 bp, 15 predicted proteins | sample 1539251 | NCBI WGS metagenome assembly OCOJ01 (sample SAMN01911457, study PRJEB22624) | soil metagenome | biome: Soil | place: Malaysia | collected 2012-04-30 | depth RA_metagenome m
GAAAGGCCCGCGGCCCGCCGAACCCGCCCGGCACCACCCGACTGCTCGAAGTCGACCCACCCAGGGTGAAATCCTTCTTCGTCCAGCGGCGGCCAGCACCCCTCGAACCCGTGCCGCTCGGGGGGCGCTATCCAGTCCAGCGACTGGACAGGCCGCGCCGACGGCAGCCCAACCAGCAGCAGCAAAGGGCGACGCGCCTGCCGCACCAGAAGCTTCGCCTTACGCCACGACGCCGCGTCCAGCGCCTCGGGCTTTACCTCACCCCAGGCGTCGTGGCCCGGGAGATGAAAGTCGGGCAGATAGTAGACCTCGTCCCGCGAGAACAGGCGACACTCGTATTCCCACCGTATGCCGAGCGCATCGAAAAACACGGCCCACCGCGCTTCGAGCCGCGAACGGAAATGAACGCCCCGGTAGGTCGTCGGAATGGCGGTTAGGTTGTTGGGCATCCGCGACCCTCCGAAAAGCCATGCGGCGACTGGCGACGCCTGGCTATTTCCTGGTGGGGAAGCGCGACCCGGCCGCCGCCACCGGCGCCCCACTCCCCGGCCCGTACTGGGCGTTCAAGAGCTGCTGCAAGGTCACCAGGTCGGCGGCCTGCTTCGCGGTAGCGTCGATCACCGCTTGGGCGGCGGCAGCCTGCGCAGCCTGGGCCGCATCCAAAGAAGCTTGCGCGTCCGCGGCAGCAGACTTTGCCGCCGCTGTCGCTTCGGCGTCGGCCTGGACTTGATCGAGGGCGGCTTGAATATCCGACGGGACAGGCATCACTTCTCCTTCTAAATGTACCAGGAAAGTATCTTGTCCGCCTGGGCGGGGAAATAGCTCAGGTGTGACAGGGCCATCGTTTCCCCGTTGCCACCGCCTAGCTGAAAAAGAGACTCCATATCTCGCTCATTGATCCAGCAACAACACCTCCCCCCTCCCGCCGGGTCCTCTGGGTAGGTGCTTGCCGGCCACTGGTTCGAGTAAAGGTAGAGTGGCCCGTCCCGCGGGTGCGACCAGAATCCGAGGATACACGTCGAGTGTCCACCGTTCCCGTCCCACGTCCCCCGGACATAGGAATCCGACCCGGCCTGACGAATCGACGCCGTCGACACGTACTTCCGGCAACCTTCCAGCACGGGATACCCGTTCAGAATGGCGTTTTTGACGTCCTCGGCTGAATACAAGCTGGCCACCCCACCGACCGGATGCCGGCATGCTGTCGGCTTACAGGACTCCACCAGGTGCGAATCCCCGTCGGACCAGGCTAATTCGATGGATTGCGTGAGCATGAAGCCGTCCGTCGTGCTGAATTCGGGCAGCTGTCCTTCCTCTTCGATACTGAAAACGCCCTCATCCCGAAGCACTTTGCCCATTACCGAGTCGAACGACCCCTCGCCCGGGTCCGGCATGCCGCTGAACAAGCGCGACCGCCCGTAAGCGTAGGGCCACCACGCGATGAATGCTTTCGTCGGGTTGTCCGCGATCATCCGTTGAACCATGTTGAGTGTGTTGACCGCATTGCCCGCCGAGGCCCCAACACAGGCCCCTGTAATTTGGTGATACCCCGTAAATTCGATGCCCGTGTCCTGGACCACTTCCGATTTGCGCCAGTAATCGGTAAGCAGGACCTTCGTCCCGACCGGCACCGTCAGCGGCGCCAGGGCGAAGTTGACCTGTTTCGCGAGCGCCGCCTCGTGGGCCGCGCGCATGGCCGGCGTCCGGTCGTCCGGGTCGATCCAGCCAAGAGGCCCTGGGCTCGACGGCATGACCTGCCCTCCGAGCGGTGGCGGAAAAACTTCGCGCCCGACGATGCCGCCAAACTGTCCATGATCGGGGCAAGGCGACCGAACACTTCCCGCGCCCGGGCCCGCACTTCCCGTGTGAAGGGGGCGGACGCCACGGTCCCTATCTGCTTGGCCAGCATCTTGCCGATGGCCTCTCGCATCGGCCGAAGCATATCCTTGTCAAGAGATTCCGCGACCGCGAGGCGCTGGACTTTCTCATTGTACTGGCCGACGGTGTAGAGAAGAGAGGAGTCCGCGGCAGCGTCCACCGCACCTCGATAAATCTTTGCCAGCTTCCTGGCGGCGGCCGACTTCGCCTCCGCCGTCCCAGGCGAGCGGGCGTACAGATCGGCAAGCGGCTTGTACAGCGGGTCCGTGACGGGTGCTGGCGGCCCAGGCGGGGGAGGAGTCGGCTCAGGCGGGGGCTCCGGCGGCACCGGAATGGGCTCGGGAGGTGGTGGCCCTGGCTCCGGAGGAGAAGGACCCTTCTTCTCCACCACCTCGACCCGACACGTCGAGAGGGTCGGCGACCCCGACTCCGAGACCGACTGCGCGACTACCACCCACCCGACACACGCTCGATAGCCGATCACCCGCAGACGAAGGATCGTCGGATCCGTGTCGTATTCCCGAAAGGCGTCCAGCCCGTCCCCCACCACCACATACGAGGCAGCGCTCTTTCCTACCTCGGCCACCACCGTGCCCAGCCGGCCGGCCGGCAACGCCAGGCGAGCCGGCAGCACGGACGCGCCCGCCGTCACGGCCCAGGCCAGGAGCAAGGAGTGCAAGCTAATCAGAGGAATCGTGAGAAGACTCCGGGCGCAGGGGAGGAGAAGCGAGCCGAGCGTCGAGCTTCCGGGACAGCTCTTGCAATTCCACGCGCAAGTGGTCCGTCTTGTTCTCGAAAGTCTGCCGCAGCATGTCCGCGCGCTGCAGGAACGACGCCTCTTGCCTCTGAAGGGCGCCATTCAAGTCGGATCTCATATCCCTCAGGGTGACGGCAAAGCTGCTGATGGCGACCTGCAATTGCTCAGAAGTGACGTGGGTAACTCGAGTGATGAGCGAGTCGAGCCACTGCGGTGCCTTGACAACGATTACAGCCAAAAGGACCATCGCCCCACCCTGCAGAACAAGCTGTAACCATCCCGTATGTATTGCATCCATCGAGGCCCTGAATGTCAGAAGCGTTCTTGTAGACTTGACAAACGGATCTCGGACTGGTAAACTAATTTACACCGGGCGTGGCAAGTCGCGGCAAGGCCGGGCAGGGCCAGGCAGGGCAGGGCCTGGCACGGCACGGTGAGGCACGGCACGGCAAGGCGAGGCCAGCAGAGCCTCGGGCTCACGACGGGGCCACGGCCGTCGTCCACGATACTTACCCGCCGATTCCGAGGGGNGGCCGAAGGATTGACACGACCAGCCCCGGCCGCCTGAGCCCAGGGAGTAGGGGAGCCGGAGGTCGCCCAAAGCCTCCGGCCCCGCGCTACCCAATCCACCTCCTTGCGAGAAGTGGACCCTCAGGAGTTGGAGCCCCGGCGCGGCTCACGCCGCTGGCCCGCCGTCGGGGTCTATCCCACCCAGGGGAGGATTCAGCGGGCTTCACCGGGGTACGGACAGTCTACCCGAAACGCGGCAGGCACGTCAAGCCAGCAAAAAAGCGTTGACGGCCAGGCTCGTCAGCACGGACCCGCCCGCCCCGGTCACGGTGATCGTCATGGCATTACCAGGGGTGCCGACAAGGGGCGGAACAAAGGTAATCGGCGATAAGGGCGGGGGCGAAGCGATCTGGGCCCGGAAAATCTCCGTCGCACCATCCTGAATCGTCAGCACGGCCGCCGTGCCCGTGGCCGACTGCGTCAAGAAAATTTGCGACAGGTTGATCGGCCGCGGCGTCGCGTCCGCTGGCAACACGAGGCTCACGCCGGCGCCGGCGGCCGAAGTCGCAGACAGGCCACTGCCCCCGGGCCCGAGCGGGGCGGGAAATGAGAATCGATATCCGCTCGCCGGCACATTCAACACGGGCAAAGTAACAGCCATCATTGACCCTCAGACGGCAGCCATAGCCCTGCCGTGAGCCCGAGACTCGCCAGCCTCGCCTTGCCAGGCCGCGCCCTGCCCGGCCGGGCCCTGCCATGCCCGACCATGCCTCGCATCGCCGTGCCTCGCCCCGCCTGGCCCAGCCCCGCCGCGCCAAGCCTTGCTCATCTTACCACAAGGAAAAGACTGAAGCAAGCTCAGTAGTCACCACCCCGCATTCCAGATATCGACCAGGACGTTTTGCCCCGCCCCACTCGTCACGCCCAGCGAACGCCCCAGGTGGATGTAGGGGTAGGAATTCGTCGCCGCCGCATTGATCGCCTCGACGAGCCCCGCGTCTGCCGTCAGCAGCCCGGTCCCCGCCAGACAGTCCACGAGCCCGCCGACGGCGATCGTGTTGCCCGACGCCCCGGTAATGCACGTCGCGGGGCCTGAGACGACGACCCAGCACAGGTCGTTGTTGGGCACCCCGGCCGCCGGCAGGAATTCGTCGATCGGCATCGCCAGGGCGCCCGTCACGTAGGCGTAGCCGTCGATGCGGCCCGCGTTGATCATCGGCGTCGCACCCGCCACCGTCAAGTGTGCCAGTCGCCCCGGCAGCAGCGCCTGCCCCGACACGTTTCGCACGGCCATGCACAGCACACGCCGGTTCGTCCGCGTCGGCTTCGCCCCGACCTGGCCCGGGTTGATGAAGATCAGGTCGTCGAACTCCCAGAGCTTCCCCTCGTGCTGCAACCCGCCCAGGTTGTTCGGGTCGATCGTCGCGCCTGCATAAAAAGTCTCCCCGCGACCCCAAGGGGGAGATTCAGTTTGTGCCAAGGCATATCTCCTTTATCCATCAAGTGGCTCGCCCCGCAGGTAGCGGACGGCTCGCATCAAGCCTTCGACCGTGTCACCCAACGTGGCCACCGCCCGGTTGCAGCCGATACACAGGATGCCACGAACCTTGCCCGTCTTGTGATCATGGTCAACTGCCAGGGGACGCTTCGGCGTCTTCGGCGGCTTCCCACAGAGTCGGCACACGCCACCTTGTGCGGCCACCATCCGGTCGTAGTCCTCCAGCGTCAAACCATACTCCCGTTTCAGAAGCTGCCGGCGGTTCTCCTCCGCCACGGCCTCCTTGCCGATCTTGACCTTGTAAGCCCTGGCAATCGCCTTCTTCTTTTCCCGAAACTCAGGTTCGTTCCGATAACGGGCCAGGTTCGACCTGTTCCCATTCCTCAGATAGCGAGCCCGGGCTTCCGGGTGATCCTCGAGGTACTTCTTCGTGACCCGCACGTTACAGGCCTTACACCAGGCCTGGCGACCGTCGGCGCTACGAGCCCTTTTACAAAACTCACCAACGGCCTTCGTCTCACCACACTTCGAGCAACGCTTCGTCTGACTCTCCGCCATCGCTACTCCCTCCCCTGGCTGGGACAGGAGTAGTGTACAGGCTTTCAGCTACCGTGTCGAGCCCGATTGCCGGACTTCTAGGATATTCATCCCAAAGCCATAAAGGCGGCCTGGTAACGTGGGTTACATTTGAGATTCCCAAAGTAGTCTATAGAGAACCTGTGTGACTGACTTCCCAGGTCGAAATCGGGTCCTTCTGACACGAACAACTGCGGCTGCAAAGAGCACAGCTCCATCTCGTCCATGCAGAAGCCGAAGCCCAGGTTGGTCGGGATGCCGTACTCGTAGGAGATATCAGTCCCGTCCAGGTTGAGCGTGTCCTCGAACCCCATCGCGTAGAGCCCGCCCTTGCGGTCCCCGCGCTTGACGTTGAGGCGCTCCTCCGCCTGAACCATGTTCTCGAACAGGCGGTACAGCTCGTCGTTCAGCAAGATCAGGTCCAGCATCCCGTTCTTGCTCTTGTTCTTCTTCCCCTTGACGATCCCGTACCGCAACGCCTCCAGGCAGGTGCTCGGCCAGGTCTTCGTCGCCGCGCTCCACGAGGCGTTCGTGTAACTGACGATCAACGGCGTCCAGAAGTCGTAGTGCGCGTCCCCCGTGCCCGTCGGCCAGTTGACCTGGGACGAGAGATTCACCGACCACGACCCGCCGTAGTTCCCCAGCGCGCAAGACAGCCCCGCGTAGGTCGAGCTGGGCGTCCCCACGAAGCCCGCCGCCTGCACCCCCGACGTCCCCAGGAAGGACATCACGCCGTGAATACGTTTGTTGTTCCCGGCGGCGTTCCCGTCGATGTAGAACTCGTCGCCAAACTGGTCTTCGATGTCCTGCATCAGCGAGGGCACGATCTCGCTGTAGACCTTGATGATCGCCTCGGTCGACTTGTTCTTCAGCCGCTCCAGCTTGGTCATGGAGTCGGTCGCCGCGTAGCCGCGCCAGTCGAGCTGCGCCGTCTTCCACCGGTCACGCCGACTGAACGTCAGCGTGTCCGAGTCGGCGTATCCTTGCATCGGCGCCCTTTTGTCAGTTTTTGTTACTCTAGCTATCCAGCTAGGGGTCGGTCATTTCTGCCGGCCTCTGCATGTCGCCATGCAGCTCGGACTATCTCATCACCCCGAAGGGTGCCCCGCGTTTAGTCTCTGAGGAGCCTCACGGTTGATGAGTCCCGTAAGTTTCCTGCTGATTGTCTCCACCCCGTGGGTTGTCACGGCCTTCACCGTACCAGGGGATTCCGAGAGTTTCCAGCATACAGCGGGGTTCTCACCCGGGCCTCTCAGCCCGGGGCGGCAATAAAAGAGTTACCGGACCTTCCAGTCCATTAAATCCCCGGCGTGATTGAAAGAGATTCGCCCTCTTTCTCTCATCATTGCCAGGAGGCGGCGATTGCGGAGTATGTTTATCTCCTCATCGCGTATGAATTCGTGGATGGTTGTGGACAAAATCCTTGACCACTCTTGAGCGGGCATAATTCTCTATACTCCTTTTCTCTTGTATCCCGCCCGTGATTGGCGGGAGACCTAGGCGATGAAAGGCAAGGGCTCGTGCCCGTCCTTCAGAGTCCGACGAGTGTAGGCGATAACCCGCTTCAGCGACTCCTCTGTGTCACCGAGGACCCCAAGGGCCGTGTTGCACCGAGTACAGAGCAGACCCCTCACTCGACCCGTCTCGTCATGCTCGTGATCGACGTGCAACGCCTTGCGGCCCGCCGGCTTCCTCCCGCAGAGATCACATTTGCCCTCCCTCTCGGCCACCATCCGGTGATACGTCGCCAGGTCGATGCCATACGTCCTCTGCAAGACCCAGGCCCGCTGCCGCTTCCTGGCCTCTTCCGGATGATTCTTCCGCCACCGATTCATCGCGTCTCTTTGCCTCACCCGCGTGGCTTCCCGCTTGGCCTCCTGCTGCTCCGCATACCCCTCCGGGTCTTTCCTCTTCTCACGGGCGTACTGGCTATAGCACGACTTGCACCAGGTGTAGAGCCCGTCGAGACAGGTCACGCTACGATGGAACTGCTCCACGGGCAGCTCCTGCAAACACTTTCGACACTGCTTCGTACCCGTCGTGAGCGCCTCGTTCTTGCGGGACCTCTTGTATTCCAACCGACACGCCTTGCACCAGTAATCCAGCCCGTCCTTCCGGGCGCTGTACTTCCCAAACTCGCTGATCGCCTTCTCTTGCTTGCACCGCACGCACGTCTTCGTCTGCATCGGATACACTCCTGCGGGTTGTTGCGAAAGCCCGCTCCAAGTGTATCACCAGTCCATCAACGAGTCAACCCCGCAGCCCCTTCCGCTTGCCCGCCATCGCCTTCTTCAGCATCCCCTTCACCCCGAATTTCTTCCTGCCGATGGTCGCCGCGATGGCATCGCCCCTCTCCTTGGAGATCCCCTGCTTCTTCTGGATCGACTCCGACACCTTTGCGAAGTTGCTCTTCTTCCCCGCCATGTCGGACCTCCCGAACTAGCTATGTGACAGGTCTGTCACAGAGTCCAGCGCCCGGCCGGCAACCGGTCACCCTTGCTGGCCGGCTGGCCTCGCCCTCCCCTTCACGCCCGGTTTTCCCCCCCAGGGAGTTTCTTTGCCTGGGGCCCCCGGACATGCTCCTGCAGAGGAAGCCTAGCATTGCCTTGCCCAAAAGACAATCCGGCCGGGCGTGGTTCCTTTATCTCCCGCCCGGCAGCGGCAAGATGGTCCCAGGCCCGAACCCGCCTGCCTGTAAATCCCTGGCCGCCCGCTCGCGAAAGCTCAGAGACCCATTCTGACTCCCGGCGCCACCGCCTCCCTGAGTCGACCCCGACTGATTCGGGGTCCGCATGGCCGCGGCAGCTTGCAGGAATTGCGCCTTGGCCGCTTCATTCTGATCAACCGGCTGCGCCGCCGGCGCCACGGCCGAGGCCCCACCTCGCTCCGAGAGCAAGTGGTCTCGCTGCACCGAGGCCATCGCGAAGTCCCACTGACCTTGCACGTCCCTCAATCCCATTTGTTGGGCTTTCGTGACGTAGGCGTGGAAGCGCTTGCCCCACTCACTCAGTTGCGGCGCGCCGTTCAACGGGTCACGCACCACATTCCCCGCCGCGTCGTGCGAGTGCAGCCAGTACGAGTTACTGTCCACCAGCCCCTGGGCCGCTTGCTGATCGCGGTAGCCGCCCAGGTTCTGCCCGACGACCTCGGCCGCGACCCGGCGAGCCACTTCCTCGATCCCTGGCTGGATGGCCCGGATCGGGTCGTAGCTGAAGCGCTCCAGGAAGCTGCGCTGATGCTCCTGCCACTGCAAGTAGCGGTTCACCACGGACGGGTCGGCCCCCGGCAACGCACGGTACTCACCCGTCTGCGGGTCGCGGGCGATCTGCGAGGCCCAGCGAGGATCGAAGTCCGGCTGACGCCACCACGACTGCGCCTGCGCCACCTGCTGCTGCCGCTGTGCTTCGGCTTGCTGTTGCAAGTAGCGGTTGAAGGAGTCCGCATGCTGCAAGTACAATTGCCCGTACTGCGCGAGTCGCTGGGATTGCTGATTTTGCTGGTAGGCTAATGCGAGATGCTGGAGCGCGGCGTGGTCGTCCTGGAACTGCTGGCGGAGGTCGATGCCGTAACTCGCGAGCGCGTCGCGGATACCGACATAGTCGCTCTCGCCCCCGCCTATCGGACCACCGGCTGGCGCGGCACTCGGCGCCGCGACACCACCGGACGGGGCTGCGGCCGGGGCCGACGTCTCTGCGGCCGGCGATGCGCCCGCACCGGCGCCCGACGTATCGCCTGTCGCTCCGCTTACCAAATCATCCGGCATGACTGCTCTCCTCGAACTACGATAGAGCTATCGTCCGAAGACAAAGCCCTCTCTTCCAGGTCTGCTTCACGGCCGACCCGGATTTTGCCACAACTGCATCTTGCCCAGACGGCACGCGCCAACCGAAAGCCCTGAAATTTACTTGACTTTTTATGAAACTCCTGATAAAGTGAATGGGACGGGCGTGGCTGGGCGCGGCGCGGCGTCGCAAGTCCGGGCGTGGCTGGGAGGGTCCAGGCACGACGGGGCTGGGCCAGTCTTGGCCGGGCGCAGCGCGGCACGGCGCGGCAGGTCTGGGCAAGGCTCGGCGAGTCACGGCGAGACACGGCGAGGCATGGCGCGGCACGGCTGGTCTAGGCACCGAGAGGCGGGTCACGGCGAGTNTCTTGGCCGGGCGCAGCGCGGCACGGCGCGGCAGGTCTGGGCAAGGCTCGGCGAGTAGCGGCGTGACGCGGCGGGGCGTGGCGAGGCATGCCTGGGACGAGCACGGCGGGGCGCTCCGAGACGCGGCGGGGCGCGGCGAGACACGGCATGTCGCGGCAAGGCGAGGTCGGGCGGGGCTCGGCTCGGCACGGCGAGGCACGGCGAGGCACGGCTGGTCAGGTCGGAGCAGGGCACGGTGCGGTGTGGCTGGGCGTGAACAGGCAGGGCATGGCAAGGCGTGGCCAGACTGGGCCAGGCTGGACATGGCACGGCTGGCCGCGGCGAGTCATGGCGAGTCACGACTCGGCGAGTCACGGCGAGTCACGGCGAGGCATGGCGCGGCACGGCTGGTCTAGGCACCGAGAGGCGGGTCACGGCGAGTCATGGCNGAGTCGCGGCAAGGCAGCGAGAGGAAAGGTCGATGCAATTCCGAATCCAACTGCTCGACGACGACGGGCAGGTAATCTGGGAAGACCACTCCGGCTTCAACGAGCGTCACGAGTGGTTCTGCAAACCCAACGTCAAGGTCCCGGGAGAACCCTACTCCTTGACCAAAATCGAGTTCAAGAGTGTTGTTAGCTGGGATCAGTTCCCCGAGGACGTGATCAAGACCCTCCAACTCCCGCCTCAGGATGGCAATATCGCCCACTAGCCTTGCCTTGCAGCGACACGCCCTGCCTCGCCACGCCGAGCCCTGCCTCGCCCGGCCCGGCCGCGCTCAGCCGCTACCTGCCTTGCCCAGCCCGGCCGCGCTCAGCCGCTACCTGCCACGCCATTTCCCGCCGTGACCGGCCCGGCCACGCCCAGCCGTAACCTGCCCCGCCTTGCCTCTCCGGGCCCGGACTAGCGATGCCGCTCCTCGACCAGCCTCGACCGTCCCTGCCGCACCCGTCACCACCCTGCCACGACCCACCGCGCCAGGCCACGCACAGCCGCTCCACGCCGTGCCGCTCCGTGACAAGCCCATCCCGGCCATGCCGAGACTCGCCGCTACTTGCCGAGCCGCGAGCAGCCTCGCCGGGACACGCGGCGCCCTGCACTGCCCAGCCTCGACCGGCCTTGCCCAGCCACTACCCGCCCGGACCTGCCAGGCCTAGCCCAGCTTCTCCTCGCCACGCCCCGCCACACCGCGACAGGCCGAGCCGAGCCTAGCCGTGCCTCGTCGCGCCTGACCAGGCCTTGCCGCGCGACGTCAACCTCGCCTGTACTTCTCCAGGTCTCCAAACGCCAGTCTACGTTGTCGTCCAGCCGGAACCAGAGGCCGACCGCGAAGCAACTGGTTCGCAGCGCTACAGGCCCGCCAACCCGCGTCACCGAAGCGAGTGGTCGACCACTTTCGCTCCACGTAGAGGGGCAAGCAATTGGCCAGCCAGGTCTCCGCCAGCCAGTGATTGAAGCTCGCACTCTCCGCGGGGCTGTACACGTTCACCGGCAGCGCTCGCAACCACGGGCGGCTGCGGTCGTGTGAGTAGATGCGGCCAGCCGGAGGACCCATCTCCTGCGACTTGCGGTGCCTGGCGTAACAGTTGGCCACGCTCAGATCCAGGCCGTCCTCTGACCCGAGATGCAGGCCCTCGTCCTCGAGACACTGCTGCACCACGAGCAGATCGAAAGCTGCACAGCCGACAGTCGCTGTAAAGTGTCCCGGTGAGAAATTCCTCGCGAGAGCGCGCCGCTGCTCGCCCAGCCTGGCAATCCATCTCGCCATCATCGGATCGCACTGACGCATGGTCATCAGGCACCATAACGGCTACACCTCTCACAGGCCTTGACGCTTCCACTCGTCCTGGCCCCGGGGCCGGTCAGGGTAGCTCCTGATCGGCCCCATCCTTGCCTTGCATCGCCACGCCCTGCCCAGCCGCGCCCAGCCTTGCGCCGCCCCACCACGCCACGACTCGCCTAGCCGCGACATCCTTCATCTTCCCCTCACCTTACATTAAAGTCAACCCCAACTTCCAGGAAAAATTCCGCTTACTTCCAACTTTTTCTGAAAAGCCCGTACCGCGGCCTTTCCCTACCCTCTAGTGAGTAGACAAGAGGGGAGAGTGAGCATCCAGTGCGATTTTGGTAGTCGTTGGGTGGAGGCTGTGTGATATAGGCTTCGAGGGCGTCGTGCCCTCCCGGACGTTTGAACGTTGTTATACGCAAGGTTCCAGTTGATCAGCTTGAGGGCTGAGACCACGACGTTGGGGGCGCCAAAGGCATCGTTGATAGCTCAGCGGAGACATTCGCCGCCGAGCTATGCCGCTGCCAGTCGAGTCGACCTGCACTCGCCGTTGCATGGAAAGGGCTCCCCCGGGCGGGAGAGCTGAACCCTGCTTTCCTCCGTTCGCGGGACCGCGCGCGGCTGGCCCTGTGGTTGCCCATCCAGCCCCCGAATGCGCACGGGATCGAGCCCGCAAGCCCTTGTTAGGGCCATCCGTCACCAGGCGACCTTTTAAGCCTGGACCCACGTTCACGGCGTTACCTTTTGGTCAGCGAGGAAAAGGAAAGTCGGAAGAAACCTCGGCACGCAACCTGCACAGAAAACCCGGTCCTGCCCTTGACATGATCAGGTAAACTCGGTAGGATACGTGTGACCTTCACCCAGTCTGTGGCCGTCGGTTGGGCTCCCTACCCAGCCGGCGGCCTTGTTTTGCCCCAGCAGTGACGCCGAGGCCGAACCAGCCAGGGCTAACCGGCCTCCTCGCCCCGGCACTTCATCTTTACTCGATCTTCACCCCCGTGTCCAGCCCCCCTCCTGCGGGATTCGTCGATCCGCGCTGCGCCCGGTGACCTTGTCGAAAAG
>OCOJ01033950.1_pt4 | contig 12181 bp, 11 predicted proteins | sample 1539251 | NCBI WGS metagenome assembly OCOJ01 (sample SAMN01911457, study PRJEB22624) | soil metagenome | biome: Soil | place: Malaysia | collected 2012-04-30 | depth RA_metagenome m
CGGACGCGGCCCACAGCTTGGGATACATGCTGATGGCAGTGAATCCGGGCATGGTGTTGATCTCGTTCAGATAGATTTTGCCGTGCTTCTTGCCGGAGCCGGGCTCCATCAGAAAATCCACGCGCGCTAGGCCCGAGCAGTCGACCGCCTTGAACGCTCGCACGGCGAGTTCCTGCACGTGCTTCGTCTCGGCGTTGGTCAGCCTGGCGGGAATGATCAGCTGCGAGCCTTCGTCGACATATTTCGCGTCGTAGTCGTAAAACTCTTTGCTGGGAATGATCTCGCCGGGGATGGACGCGACCGGATCGTCGTTGCCCAGCACCGAGCACTCGATCTCGCGGGCTTTGCGCCGCTTGCCGCCGACTCCCTGCTCGATGACGATCTTGCGGTCGAACTTGGCCGCCTCTTCGATCGCGGGCCCAAGTTCTTTGCGGTTGTGCGCCTTGGTGATGCCGACCGACGAGCCCAGGTTCGCCGGCTTCACGAACACGGGATACTTCAGCTTGCTCTCGACCAGCTTCTCGACTTTTCTGGGCTCGCGCTCCCAGGCGCTGCGCAGAATGGTGACGTGCCTGACGATGGGAATACCGGCGGCGATGAACAGAGACTTCATGATGTCTTTGTCCATGCCGGCGGCGGAGCCGAGCACGCCCGCGCCGACGTAAGGGATGTCCGCGAGTTCGAGCAGGCCCTGAATCGTGCCGTCCTCGCCAAAGGTGCCGTGCAGTACGGGAAAGATCACGTCGACGTTGATGGCGCGGTCGCTGGCGCGGCGGGTAAGGGAGGCGTCGCTCTGGAATGGCACCATGCCGCTTTCGCGGTGCATCGGCTCGGGTGGGACGACGACGGACTCGCCCTGGGCCAGCACCGCGGCTCCCGGCGTGGTTTCGGGGTCGCCGGCGCGCAAGTGTCGCGGCTCGTGGATGGGCTTGCCCTCCAGCAGATTTTCGGCGTGCTCGGCCGTCAGCCAGCGGCCGTCTTTGGTGATGCCGATAGGAACGACTTCATACTTCTCTTTATCGATGGCGTTGAGCACCGACGCAGCCGAGAGCAGCGAGACTTCATGCTCTCCGCTGCGCCCGCCAAATAAGATGCCGACGCGAAGCTTTTTCATGACCTTTCAGTGTGGACGCGAGCGAAGGCCGCGTCAATCACAGGGATGGTACAGGCGGGTGAGTTCATCCCCCGCCCCTCCGGCGTCATCCTGAGCGGAGCCGGTTTTCAGGCGGAGCGAAGGATCTAGCGCGTACGCGCAATGAGCCTCCGGGAAGCTCTCACGCGAGATCCCTCACACGGCTGAAGTGCGCCGGGTTTCGGGATGACGCCTCCGAGCAGGGACGAGAAGCTCAACCCCATGATCCGCCGTTTCCGACGGGCTGAATTCGGAACGCTACTTTCCCAGGAAATCCAGCAGCTCGCGGCTGAAATCCTCCGGTTTCTCCAGTTGCGGAACGTGGCCGCAGTGATCGAAGACAACCAGCTTCGACCCGGCAATGCCGTCGTGGAATTTTTCGGCGCGCGAGACCGAGATCAGCTCGTCTTCGCGTCCTGACATGACCAGCGTCGGCGCGTGGATGGACTTCAGCTTGTCGTCTTCAAACTGCGGCTGCGCGAAGCCGGCCAGGGTGCGCTGGATGGTGTATCCATCGTTATTGCGCACGTGGTCGGTGAACACCTGCAGCACAAACTGGTCGGTGACCATTTTCTTGTCGTAGAACAGAGATTCGAGAAGCGCGCGGGTTCCCGCGACGGACGACGGATTCAGGTCGACCGTGACGGATCCTTGCCAGGTCAGCCCGGCCGAATCCACCAGCACCAGCTTGTCGACCAGGTCAGGATGTTGCACGGTGAATTCGGTGGCGATCCATCCGCCCAGGGAATTGCCGACGATCGTGGCTTTGGCGATGTTTTTCGACTGCATGAAGGCCTGGAGGAAATCGACCCAGGTTGCAATCTTGTATTCGAGCAGCGGTTTGTCGGAATGGCCAAAGCCGATCTGGTCGATGGCATAGACGTGATACTTAGCGGAAAGCGGGCCGAGTGTCGGCAGCCAGATTTCCTTGACCGCTCCCAGGCCGTGCAGGAGGATCACCGCCGGTCCCTGTCCGGCGTCAAAGTAGCGGATGTTCTGGCCATAGACAACGGCAGTTTTTTCAGGTGGCGGGCCTTGCATCTGCGCGGAAGCGGCGGCGCAAAGGCAGCCGATCAACGTTGTGACAGCGAAGAGGATGAGGGAGCGAGTTGCTTTTTGCATGAAAGACTCCACAAAATGAAGTTCACTCCAGAAACAGAAAGCTGGCTACTGACAACCGGCAACTGTTCCTACAGAATCTTTTTTCCAAACGCCGACAACGCCAATTCCACAGCCAGATCGGCCGTCTGGTTGTGCTCGTCGATTACGGGATTCACTTCCACAATCTCGAAGCTCACCATGCGTCCGTGATCGGCGATGATTTCCATGGCGAGGTGTGCCTCGCGGTAAGTCGCGCCGCCGCGCACGGGAGTGCCGACGCCGGGCGCATCTTCGGGATCGATCCAGTCCATGTCGAGCGAGATGTGGTAGCCGGCGGTGCCGCGTCCGGCCATGCGCAGAGCTTCCTCCATCACGGTGCGCATGCCGCGTTCGTCGATGTCGCGCATGGTAAAGACGCCGATGCCGGCACGGCGGACATTTTCTTTTTCAATGGCGTCGATGTCGCGCACCCCGACGAGCACGCAGTTCTCGGGCTTCACCTTGGGAGAAAGGTCGAAAATGTTTGATAACTCCGGCGGCCCCAGGCCCATGATGGCGGCCAGCGGCATGCCGTGCACGTTGCCGCTGGGCGAGGACTCGGGCGTGTTGATGTCGGTGTGAGCGTCGATCCAGATCAGCCCGATGCGCGCGTGCTGCCGGTGATAAAACTCAGCCACACCGGCCACGGTTCCAGCGGCCATGGAATGATCGCCGCCCAACGCCAGCGGAACCTTGCCCGCTTCGAGCGTTTTGATCACCAGCTCGGCGTGCTTGGTGCAAGTGGCGGTGATTTCCTTCAGATACTTGGCGTGAGGATCGCCCTNCTTTTTTCTGCTCGGGAATGGCGACTGCCACATTGCCGCCGTCTTCAACTTCGTGTCCCAGAGCTTCGAGGCGCGCCTCGAGCCCGGCCACGCGCACTGCCGAAGGCCCCATGTCGACGCCGCGCCGCGACTGTCCGAGATCGAGCGGCACGCCGATGACGCGAATTCTCTTGGGGATGATGGTGGTGGAAGTCGCGGTGGTCATCTTCTTGCCTAGCTATTTCCCCAAAGCGTCCGGCAGGCCTTTGTAGTAACGGAATCCCTCAACCGGTTTTCCATCTTTCATGCGAATGTGGCTGCGAGCGTCGTCTTTCAATTGTTTAAGTTCGGCTTCGGAAAGGTTCGGCTTGTAGTTTTTCCAGCCCGGTCCGTACTGGCTGATGTACTTCGAAAACGCGTTCACCTTCTTCTCGACGAAATCGCTGATGTCAACCCACAGATTCTCATCGTCGTGATCGTGATCGTTGTAGAAGAGATATTGGGGAACCATGTATTCTTTGAGCCCTTCCTGCGTGATCTGGCCTTCGAACAGCAGGCGCCACATCGCCGCGCGGGCCGCGTCGGCCGCCAGGTATGCGGCTGCCCGATGGTCGGACTTGTGCCAGCGCTGGTAGTTTTTGCCCGGGTCCCAGGACATGAGCACATCGGGTCGCAGCTTGCGAATCCAGCGCACCAGATTCTCCACGACTGCCTTGCGGTCCTCAAATTCGAGGAGTCCGTCATCGTAGCCCAGGTTGATGTAGTGCTCGCCGGGAACGCCAAGCTCCGCCAGCGCGGCTAGCTCTTCCTGGCGGCGAATCTGGGCTAGCTGCATGCGCGACAGATTCGGATCTTGCGTTCCGACGTTACCGGTTGTGAGAGTGACAACATAAATCTGATTTCCGTGCGCCTGAAGCAGCGCCAAAGTGCCATGCGAGAGCGCGTCATCATCGGCATGGGCGCCGATCAGCATGATGGTCTTTGCGGTCCACTTTTCAACCGGGACATCGGGCTTCTGCTCGGAATGCTGGGCAAAGGCCAGACCAGCAAGCATCAGAAGTTGGCCCAAGAGAGATATCTTCCTCATGAAATCCTCCCCTTAAACCGATGGGCATTTTCGATTTCCAATTGCCGATTGCCGATTGAAAATCTGGCCCGGTCAGAAATCGGCAATCGAAAATCGCAAATCGGCAATCAAGGATAGAGCCGGTACAGCATCCTTGGGAACGGAATCGTCTCGCGCACATGCTCGAGCCCGCAGATCCAGGCCACAGCGCGCTCAATGCCCATGCCGAAGCCGCTGTGCGGCACGCTGCCGTATTTGCGCAGATCGAGATACCACTTGAATGCCTCTTGTGGCAGTCCGTGCTCGTGAATCCGCTTGAGCAACAGTTCGTGCGACGCGGTACGCTGCGAGCCGCCGATGATTTCACCGTAGCCTTCGGGCGCGAGCACGTCGACGCAAAGCGCGAGCTCGGGGCGCTGGGGGTCCGGCTCCATGTAAAACGCTTTCACCGCCGCCGGATAGCGATGCACCATCACGGGCTTGTCGAACTGCGCAGAAAGGTAGGTTTCATCGGGCGAGCCCAGGTCGCCCCCCCACTCGAATTTGGCTTCCAGCGCGCCTTTAGCATGGCCCTCCTGCAGTTTCTTCACGGCCTCGTCGTAGCTGAGGTGCGGAAACGGCGGCACGATCTTTTCGAGTTTCGACACGTCGCGGCCGATGGTTTTCAAATCGGCGCTGCGCCGCTCCAGGCAGCGCTGCACGATGAAACTGATGAACTGCTCGGACAGCTCCATCAAGTCATCGAGCTGCGCGTAGGCGACCTCGGGCTCGACCATCCAGAACTCGGTGAGGTGCCGCCGCGTCTTCGATTTTTCGGCGCGGAACGTCGGGCCAAACGAATACACTTTGCCGAGCGCCATCGCGGTTGCTTCGATGTAGAGCTGGCCCGACTGCGTAAGGAATGCCTGCTCCTCAAAATAGTCAACGGGAAACAGCGTCGTTGTGCCTTCGCACGCCGCCGGAGTGATGATCGGAGGATCGGTCAGCGTGAATCCGCGCTCGTCGAAGAAATCGCGCGCCGCTTTGATGATCTCCGCGCGCACACGCAGAATCGCCGCCTGGCGCTGCGAGCGCACCCACAAGTGCCGGTGCTCCATCAGGAAATCGGTACCGTGCTCTTTGGGAGTGATGGGATAGGGATCGGATTCGGGGACGCGCTGCACGNACTTGCACGCCCGAAACGTCGAGTTCGTATCCTCCGGGCGCGCGTTTGTCGGCGCGAACTTTGCCCTCGACGATCACGCTCGACTCCTGCGTGAGCGTCTTGATTGCGTCGAATACTTCCGGCGAAACGGCGTTCTTCGGCACTACTCCCTGGATCACGCCCGAACCGTCGCGGAACTGTGGGAACAGGAGCTTGCCGCTCTCGCGCAGGTTGTAGAGCCAGCCGCGAATGGTGACGGACTGGCCGTCGTGCTTGCCGATTTCCGCAATGGTGGTTACGGGAAGGGACATGGTTAGAATTTTCGATTGTCGATTTCCAATTGCCGATTTTGTTCGAACACCAGCTGCCAACTTGATTTTCCAATCGGCAATCGGCAATCGAAAATCGCAAATGCCTACGCTGTTTCCAGCTTCTCAAACGTTGCTTCCAGCTTATCGAGCGGATTCACCTTCTCGTCGCCTTCCAGCTCCAGCAATAGCGGGGGGCGCTGCGGCGCGGCACGCAGCAGGTCGATCCCTTCTTTCCACTCGATCGTGCCCGCGCCCGGCCACAGGTGTGAATCTTTGTCTTNTGGCGTTGTCGTGCACATGCGTCGAGCAGACGTGCGCCCGCAGCGTTTCAAATGCCTCGCGCACCGAGCTCATGATGTGCGCATGACCAAAATCGAAGCACACGCCGACATCGTCAAAGTGGGCGCTATGAATCATCTCCACAAGTTTCTCAGGCGTGGAAAGCTCGTTGGGAATGTTTTCCAGCAGAATGCGCACGCCGAGCGGCTTGGCGAAGGCGCGCAGGTGCTCGATCGAGGTCATCGCCGCCTCGAATTTTTTTTCGTCAAACGTTTCGTTGCCCGTCCCCAGGTGCTGCACCAGAAATCGGAAGGGAATCTGCTCGGCGATTTCGAGTGCCCGCTTGATCTCATCCATCGCGTCGACCCGTGCGGCGCGATCGGTCGAAGCCACATTCACCGGGGGAGAGCCGGTTCGTCCCCACTCATAGTCGGCATAGAGCGGCGCGTGCACGGAGTTCAGGGGAATTCCGCTCGAGCGAAACCACTCGGCAATCTCTTTCACGTGGGCCTTGCGGTTGGCGTAATCGAGATGCTGCCGCGCGGCAAAAATTTCGACCGCCTGCACGCCGCTGCGCGCCAGCCCATCCAGAATNGCCAGGATGCAGCCGCTCCTTCACGTAGACGTAAGTGGAAACCGCTCTCAGCATGGGAAACCTATTTTTGATTGTTGATTGCTGATTGTTGATTGAAGAAACAAATCCAGCGGACTTGCGCTTTTCAATCAACAATCATCAATCATCAATCAACAATGCCTCTCAATATCCTACCGCCTTACCATCATGTCTTCCGTCGCTCGCGCCCAGCCGCTCGTGGGTCTGGGGATCGATGGCGATGCACTCGGCGTCGCTCCAATACGGGGACCAGTCTGAGCCGTCGTACAGCCCCGACGCAACCCGGTAGCCCATCCCCTTCAGAGCATTCACCGTATCGGGCGAAAACCATTGCTCGACGTTCACCACGTCGGGCATCCACTGATTGTGAAAGCGCGGAGCGTTCACCGCCTCCTGAATATTCATGCCGTAGTCAATCACGCCCATCAGCACGTTGGCCACGGTCGTGATGATCTTCGAACTTCCCGGCGAGCCCAGCACCAGAAATGTCTTCCCGTCTTTCACCACGATGGTCGGGGTCATCGAAGACAGCGGACGCTTCCCCGGCCCGATCGCATTGGCCGCGCTTTGAAGCAGCCCGTCGCTATTGGGCACGCCGGGCTTGGCGGAAAAATCGTCCATCTCGTCGTTCAAGAGAAAGCCCAGACCCTCGGCCATCACTCGCGATCCGAACCAGTCGTTGATCGTGGTGGTCACGGCCACCGCGTTGCCGTCGGCATCGACGACTGAGTAGTGCGTGGTGTGCGGCGACTCGTGTTGCCCCACCCCCGGAGGATGCGCGGCCGCATATTGCTCCAGCTCGCTGAAAACCGCCGGCCGCTTCAGCTCTTTGCTGGGACTGGCATGGGCCGGATCGATCGACGCCCGCCACGCCGCCGCGTATCTTTTGTCGATCAGCTGCGCCACGGGAAGCTTTGTGAAGTCCGGATCGCCGAGAAACTCCGCGCGATCGAAAAACGCCCGGCGAAACGCCTCTACCGTGAAATGAATCGATCCGGCGGAGCGATCGCCCATTCCCGCCAAATTGTATCCTTCCAGAATGTTGAGCGCTTCGATCAGCACGATCCCGCCCGAAGACGGCGGCGGCGCGCTGATGACGTCATAGCCGCGGTAGGTGCCGCGGACCGGCTCGCGCTCTTTGACTTCATAGTGCGCCAGGTCGTCTGCAGTAATCAGCCCGCCACCTTTTTGAATCGCCGCGGCCAGTTCGCGCGCTATCGCTCCGTGATAAAAGTCGCCGGGGCTGTCGGTGATCCGCTCCAGCGTTCGGGCGAGGTCGGGCTGGCGGAAAATCTCTCCTGGCTTGTAGTAATTGCCGTCGCGCTGAAAAATTCTCCGCGACTCGGCAAATTTTCCGAGGTAGGAGTCGGCCTCGAAGTCGTGCGCCTCGGCCCAGGTCAGCGCGTAGCCTTCGCGCGCCAACCTGACCGCCGGTGCCATCACCTGCTTAAGCGTCAGCTTCCCCCACTTCTGCTCCGCATAGACCATGCCTGCGACCGATCCCGGCACGGCGATCGCCTTGTACCCATAATCGCTCGCGCCCTCGATCACGTTGCCCTGCGCGTNCGAGATACATATCGCGCGTGGCCGCCGCCGGAGCTTTCTCGCGGTAGTCGAGAAAATGCGTCTTGCCGTCGGCCATGCGGACGAGCATGAACCCGCCGCCACCCAGATTTCCTGCCGCCGGATGGACCACGGCCAGAGCGAATCCCGTGGCTACGGCGGCGTCGACCGCATTGCCACCGGCTTGCATGATCTCGACTCCGGCCCGCGAGGCGAGTTCGTCCACGCTGACCACGATGGCGTGTTGCGCGTGTACCGGCTGCGTCGACGCGCCCGCGGTGGATACGCACACGGTCCACAGCAGGAGCAAAGCCCATGATCGGTGCGGGTGGCGCATGCGTTCGGGGAATCAGAAATTGCCAAGGACTCTTGAGGCTAGCCGACGGGCGGGAGGGGAGTCAAATCGGGAGCGCCCGGTGTGAAGGCGCAAGCTAGAGTCCGTGGTGGTGGCGGAAGCGGGCAGCGGCAGCTCGTCCCATGTAGCGATCGAGGACGGCGGGATCGGTTTGGCGAAGATCAACGACGACCAGGCCGTCGAGAACATTGGAGAACTTTCGGTCCACATTGAAGCCGAGAAGTTTGCCGCCGATTTTCGCGTATTGTCGGAGCAGGATGGGCAGGCCCTTGCCGTCGGACTCGACGTCGGTGACGGGTTCCGAGAGCTGGTCGAGATCGCGCAGGGCGTGGCACATGGCGCGGCAATCCCAGCGGCGCAGCAGGGGCGGACGAAAGGGACGGCGGGGCTCGATCATCCCGGCCAGTTCGTCTTCCACGATGCGGGCTTCGAAGAAGCGGTAGATCATTTCGCGGGAAGCGTGGTTGTATTCATTGCTGATGCTGACCGCGCCGAAGAGAACCGCGTTTTCGGGGTACATCGTCACGAGGCGGGCGATTCCCTTCCACAATAGAAGCAGGGGCGCGTACTGGCGTTGGTATTCCGGCCTCACGAAAGAGCGGCCGAGTTCGAGCGCGGGGCCGAGCCTTCCGAATAAGCGCGCGTCATAACGGAAGAGCGTGCTGGTGTAGAGGCCGCGGATGCCGTGGGCGGTAAGAATTTCGGCGGTGCATCCGGCGCGATAGGCGCCCACGAGTTCCTGTGTTGTTCTGTTCCACAGCAGAAGGTGCCAGTAATAGCGGTCGAAGCGATCAAGGTCGCGGTGCCTGCCCGTGCCTTCTCCAGCGGCGCGAAACGTGATTTCGCGCAGGCGGCCGAGTTCCTGCAAGAGGGTTGGTCCTTCACTGGCCCGCATGAGGTAGACGCTGAGATCGCCGTTTTCTGCGAGGCAGCGGTCGGCGGGAAGCTGCGCCAGCTCCTTGGCNCAATAGTTCGGCGTCGACCGCTGGAGCGACAGGCTCCTGGGCGTTGAGAGCGAGTTTGGAACGCACGGCCTCAGGCCACGATGTTTCCTGTTTACTGCGCCGGGCCAGCAGATAAGTGCGCCAGCGGAGATAGTCGGTTGCTTCGCGATCGCTCTCCATGGTGGCGATCGAATCACCCGCAATCTCGCTGCCGACGCGGACCTCGATCGTCTTGCCCGCCTGCTCAAGAAATTCCTGCAGCAAGAATGCCGTGCGCAGGCGCGGGTGGATCATGCCGAGAACCTGGAAGCGAACGCTGTTGCGGCCGCAGAAAAACACGGGCAGCGCAGACGCTCCCGTTCTGCGCATCAGCCGCACGGCTGTTTCGTTCCAGGCCGGATCCCTAACCTGGCCCGCAGGAAGTTGCAGATGGGAGACTTCGCCGGCGGGAAACATGGCGAGCATGCCTCCGGCGTGCAGNCCAGGCGAGCGCTTCTTTGAGCGCCTTGCGATTCGCTTCCAGAGAACGGTCGGTGTGAAAGGGATCGACGAAGATGCAGTGGCGCGCCAGTTCGGGGACGTCGCCGAGCAGAAAGTTGGTCAGCACTTTGACGTCAGGGCGTGCGCGTGTGAGCAGGACGGTGAGAACGGCGCCGTCGAGCACACCAAAAGGGTGGTTGGCGACAACGACGACGGGACCGCGGGCCGGGATGCGGGCGGCGTCGGCTGGGTCAACGCGGAGCTGGACGCGCATTTCCGCGAGCAGGTTCTCGAGGCGAAAACCGTCCGACGACAGGCGAACGCGACGATAGAGATCGCGCACCTTGCCCACCGGAATCAGCTTGCCGAGTCCGGGAAGACCTGGGAACTCAGCAACGCGCGACAACACGTCGGCCTGCAGTTCTTCCCCATGAAGCTGGTCCGTGGGCATGTTCGATGAATAGCGCAATGAGTTTTCGCGAGGATGAAAGGCAAGTTAAGAGTTGGTGAAATTATTGAGGAGGGAGCACGAAAGTAACGAGTGACGGCGGCAAGATCGGGTTCAACGTGATCTTTCCTGGCGCCCAGCCAGTCCGCGTCTTTGCGAATTTCGCGGAAGTAAGAATGCTCGCGGCGAAGGCACAGGATTCATCACCGCCAAGGGCGAGCCGCTCAGGACCTCGCAGATTCGGGTTGGAGAATGCCGCCCTGATGGCCTACCCTATGGCGTTGTCCTGACACCACGCCAGGGAGGAGTCCATCATGAAACGCTATTCTCGGCTGATTCTGATTTGCTCTCTGCTCGTCGCATTCTCTATGTCGTCCTTTGCCGGGGAACTGAAGATTCTCACCAATCATCTGGGATACGAGCCGCCTGGCCCCAAACACGCGGTGGTCCTGGGCAAGGCCGGCGACGGTGTCTCCAGCTGCGCGCTGAAGGATGATGCCACCGACCGGCAGGTTCTTTCCTTGCCGGTGAAAGCGGCCGGCCCGGTCGAGAAATGGAAAGACTGGTACTTCTGGACGCTCGATTTCGATTCGTTTGCGACCGAAGGCAAGTATTACATCGAGTGCAACGCGAAAGCCGGGAGCGTGCGGTCGTTTCCATTTCAAGTGCAGCGCGATCTGCTGGAACGAAACACGATGTCGGATGTCATTTACTACTTCAAAGATGAGCGCAGCTCGGGCGAGTATGACAAGGCCGACAGTCACTTGAAGTTTGAAGGGACGAAGCCGGGCACTGTCGATGCCCACGGCGGCTGGTGGGACGCCACCGGCGACTACGGCAAGCACTTTTCGCACCTGTCGTTTTCGACGTACTTCAATCCGCAGCAGATTCCGCTCGTCGTCTACAGCCTGCTCAAGAGTTATGAGCAGAACAAGCTGCGCGCGAATCCGAACCTTGCACGGTATCAGTCTCATCTCCTTGGTGAGGCCATGTTCGGCGCGGATTATATAGTTCGCATGAAAGTTCCGAACGGATCGTTCTATCGTTCCGTGTCGACCGGCAGCGTGAAGCAGGTTCCCGAAGAACGCAAAATCGCCGGCGAGATGAAACGCTTCGGCATCGAGGCTGCGCCCGGGCAAGGCGCGAAAGACATGGTCGAGTCGGCGTCGAGCGACGTGGAGTACGAGGCCAGTTACCGGTCCGGTGGCGGCATTGCGATCGCGGCCCTGGCCATGGCCAGCACGTATCCTGTGTCGGGGCAGTTTTCCAGCGCGGACTATCTGAAAGCTGCGGAAGAGGCCTTCGACTTCCTGGAGAAGAACAATCTCAAGCTCACCAACAACGGCAAAGAAAACATTGTGGACGATTACTGCGCCCTGGCCGCGGCGACGGAACTCTATCGCGCGACTCATAATGCGGAGTACAAGGCGGCCGCCGATCGCCGGGCGCAGAGCCTGATGGCGCGGCAGATCAGCGCCGGCGGCTACAAGAATTACTGGCGTGCGGATGACAGCGAGCGCCCGTTCTTTCATGCTTCAGATGGCGGATTTCCCGTGGTGAGCCTGCTCTATTACGGCGAGATCGCCGACGCGCCGACGCGGCAGCACGTGCTCGACACGGTGCGAAAGTCTCTGGAGTTTGAACTCGCGATTACGGCGGAGGTCAACAATCCGTTTGGCTACAGCCGCGAATATGTGCAGGACAAAACCGGGGCGCGGCGTTCGAGCTTTTTCTTTCCCCATAACAGCGACGCCGCTCCGTGGTGGCAGGGCGAGAACGCGCGTCTGGCCTCGGTAGCGACGGCGGCCCGGCTGGCTGTGCGCGTGTTTTCAGACGACGCTGCATTCCGCGCGAAACTCGAGGCCTTTGCCACGAATCAGCTCAATTGGATTCTTGGCTTGAATCCGTTTGATTCGTGCATGCTGAACGGCGTGGGACGAAA
>OCOJ01033482.1_pt1 | contig 12175 bp, 15 predicted proteins | sample 1539251 | NCBI WGS metagenome assembly OCOJ01 (sample SAMN01911457, study PRJEB22624) | soil metagenome | biome: Soil | place: Malaysia | collected 2012-04-30 | depth RA_metagenome m
ACTCCCCTCTCACAAATGCACGCGCTAAGTGAAGAAGCGACGACCATCGCCAAGGCCTCCAGGCAAGGGCCAACTCGCTCTCAGAACTGTTTCTTAAGGGCGTCATTGATGTTAGCCTCCCGCAGGGTTAATACGGAACCCAGAGGCCCGGCAACTGTCAATGCCAAACATAGGCGAAACGGCGCCAGGATTCACGCTCTACGACGCCGACAAGAAGCTGCGAAGCCTGGCTGAGTTCCTCGTAAAGGGGCGCAGGACCATACTGGCGTTCTATCCGGGGGCCTTTACTGGCGCCTGCACTCAGGAGATGTGCACGTTCAGGGACATGTACGGCGAACTCCAGAAGCTTAACGGCGTGCTGGTGGGAATCTCGGTCGACGCGCCTTTCGCACAGAAGGCGTTCGCTGAAAAGAACAATCTGCCCTTCCCGCTACTCTGCGACTTCGAGCGCAAGGTCGTCCAGATGTACGGGGTGGTGTGGAAGAACCTTGGTGGCGTTGAAGGATACGTCTCAGCCAACCGCGCCATAATCGTGCTTGACGACGCAGGGAAGGTGCTGTTCAACTGGGTGGCTGAGGCCCCTGGCAAGCTTCCCGATTTCGAAGCTGTGAAAAAGGCACTCTAGGCCTCTAGCCTTACGAGGCCCTGCCCTCGCTTGACGGAGTCTCCATCGGTTACCAGGATCTCTCTGACAATCGCCTCGCGGTCCGATCTTACTGCTATCTCCATCTTCATTGATTCGAGGATGACCAATGGATCGCCCGACTTTACTCTCTCGCCCTTCTTGACCAGAGACCCCACCACCTTTCCAGGAATCGGGGCCGGGATCAAGCCTACCGCTGCTGCATCCTGAACCTCTCTGGAGGCTTGACCGATGGGGACCAAGGTTCTTTGAAAGGACACCCGTTCTCCATTCAGAATCATATCAACCCGCAGGCCACTCACTTCGAGCAGTTTGATGCTGACAGGCTTGTCGGCCAATTCAACTACGAATGCGTTCTGCTCGTCGCCGCGTCTGAGCTTCAGGAGGTAGTTCGTGCCGTCAAGCCTGACTCGGTAGCCCTCCTTCTCGGGATTGACGTCGACCTCGAAGGAACCGCCGGCTGATGTTAGCTCATAGTGCGTCGTAGTAGCGCGCCTCCTGTCGGAATGCCTGCATGGAGCTCTGAAGCGTTGAGGTCTGCATAGCGCCCCTGCCTATTCCAGACTCGAGAATCGCAGCTGCAATCGCGGCACCCTGCCTTGCGAGCTCGGCCCTCCTGCGGGACTGCTGTTCGACGAAGGACTCCGTTATCCTGTTCTTCTGTATGAACAGGAGTTCGAGTTCCCAACTGGCGAGCGCCGGGTGCCGGAGTATGAACCTCTGGAAAGGAACCGTTGTCCTCAGCCCGTCAATTTCAAACTCGTCGAGCGCCAATACCATCCTCTTCCTGGCCTCGTCTAGCCCGTTTCCCCGAACGATGAGTTTGGCTAGAAGCGAATCGTAGTATTCGGGGACCTCGTACCCTGGATAGAGCGCTGTGTCGATCCTGACTCCGGCGCCGCCTGGGAAGAAGAGCCGCTCAATCCTGCCGGTCGAAGGCGCGAATCCGGCTTCGGGATCTTCAGCGTTAATCCTGCACTGCATGGCAGCCCCGTTGAGTTCGACGTCGTTCTGGGCGTAGTCCATCCCTTCGCCAGCGGCAATCTCCAGCTGCTCTTCCACGAGGTCCACCCCAGCCCTCATTTCTGTGACTGGGTGCTCCACCTGAAGGCGAGAGTTGACTTCGATGAAGTAGAAGTTCTGGTCTGCGTCCATCAGGAACTCGACAGTGCCTATGTTCTCGTAGTCCAGCGCCTTCACCAGGTTCAAGGCATATTCGGCGACACGCATCCTCGCGAGCTCATCGAGCCCGGGGGCCGGCGTGATCTCAAGGAGCTTCTGGTGCCTCCGCTGAATGCTGCAGTCCCTTTCGCCGAGGTGAATCACTTTGCCTTTGCCGTCGGAAACGATTTGCACTTCGATATGTCGGGCCGGCCGAATGAGCTTCTCGACGAACAAGCCTACCTTCCCGAGCGACCGCTTCATCTCTGTCGAAGCCAGTTGGAACCCCTGGAGGAGCTGCCTGTCGTCGTTTGCCTCGCGAATCCCTCGCCCTCCTCCTCCAAAAGCCGCTTTGAGAAGGATGGGGTATCCTATTTCGTGGGCCTCTTCCAACGCGCTCTCGGGTGTGTAACATACAGTTTCGCCGCCGTCGATTACTGGGACCCCCGCCTTCTTGGCAATCCGTTTGCAGTCGACCTTGTTTCCTGCGACTACCAGCGTGCGCGGCTGGGGGCCGATGAACTTGATGCCCGCCTGCCTGCACTTCTCGGCCAGGTTCCAGTTTTCAGAGACGAACCCGTACCCTGGATGGAGAGCGTCCACCCCTGAGTCGATTGCTGTCTGCACTATCCTGTCGATGTTGAGGTAACTGTTCCCGGGGTCGGCCGGACCAATCCTGACAGCCTTGTCCGCCAACTTCACATGAAGGGCATTGACATCGACGTCGGAATAGGCCGCGATGGTCTTGACCCCGAGGAGCTCGCAAGTGCGGATAATCCTGACCGCGATTTCGCCGCGGTTGGCTATGAAGACGCTTTTGAACAAGGCCTGACTACAACTGGATGTTCCCGTGCTTCTTTGATGGCCTGAACTCGCTCTTGGTCCTGAGGGCCTCGAAGGAGGAGATTAACTTGGCTCTTGTGGATGAGGGCGCTATGACTTCGTCGATTATGCCTCGACTCGCTGCGACGTAGGGGTTGGCGAACTTCTTCCTGTATTCTTCAGCGAGTTGCTTCCTGAGCGCTTCCGGGTCGGCTGAAACTTCGATTTCCTTCCTGTGGATGATGCTTATCGCCCCTTCTGGACCCATAACCGCAATCTCGGCTCCTGGCCAAGCGAGGTTGATGTCCGCCTTGCTGTATTTGGAACCCATGGCGCAGTAAGCGCCCCCATAGGCTTTCTTCACAATGAGAGTGACCTTGGGAACTGTCGCTTCGCAGTAGGCGTAGAGCAGCTTGCACCCGTTGCGGATGAGGCCGCGATGCTCCTGGTCTTTGCCTGGAAGGTATCCAGGGACATCCACCAGGGTGAGTATCGGGATGTTGAATGAGTCGCAGAAGCGAACGAACCGGGCGGCCTTGTCTGAGCTGTCTACGTCGAGGGCACCTGAGAGGAACATCGGCTGGTTTGCTACCACGCCGACGCTTCTGCCTGCGAGGCGCGCGAAGCCTACCGTCACACTCTGGGCCCAGGTGGCCTGTACCTCCAGATAGTCGCCGCCGTCGACGAGCCTTTGCACGATCTTCCGGATGTCGTAGGCTTTGTAGGGGTCGGTGGGGGCGAGTGCGCCGAGGCCAGGGTCGTCCTTTGCCAGTTCTCCTGAAACTTCGACCGTGGGCGAGGGTTCAGAGTTGTTCTGTGGCAAGAAGGATAGGAGCTTCCTCATCGTCGTGAAGCACTCCTCTTCGGTATCCGACACGAAATGGGCAACTCCGCTCTCCGTCGCGTGAACCATTGTCCCTCCGAGCTCGTCGAAGGTCACGGTCTCGCCAAGAACTGCCTTGACCACGTCTGGCCCTGTGACGAACATCTGGCTGATCCCTTTTACCATGAATACGAAGTCAGTCATGGCAGGAGAGTAGACAGCGGCGCCCGCGCTCGGTCCCAGCACCGCGCTAATCTGGGGGATCACCCCGGAAGCGAGGGTGTTCCGGAAGAACAGCTCGCTCACTCCAGCAAGACTGGAGACTCCTTCCTGAATCCTGGCGCCGCCCGAGTCGTTCAACCCGATGATTGGTGCACCGTTCTTCATCGCCATGTCCATCACTTTTGTGACCTTCTTCATCAGGGCCTCCCCAAGAGAACCACCGAAGACAGTGAAATCGTGGGCGTAGATGTAGACCAGGCGCCCGTCAATCTTCCCGTATCCCGTCACCACCCCGTCGCCCAAGGGCTTCGACCTTTCCATCCCGAGATCGGTGGACCGGTGAGTAACCAACCTGTCTAGCTCGTTGAAAGACCCGGAATCGAGAAGCAGGCTTATGCGTTCCCTCGCAGTCAGCTTCCCTTTCTTGTGTTGATCGTCTATTCTCTCCTTGCCGCCGCCTAGTTCCGCGGCTTTGTTCATCTCGTCGAGGTCCTTCTCGGGGTTGCTAGAGCTCAATCAGAGCGTTCTTTCGAACCGCCGATAAAAAGGGGTGCGATGCGAGAATCGCTCCTTTGATATGCCTCGCCGATTGTCGAACTGATAGCTCCCTTCTCTGAGCCAATCCAGGTCTTCCATGCGTATGACAGTTGTTTCTCTTCCCTTTGCCACGACCAGACTTCCATCGCCGTCGACTCCTCTAGCTGTACATGAAAACGGAGTTTCGTCGGTTTTCAACTTGACAGAAATCTGCTTTCCTAGTGTGCCCAGATGAGCACTCCATATCTTGAGCGCGTCGGCTCCTGCCTTCCACCCATCGTAGAGGCCTGAGAACGAATCCAGAATGGAGTCTCTTAGTCCAGCGATGTCTTGGGTTCCTCCCGACTCGTTAGCGATGGTCGTCGCTTCTTCACTTAGCGCGTGCATTTGTGAGAGGGGAGTGTTGCAGTTCACCCCAATACCTACGACGACCGGATCTAATTCGCTCCCGGTGGAGTACCTCGTCTTCCTTCTTGGAGCAGTGGTGCCGGTCTACATCGTGTTCGGGGTCATCGGCCTCTCTGGGCTGCGGAGAATCACTAGGTACGAGGTCCACGATTCGTTCTACTATCGCCTGAATCCCGGTACCAAGGTAGTCGCGCTGTTCTTGGTGGCCCTGACCATCTCCTCCGCCGGCCTCTATCTTGGCCTGCTGGCGACGGGCATTATCCTTGGATCGTATGCGACCCTCATCCACGGGAAGGAGAAGCTCGAGCTTGGGACGCTGTTCACAATAGCCGTTGTCTGGGGGACGGTATGGGGGGCTGTGTCTGATCGACTCTCCTTCATCATCGGCCAGGAAGTCAATGGGGGAACGATTGACACCTCTTTCTTCTTCGGTGATCTGACGAGGATCGTCGCTTCTGACGTCGCGGTATCGGGGGTCTTCCTCCTCGCGCTGATTCTAGTAATGACCAGCACCCCCTCTGACGTGATGCGGGTCCTCAGGAGGATTGGTCTGCCAAACCCTATCACCTTCTCGGTCGTCGTGGGAATGCGAACAGTCCCAATCCTGCTGGACTCGATAAACTCGATAATGAAGGTACAGCTGATGAGAGGGTTCGGGTCCAGGGGGAGCAGGTCGCTGGGTCCCCTCTATGTATTCGCCGCGTCAATCTTCGCCCTCATCCCGGCCCTGATCTATCTCCTTAGAGGGGCGAGGAACATGGCCATCTCGACTGGGACGAGAGCCTTCGGTGCGTACAAGAACCGCACGTATGTCAAGCAACCCCCGTTCGGGCCCGCCGACGTCGCCGTGCTGGCTATGGCAGTGGCGTTTCTAGCTGTGTCTATAGTCATCTGACGAGCCGTTCGCCTTCGGACTAGGACGTCGAGGTGGCGCCGCATCCGGACCCCACGGCCGCATATGGAATGCTCCTCCCGAGGCCAGTGAAGTTGGCCACCACAGCAATTACGATGAGGCCGACGACAATCCCCAGGAACACATAGTCCGCCCTGGTGAGGGCGAACGGCTTTAGAAACGTCCGCTGCTTGTACGCCCTGAACGCCCTGGTGTCCGCGGAGATCGCGGTGTTCTTCGCCCCCCTGAAGAGGAACGTCATTGCGGGGACGATGCTCGTGAGCACCCCGCCCACGAGATAGAATACTCTCGTCGCCTTGTTGGCATTAGCCCCGTAACCTCGCATGAATTGCACCTTGACTGCCGTGTCAAGGGAGTCAAATATCCTCGGCACTGTCCTCATCCCGACCACTAGGGCGAAAAGCAGGACCACAGGCAACTTGAGCTTCCCCAAGCTCCTGAGGATGGCCGAAGGGGTGCTCGTCATAATCAGGATGAGTGCGGTGAGAAGGACCGCGCCGGCCCTGGTGGAGACCTGGAGGCCGTACTGCAGCCCCTGAAGGGTAAGGACCGGCTGGTATCCGAGGTACTGGTAGTAAGAAGGCCAGGTCCAAAGCGGGGTGAAGAACGTCAGGAAGGGCGCGCTGAGGGGTGCGGGGGGCGTGGTGATGCACTGATGATAGAAGGCGAAAATGAGGAGGGTGTAGGGAGTGTTGACAGCGTAGAACCAGGCAAGCCCGACTACCGATGAGAACGCCAGGGCGCCGCCGAGGAGTAGCTTGCGCACCCCCCTCCTCAGCGTCAGGTAGGTAGCCAGGACTACGAGCACGAGGGCGATGTCGATGTACCATCCTGTCGTCGCGGCCACGAAGGTGACTGTAATGGTGAAGATGATTTTTGTCAGCGGGTTCAGCTTGTAGTAGAAGGTATGTGCCTCTTCGTATCTCGAGATGTCCCTGAAGCCTGTAAGGCCTATGGCGCCGAAGATTAGGTAGAGCGGAGCGACGATGCCGAAGAGGAAGAGGAACAGGCTCCCCACGTTGGAGATTAATGCGTCCAAAATGGCCATGTCAGACCCCCACCTTGCTCAGCTCCGGTAGCGCTATGCCTGGATTCCGAAGGTAGAACTCTGTAGGAGGAACGACAGAATACAGCTGTGAGGACGCGAAGACCTGTTCGGGGGTCCCTTCGAGGACCTTCTTCCCAGAGTCCAGGACGACAAGATAGTCGGCGTACCTGTAGACGAACTTCGCATCGTGGGTCACTATAATGAAGGAGTAGCCGAGGTTCTTCAGCATGTGGAGTTCTTTCGAGATTATCTCCTTGTGGTAGAAGTCCTGGCCCGACGTCGGTTCGTCGAGCATCACTATCTTGACCCCTGACGATAGTGCCGACGCCATCGCCACCCTCCTCCTCTGACCGACGCTCAACATAAGGGGGTCCCGCCTCCTGAACTCCTTGAGGCCAAACAGTTCTAGGAACTCCTCGGTTCGCTCCTTGAAGTCCTTGGCCCCCCTCTTCCGCAGCGAGTAAGAAATCTCGTCCTCCACCGTCTTGTTGATGAGCATCAGGTCGAAGCTTTGGGGGACGTAGGCGACGTACTTCCCCCTCTGCTGGATGGAGGTCTTGGAGAGGTCTACCCCGTTCACCACCAGCTTCGACCTCGCTGTCAGCTCCTTATCCAGGAAGTTCATCACCGTCTTAAGGAAGGTGGACTTCCCCGCTCCGTTCCTCCCCATGATTGCCAGTATCTGCCGTTCCTTCAACGATATCTCAGCGTCAACCAGGGTCTTGCCCTGAACCTCCACGTGGGCAAAGGCCTCCATCACGACTCCCCCGTCATTCTGCCTCGGGGGGACTTCGAGCTTCACATTCTCCGCAGCAATCCTGGCCCTTATGTCGTCGATTTTCCGAGGGTCCATGCCGAACCTCTTCGCCCAGAGATAGTGCTCTGGGACGTCAATCCCCGCGTCGTGGAGCTCTTCTACATGGTCCACCAGCTTCCCCTTTTCAATGTCGAAGACTATCTTCCCCTGGTCGACGAGGATGACCCTATCGACGAAGTGGAGCGCCCTCTCGAGCTTGTGCTCAACGATTATCAGCGTGCTCTTCCCCTTCAGCCCCGTGAGGGTCTCGAAGACCCTGGCCGTCCCCTCGGGGTCGATATTCGAGGTGGGTTCATCCATTATGAGCATCTTCGGTCGCATCGCCAGCACCGCCGCCAGGGCCACCCTCTGAAGCTCCCCTCCTGACAGGACGTAGGTCTCCCTCTCTCGCAGGCTCGCGATGTCGGTAGTGCTGATGGCCTCGTCCACTCTACTCCGAATCTCCTCCGTGGGGAGGCAGAGGTTCTCGGGACCGAAGGCCACCTCCTCCTCGACAGTGTAATTCAGCACCTGGGTCTCGGGGTCCTGAAGCAGGGTCCCCACCATGGCCGAGAGCTTCGGAAGGGGGGTGTCCTTGACCACATTGCCGTAGACCACGACTCCGGTGGGGCTATTCCCTTTGAATATGTGGGGGATTACACCGTTGAAGCAGTTGACCAGGGTCGACTTGCCGCCTCCCGACTTGCCGATGACGAGGGCGATTTCGCCATCTTCGACCCTGAAGGAGTCGACTGTGAGCACGGGCTTCCCGTCTTCTATGTAGCTGAAGACCAGTCCCTTGACTTCGACGGGGGTCGCTGAGGTAGCAGAGATCGGAGCTGCCTCAGTCACGGCACCACCACGTTTTCGCGGCTTGCTTAAGTGTTGTCAGAAATCTTGTCCTCCGCTAAAGAGAGCGGGAGGAGGTCGCGCGCGACCTCCTGCTATTGACCTATGGCCCTTGAGACCCGGTTGGCAATTATTCCGCCTATTGCGCCTGCCGGGATGCCCGATATTATGAAGGTGGTAAGATTGGTATAGATTGTTTGCCAGTTGACTGCGCCTGGCCCATTGATGAAGTTGGCGAAGAATCCGCTGTAGATGATTGGGTCAGGGAAGGCGAAGAGGAAGCCGATGATGGCCCCTTCGACGATCATAATGATCGTCAGTTTGGTTGACGACCCTCCGCCGCCTGTCATTCCGGAAGCCTCCGTTGAAGCTTTCACGGAACTCTTGGCTGCGAAGATGTTCCCTCCGGTGAAGGCTATCATCAGGTCGAGGAAGAGCCCATATGTCAGCCCTTCGTAGACGAAGTACATCGGCTCGCCGCCGAACCCATAGTGGAAGATATCGCTAAGGAAAGAGTAGACGACGAATGATGTAATCCCAACACCTACCTTTCTCACGAGGCACGCAATCACCATCATTGTGATGAGTTGCCCGCCCATGAAGCCGAAGTCGATGTAGGTCCTGACCCCACTTGGGAGGAAGCCGTTGAGGAAGCCGCCGATGAACCACTGCCATACTACTGCAAATGCGACGCCTATGCCTATGTAGACGAAGTCAAGCGTTGTGAATCTGGAAAGTCCACCTGTTTTCTTACCAAGGATGAATGCGACGACTATCGCGATTGCGAAATAGCCGACAACATACTCCCAAGGAATCTGACCAACCTGGTCCAGCGTGCCCACGATGCCGTTGAAACCCATGGTCGCGGGCACCTCGGTTGTCGAGGAGCACTAATAAGGGTTAGTAGAATGTTCAGCATATCGAAATTCGCCTCGTTGTGCTGAGTATTCCCCACGGCAGAACGCTTAATAGAATTGGATGACCCACCCAGACCTCGGATGTCCGAAACAGTCCTAAACGCTACGGGGACTTCCGCAGCAGGGACCGTTGCGCCGGCGCCCACGAGAACATTCAATCTGAAATACTTCGGTTGGCTCTACATCTTCTTCGGGATAGCACTCATCATCTTCGGCTATCTGACCATCGAGTATCCGTATGATTACAAAGGGGATTTCACAGCGACCTCTAGTTTCAGCTGGACAAACTTCGCAGTGATTGCAGTAGTGGGCCTCATCCTCCTAATCGTCGGGTTCCTGGACTATCGGAGCACAAAGGCCATGGACAACAAGATCTACTTCCCGGCAGTCATCTTCGTGCTGGGACTGATCCTTATCCCCCTCTTTACCTACTACGGCTCCTTCAACGGGGTGCTCGCCAACAACTACAACCTTTCCGGAGTCAGCGCGGGCGGTTTCCTTCTGGTGTTCGCCAGCCTCGGCGAAATCTTCCTGATGCGGAATCCAACGGGCCACATGTAGTGTCGTTGGTAGGGCCGTCAATGGCCCTCCTCGGCCTTTTTCCGACTTCAACAAGGTTTCCTAGGGTAGAGCTCCTAAAGTGACGTCATATGCTTCACATTGAAATACGCCACGGACATACACGGCTGCAAGACAGTTGGCTAGGCACATTCTCAGAGTGGCTCCGAAATCTGCCAAAGTGGTCTTCGAGAACGACGTCGTCCGTGTGATTGAAATCACAATGAGGAAGGACCAGAAAATCCCGATGCACTCCCACAACAAAGGCCTCTCCTATTCCCTGAACAACGGAAGGATTAGATCCACGACTGAAGACGGGAAGTCCAGGGTGTTCAAAGTGAAGAGGGGAGAGGTCGGTTGGTCAGACAAGGACGGGGCTGAGACTCACGCAGTCGACAACCTCGGGGGGATTCTGCGGGAACTCTCAATAGAGCTCAAGAGCGGGTAGAGGAAGCAAACCCTACAGGTAGCTCAACTCAGATAACTTGGCCGGACAAAACAATGCCTGAGCGGGATTGGGCCTAATACCTATCTACATCGGCGGGTTGTTCTGCCAGACCATCAGCAGGTTCCCCTCTGTGTCCTTGAAGAAGGCGGCGGCCGACCCCGAAGAATCGTACACAATCGGTCCTTCTACCCTACTCCCCTCGCCCATCTTCTCACCTGGCTCGAACCTGACCCCACTTTTCTGCAAGTCCTTCACAATCTTCTTCACGTTTTTCACTAGGAAGACAGAGTACGAGAGTTCCCTCTTCTCCCATTTTTCGGGGGCCACCAACCAGAAGTCTGCCTTGCCTATCCTCACTGCGGCCCAAGAATCCTTCATGTCTCCTTCACCTCGGTAAAGGAGCTTCCCTCCAAGGGACTCGGTGTAGAATCTGATTGCCCTACTCATCTTCTTGATTGGGATTATCGCCGCATAGCCAGCGTTTGATAACACGAACGAATCTTCGAGATGTGACTATTTAGACGTTAAACGGGTTCAAACCACCCGACAAACAAAGGTTGCTCTCACCTGGCCAGCAACGAGCGAAGGCTCTCCGCCGCCCGAAGGCATTCCTTTTAACACGTGTCGGAACTCACACCCCCACGGGTTCATGATAGCAAGGGTATGGCATGGGACGACTTCGAAGGCAAACCAGACCGCGTATCTGGGATACCTCACGAAGACGGCAAAGAAGGAGTTCAGACGCCTAAAGGGTAACGTTGGTGCTCTCATACTCGTAAGGGAGTCGAACGGCGAGACGGAATTCATAGTCATCTCTCTCTGGAAGTCCATGAGCGCAATCAAGAAGTTCGCGGGCAAGGACCTCAACAAGCCAGTGTACTACGTGGGGGATATCGAGTACTTACTCAGGCTCACCTCAGTCGTCAAGCACTACAAGGTTGCTGCCAAGATCTAATCTCATTACGACTCGTTTTAGGACCGCACTCGCAGCCTTCAGGGGCTTCTATTCGCCGAGAGGGTCCACGAACACGATGGCACGCTGAGAAGAACGCTTAAATGCTGATTATTACATATGTTATAATATGGACCAGAACTATGCCCATCCCGAAGCACTCGTAACGACGCAGTGGGTCTCGGAACACCTGAATGACCCCCACGTTCGCATCGCAGAGGTGGACTACGACCCTGCTTCTAACTACAACCAGGGCCACATCCCTGGCGCAGTGATTTTCGACTGGAAGAAAGACATGAACGATCCGGTCACCCGAGACATACTGTCGAAGGAGCAACTCGAATCTCTCATGGGCAGGAGCGGAGTCTCCGAGGACACCACTCTCATCCTCTACGGGGACTTCAACAACTGGTTTGCTGCCTACGCCTTCTGGGACCTCAAGTACTACAAGGTGGAGAACGTGAAGCTGATGGACGGAGGCAGGAAGAAGTGGCTGATAGAAGACCGGCCGATCATCAAGGACGTCCCGGTCCACAGGCCGACTTCATTCACTGTGGCCAGTCCCGACGTCAGGGTCAGGGCCTATCGCGAAGAGGTCAGGACCGCCATCGGCAACGCGAAGAGAGTGTTGGTGGATGTCAGGGGACCAAAGGAGTTCTCTGGCGAAGTGACCGCCCCTCCAGAATACCCGAACGAACAGGCGCAGAGGGGAGGGCACATCCCAGGTGCAAAGAACATTCCCTGGGGTCAGGCTGTCAACGACGCAGATGGGACTTTCAAGAGCCGCGCCGACCTGGAGCAGCTGTACCTGCCCAAGGGCGTTGAGAAGGACAAAGGAATCATCACATACTGCAGAATCGGCGAACGGTCGTCCCACACCTGGTTCGTCCTGAAGTACTTACTGGGGTACCCTGATGTGAAGAACTACGACGGGTCTTGGACCGAGTGGGGAAATTCAATCCTCTACCCCATCGAGAAGTAGGCCGCTTCAGCTCTTCCTAACCACGAAGTGGTAGAGGTTCCCTTCTCTGCGCTCATCGACGATGGGGTTTCCTGTCTGGTCCGACCACCTCTGCAT
>OCOJ01044076.1_pt2 | contig 12163 bp, 10 predicted proteins | sample 1539251 | NCBI WGS metagenome assembly OCOJ01 (sample SAMN01911457, study PRJEB22624) | soil metagenome | biome: Soil | place: Malaysia | collected 2012-04-30 | depth RA_metagenome m
AGTCCGATAGCTGGACAAAGTGTTCCCGCCGCTGGGACAAAACATGTGGGGACAGCCGCCCTCGGCTGTCCGGCGTAGCGAAGCCCGCAGCGCTGGACTGACCAGCTTCGACCTAAACTGCAGGGTGCCCCATCCTAGCCGCGTTCTTTGGGGCTAGAGCCCGCCCTGAGCGACGCCGAGCGCAACGAGGCGGGGTCGAAAAGGGCTGGGCATTTTGACTTCCGACCGCCCGAAGCAATGGGTGAACCTCTGTGGGAACCGTGGTAGAGCGGCGTTTCAGCGCTTGCCCTGAGCGAAGTCGAAGGGGTGCGTCAGCGTCCGTCGCACATACGCGGGCTTCAGGCCCTGAAGTCCCAACATCAGGTCCCTCCACTCCGCAGATCATCGCCTTCGCGATGCTCTGCTTCGGTCGGGATGACAGAATTGGGTAGATCTAAACACTCCCACTCAAGCCAAAACCGCGCTTGAGTGGGCCGCCGGTCCCGTCCGCGAATTATACTCGCGACGAGGAAGGCCCCTCAGTCTTAAGGGAAGCTGACTCACGTTACTGCTGCGGTGCTGCTCCATTTTCCGGCGGGGCGAGCGGCAGGCGTGCGGCGCCGCGCAGCATCTCGCGCTCCTGCGGCGAGAACATGCTCTTGAACCGATCGGAGTCGATCACTTGCTCGCGCTGTGCGGGAGGCATGCCGCGCAGGTCTTTGAGCGCGGTTTTCACCATCCGCTGCCGTTCCGGCGGAAGCTGCTGCATCTGGGTGTTGAACTGGTGTACCTGTTCTTTTTGTGCGGGCGTCAAGTGCTCCCTGACCTCCATGCGATTAAGCACGCGCTGCTGCTGCTCCGGAGGCAGGCTCGAAAACTTATGCCATTGATCCCGCAACTGCTGCTGCCGCTGCGGCGACAGCCGGCGGAAGTTGGGATCGTTTTGCAGCGCCTTATCGCGCTCTGCCGGCGTCAAGTTCCGGTGCTGGCCGAGCCAATAACCGGAATGGCCCGGGGGTGTGGGCTTGGGTCCGCGCGCAGGCGGAGTCGCGGGCGGATGTGCCGCCGGCGGCTTGGGAGCGGAATGCTGTGGAGCCGGTCGCGGTGCCGGATGTGGCGCCGGATGCGGCGCAGAAGGATGTGGCGACGGCGACCGTTGGGCAGCAAACGAATGGAACTGGCCTCGTTGCGCCAGACACGGTACGGGCATTGCAACCGCCAGACACACTCCGGCCGCCGCCACGCAATTCGTGATGTATCCCGTCCAACGCACTCGTCCCGCCTTTTTCTTTCTTGCCTCTTCCACAACCTCCGAACCTGGGAGTGTCGACTCGATTACGGATTGGCGTTCACATCCTGCTGGACTTCCAGCTGATCGAGCAAATCAGAATCGGCGTCGGAATAAAGCTCTTGATTCTTGTCCAAAGCCTGCAGATCGCCTACTGCGGTGCCCGGTGCGGCCTCCACGCTGGCGACCGGCGATTGGCCGGAGTGGTAAAGGTCGCGGTTGCGGGCGACAAACACCACTCCCACCCCAACGGCAACTGTCAGCGCCGCTGCCAGCACGGGACGCCGGAACCAATGCAGCCACGCGGGCTGTGGCCTGGCCATTTCCTCTCGCAGCCGCGCCTCGAGGCGCACGTCGAAATACGGCGAAGGCTCCGGCGTCTTCCATACATCCAGCAGCGCCATGGTCTGGCGGAGCTCCGCCAGCTTGGCGGCGCAGGCCGGGCAGCCCGCCAGATGCTTGGTTTCTTCCTCCGTCGCCTCGGTCAGACCGGCGGCCACATCGGGCATTTGTTCGCGAATCTCATCGCACTTCATAACCTCTTCCCCTCAACTTCGTCTTCGCCTGTCGTCCACAAAACCTGCAATGCACCTTCTAGAGAAAATCTTTTAACTGTTCTCGCAAAGTCTCATACGCGCGGAAGAGCAGCGACTTGGTCGCCGACTCGCTCTTCTTCAGCACGGCGGCGATCTGCTTGTAATCCATCTGCTGATACTTGTGCATGATCACCGCCATCCGCTGCTGTTCGGGCAGCGCCTCGACCTTGCTGCGAATCGCCCGCATACGCTCGCGCTGCACCAGGGCCTGCTCGGCGCTCAGCGACGTGTCGCGCAGTTCCATGGTGGCGCCGGTTTCTTCATCCGGCTCGTCGAGGCTGACGGTCACTTCCGGGCGCTCGTGGCGCGTGTCGCGGGCGTAGTTCACCGCGAGGTTGGTCGCGATGCGATACAGCCACGTCGTAAACTTGGCGCTGGCCTCGTAGGTCTGGCGCGAGCGATACACGCGCAGAAAAACTTCCTGGGCCAGATCCTCGGCCGCGGCCGTGTTGCGCGCCATACGATACATAAAACTGACCAGCGGGCGGCGATATTTCTGCACCAGGTAATCGAAGGCCGTCTGATCGCCAGCCTTGACGCGGAGCATTACTTCGGCGTCGCCCAGGCCCGCGGCATTGACCAGTGCCGGGGTCAAGCCGGTCGCAGCGGACGACCCAATCCCGCCCATCAGGACGCCCCGATCCAAGGCTGCTGTGCTCACACTTTCTTCAACCCCTTGGGGGGGCGAAAGTTGCGCGCGGTGGTCCCCAGCCGGATCGCCAGAAACCCCTGCCGATGAGGGAGTTACGCGCCGTCCGGTGAGCTTGGTAGGGCGTGGCATGAAAGCCGGTTTGGCGGTTCTCTGAGCTACGTGAGTTATTGGGAAGATGGCCCCTGAGGCCTCTTTCCATCGTGTCAGAGGTTAGGCTACCACGGCGGTGTGCCGAGAGCGAGTGGCTGTCGCCCCCAGGGGTAACGTGATTGGCGGGGGTTCTAGAGGTTGCGGAAAACTCCTTTTCGCGTTGAGATTGTCCCTCAGCGGCTAAAGCCGCCATTGATTCGACGAGACTTACGGCGCGGCTCGAAGCCGCGCCCCTTCAAAACAGCGCTCTCGGATTAGTTTTCCGTAGCCTGTTAGAGGTTCCTGTCTCGCCTGACGCGGGTTGCGGGCCGACGGTATTCCCGACACTTCCTTACACTGTTCGCAGTGCCGGCTCGTCTAACATGCGTGCATAAGAATCGGTGGTGGGTAGGGCGCGCGGCACGATTTCGGCTGAGGCCACTTGTGAAGGGAGCAACACGCCTGAACCGAACTCTGCTGAATGCGGCCACAGCATTGGCACTGTCACTCGTATGGTTCGCCGGATCGGTCCCGTGCTCGCGGGCGCAAACCCCTTCCGCAGCAGAAAACAGGGCGGAATCGCGAAAACTCCTGGTCGTTGTAAATGACGAAAACGGAGTCGCCGTGATGGGCGCGCGGGTGCAATTGAAAGCTGCTGCGTCCAGCAATCCACTGCGTTGCGAAACGGATTTTGCCGGCCACTGCGAGTTTGACGAACTGTCGGGAACCTACGAACTGAGCGTCGAGAAGCGCGGATTCTACGCTTCATCGCTGCCCAGCGTGGATGTGGGCGTAACCTCCAACGTTGAGGTAACTCTTTCTCACCTGCAAGCGGCGCGCGAGGTGGTCGACGTAGTAGAGATGCCTCCGGCTATCGACCCGAGGCAGATCGCTTCGAAAGAAGAACTCACGGGCGCGGAGATGATCGACATTCCCTATTCCGGGCCGCACGATTACCACAACGCTCTGACGTTCATCCCTGGAGGCACGCCCGATGCCTTTGGGCAGTTTCACCTGGCCGGCGCCGCGACTTATCAGATGGTGACCGTGCTCGATGGCTTCAACGTGACCCAGCCCGCGACCGGCCAGCTGCAAATACGCACGAGTGTGGATTCATTTCGCTCCATCGCGGTGCAGCCCAGCCGTGAACCGGCGGAGGACGGAAAGGGATCGGGAGGAGTCTTGGCCCTGAACACGGGACTGGGCGACGATCACTACCGCTTTGTGACCACCGATTTCATCCCGTCGGTGCAGACCACGAAGGGTATTGCGCTCAGCCAGTGGACTCCGATTTACACGGTTTCCGGCCCGATTCTTAAAGGGAAGGCATGGTTTCTCGACTCCATCGACGGCGAATACGACAACAACATCGTTCCCCAGTTGCCCAGCGGCGATGACCGGGACCAGGTCTGGCGCCTGGATAATTTGGCGAAGGTGCAGGCCAATGTCTCCGCGCGCAACATATTGAAGGTCAGCTTCCTTTCCAACTATTTTCACGATCCCCACTCTGGAATCTCAGCGCTTGCGCCTCCGCCAACGACGCCCGATGCAAACGAGAGCGCCTACATCGGATCGATCAAAGATCAGTATTTCTTTCGCGGCGGGGCGCTGCTCGAAACCGGATTTGGCGTGGACCAGTACGCTACGGTGCTTACGCCGGTGGGGACTGCTCCCTACATCATCGGAACCGAGGGAAACGCAGGCAACTATTTCGAGAACCAGCAGACTCTGGCACGGAGGGTGCAAGGCATCTCGAATCTTTATTTGGCGCCACAGCATTGGCACGGGCGGCATGACATCAAGTTTGGGGTCGATGCCGACCGCCTCAACTACAGCTCGCAGTACCTTCGTCAGCCGATTTCGTTTCTGAACGCGGGGCAGCCGCCGCAGGGTCAGGCGGCACAGCCCTGTCCGGTGGATGCGAACGGAGTGCCGATCGAATCTCCGATCTGTGCACGCTATTCGGTTTTCTCTGGCGGAAACTACTCGACCACGTACAACTTCGAAGGCAGCGTATACGGCGAGGATCGGTGGCTGGTCACCAATCATCTGCTGATTGAGCCGGGTGTGCGCCTCGACTGGGACGAGATCGTGCGGACGCCACTGTTTTCGCCACGTTTGGCGGGCACGTACATCTTCGACAACGAAGCGAACACCAAGCTTTCGGCCGGGGTGGGAATCATCTACGACAGCACCCAGCTGGGCGATATTGCGCAGCCCTTCTCGGGGCAGAGAATCGACTATTTCCTGGTCGACCAGAACGGAAATGAGCTGCCAGAGCCGGTGGCCCTGCCCAGCGAGTTCTCTGTCAACCGGATGACGCTTGTCGAGCCGCGGTATTTGAACTGGAGCGCAGCTCTTGAAAAGAAAATGCCGGGCTTAGTCTTCCTCAAGGCGGAGTTCATCGAGAAGCGCGGCGCGCACGGTTTCGCTTTCAACACTCTGAATGGCGCAATGGACGGTGATTTTGTCCTGGGCAATGGACGCTCCGACCGCTATGATGCGCTCTCACTCAGCGTGCGCCACGACTTTCGCCAGCGCTATGCCATCTTTGGCGCTTATACCCGCTCGCGAGCCCATACCATCGAGGTTTTCGATTTCAGCCTGGATCTTCCGCTGTTAACCCCGCAGGAACCGGGCCCTTATCCCTGGGACGTCCCCAATCGTTTTGTAGGCTGGGGAATTCTGCCGGTTTCCAAGTTTCCCATCGTGCACGCATTCGACGTCGTTTATTCGGCAGAGGCGCGCAATGGGCTGCCTTTCTTCCTGGTGAATGACCAGCAAGAGCTGACCTCGTCTCCGGGACCCTTGCGTCTGCCGGCCTACTATACAGTGAATCTGGCGTTCGAAAAGCGAGTTCATCTCTTTGGGTTTTACTGGGCGGTCCGCGGCGGGCTGATCAACGCGACCAACCATGCCAATGTCGCCGTCGCCAACAGCACCATCGATAAGACGCATCCGTCCCCGACCTTCATCGACATGGCGGGACGCGGCCTCGACGTCCGCATTCGGCTTCTAGGGAGCAAGTAAGCGGCAGGGCCTAAGCGGAGTGTTCGCTAGAGAAACTCTGATTAAGTGTGCAAGGGCAAACCCAAGGTCCCTCGACTCCGCAGAATTGCCTGCTACGCAGGCATTTCCGGCTCCGCTCGGGATGACAAAGAAACTTAATCAGAGCTTCCCTAGCGCGACGCGGGCGCGCCAGTGCGTTGCAGCGTCAGCTCGACCAGCCGGACTTCGCTGGCGAAAGGCGCCGTCGCTCGCGAGTACGTGACGAGGACAGTCTGTCCGCCGTTGGCGTCATGTTCCGGATGGCCATGAGCGTCGTACACGCTGCCGCTGCTCGGCACCATGGCAGCAAATGCCACAGTTTCCGCTGACCAGGGGCCCTCGGGACTTGGCGACGTCCGCATCATCACGCTTTGCGAAAAAACCTGGCTATACACGGCGAGATATTGTTGAAGGTAGTTGTTCCACGACACGCTCAGAATGTTGTCGCCGTCGAAGACCGAGATCGCGTCTCTCACTTGCGAAGACCAGTTTCCCTTGCCGGTATAGAAGGTCCAGCTGCCGCGGTCCTGTGCGCTCGAAGGATTCACCTTTGCAAGCCTGCAACCTTTGTCAAAGCCGTCGGTGGGCAGTTCGCAACCATAGACGTAAAGCGTTCCGTTTCTAAAGTATCCCGTCGGAACAAGTAACTATCGGTAACTTGCGTCTTGGCGTGACCTGGCGGCGGCGAAGCCCGTAGTTGCGTTGGAATACGCTTTCAATACTCCAGTCAATCAGCCCACAACCTCGACCGCGAGATTGATCGTTAGTAAAGCGACTTTTCCAAAACGATGTTCTGGTGGCCAGAAAACCAATGACACGCAAGCAAAACCAGCTCCGACATCCAAAGAGGGCGATCCTGGCGCCAAATCCAAGGCAACGAAAACGAGCCCGTGCATAGGTTCCGCCAGCGGCGGATGTATGAACCAGCTCACCGGAACGCTGAACGTCGGGGGCAATTTCTACAACTCACCACCGTCGGCTGTGCCTGGAGCCAAAGCGTTTCGCGATGCACAGGTTGGGACAGAGGTGGATTGGGCGTTTTGTACATCCAGTTCCAGCCCTGTGCTTTCTCTTTTCGGCAACTCCACTTTGGGGTTTGTTTACTACTATTCAGGACCAGGTGAGCCCTTCGATTCTCAAGGTTTCATCGGCTGGAATGCCGCTATCCGGCATCAACATCACAGGCTTATCGTCGACGGCAACGCAAGTTTTTGCAAAGAAAGGGCCCATCAGCTTCGCTCAGGTGAAATACGGCATTGGCACGGGCAAGAATGTAAAGTTCCCCATAGCGATAAGCTACTCCAATCGCACTGATCTGATTACCCATCGGCTCTGGAGTGCGCAATTCGATGTGAGTTACGATTTCTCGTCCTTCCTGAATTCTTCGAACTCGGCGAGCACATCGACTTCAAAGTAAAGAAGGCGGTGTTCAGGGATGATGCCCGATCAGGTTGCGCGACTACTGCGCCGTCAAGCCCGCGGCAGGCCAAAAGCCGAGCGCCCGAAGCTGCAGTATTCCTTTAGGATGCACAGAATGTGCCGAGCAGGTCGGGCAATAACTCGCCTGCTTTTCCCAAATGGCATTCCGTGAAAGAGAATGCGTTCGCGGGTTCCTCCGGCCCCACGTAGATGGTTTGCGCCCTACCCGCAACATGAGCGACAAAACTGGCAGCGGGTTCGACGACTCCTGAAGTTCCAATCGCCAGGAACGTCGTGCATTCGTCCAGTGCTTTGTAGATTTGATCCAACTCGAACGGCCGTTCGCCGAACCAGCAGATGTGAGGGCGAATCTGCCCACCGCACTGACAGCGGGGAATCTCCGCGGGCGGTTCGTAGAGATTCCTGTCTTCAAAAGGAGGACGGGTACAGGCATCGCAGCGGCTCTGGAAGAGTTCTCCGTGCATGTGGACAACGTGCTTCGATCCTGCCTGCTCGTGAAGGGTATCCACGTTCTGCGTGCAGAGAAAGAGGCGTTCCCCCAAGTTGTGTTCGAGCTTCGCTAGTGCGAAGTGCGCCGGATTCGGCTTTGCTGCGCAAGCGACCCTTCGGCGCATGGAATAGAACTCCCAGACCAGCCGGGGATCGCGTTGCCATGCCTCCGGCGAGGCGACTTCCTCAATCCGGTAATGCCTCCACAGACCGCCCAGGCCACGGAAGGTTGGGATTCCGCTTTCCGCACTTACTCCTGCCCCGGTGAGAACGAAGATGCGATCCGTGGGAGAAATGGCAAGCATTGATGGGAAGTGTACCCAGGATTCAGAAGCTCCGTTCGCTCTGGCAATGCATCGGAGCGAGAGTCGGAAGAATTCAAAGACTCTTAAATGATGGTGGGCGCTATAGGATTCGAACCTATGACTTCCACCGTGTGAAGATGGCACTCTACCGCTGAGTTAAGCGCCCAACTCGAACAGTNGTCTACAGTTTGCCATTCCATCACCCAGATTGTCCAACCCAAGTTTCCACCCAAGTTGTTCACTGCACCTGCGTGGAATCGCCGAGAACCGCACTCGCCATCACATCCTGTGCAGCAAGGCGGGATTCCAGACTAGACTCGGTGTACTTCGAGAGAGTCATTTCCGGGTTCTCGTGCCGCAGCGTGTCCTGAATCGTTGAGGATCGCCTCGTAGTTCCTTCCCCGGCGGGCCACGTCCATGAGCGGATGATAGGGAGGGATTTTCCTCAGGTGACCCGCGACCGCATGGTAAAGAGGGCTTTCGTGCGTCCCGCCAACCGACAGAGTCTGTGCCGTTTGGAGTGACGCTTCGATCTTAATGATCGTCGGGGAGGACAGGGGCGGCTTGCCCGACTTTTGCCGCTGCTTGTTCGTTCGGGTCATGTCGATGACCGTGGTCGGCAGGAGGGAGCGGTTCCAGTTCAGGAAGCGCAGCGCCGCTGTTGTCAGTTCGACCACCTGTTCGCACTGCTCATTTTCTTCGTCCGTAACCGCGCCACTCTCGGCGACAACGTTGTAGTAGTCCTCCTCGACAAGTAAGCTGAAGCATCCCGCGAACACGCCGAGCCGCATCCGGGTGCCTCCGGTTACAGCATCGTGCTCGCTGAACAGGTCGCACGTGTAGTTTCCCTCTAGTTTGCGCCATGTCGCCAGAATGCCGCGCCGATGCTTCCCGTCGTACTTGTACTCCAGCCACGCGCTCTCCCATTTGGGGTACGCCGGAGCCTTGGACGCAAGGAGCTTCGTCTGGTCTGCGCGGTGGTCGTGCAGAGCCTTCCAGATGTTGTTGACATCGTAACGCGCCGCCATTGGGAGCGCCGCGAGGGCTTCGCTTGCCATTGCGATGTCAGTGACGGTATCGCACGTGCGTTGACACGCCCCAGCAGCTTGTTTTCGCCCTCCGGCACCACTTGCCAGATTTCCACGCTGTCGCCGTCCACCAACTGTTTCGGCGGATCGGCTCTCTTGAGCGCTTCGATGATGAACGCGGGCGTCCGTGGGCCTACAACCGTGCTTGTCTGGAAGGAATCTTGTGGCTGCTGCGTTCCGGGGCGCGCTGGCGCGATATGCCGAGCCCGTACCCAAGCGGTGTGACCTGCTGGCGACGGTTGCGGCGCTGGCAGGAACGGGGCGTTTGGGAAAAGGCTTGGCGGCAAATGCTGCGCCAACTGGACCAGCGTGGCCACCTCGACTGGGACGAGGCCTTCGTCGATGCCACCTTTCTGCAAGCCAAAAAGGGGGCGAAGCGGTCGGCAAGACCATGCGCGGCAAGGGAATGAAGCTGGTGTTGGCGGTAGAGCGTCACGGCACGCCACTGGGCGTTTACGTCTGCTCCGCCAAACCCTCCGAGCATCACGTGGCCGAACCGGTTGGCGGCGATTAAGGTCCCTCGTGCGGGCCGCGGTCGCTCACGTAGCAAACCCCGACGCGTGATCGCCGACAAAGGCTACGACAGCGATCCCTTGCGCCGACGCATGCGGCAGCGCGGCATCGACTGGATCGCGCCCTACCGCGCGAACAGTGTGCTGCGCCGCTACCAGGATAAACGCAAGCTGCGGCGCTATCGTAAACGCTGGAAAATCGAGCGCTCGATCACTTGGATGCAGAACTTCCGTCGCGTGTATGTGCGTTACGACCGCATTCTGACGGTCTATCTCGGATTTGTGTACTGCGCGTGCTTGTTGATTACGCTCAGGCATTTGTGAAACCAGCTGTAAGTTGAGCAAGTCCCGTGTGCCGACAGCCGCCTTCGGCTGTCCAAGCGACGGCGAAGACGAGCACCCGGTCTTCTAAGCTTGCCGCGGCACGAACGTAACTTGCATCCCTGTTCCCGCCCTCCATTCTTATAGAAGCCGACTTAAGCAAGCATGAAAGCTTCCCCAACAATTCAACGCATCGCCGTTCCGTTTGCCCTCGCCATCGTGATTGCCTGCGTCGTCACACCGTTCGGCGAAGACGCCGCTGCGCTAGTGTTCCTCCTCGTGTTGTTCCCCTCGTGGATCGCGCTGTTTTTCGCCTGGCCGTTCCTGAGCCGCAAGCTGAGTTTCGATTCGCAAAGATCGGCAACGCTCCGCCAGCGGCACCGGTTCAGCTTCAGTCGCCTGGTCATCACGGGAATGCTCGCGACTTTGTTCTCCGGAATGCTGGCCATAGCAACCAATTCCGATTCCGGTGCAATCTGGATTCTCCCCCTCTGGCTGGCCCTCTATTTCGGATGGTATTACTTGACATGGCGGTTTCCCTTCCTGAATACGGAGATAGCTCGGGCCTGCCCGGCCCCGGCGAGTCCTGGATCGGTGCAGCCGTGCCGGCCGCGCTACGCATGGAACAACGCCAAGGTGTTGGCGGTGGTTCTCCTGTTCTTATTCCTCCTCTTCCTCCCAGTGATGCTTTCTTTCCAAAAGGCGAGGACGGCGCACAACTCCATCCACGTCGGCATGACAGTGGCAGAAGTGCTCCCTACCGTCAAGGAATGCGATCTCTTCTCCGCCAGCTCCGACTTCCTCTATGTCAAAAGGACCGGTGGGGGCAAGGCTCCCGAACTGAGCCTCAGTTGGAACAAAGACGGCACTTACCAGACTTTCGATCCCGCCGCCGGCCGGATCATTTCGATGACCGAGTCCGAAGCGGTCGAATACCTCCACGCGACCCTCCACGATGGCTACACATGGACCTTCTACTACACCTACAACAACGTGACCCCGGAACACGTTACCTTCCACGTGGTCTTCGGCACCGATGGACGTGTGAGTGAAGTAAAAGACATCTACGGCTTTGACTGAGTCGGGGCCACACGCGGACCCTGATTAGCGATAGAGCGAGAGATTCGCGGCTAGGAAACTCATGTGGGACAGCCGCCTCGGCTGTCCCACCGAACGCAACGACGCGCGAGAAAACGTCTGTCCTGGTCCACAGCCGCGTTGCCCTCAATCCCAGCCGTAGACGGGCTTCACCTCGGCGACGCGTCCGTCGGGCCCGAAAACCACGCTGAAGGAAACGTGCATCGGAGTCATGTTGATGTAGGTGTAGTGAAAGTGCCACTTGTAGCCATCACGAAGTTTCGCGTGGAGACGTTCGATGACCTCGGATTCTGTCAACGAAATGTAGCGGCGGGCTGCGAGATCGTACGTCCCGTAAGTGCCATCTCTCCGCCAACTCAGCCCCAGCGCGGGGATGTTGTCACCATCGGCCTTCTGGTCGTAGGGGAATTCCGACCCTGCCTGGAAGACGTCGCAATCCTTGGCTGTGTCGAGCACCTCTTGCACCGTCATGCCAATGTGAATGGAGTCATGCACCTTCTGCGCCCTGCGCTCGCAGAGAACGATCGGTACGATGACGGTTGAGCACAGACAAGCGAGCGCCAATCCGATACCACCTACCCATGCGAATGTGCCACGTATCAGACGCAGCCAGAGCGGACGTTTCGGCACTGGAGTCGTTGGTGCTTTGTCGAAATCCAGAAACGGCAGCCGCCGACTGAGATATGGCCATCCGTAATACAGGGCCAACCAGAAGGGAATAAACGAGATTCCGACGACATTGGCGTTGATCATTAACGCCAGCGCCACGGAGAGCACCATTGCGAGCGCTGCCGTGATGACAAGCAGCTTCGCTCTCGTTGAGCGCGGGCGGCGCGGTTCTCGTGGCGCGGGCACCTTTGGGAAATCGAAGCCTAACCTCCGGCTCAAGTACGGCCAGCCGAAAAACAGCGCTACCCATGAAGGCAAGAACAGCGGCAAGGCGGCATCTTCATTGATGAAGGCGACGATACAGGCGAGCACGACTGCTAGCGCGAGCGTGACGCCCAGACGACGGATTATGAGGTCAAATTTCACAGGATGACTTGCGGGTATTTCCTGACAAGAATGACGCAGGGGACGAGAGATGCAAGTTACGTAGGTGATTGCTTAGATGCGGTGCGAGCTGCCGGATTTGGCCCGAGCGGTTCGCACCTGTGTTGGTTAGTCTTGGGACTGATTCAGTGCACGAAAAGGCTCTTGTTTTCAAAACACAGTCTG
>OCOJ01033492.1_pt3 | contig 12154 bp, 9 predicted proteins | sample 1539251 | NCBI WGS metagenome assembly OCOJ01 (sample SAMN01911457, study PRJEB22624) | soil metagenome | biome: Soil | place: Malaysia | collected 2012-04-30 | depth RA_metagenome m
CCCGCAAGCTTGCCTTGAGCAAGCCTCTTGTCCTAACGGGAAGACAAGAGGTTCCTCCGAGGCGCTGCGCGCCCAGGCTGAAGCCTAGGCTACCGAGCCGGTTGAGAGGTCGCTTCAGTTCCGCAGCGGCTTTCCGGTCTTCAAGGTATGCCCGATCCGCTCCTGCGTCTTCTTCTCCCCGCACAACGACACAAACGCTTCCCTCTCCAGGTCGAGCACATATTGTTCGCTGACCATCTGCGGCGACGAAAGCGCTCCCCCCGCCAGAATGTTCGCCAGTTTGCGCGCCACGTGCGCGTCGTAGTCCGAAGCATATCCCCCGCGCACCATCAGGTGAATCGCCATTTTCGCCGCCGCCAGAAACCCTTCGCCCAGCACCTTGATCTGTGTGCTCTGCGCTCCTTCTTGCCACGACGATGCTGCCGGCTTCCATCCGCTTCGCGCCAGCGCCAGCGCGGTCTGTTTCGCGTCCGCCACCAATCGCTCCCGGTTCATGGAAACGGCATCGCCCCGGCGCAAATACCCCAGCTCCCGGCACTCCTCTGCGCTCGTCCCCACCTTGGCCATGGCAATATTCTCAAAGACCGGCTTCAGCGTGTGGAACAAATCCAGATCCTCTCCCGAGGCCGCATTTTCGTTGGCGTGAATCAGCATCTCCTTCGTCCCGCCGCCTCCGGGAATCAGCCCCACGCCCGTTTCCACCAGCCCGATGTACGCCTCCGCGGCGGCGTGAATCTTCGCGGCATGCAGGCTGATTTCGCAACCACCTCCCAGCGCCATCCCCTGCGGCGCCGCCACCACCGGCTTGGGTGCGTACTTGATCGCCAGATTCACGTTTTGGAATTGCTTCACGGCCATGTGCAATTCGTCCCATTCCTGTTCCTGTGCGCCGACGAGCACCAGCATCAGGTTCGCCCCCACCGAAAAATTCGTCGCCTGGTTCGCAATCACCATGGCGTCAAATCCGGTCTCCAGGCGCTTCAGCCCTTTATGGATCATCGCGATCAGGTCCGCTCCAATCGCGTTCATCTTGGAATGAAATTCACAACAGATCACGCCGTCGCCCAGGTCAATCAGGCTGGCCCCGGCGTTGCGTTCTACTTCGCGCCCGGCCTCCTTCAGATTCTTCAGAATCAGAATCCCCGCGGGCTCTACCACCTTCTTCATCGAGCCGCTGGCGAAATCAAACATCGTGGTCTCGCCCTTTTGCGATTCGTAAAAGCTCTTACGCCCGTTTGCCAGAGCCTCCTCAAAAATCAGCGGCAGGCTGCGGCCTTCCTTTTTAATCTGTTCCGCAAACGCGGGCAGTCCGATCGCGTCCACGATTTCGAACGGTCCTAGTTCCCACGCGAATCCCCAGCGCATCGCGCGATCGACATCCACGATGCGATCCGCAATCTCCGGCATGCGCCGCCCCGCGTACAGGCACATCTCCGAAAGTCCGCCCCAGATGAACTGCTGTGCCTTATCGGTCTTCTGCCCTTCGAACAATGGCCCAAGAAGTGTCCGCAACCGTTCGCGCGTGTCTTCAACCGCCTTCCCCGCCTCAATCGAAGCAAACTTCGCCTTATGACGCGGCCGGTACTCCATCGTGTTCACGTCCAGCGTCAGAGTCTCCTTTTCGCCTTCCTTGCCCTTCACGCGCCTATAAAAGCCGTGCCCCGTTTTGTCGCCCAGCCATTTCCTTTTCGCCATTTCTTCCACAAGCGCAGGCACCTTGTAAGCCTCGCGTGATTCGTCATTCGGCGCAGTCTCGTAAATGTTCTTCACCACGTGCATCAGCACGTCCAGCCCGACAATGTCCACTGTCCGGAACGTCGCGGACTTTGGCCAGCCCACCGCCGGCCCCGTGCACGCGTCCACCTCTTCAATTGTCATCCCCAGCGTGGACATCAATCGCAGCGCATTCAGCATCGAGTACGTCCCGATGCGGTTGGCAATGAAGTTCGGCGTATCCTTCGCAATCACCACGCCCTTCCCCAGGCTCCGGTCGCAGAAATCCGAGAGCGTATCCAGCACTTCTCCCGACGTCCTCGGCCCCGGTATCACCTCCACCAATTTCATGTATCGCGGTGGATTGAAAAAGTGCGTTCCCGCCCAGTGCTGCTGAAACTCCTCCGGCAGCCCCTCCGCAATCAAATGAACCGGCAATCCCGAAGTGTTTGTCGTGACGATCGAGCCCGGCTTGCGGTACTGCGCCACCTTCGACAGCAATCCCCGCTTAATCTCCAGATTCTCGGCCACTACCTCAATGATCCAGTCCGCATCCGCAATCTGCGCCAGATCATCTTCGAAATTCCCGATCGCAATTTTTGCCGCCAGTCCGGGCGCAAAAAACGCCGCAGGCCTGGATTTCTTCGCGGCCTCCAGTCCCGCGGCCACAATCTTGTTTCGCTCCCCCGGCCCAGCGTCCTTTGGAACGATGTCGAGCAGCAGGCATGGCAGACCGGCATTCGCAAAATGGGCAGCAATGCGGGCACCCATGGTACCCGCGCCTAGAACGACTGCTTTCTGAATCTGTAGTGTCATGAAATGGCCTTCTGCAGTGTATTTTGGACGGAAGAACAGGTTACAAAATGGTTTCGCCAGCGTCAAACAGGTGTTTGGTAACCCGGTCTTTGCATCTTATTATGGAGCATTATGGCCGGGGATAGAAATGGCGAGACGCAGAGTTTTCTGGGCATGGCCCGGGATCTGTTCCGCTCCTTCGCTTATGGCGGCACGCCCAAGGGCGCGAGGCGCCCGCGCGTCGGGCTCGCCCTTGCAGGCGGCTTCGCCCGCGGCATCGCTCACATCGGGGTCCTCCGCGTTCTCCGCGAAGCGGGCATCCCTGTCGACGTTGTCGCCGGCACCAGCGTTGGCGCTCTCATTGGTGCCGCTTATTGTTCCGGCACCTCTCTCGAGGTGATGGAGCGCGTCGCCCGCGAAACTAAATTTGCCGATTTCGGCCGCTGGACCCCTTCCTGGCTTGGGCTTGCTACCAACCATCGCCTCGAAGAATTTTTTGCGCGCTTCACTTCCGTCAAACGCTTCGAGGAACTCCAGAAGCCGTTGGCCATCGCCACGACCGACATCAACATGGGCATGCCTGTCTACTTCTATGGCGGCCTCATCGGCCCTGCGCTTCGTGCCTCCTGTGCTTACCCCGGCCTGTTTGTGCCCGTGAAATACGAAGGACGCACTCTCGTCGACGGATTTCTCACCGCCCTCGTGCCGGTCGAAGGCACTTTCCTGCTCGGCGCCGAACTCGTCATCGCTGTGTACCTGGAAGCGGGCAGTATCGAGGAGCCCCGCACTTTCACTGACGTTCTCAGCCGCTCCTTCACCATCATTCAACGGCACGCCGACCTCGAATGGCGCCAGCATGCCGACATCATCATCGAGCCGGACGTCACGCCCTTCGTCTGGGACGATTTCTCCAAAACCGGTGAAATGATTCGTGCCGGCGAAGAAGCTGCCCTTAAGGCTTTGCCAGCTATCCGCACCGCCCTCGACAGCAAAACCGTCGCCCCCGCCGAATAGGCGCTGCCCTTCCTACACCCGCGTCACTTCCACACGCACCGCTTGCCCCTCGCCCTTACCTCGTTGTGTCAACCAAGCCGCCAATCCCTCCGCAAATTGTTCCGGCGTTAGCCGGAAGCTGGCTTCCACGCGCCCCTCCCCGGTCGGCAGCGTGTCATCGAAATCGGCCGCGTTCGTAAAATTCCGCATACAGAACTGGTCCAGCCACTCCATTGGGCATGCCTTCCGCTGCCCACGGATGATCACATCCACCTGAAATTTCTGTGCGTACATGCACAGAGAATATCACCCGTTTCTCTCGCCCTCATCTTCCAGCTTCCTCTGCCGCCGAACTTGCTTCCTCTGCGACCAGTACCATACACTGTCTGCACGTGAAATTGTATCGTACCGGCCCGCCCGTCTTCGCTGTTCTTTCCCTTTCCTAGGGACTGGTTGGACTGGCCACTGCATTTGCTTTATTGTTGCTGTGCATCTGCCTTTGGGGGGTAGACCGTGGGAACTCCGATGGAAGCTTGGGTCGAGGAAGCGGCCCGGCTTACCAAGCCTGATCGCATTATCTTCTGCGACGGCTCTGAAGCCGAAAACCAGGCCGTCCTCCACGAGATGCTGAAGCATGTGGACTCCTTTCCCCTCAATCCCAAAACCTATCCCAATTGTTACCTGCACCGTAGCAGTCCCAGCGACGTTGCCCGCACCGAACATCTCACCTTCCTCTGTTTGCCCGACAAGGAAGACGTCGGCCCTACGAACAACTGGATGGACCCCGACGGTGCCAAATATAAGGTCGGCAGTCTGCTGGATGGGGCCATGCGAGGCCGCACCATGTACGTCGTGCCCTACATCATGGGCCCCGTGAACTCGCCCCTTAGCAAAGTCGGGGTGGAAGTGACGGACAGTCCCTATGTGGTCGCCAACATGCGCATCATGGCACGCATCGGCAAAGTGGCCGCCGACCGCCTCGGCAACTCCTGCGACTTTGTCCCCGGTCTCCATTCCGTCGGTGATCTCGACCCCTTGCGCCGTTACATCGTCCACTTCCAGGACGAGCGACTCATCTGGAGTGTCGGCTCCGGTTATGGAGGCAACGCGCTTCTCGGAAAGAAATGCTTCGCCCTGCGCATCGCCAGTTACATGGCTCGCGAGCAAGGCTGGCTAGCCGAGCACATGCTCATCCTCGGTCTCGAATCTCCCGGCGGCAAGGTCACGTACATGGCCGCCGCCTTCCCCAGCGCCTGTGGCAAGACCAATCTCGCCATGATGGTTTCCGCCCTCGAGGACCAGGGCTACAAGGTCTGGACCATTGGCGACGATATCGCCTGGATGCACATCGGTTCCGACGGCTACCTTCACGCCATCAATCCCGAAGCGGGCTTTTTCGGTGTCGCTCCCGGCACGGGCATGAAGACCAATCCCAATGTCATGCGCGCGCTCAATCGCAACACCATCTTCACCAACGTCGGTGTCACCCCCGAGGACGAGCCGTGGTGGGAAGGCATCGGCAGCGATCCTCCGGATGGCCTGGTCACCTGGCTCGGCGAAAGGTGGAGCTCTTCCAAAGGTCCTGCCGCTCATCCCAATTCCCGCTATACCGTGCCGGCGCTGCAGTCCCCCAGCATTTCTCCGAGATTTGAAGACCCGGAGGGTGTCCCGATTTCCGCTTTCATCTTCGGCGGCCGCCGCGCGCGTCTCGCGCCGCTGGTCTACGAGGCTTTCAACTGGCAACACGGCGTCTACGTCGGCGCAACCATGGCGTCCGAAACCACCGCGGCCATCACCGGCGAGGTCGGCGTCACCCGCCGCGATCCCATGGCCATGCTTCCCTTCTGCGGTTACAACATGGCCGACTATTTCCAGCACTGGCTCAACATGGGCAAACGCATTCCCCACCCGCCCAGGATTTTCCATGTCAATTGGTTCCGCAAAGGAGCCGACGGCAAATTTCTCTGGCCCGGCTACGGCGATAACGTCCGCGTTCTCAAGTGGATTCTCGAGCGCGTTGAAGGCCGCGGGGAGGCTGAAGAAACCGCCATCGGTTTTGTTCCCACTCGAAGCGCCCTCACGCTGGACGGCCTGCCTATCTCTCCGGAAACTCTCCGCGAACTTTTTCGTGTCGATGCCGACGACTGGGAAGTCGATCTCGCGGACACCCGCGAATTCTTCGCTAAGTTTGGCGGCCGCCTTCCGCACCAGCTTCGCGACGAATACCAAAGCCTCGTCCGCCGGTTCGAAAAGGCCATGCCCGCCAGTTGATCCTGGCGTAGCAGTTCCTGCCCATGCTCTTCGGTTTTCCTGGGCGACGACCAGCGCGCAAATTTCCTCGGGGCCAGAATTCTGTTGCCATAAGACAAGGATCAAGGAGGCCTGCCATGCCCATCAAACTTGCCGCATCGATTCTCCACCTTGCCGGCCCCTTGATTTTTCTTTTTGCCCTGGCTGTTGTTTCCTCCGCCCAGGAGCACGACCGCAGCAAGATTCCAGATCAATACAAATGGGATCTGACCGCGCTCTATCCCACGGATGACGCGTGGCAGAGCCAAAAGGCTAAGTTCGTGGCTGAACTGCCCAAACTTCGCGAGTTCCAGGGCAAGCTTGCCTCCTCTCCGCAGCAGCTCGCTGATGCTCTTGACACCGTGAACCGCTTGGGAAAGGAACTGCGCCGACTGAACACCTACGCCGGGCTGATTTCGGACCAGGACACCCGTGTGAGCGTTTATCAGGGAATGAAGCAGGAGATGGTTCAGCTTTGGTCCACGTTTGGCGCCGAATCTGCCTACTTCGAACCCGAAATCCTGAAAATAGATAACGCTACGCTCAACCATTTCCTTTCCCAAGAGCCGCGGCTCCAGGTCTACCGCCATTATCTCGACGACGTCACGCGGCGTCGTCCGCATACGCTCAGCGAGCCGGAAGAGAAATTGCTCGCCTCTTCTGTCGTTATGGCCGCGGGTCCATATGGTGTCTACAACATCTTTTCCTACGCCGAGTTCCCCCGTCCAACAGTGGCGTTGAGCGACGGCAAATCCATCAAGCTGGACAACTCTGCCTTCGAACTGCACCGTGCCTCTCCCATCCGTGAAGATCGGCAGAAGGTCATGGCCGCGTTTTTCGGTGCATTGGGTTCGTATCGCGGGACCTTCGGTTCCATGCTCAGTACCAGCATGCAATCTTCCGTTTTTTATGCTCGCGCCCGCAAATACAACTCTTCTCTCGACGCCTCCCTGGACTCCGCCAACATTCCCAATTCCGTCTACACCAAGCTCCTCGAAGGCGTGAACCGCAATCTGCCCACCTTTCATCGCTATCTGAAACTACGCAAGCGCATGCTGGGACTGTCCGAGCTGCACTACTATGATTTGTACGCACCGCTCGTCAAATCGGTCGATACGCAGTATCCCATCGAAGAAGCCGAGAAACGTATCCTTGAGGCGCTCGCACCGCTCGGCCCCGATTACGCCTCTGCCGCGAAGCGCGCGTTTTCTGAGCGCTGGATCGACGTCTATCCCACCGAAGGCAAGGCCTCGGGAGGCTATGAAAACGGAGACGCCTACGACGTTCATCCCTACATTCTGGTGAACTACAACGGCAAGTATTACGACATGAGCACTGTGGCTCATGAACTGGGTCACGGCATGCACAGCTACTTCTCAAACAAGACCCAGCCCTACGTATTGGCCGCTTATCCCAGCTTCGTGGCAGAGGTCGCCTCCACCTTCAACGAAGCTCTGCTGATCGACTATATACTTAAGACCATCTCGGATCCCGCCACCAAACTCTCTCTGCTCGGCAACTATTTGGAGAACATCAAAACTACGGTCTTCCGCCAGACGCAGTTTGCGGAGTTTGAACTGCGTGCTCATGAAATGGTCGAAAAGGACCAACCACTTACGGGAGATGCCTTCTCGAAACTGTACGCAGAGATTGTCAAGAAGTACTACGGCCACGACCAGGGCGTTTGTATTGTGGATGACTACATTGCTGACGAATGGCCTTTTATCCCGCATTTCTACAACGACTACTATGTCTTCCAGTATGCGACTTCCTTTGCGGCCTCCTCCGCTTTGTCCGAAAAGGTCTTGTCAGGCGATCCCGCGGCCAGAGACCGCTACTTGAAATTCATCTCTTCCGGCGGCTCCAAGTATCCCATCGACCTGTTGAAAGATGCCGGCGTCGACATGACCACCGACGAGCCTCTCGAGCTTACGGTCAAAAAGATGAATCGCGTCATGGATGAGATGGAAAAGTTGCTCCCGCAAGCGAAGGAAGCGCCGGCCACGCACTGACTCCTTCAAACCACTTGTGCTCCACTTCTTTCCCCTCACCCCTTGCATCCTTTTGCACAACCATGCACAGCTTTCCACAGCAAATCTGCCCGAGCCCTCTTGCCAAGCCCAATGACAAGTTTTATTCTCACGCCAGATTGAGCCGGGAAGCGTAAAAAACTTCGCGGCACAATTGAAAGAGGGCGCAAGAGCCGAGNAGGCTCATGCGCCCTTGATTTTTTTGGCCTCACTTTTCCGCTCTGCCCTCGGTCATCAGGAGCGCGCTTCTACGTCCTTGTCTTTGCTTTTTTCTTCGTTATTTATTTGCTTCCTTACTTCTCTTTTGCACAACCATGCACAGCTTTCCACAGCAAATCTGCTCGAGCCCTCTTGCCAAGCCCAATGACAAGTTTTATTCTCCCTGCCAGATTGAGCCGGGAAGCGTAAGAAACTTCGCGGCACAATTGAAAGAGGGCGCAAGAGCCGAAAGGCTCATGCGCCCTTGATTTTTTGGCCTTCCTTTTCCCCGCTACCATCCGTTATCAGAACCCACTGCNCCCACTGCTGCCCGGGAGGAATCTCTCTTGCTTCTGTGCTACTTTTTTCGTTGCTTCTTTACCTCGTTGCTTCGTTACTTCTTTCCTCAAGAGTTCCAGCTCACGCGCGTGAGCTGCTTCTTTCGAGATTCCCATTCGGTGCTGGAGAGGATACGCGGGGCGACCTCGATTAAGCGGGGAGTCAATTTGAATACGCTGGCAGCATTCCAGGGGCGGCCGTCTCGCGTGCGATACNTGCTTCTTTACCTCGTTACTTCGTTACTTTTTTCCTTATGAGTTCCAGCTCACGCGCGAGAGCTGCTTCCTTCGAGATTCCCATTCGGTGCTGGAGAGGATACGCGGGGCAACCTCGATTAAGCGGGGAGTCAATTTGAATACGCTGGCGGCGTTCCAGGGACGGCCGTCTCGCGTGCGATACTCGCGTGCATTTAGGGCGTCAGCCATGCTCTTGAAGGAGACGTCTTGAACGATCATCTCGGTGAGAAACCGGAGGGTCTGCATTTCCAGAGGATCGTCTTCCAAATGGCGGCAGTCCGAAGCGATCCGCAGGCCGAAGGGGATCTCCTCGGAGCCAAGTTCGACACTCGGCTCTGGCGGCTCACCAGACACTTCCACTTCGCGTTCCCACTCCAAGGCCACGAGGCTCCATCCCGCGTCATGCATTTTCGATAAGTACTGCGCCGTCGGAAGAATGCTGATTTTCTCACGCATGCGATCAATCTTTTTCATGGGGGTGCCTCCGGAACTTTGTCGCCAGCAGCGGGACCTCGCCGCGGAAACAGCGGCAATCCCTTTGCCACCGCCATGGTGGTTGTAAACGATAGGAAGACAACAGGTCTACGCATTCTGTTGCCCAGGGTGATCCCGGAAACTGTCCGTTCGCGGGATGCCGTTGTCGCGCTTCTGAACATTATCCAATCCGATCAAGCTGGTCCCAGTACCCAAGTTACTGGTGACGCGGACAAAGGCGTGCTGCCAGGCATAAAAAGTTGAAAGAACAAATCATGCGAAAGGACATCGCGAAACCAGCCGCGCTACTGATATGGGTAGAATACGTAGAACAACAGCGAGAGAGCAAAAAGCACCCACAGGCCCGGACGAATTTCCGCGCCCCGCCCCGCAACGAGTTTACAGAACGGGTACAAAACAAATCCCGCAGTCATGCCGACAGCGATATTGAACGTAAAGCTCATCAACGCCACTGTGGTGAACGACGGCACTACCTCGGTGAAATCGTTGAAATTGATGCGCGTCACCGGGCTCACCATGAGCACTCCCACCGCCATCAGCGCCGGGCCGTAGGCTTGCGGCGGAATGGCTGTGACGAGTGGCGAAAAGAACAGCGCCAGGCCAAACAGCAGCCCGGTCACGACAGCGGTCAAGCCCGTACGCCCGCCAGATTCGATTCCTGTCGCGGATTCGATGTAGGCACCGGAAGTGGTAGTGCCAAGAGCAGCGGCAAGGGTGGTCGCAATCGCCCCCGCTAGGATGGGCCGCTCGATCTGTGGCAAGTTCCCCTGCTCGTCGAGCAGACCCGCGCGCGCCGAGACGCCAATCAGAGTGCCGATCGTATCCACGAAGGCCATAATTAAGATCGTTAGCATGACGGCGAGAAAGCCCACGCTCGACACGTGGGAAAAGTCGAGTTTCCAGAAGATGGGTGCGAGGCTAGGCGGACGACTGACGAAGGCTTCGGGGCGCTTCGCCACGCCAGTAAGAAAGGCGGCAATCGCTCCGCCCAGGATGCCAAGCAGGATTGCTCCACGCACGCGAAGGATCATCAGCGCCACGATCAGCAAGAAACCGAAGAGCGCCACGACAACGGGCGTCGAGCCAATGTGGCCCATCTTCAGGGGCGCGCCTGGCACCCCCAAGGTGACGATGCCCGTCTCATTTAAACCAATCAGAGTGAGGAACAGTCCGATACCAACGGAAAAGCTGTAACGTAGACACTGCGGCACACCCAGCACCAGCCATCGCCAAACGCGCGCCACTGTCAGCACGATGAACAGCACACCTGCCAGGAACATAGCTGTTACGGCCGCTCGCCAGGGAAACCCTAGGAGTTGCACCACGGTCACCGCAACAAAAGCGTTCTCGCCCATGTATGGAGCGATGGCAAACGGGCGCCGCGCATAAATGCCCATGAGCAGCGAGCCGACGAGCGCGGTCAGGATCGTCGCAACCATGGAGGGGCCAGTGGGGATTCCCGCTGCTGAAAGGATGGCGGGATTCACCACGATGATATAAGCCATGGTGACGAAGGTCGTGATTCCGGCAATCACCTCGCGTTGCAAGGTCGTGCCGTGAGCTTCCAACTGGAAATAGGCGCGAATGGGCTCGAGCATCGTCCCTCGGCAAGATCTTACGCTATCAGAAAGAGTGGAAGAACAAGCGGTCCCATTGGCGTCGACCGTCGGAGCCGGCACGAATTACCGGGACCTAGCCCTGCCAGGGGCGACATGGTTGGAATTTCCATCCGCAAAGTCTATCCTCTCGGCCGCAGGAGGGACTGCGACAATGAAACTCAACTACGTCATCGAGTTTGTTGCCGATATGGATCGTGCAGTGAAATTTTATCGTGATGTGCTTGGTTTGCCGCTGAAGTTCCAGGCGCCCGGCTGGAGCGAATTCTCGACGGGCGAAACGTCTCTCGCTTTGCATCCCGCGTCAGAAAAAAATCCGGCACGAAGCATCGAACTCGGATTTAACGTCGCCAACCTGGGAAAGTTTCATCAAGAAATGACGGCGAAGGGTGTCCAGTTCAGCATGCCTCCGACAAAACAGGATTTCGGCGGAATGCTTGCCCAATTCGTGGACTCGGAAGGTCGCCGTTGCAGCGTCGCCGAGCAAACGTCAAACGCCGCCAATCAGTACTAGCAGCGACCTTTCCCTCCCGCCCTCGCCGCCGGATACCATTTGACGGATCCGGCCGGATTCAAGTAGTTTCGGCAAATCAGTGCACCTGCCTCACGACGCGCGTGTTTTGCGGTTTGCCATTTGTTGCGGGACCCTTCTTGCCGCTTCGCTCTTATTCACTCAGGTTTCGCAGACAGCCGACGAGGCGACGTTGACCGTTGCCACCGCGAATGATAATCGCACGCCCGCCGGTGTTCTCAAAAACGGAATTCTCGAATTGAAGCTCGAGCTTCGCGCCGATTCCCGGGCCCGTCTTTGGTCGCCCTTACTACCGCATAATCCATGCGTAAATCGCCATACAAATCGCTACCGCGTACATAGTGACCAGCAAGATCCAAAAGCCCTTCCTCGTCCACTTTTTCGTTCTCGGAGTTGGATTGCCTCCCTGCGCGACATAGGACCAAGCAGTACCGAACAGCCACCACAGTGCTGCCATGATTGGTGGCCCCAGCAGCAGCACCGCAAGCTGCCCACCTAATGGAAGAACCCCATTTTCCATGTCGCATCTGCTCCCTAATGGATAACTCCCAGAGCACAACCAGCAGCCCCGCCGAAATAGGTCACAGCGTCATATCCAAACTTGACAAGCCCTACTCCGGTAGCGAATTCACCCGCCGTCATCGCTGTCGAGGCCAACCTGACCTCGCCTCCGAGGGTGGTCAGTGTTTGGCCCGCTCCTGTTACTGAGGAGAACGCAGTTTTCGCTATAGCGTCTGTAGCTAATCCTGAGAGTGAGGCACCCCCCGGGCCTCGTATTGCACCAGGCGGAACGAGGCCCTGCGACGGGCCCGCCACTAGGCCCTGCCCCATGTTGTAGAACACATTGTGTCCGCCAGCCGCGCCGCTGCCTAAGCTTGCAACTAAGTCCGTGAACCCACTAAAAGCGTTACCACCTAG
>OCOJ01053407.1_pt1 | contig 12146 bp, 11 predicted proteins | sample 1539251 | NCBI WGS metagenome assembly OCOJ01 (sample SAMN01911457, study PRJEB22624) | soil metagenome | biome: Soil | place: Malaysia | collected 2012-04-30 | depth RA_metagenome m
GAGTGGCGGATTGGTCGCCAATCGATGGCTGGAGCCTGGCGTGGCGATGGCCCAGGAGACTTCGGCTGCGAGACCGATAGAAACGTTTACGGGGCCGGGGGCGAATCCACACTGGAACTCGGTTGGACCGTACGTTACGGAACCACAGAAGGCGCCATTGATTCTGTTGACCGACCGGCCGGTGCAACTGGAGACGCCGCAAAATTATTTTCGGACCGCGTTCACGCCCAATGAAGCGTTTTATGTGCGGTGGCATCTCGATGGCATACCCAACGCAATCGATTTGAAAGAGTGGAAGCTGCAGATCGGAGGAAACGTGGCGAAGCCGTTGGCCTTCACGCTTCCCGAGTTGATGCAGAAATTCAAGGCGGTGTCCGTTGCCGCGGTGAACCAGTGCTCGGGGAACAGCCGCAGCCGGCTGCAGCCGCGCGTGGCTGGAGGACAATGGGGCAACGGCGCGATGGGAAACGCCCTGTGGACGGGAGTACGGTTGCGGGAGCTTTTGGATTTGGCTGGGGCGAAAAACGGCTCGGTGCAGGTGCAGTTTCAGGGATTGGAGACGGGCCAAGGGCCAGCGGGACTCGGCTCGAATAGGTTTTTGAAGTCGCTAGATTGGACGAATCCGGTGCTCGATGAATGCATCGTGGCGTACCTGATGAATGGCGAGCCGCTGCCGATGCTGAATGGATTTCCGGTGCGGCTGGTTGTGCCCGGCTATTTTGCAACTTATTGGATGAAGTGTTTGACGTGGATTCGGGTGCTGGACGCGCCGGACGAGAATTTCTGGATGAAGACGGGATACCGGATCCCGGACGCGCCGCGGGGAAACACGACACCCGATGACGTAAAGGCCGGCAAAGTGAAGATGGTTCCCATTGAGCGGATGCCTGTTCGTTCGTTTCTCATCTCCCCGGATGGCACATCGAAGATTCCTTACGGAATGAGCGTTACGCTGCGGGGGATCGCATTCAGCGGTTACGGCCGCGTGAGCAGCGTGGAAGTTTCGGATGACGGAGGAAAGAGCTGGACAGAGGCTAAGCTGGGCGACGATCACGGCGCTTACTCTTTTCGGACTTGGGAAGCAGCTTGGACGGCAAAGGCGCCGGGGAAGTATGTGCTTGCGGTGCGCGCCAGGGATGAAAAAGGCAACGTGCAAACCGATGAGCCCGTGTGGAATCCAGGGGGTTATCTGTGGAACCGGATTGAACGGCAAGAAATCACGGTGGGGAATGCGGCTTGAGGGGAGGGCGAAGATGAAGGAGAGAATGCGCGCACTTTTTGTGCTGGTCGCAAGCTTGGCAACGGTTGCGGGAGTCCTTTATGCAGAGGTGAAAAGAGGAGAATACCGGCCCGCGGAACTCGGAAGCTTGCAGCAGGCGGCGCCTACGGAATTGTCGACGGACTCGAACTACCGGGTAGCGGCCTACCCGGTGCCTGTGTTGGAGCTTGCTCCGGGCGAAGGACGGCAAGAGGTTCTAATTTACTGCAACACTTGCCACAGTCCGCGCTACATCACCATGCAGCCGCCGCTGCCTGCGGCGACTTGGGAAGCGGAAGTGACCAAGATGAACAAGACCTTTGGGGCGGCGATTCCGGAGGAGGCCACGCAGAAAATTCTGCGCTATCTGGAGTCGCACTACACGCCGGAGAGCAGGAAGCCGTAGGAAATTACACGAAGCAGCAGCACGACGGGCGAGCGAAAAGCGCACAGACTGAAGTCTGTGCCACGATGGGGCACGATGTATCGTGCCCCTACAAAGAGAAGCACACTGAGCTATTCGGACGAGCCGCTGCTGCCACTGCTAGAGCCGCCGCCGGAGCTGCCGGCGCGTTGCTGTTTTTCGCGGGCTTCCTTGATGAGGGCTTTGCGGGAGAGGCGGATTTTGTTGCCCTCGATGGAAAGCACTTTCACGAGGACTTGGTCGCCGAGCTTGAGTTCGTCGCGGACGTCGCGGATACGATGCTCGGAAATTTCGCTGATATGCAAGAGGCCGTCGGTGCCAGGGAAAAGTTCGACGAAAGCGCCGAACTCCGCCAGGCGGACCACTTTCCCCAGATAGGTCTTACCCACCTCAGCGCTAGCCGTGATCTCTCGCACCATCGCAAGAGCCGCATCGCCTCCGGCGCCGCTGGTTGAGAAGATATGGACGGTGCCGTCTTCCATGACGTCGATCTTCACGCCGGTCTGGTCGATGATGGACTTGATTTTCTTTCCGCCCGGGCCGATGAGATCGCGGATTTTGTCAGTGGGAATATTCAGCTTGTAGAGGCGCGGGGCGTAAGCAGAAATTTGCGTGCGCGCAGTGTTGAGCGTGGCGTCCATGGTGTCGAGGATTTGTAGGCGGGCTTTCTTAGCCTGCGCCAGAGCTTCGCGCATCATGGCGATGCTGATGCCGGTGACCTTAATGTCCATCTGGAGAGCGGTGATCCCGGCGCGAGTGCCCGCGACTTTGAAGTCCATGTCGCCGTAGTGATCTTCGGCGCCAGCGATGTCCGTCAAGATGGAATATTTGTGGTTCTCGCCGACAACAAGCCCCATGGCGATCCCGGCGCAGGGCGACTTGAGCGGAACACCAGCGTCCATCAGCGCCAGAGAGCCGCCGCACACAGTTGCCATGGAAGAAGAGCCGTTCGATTCCATGATGTCGGAAACGAGGCGCATGGCGTAGGGAAAATCCGCTTCGGGAGGAAGCAGGTTCATGAGAGCGCGCTCGGCGAGGGCGCCGTGGCCGATTTCGCGGCGACCGGGGCCGCGTAGGAATTTCACTTCGCCGACGCTAAAGGGCGGGAAGTTGTAGTGCAGCATGAAGCGCTTGAAGGTGTCCTGCTCGAAAAGCAAATCGAGGCGCTGCATGTCTTCTTTGGTGCCAAGCGTGAGAGTGGCGAGAGCCTGAGTTTCGCCGCGGGTGAACAGCGCAGAACCGTGAACGCGAGGCAGCAGGCCGACTTCGCAAGTGATTTGGCGAATCTGGTCGAAGGCGCGGCCATCGGGACGGCGGCGGGCGTTGAGAATATCGTCGCGGAAGTAATTTTCGCGAAGGCGCTCGAAAGCGCGGACAGCCAGCGTGCGCTTCTCTTCTTCCTCTTCGGGAATGGCTTCGAGGATTTCGTCTTTCAAGGCATCGACGAGGTGGTAGCTCTCCTTTTTGGGGTGCTTTTCAGTATTGAGAGCATCGTGGAGACGGGCGCCGTACTTTTTTCCGATTTCCTTGTAGAGAGCTTCGTCAAAAGGCAAGGGTTCGACCGCGGCTTTTTTGGGGCTGAGCTGGGCGTAGAGTTCTTTGATGGCGGCGACAATTTTTTTGATCTGGGAGTGACCGAATTCAAGAGCGTCGGCGACGGTTTCTTCAGAGACTTCGAGCGCGCCAGCTTCAACCATGACGATGGCGTCTTCCGTGCCGGCGATGACGATGTTCAGCAAGCTGGTTTTCTGTTCGGCGACGGTGGGATTGGCGACGAGCTGACCATTCAGAAGGCCGACGCGGACGGCGGCGATGGGCTTATCGAATGGCAGGTCCGAGCAATAGGCCGCGGCAGAAGCTCCGGTGACAGCGATGACATCGGGGTCGTTTTCGCTGTCAGCGGAGAGGACCATGGCGACGATCTGGGTTTCGTTGCGCCACGCGTCGGGGAAAAGAGGGCGCATCGGCCGGTCGATCAGGCGGGAAACGAGGATTTCGCGCTCGGTGGGCCGTCCTTCGCGTTTGAAGAAGCCGCCGGGAATTTTTCCGGCAGAATAGGTGTACTCGCGATAATCGACGGTGAGGGGGAGAAAGTCGCGCTCGTTGGCTTCCGTAGCCATGCAAGCCGTAGTGAGGATCACGGTGTCGCCGTAGCGCGCCATGATGGCGCCGTTCGCTTGCTTGGCAATTTTGCCGGTCTCGAGGACCAAGTTGCGTCCGCCCACTTCGATGGAAACCTGATGGGGGGCGGGAATGTGCGTATTTTCAGACATAAGTCATTTCCTTTGGCTCCGCATTCAAGCGGAGCGATTGCACGCTCGTTCTTTCCGCGAACGGCTGTGCAGCTCTTGGCGACCAATTGGCGGTCGCGCAAAAACTACTAGGGATGACCCGCATCTGCTGGAGTCACCCTTGCGTAGAAGAGAGGAGAGATTCGCAATGGGAGGTAACAGATAACCGGATTACACCGCGAGAGTGGCCGGCGGAAACGCCACCGGATGCCTGACGATTTCACTAGCGCCCCCAGGGCGCACCATGAACAAGCTTCTTACAGAAGTTGTCGCTTGGTGAAAACGCAATGGATTCCGCCCGTTGGCTATTTCCAGTGTGGGGCGGTTACTTGCGCAGGCTAAGGCGTTCAACAATCTCGCGGTACCGATCCGGGTCACGACGGTTGAGATAATCCAGCATGCGGCGGCGCTTGTTGACCATCATGATCAAGCCGCGCCGGGATGCGTGGTCCTTCACATGGGACTTGAGATGCGTGGTCAGGTAGTTGATCCGCTCACTCAGAAGAGCTATCTGAACTTCCGGTGAGCCTGTGTCTTTGACGTCTCTGCGGAACTGTTCGATCAACACTGATTTCGGCGCGCTCAAGTTCCCTCCCCCGTCGTCCCCTGAATTTTTTCTCTTCTCTTCGACACTTTCAGGCTAACACAATTTTGTTTTGAGTGTAAAGCAATGTAAATGGGAATCGGCGGCCCGATTTTTTCCAGCAAGAGGGGGAAGAGGAGTTGCGCTGGCGCGGCAAATCGGGTTGAATGCTTGCGGCGAGTGTCAAAAAACTGAGGGGAGACGAACATGCGAAGAAGAATTGGGAAGGTTGGAGTTGGATTGCTCTGTCTGGGTTTGGGACTGGTAGCCGCACAGACATCCTGCGGGCAAGAAAAGCGGCGAGTGAGCCCACCTGCGAATGCGAAGTGCGACTTAGGCGGGGGTAAAAGCATCGCCGTCGATTATTCAAGTCCGCGCATGGACGGGCGCAAAATTTATGGTGGCCTTGTCCCATACGGCGAAGTGTGGCGCGCCGGAGCGAACAAAGCAACGACCTTCGTGACCACGGCCGATTTGAAAGTAGGCGATAAAGACGTCCCCGCGGGCAGCTACACGCTGTTCGCGATTCCGACTGCGGAGAAATGGACGTTGATCATCAGCAAGAAAACCGGCGAATGGGGAATTCCCTACCCCGGCGCGGACTCCGATTTCGTGCGACTGGAGATGAAGGTGTCGGCGTTGCCGTCGCCGGTGGAAAATTTCACGATTGCGTTTGACAAGACTGGCGAGGGCTGCACGCTGCGGATGGACTGGGAGAAGACGCGCGCGTCCGTGGAGATCGCCAAGAAGTAATTGTTGAATGGGAACAGACACCCCTGTTTGTCTGTTGTCTTGCTCTTAATGCTCGGAGGAGACAGGCGCCTTCCAGCTCGGGGCAGGCAAGAATGCCTGTCCCACACCGGCTAAGGCTTCGCGGGGCGAATCAGCGCGAGAAATTCGTCGCGCGTTTGTTTGTTGTGGCGAAACGCGCCGAGCATGGCGCTGGTGACGGCCTGGCCGTGTTGCTTTTCGACACCGCGCATTTGCATGCACAGGTGGCGAGCTTCGATGATTACGCCCACTCCTTGCGGCGAGATTTTTTCCTCGATGGCCTTGGCGATTTGACTGGTCAGCCGTTCCTGAATCTGCAAACGGCGGGCAAACATGTTGACGAGGCGAGCCACTTTGCTGAGGCCGAGGACGCGCTTGTCCGGCAAGTAGGCCACGTGGGCCTTGCCAAAAAACGGTAGGAGGTGATGTTCGCAGAGGCTGAAGAATTCGATGTCCTTGACGACCACCATTTCGTCGTAGGTCACGCTGAAGGTTGCGCCGTTCAAGACATGATCGAGGTTTTGGTGGTAGCCGCTGGTCAAAAACTTCAGCGCTTTTTCGAAACGCTCGGGCGTCTTGCGTAGACCCTCGCGATTCGGATCTTCACCGAGCAATTTGATAATCTCACGCACGTGGCAGGCAATTTTGCGCGCATCCATTCCCTTGCCCTCGTCGTGCAACAGGATTTCTTCGGTCGGTTTGTTCACGGCGTGTATCCCCCTTGGTCCCTTGGGTTTTCCCCGGCGTACTCGAAGCTGTTGTTACCGGTCTCCTCGATGCGGACGCGCTCGAGCTTGGCGTTGGGAAAATTCTTCAAGCGTTGAAAAATTTCTATGCACAGATTCTCGGTTGTCGGAACTTTTTCACGGAAGGCAGCTACATCTTCATTCAGCGACTTGTGATCCAGAGGCTGGATCACCTGGCGCTCGACAAAGCTGTCGAGATCGGCGAGGTTCGCGAGCATTCCGGTGGCCGGGTCGATGTCGCCGGACAAACTGACTTCGATGACGTAGTTGTGGCCGTGGCCATAAGGGTTGTTGCATTTCCCATAGACGCGATAGTTCTCGGCTTCGCTGAGCTGTGGGCTATGCAGCCGGTGCGAAGCGGCGATGCGATACCGCCGGCCAAGTTCCACCTTGAGAGCGCCATTGGTTCCATCTCGCATTACGGTGTCGCTCCTGTGGCTCCGTTGCGGTAACAATCCGCGAACAGGTCCGGCGATTCGTACAGCCGGACGCGGCGAAGTTTTCCTTGCGTGATTTTGGGCTCGAGCAACTGCCAGATGACGCGCGCGATGTTCTCGCAAGTAGGAATCTGTCCCGCCAGCTCCGGAACTTCGTAATTCAGGAAGCGATGGTCCATGCGCTGCATCACTTCGCGGTCGAGAATCTCTTTGAGTTCGCGAAGGTCCAGGACCATGCCGGTCACGGGGTCCGGTTCGCCAGCGACAGTGACTTCGAGGGTGTAGTTGTGGCCGTGGCCATGCGGGTTATTGCATTTGCCAAAGATGCGGCGGTTCTCTTCCGGAGAGAGAGCCGGATTGTGGTAAAGGTGCGAGGCGGAGAACTCGATTTTGCGCGTGAGGAGAACCATGTCGTTTCTTTATCTTGGCGGTTCCGGAAGCGTCACAGGAATCTCGCGCCCTTTCCATTGCACCTTGCCCTTGACGTGGCTCCGGTAAGAAGCCCAGAGCACACCCGTGTAAAGCACCACGGCGGGCACGTAATACAAGATGAACTTGAAGGGGTATTGGTTACGGGTCAGCTCTCTGCCGTAAGCCATTTGGCGAAAAAGAAGCAAACAGACTCCCAGGAATGGCGCGATGGGGATCCTTATGCCGAGCAAGATGAGCAGCAGAGGAATCCAGGGGACCACCGATTCGAGTTCGCGATAGACTGCTTTCGGAGTGCCTCCGGTCAGTAGATACAGGTTTTTCTTCCAGCCTTGCCACATGGCGCGGAACGAGCGGTACATACGAACGCGGATGAGCCCCAATCCTGAACCGAACCACAGGGGGAATCCGGCAGCCTTGGCGCGTTTGGCGATGGCAACGTCTTCGAGCACTTCTCCTGCGACGCTGGCGTGACCGCCGATGACTTCGTAGGCGTCCCGGCGAATCATCAGAAACTGGCCATTGGCCGCGGCGGCTTGCGAAGCAGGGTCATTCACCGCGTCGTAGGAAAAATGCATTGCCAGGCGGCAATATACGAACGGAATTAGCGCCTTTTCGTACCACTTTTCAGTGATTTGCTCCGGGGAAAGGGAAACGAGAGCCGCGCCTTTTTCCTGCGCCATCTGCAACGCCCGGGCCGTTGCGCCTGCTCGGAGTTCTGCATCTGCATCTGTGAAAAGAAGCCACGGACTTTTGGCTTTCTGCGCTCCGAGCCAGACGGCGTGGTTTTTCCCCACCCAACCGGGCGGAATTTCGTTGCCCTCCAAGAGCTGGAGACGGAGAATCTTGCGCATTAAGGCGCGGACGATTTCCGCAGTTTTGTCGGTCGATTGGTCATTGACGACGATAATCTCTGTAATTTCAGGCTGCTGGGCAAGCGACTCGATGCAGGTAGCNGATGACTGCTTCTTCGTTGCGCGCCGGAACGATCGCGCTTACGAGGGGGGGCAGCGGTGACGAGGGAAGGGGCGAATTTGGCGAATTCTCCGGCATGGAGAGTGTCGAAACGCAGACCCGTTTCCGATTCGCTGCGGATAAGTTAGTATAGCATTCGATGAGAATGCTCTGGAAAATCATCGCTTGGGGCGGGCTGGTAGCCATGGTAGGAATTATTGTGGTTTTTGCGTTCCCCAGTTACCGCCAGGGCGAAGCTTCCGTGGCCGGAAAACGAGCCGAGGACTTCGCGTTCGAATTGAACGGCAGACCTGCACACCTTTCGGATTTGCGGGGCAAAGTGGTGGTGCTGAATTTCTGGGGCACGTGGTGTCCGTCGTGCGTCGAAGAAGCGCCTTCGCTGAACCGGCTGCAGAAGCACCTCGAAACACGCAACGGACTCATCCTGGGCGTGGCTGCTGACGAAGACCCAGCTGCCTTCCAAAAGTTTCTCCACGACCAGAACATCCTCTACCCGACTTATCGCGATCCAGCTACCAATGAAAACCGCTCCCCGATCGCCTTGTCTTATGGCACCTCGATGGTTCCCGAAACTTACGTCATCGACCGGCACGGACGCATCGTGCGCAAAATTGTCGGGCCGCAAGAGTGGGACTCCCCGGAAATGCTGGCGTACTTCGACTACGTCCTCGGCCAAAGCTGAAATCCTGCCGGAAGGATTTCGGTGGCAAGACGACAGCGGGTTTTTGTCCCAGGATAAAGGTTGAGAAGGCGCCGGACCTGGAGGATTGAGCCGGTGGCGAAAACGACCCATGGCAAGGCGCTGGCTGTGGAATCCCTGTGCCGGCGCTGCGACATCTCCGTATTCAAGTTCGCGAACACAGCGGAGCTTGCAGACTTGCCGGAGTTTGTGGGCCAAGACCGCGCGCTCCAGGCGGTCGAGTTCGGGATTGGCATCCGCCGCGAAGGTTTCAATCTGTTTCTTCTGGGCCCTTCGGGAACGGGGAAGTTCGCCAGCGCGCGCGCCTATCTGCAAAAGAGAGCGGCGGAAGAACCAACTCCGGACGATTGGTGCTACGTCAACAACTTTGAGAAGCTCGAGACCCCACATGCTTTGAGACTGCCACCCGGGCGCGGGACGCAGCTCGAGGAAGACATGCAGCGTCTGCTGGAGAACCTGAAATCGGCGCTGCCTTCGGCCTTTGAGAGCGAGGACTACGCGGCGCGCAAGCACGTGATCGAGCAAGAGATCAAAGAGCGGCAAGAAAAGGTTCTTGAGGAAGTCCAACATCAAGCCAATCAGAAAAATATTGCGGTCTTGCGGACTCCCACGGGCATAGCTCTAGCGCCCACGCGAAACGGCGAGGTGATAAGTCCCGAAGAATTCCAGAAGTTGGGGGAAACAGAACATCACGCGATTCAGACAGCCATTGGCGAACTGCAGGAAAAGCTTCAGACGGCCTTGCGGCAAATGCCGAAGCTCGAACAAGAAGGGCGCGAGAAAGTTCGCGAGCTGAATCACGAGGTCGCGACTTTCGCCATCGGCCACTTGATCGACGAGCTTCGGCGCAAGCACGCCGATCTTCCGGAAGTGGTTAAGTTCCTGAATGAGGTTCAGGAAGACGTCACGGAAAATGTGAACGAATTCCTTGGGCAGGAAGAAAATCCGCTCGCCGACCTCATGGGAGGAGCGCTGCCTTACCGGACAAAAGGCGCTGCGTTTAGCCGGCGCTACCGCGTCAACGTGCTGGTGGATCACAGCGGCAACCACGGCGCGCCGGTAGTCTACGAGAACAACCCGACCTACCAGAATCTCGTCGGCGATGTGGAATACATGGCGCAACTGGGAGCGCTCTCGACCGACTTCAATTTGATTCGCGCGGGTGCTCTGCATCAGGCAAACGGCGGCTATCTGATTCTCGACGCCTACAAACTGCTGACTCAGCCATTCGCGTGGGAGGCGCTGAAGAGGTCTCTGCAAGCATCGCAGATTCGAATCGAGTCGGTCGGCCGGATGTTGAGCTTAGTGAGCGCGGTCTCACTCGAACCGGAAGCGATTCCGCTCAATACCAAAGTGGTTCTGATTGGCGAACGGCAGCTGTATTACCTGCTTTGTGCGCTCGACGCAGAGTTTGTCGAGCTCTTCAAGGTGGCGGCGGATTTCGAGCAAGACATGGATCGGACTCCCCAGACAGACCTTCTATATGCCCATCTTATTGGGACAATGGCCCGTCAGGAACAGCTTTTGCCGTTTGACCGGAGCGCCGTCGCGCGCGTGATCGAGTTGAGTTCGCGGCGGGCGGGGGACTCTGAGAAACTTTTGACGCATCGCCGGCTCCTTTCCGATTTGTTGCGGGAGGCGGACTACTGGGCGCGGCAGCAAAACCGCGCGGTTGTCAGCGAAGAAGACGTTCAGCGAGCGATTGATGCGCGAATTCGCCGCTCCGATCGCCTTCGCCAGCGCCTGCTGGAAGAAACGGTGCGCGGCACAATCCTGATTGACACGCAGGGAGAGAAAGTCGGCCAGGTCAACGGGCTGTCGGTGATGGAGCTGGGGAGCTTTGCGTTTGGCCATCCCACACGAATCACGGCGCGGGTGCGGCTGGGGCGCGGCGAAGTAGTCGACATTGAGCGCGAAGTGGAGTTGAGCGGCCCCATTCATTCCAAAGGTGTGCTGATTCTGTCGGGATTTCTTGGGGCGCGTTATGCTGCGGATCGTCCCTTGTCGCTGTCGGCAAGCCTGGTGTTCGAACAGTCGTATGGTCTCGTTGAGGGAGACAGCGCTTCGTCGGCGGAACTCTACGCGCTGCTTTCCGCGCTTTCCGGGCTCCCGATCAGGCAGTCCCTGGCGGTGACTGGTTCGGTCAATCAGCATGGCGAAGTGCAAGCCATCGGTGGGGTGAATGAAAAGATCGAAGGATTCTTCGATCTCTGCAAAGCGCGCGGCAATCTTACCGGACAAGGCGTACTCATTCCGGCTTCCAACGTGCGGCATCTGATGCTGCGCCAAGATGTGATTGACGCGGTGGCGGCGGGGCAATTTCAGGTTTTTGCCGTGGGAACCATCGATGAAGGAATTGAGATTCTTACCGGCGTGTCGGCAGGTGAGCGTGATGCCTCGGGGAAATTTCCCGATGGGACGGTGAACCAGAAAGTGGAGGCGCGGCTAATTGAGTTGGCTGAGAAGCGGCAGGAACTTGCGCGGCAAGCCAAACCGGAGGACGGGCAGTGAGTGATCCGGATCGCGCGCTTCCGATTCGAAAGATTCTCGTTGCGCTCGATACATTTCCTCACAGCATGGCGGCACTGGAAGCGGCAGCAGAACTTGCGGCCCGACTGCAAGCCGAGTTGCAGGGACTTTTCGTTGAAGACGTCGAGCTTTTGCGCTTCGCCGATGCGCCTTTCGCGCGAGAGATTCACTCCTCCGGCAAGCACGGGCCATTGAGCCGCGCCAGCATGGAATCGAAGCTGCGCGCCCAGTCGGCGCGAGCCAAGAAAGCGTTGGCGGCCGCGGCAGAAAAATCAAAAGTACCGTGGTCGTTTCGCAGCGTGCGGGGCCATGTGGCCCCGGAAGTTTTGGCGGCTGCCCGAGAGGCAGATCTGCTGGCCATGGGGAAAAGCGGCGCGTCGCTGGGAAAGCGTGGACGGATCGGTTCGACGGCGCGGCAGGCCGCGAAATGCCCTATACCTGTTTACCTGCTGCCGGAGCGCGGAGTGCCACCGGGCGCGCGCTTGCTGGTGCACTATGACGCTTCGCCGGCGGCAAAAGGTAGATTGCGCGCCGCCGCACAGTTGGCAAGACCGGGAGTGACCGGATTGGTTGTCCTGCTTGCGACAACTGATCGAGACCGCGCTTTGAAAATGCAGGATGAGGTCGAAGCTCTCCTTGAGGGAATGCAACTCGAAGTGCGTTATCGTCAAGTCGATCCAAAAGACGAACAAAGCCTGCTGCGGGTCTTGAAAGCGGAGAGGGCCGGCATACTGGTGTTAAGCGGCAAGGAATTCTTCGAGAAGTTTGAACTCCTTGAGGAGCTCTTGCGCGAGATTCAGACAGCCTTACTGCTGCTCGGTGAGGAGACGGAGCGAGAAGCTGCATAAGACATTGGAGCGAATGCTGCGGAGCCGGAACTTTTGGGGACGCCCAACGTACTAAGTAGAGGGGGTGAGTCATGTATTGCGATCGTTGTGGGAGCACACTGAACCCCGGCGTGCAATTTTGCGCCTCTTGCGGCAAGCCCGTGATTGGAGGTGCA
>OCOJ01033074.1_pt2 | contig 12145 bp, 17 predicted proteins | sample 1539251 | NCBI WGS metagenome assembly OCOJ01 (sample SAMN01911457, study PRJEB22624) | soil metagenome | biome: Soil | place: Malaysia | collected 2012-04-30 | depth RA_metagenome m
CCCCCGCCGCTTCGCCTCCCTCAGGCTGTTCTCGTAGGTCTCGTCGTACCCCGCCCCAGACTTCACTGTCTCGGCACCCTGCTCCTGGATGGCCTTCAGCTTCTGGGGGTTCACGCTGTCGGGGACGCAGACTACTGCGCTGACCCCGAGGAGCCTGCTCACGTACGCAATCGCGAACCCGTGGTTGCCCGACGAGGCGGTGATGACTCCTCTCCTCAGGTCTTGGTCCCTGAGAGAGAGCAGCTTGTTCAGCGCGCCGCGGATCTTGAAGACCCTTATCGGCTGGAAGCACTCCAGCTTGAGGAAGACCTCCCTCCCCAGGCTCTCGGAGATTCTCGGCGAGAACTCGAGGGGGGTCGGCGGGATGTACTTCCTGATCCGCCCCTCCGCCGCCTCTATGTCCTTGATGGTGGGGAGGGGCTGGGCGGTCATCCGAACCACTTCTCGAGGGTCTCGGAGGGCGCCTCCGGCTTGGCCTGGAGGCGGGCGAGCCCCGCCTCCACCCTGTCTCTCGAGAAGGAGTGCTCGCCGACCAGGTAGGAGATCAGCCTGGCCCTGTCGGGGACGCCCCAGACCGGCGAGACCCCCCTGACCGCGGGCGGGCTCAGGTACAGCTCGCGAATGGCCCTGTAGTTCACCGACGGGAGCTTGTCCTTCAGCTCCTTGATCTCCTCCAGCCGCCCGTACTTTTTCAGGTAGTTCATCGCCCGGACGGGCCCGACCCCCTCGAAGCCGTCTGGGTTGAAGTCGGTGCCCAGGAGGATCGCGAAGTCGACGAGCTGGTCGCGGGTGAGCCCCGTCGCTGCGAGGACCGAGGAAAGGGTGATCCGCTCCGGAACCACGTTGATCATGATGCCCTTGCTGGGGAGCCTCCTCTTCCCCGAGATCGTGACGTTCCTGACCAGGACCGGGGCGCCGAAGACCAGCGAGTCGTGGTCCTGCGAGGCGACCGCGTTGACGGTCCCTTCCGCTGCCATCACCGAGGCCTGGGCCTCCCCCTCGGATGGGGCGTCGACCCAGGGGATCCCCATCGCACCGAGGAGCTCCTTGGCGTCGGCGACCATGTCCCTCCGCAGGACCGTGGATGCCTCGGCGAACTTCCTCGCCTGGACCGCGTCTCCCGCCTGAAGGGCTTTGAGGTACTGGTCCTTGGCTTCCCTCCGCTGTGCCGTGCGCCTTTCGATCTCCTCGGCCTTGAGGTCTGGGGGCTTGCCGTCGAAGACGTAGACCAGCTTGATGCCCAGCTCCATCAGGTTGATGTTCCTGTAGAAGAGCCCGGATATGTGGGAGGTCACCCTCCCCTTCGAGTCCTTCAGGTGCTCGCCGCTAGGCCCGCGGATGATGGCGAGGAACTGGTACAGGGTGTTGTAGGCGTCGACGGCCAGCTTCCACCCGGCGATGTCCTTGAGCTCGATCTTTTCCCGGGGGATGGCGTCAGCGAAGTCGACACCCATCTCGGACGCGTCTCGTTCGGCGGTCGGATTTATTCGTTGGCTCTCGGGATTCTCATTTCTTCGGTCGGCTTCTCCACGAACTCGATCTGGCGCCTGTCCTTCCCGACCCAGCGCACCGTGATGAGCCCGAGGATCTCCAGCTGCATCAGGACCTTGTCCATCTCGTCGGGGGAGCACTTCCCCCCGTTCTTGTTGAGGGCTTCGAGGAGGTCGTCGTCGGTGGCCCTCTTCTTCTCCTTTATCCATTCGAAGGCGGCGAATCTAAGGGGATAGCGCATCAGCTTCACTTCAGGCTAGAAACGGTATGATGAATGCTGCTTGGCCGGTATAAAAGGACTGCCTCGCGCGGGTTTTGTCGAGTACCCTGCATGGGTGGAGACGGTTATATGGTCGGGGCTGAGGCTTGGGAATTGAGTTGACTGACCTGCGAAGGTTTGTTCTGTGGTGGCTCGGAGTCGTCGGCATCATCTGCATCGCCCTCATCCCAATCCGAGTGTATGCCTTGAACGCGAATGACTGGCTCGTGTATCTGCTCCTTGGACTGGGAGTCGTGTTCCTCGGAGCGTTCTTCGCCCTCCGGAAGACCTGGAAGCCGAAGGGTGCTGCACCAAGGTCTTCTCCCTCTTCTTGACGCTGCTCCAGTGATTCCCGAGCAGGTCCCCATGTTTCTGAGGTCTTGACTTTCGACTAGGTCGTATGCAGCTTGCTGGACATCCGGCTGACGCCCATGAAGTCGCACTGGCCGACCAGGGGCGCCGTAGAAGCGGCCTGTTCCACCTTGTCGATCATCCCTTCCTCCTCTGGGGCGACCACGTCCATTATGATGGCGGAGAGCCCGAAGGCGATCGGCTCGATCTTCTGCCCTCTCACCACTGCGCCGGCTGGGAGGGACTTCGCCACCGAGTCGATGATCTTCTGGTGCTCAGTGGTCGTGTCCTGAGGGAGTACCTTCAGCCTTATCACGTATGAGCCCACGCCGTCTCGCCTATGGACCCTCGAACCCGCAGTTCACGCACCTGTACCGCCTCGAGAACTTCCTGCACTTCTCACAGCGCCACATGAGCGTCTCGTGGCAGTTGGGGCAGTAGAACTTGGTGGCCCTTTCCGCCGGCTTCACCGGCCTGTTGCATGAGGAGCACAGCGGGAGCGATACGGTGGCCTGAGACACTTTCTCAAGAACCCCCTCGGGAACCAGCACATATAGGTTGCTGAGAGCGGAGCCCTTCAGACCCCGGTCAGGAGAGACTTGGCCTCCGCAGAGGCGACTACCCTCGCAACGCGCAGGACCCCGGTCACGCCCAGCGCGCCCAGAAGCCCCGACGCGTGGAAGTCGAAATCCGAGCGGGCCAGCTTCGCGAGGAGGCGAGGCGATGAAAGCGCCCTGACCATCGAGTCCATGTCCGCATTCGAGAGTTTCTCGAAGACCCTCCTGAGCCTCAGCATGCTCTTCATCTCCTTGGAGAAGCGGGACTCCCAGTCGGGCTGGTAGCGGGCCAGCAGGGCTGGGTCCCCGAGCTGGACGGAGTCGCTCAGCCACCGGGCCGCGATGACGGCCCCAGCCACGGACGTCGAAATTCCCCCTGCCGTGGTCGGCTTCACCTGGCCGGCCGACTCGCCTACCCTGACCCTTCTCCCCTCGACGAAGCTCCCAAAGGGTCCGCCAACATAGATGGGGGCGGCCACCCTCCGCAGCACCCTGTGGGGCCTTGAGCCGAGGAAGGAGTCCAGGGCTGCGAAGGTGTCGATCCCGCGCCCTGCGACGCCCACCTTGGCCAACCCGGCCCCGTAGGGGATCACCCAGGCGAAGAAGCCAGGGTACCTGTCGGCGTCCAAGAACACCTCGACCACCCTCTCGCGGACCCAGTCGGCCTCGATTTCGTATTTGGCCGCCGGAAGGATGCCCGGCCGGTTGTCTGCCGACGGGCCGGCCGCGTCGATCAGGTACTTCCCTTCTACGACGTCGTCCCCCACTTTTACCGTCACGCCGGCGTGCGCTTCCTCAAGGAGGCGAGCCCTGGCCCCAGTCCTGATCTCCGCCCCCCACGACTCCGCCTTCTGCGCGACCTGCTTGTCGAACGCGCTCCTGTCGATGACGACTACATCCAGCCCCGTGGCGTTCACCGCGAGTTCCTTCCCGCCCGGAGAGTGGACCACCCCGGAGGCTATCTCGTTCTGGATCACGTGCCGCGCCGGGGCGAACCCGTAGCGCCTGAGCCCCCGCAGGCTCACGAGCCCGTCGCACTTCTCCGGCTCGCCGATCTCGCCGTGCTCCTCCGCGACAAGGACGGAGACCCCTCTCTTTGCGGCTTCGGAGGCGAAGGCCAGCCCGGCGATGCTCCCTCCCACGACGACCGCGTCGTATCGCTTGCCCATCAGAAAGGCGACCTTCCGTGCAAGGCTTTATCCCGCTTGTATAAACCGTTGGGCAAGGAATCGGGGATTGAAGCAGGCGATAGTGGCCAGGCTGGACATCAAGATGGGGAAGGGGAAGCTCGCCGCCCAGGCCGCCCACGCATCCATCTCGGCTGCGGAGGAGGCCATGAAGAAGCACGAGGAGTGGTATCGCGAGTGGAAGGACGAGGGGCAGAAGAAGGTCGTGCTCAAGGTCCAGTCGGAGGCCGAGCTCACGGAGCTGTACAGGATCGCGAAGGGCTCGCGGCTCCCCGCAGCCATCGTCGAGGACCGGGGGCTGACCCAGCTCGAGCCGGGGACGGTGACCTGCGTGGGGATCGGCCCGGGCCCCGACGGCGACATAGACAGGATAACGGGCAAGCTCAAGCTGCTATGATCAGGCCACCGGAAGCAGACGTCCGCGCCGGCATGGAGACCTACGCGACCGGGACCCCGCCGTGCTCCGCGCGCATCAAGTCGGTCCCCGAGGACTTCAGGGTGGAGGAGGACCTCTCCGGCGTCGAGGTTGCGCCCGAACCGGGGCCGGGCATGCTCCCGCTGTACAGGGTGGAGAAGAGGGGCATCGACACCTTCCATCTCCAGAAGGAGCTTGCGGCCTCCCTGAGGAGCAGGGTGGCCTTCGCGGGGATGAAGGACAAGCGGGCCGTCTCGGTCCAGTACGCCACGCCCACCAGCACGAGGTCCGACCGTCCGCGTCGTATCGACAGAGAGAGGTTCCGGGCCGACCTGGTCGGGTTCGTGGCGAGGCCGCTGTCGAAGGGGGCCGTCTCCGGGAACAGCTTCGAGCTCGTCCTCAGGGACTGCTGCCCCGAGATCAAAGAGGCCGCTGATTCGGCGTTCGGTCAGCTCGCCGCACATCGCCTTCCGAACTACTACGGCCTCCAGAGGTTCGGCGGGGCGGGGGCGCTGACCCACAGGATCGGCAGGGAGATGGTGAAGGCGGACTTCGAAGGGGCGACGAGGGTCCTCCTCAGCGAGCCGAGGGCGGCCGACGACCAGGAGACCGCGCAGGCCAGGAAGGAGTTCTCGCGCGGGAACTACGCCGAGGNGGGAGAGGCTCCTGCCGCGCGGCCAGGACGTCGAGAGGCTGGTCGCAGGGCGGCTTTCGGAGCGGCCCGACGATGCCGTGTGGGGGCTCAGGGGAGTCCCCATCGGCCTCCGGCGGCTGTTCACACAGGCCTTCCAGTCGTACATCTTCAACAGGTCTCTGAGCGCNAGGGCGGCCGACGACCAGGAGACCGCGCAGGCCAGGAAGGAGTTCTCGCGCGGGAACTACCCCGAGGGGGGAAGGCTCCTGCCGCGCGGCCAGGACGTCGAGAGGCTGGTGGCAAGGCGGCTGTCGGAGCGGCCCGACGACGCCGTGTGGGGGCTCAGGGGAGTCCCCATCGGACTCCGGAGGCTGTTCACCCAGGCCTTCCAGTCGTACATCTTCAACAGGTCTCTGAGCGCGGCCCTCCGCAAGGGGACGGACATCTCCCTGTTCGAACCGGGAGACAACTGGGGTGAGGTCTCCCCGGACGGGCTTGTGCTCAGAAAGGTGCACGGGGTGAGGGAGCCCGCCGTCGAGGGTGCCGTGCCCCTGCTGCAGCTCCCGGGGTACGCCTACCGGAACTACGGGTCTAGGTTCGACGCTTGCACTGAGGAGGTCATGGCCGAAGAGGGCGTGTCATCCAGGGACTTCTACCTCGAAGAGATGCAGGAGGCAAGCGTCGAAGGGGGGTTCCGGAGGCCGTTCATGTCGGGCAGGAGCCATCCTTGCGAGGCGAGCGGGAGCACGGCCAGGCTCAGGTTCGTTCTGGCCAGGGGAGAGTACGCGACGGTCCTAGTCCGGGAGATGGTGAAGCCGCAGGACCCGGCGGCCCAGGGATTCGCATGAAGCCCGAGAACCCTTATACATCTATGGCTGCGGGGCACTCCGAAACCTGATGCCCGACGACGTCTACGACCTTACCATCATCGGCGCAGGCCCTGTCGGCCTGTTCGCCACCTTCTACGCGGGCCTCAGGCAGATGAAGACGAAGATAATCGACGCACTCGACGAGCCGGGAGGACAGGTCGCGGTGCTCTACCCCGAGAAGTACATCTTCGACGTCCCCGGTTACACGAAGATCCTGGCAAAGGACCTGGTGAAGAGCCTGGTCGACCAGGCCTTCCAGTACAACCCCGAGGTGGTGCTCGGCGAGCGCGTGGTGGCGCTGAGGAAGACTGACGGAGTCCTCGAGCTGAAGACCGACAAGGGCACACTGCACCAGTCGAAGGCGGTGCTGGTCGCGGCAGGGGTGGGGGCGTTCTCTCCCAACCGCCTGGAGGCGCAGGGGGTCTCAGACTACGAAGGGAAGGGGGTCTACTATTCGGTGAGGGACAAGACAGCGTTCGCAGGGAAGAACATCCTCATCGTCGGGGGCGGGGACTCGGCGGTGGACTGGGCGCTCGCCATGAAGGGCTCGGCGAAGAGCATCACCCTGGTCCACAGGAGGGACGTCTTCAGGGCCCACGAGCTGAGCGTGAAGGAGCTCATCGACTCCAAGGTCGACATCAAGCTGTTCTACGAGGTGAGGAAGGTGATCGGCGACGGCAGACGGGTCACCCAGGCCGTCATCTTCGACAACAGGACCCAGGCGGAGACCACGCTCGACGTGGACGCGATACTTGTGAACATCGGGTTCAGGGCCGACCTTGGGCCGATAAAGGAGTGGGGGCTGGAGATCGAAGGGAGGGAGATCAGGGTCAACGGGAAGATGGAGACGAGCATCCCCGGGGTCTACGCCGCGGGGGACATCGCGGGCCCCATCGACGGGGTGAAGCTGAACCTGATCGCGACGGGATACGCGCAGGCCGCGCTCGCGGTGAACGTCGCGAAGGCGTACGTCGACCCCAACTCCAAGATATTCCCCGGCCACAGCAGCGAGATGAAGAAGTAGGCTCAGGACAGGGCGCCGAGCGCCCTCCTGTAGTCGTAGTCCTTGGCTATCGCGGGGTGCAGCGGGTCGATCAGGACGCACTCGAACCACGCGAACCGGCCGTCGCTCCAGAGAGGATAGGACCCGAGCAGCTTCATGTTGGGGTATCTTTCAGACACCCTCCTCTCGGCGACCGACTGTGAGGAGACGTCCGACTTTATCTTCAGCACACCCATGTGCTTCGGCCGGCGCCCCGAGGTGGGCCTCTTCTTCCTCATCCCTCCCCTTGAGACGCGCGCACGCACGACCACGACCCCTTCCTTGGCCTTGTATCCCAGGGCCCGGGCCCTGTCGAGCCTGGACGGCCTCTCGAGCCTGAGCATGGCCGGCTCCTTCCTGAGCTGGACGGCCCTCTCTCTGATGTTGCCCGACTTGTCGTGGTAGATGCCCTGCCAAGTCTTGGAAATCTGGCTGTACATGGGCGGTGGGCGCCTCGTCTTTGGACGGCAAATAAACGTTCTTGGGTGCTATGCCCCGCCGAAGAAGGCTCTCACCTTCTCCCCGATGATGGTGATGGCGTCCACCTGGGCCTCCTCCGTCTGGCCCCCGATGTGAGGGGTGAGGATGGCGTTGGGAGCGCTCAGGATCTCGCCGGAGGGTGGCTCCTTCTCGAACACGTCGAGGGCGGCTCCCGCTATGACCCCCCCTCGGAGCGCGGCGCACAGCGCGGCCTCGTCGACGACTCCTCCCCGGGAGGTGTTCACCAGGAACGCCCCCTTCTTCATCTTGGCCAGCCTGCCCGCGTCCACAAGGTGCCTGGTCTCGTTCGTCATCGGCACGTGGAGGGTCACGAAGTCGGCCTCGGAGAAGACCTCTTCGAGGTTCACGACGCGGCACTGGAGCTTCTCGATGACGTCGGGCGGGATCGTGATGACGTCGTAGATGATGACGGACATGCCCAGGGTGCGCGCGATCTCGGCGATGCGGCGCCCGATCCTTCCGAGACCCACGATGCCCAGGACCTTCCCCTTCAGCTCCTTCCCGATGAGCGCGTTCTTCTCCCACTTCCCCTGCTTGGTCGACGCGTCTGCGGGGACGAGCTTCCTGCTGAGCGCGAGCATGAGAAGGGTCACGTGCTCCGCGACCGCTTCGACGAGGGATTCGGGGCTGTTGACGACCTGCACCCCCTTCGACTTCGCGTACTCGACGTCGACGTTGTCGAGACCGGTCCCCGGCCGGGCGACGAGGCGGAGCCTGGTGGCCTTGTCGAGCACCTCGCGGTCAATCTTGGTCCTGCTCCTGACGATGAAGGCTTCGTACTCCCCCGCCACCTGCAGTAGCTCCTCCCTGCTGATGCCGGGCTTGTTGTCGACCATAATCCCAGGGCCGAGCGCGAGGTGCTCGGTCTCGACGTGGTCGCAGATCAGGACCTTCGCCAGAGTCTCATTCCCTCGCTGGCGGCCTCGAAGACGGGCGATATATCGGTTGAACCTAATCGCCGGAGCCCCGCGAGCTCTCCGATGGGGACCGCCCTTGAGACGGCGAGCGCGAAGAACTCAGGCGCGTGTGCCCCCGAGGGGCCAGCGTACTGCATCCCAAGGACCGCGCCGGTCCCTGCTTCGAAGACGATTGAGCAGGCTGACCTTTCGCNCTCGGGCGGAAGAGGACTCCAGGGCCCCATGCCCCGCCCCTCTGGCCTCCTCGAGCGCTAGGCCGGAGGTCACCACCGAGAGCCCCAGGGCGCGACGAGAGAACAGATGAGTGGGGCTCATGGAAGCCCGGCCTCCCGCCGCGTTCGACCCGGCGACGCCCCCCGAGGCGACAGGCGGCAGCCCCGTGGTGGCCGGANCCCCGTGGCGGCCGGAAGACCCCCGTCGCGGCACTCCGCGCAGCTCCCTGCCGCGTAGAGGGCGGGGCTCGACGTGCTCATCCTCTGGTCGACGACCATTCTCCCCGATGCCCCCGTCTCGGCACCGACCTCCGGGAGGACCGGCGCCCGTCGAGGGATGACCCCGACCGCGTCGCATGGCACCACCTCGCCGCCCACCAGCGCGGCTTCCACCCGGGCGGAACCCATAGCTCTCAGCAGAGGCATCCGCAGGACGGAGATCCCCAGCTCCTCGGCAGCAGCGCAGACCGCCTCGCGCACGCAGAGGCAGAAGTGGGAGGGAAGGAGGCCCATCGGGGCGGAGATGGAGACCCTGACCCCGGAGCGCGCGAGGGCTTCCGCGACCGATATCGCCGTGAACCCGCAGCCCGCGAGCACGGCTCTGGAGCAGCCGAGGCTGGCCTCCCTCAACTCCGAGAATCCAGTCGGGTCGCCGAGGAAGTGGACGCCCCTTGTCCTGGACCCGGGAAAAGGAGCGGAGACCGGCACGGTGCCTGTCGCCAGCACCGCGGAGTCGTACCTTTGCCGCCCGGCTGGAGTGACCAGGGTGGCGTCGGCCTCGACCATGGACACGGTCTCTCCCAGGCTCACGCTCACGCCGGCCCTCAGAAGGGCGGTCTCGGTCCCGCGCGCGGCTGGGGCGCCCCCCTCGAGTATACTCGGCCAGTCGCTCCTCGGGACAGGCAGCCCGGGAGACCGCTCGAAGAGCGTCACCCGCGCCCCTTCCTCGCACGCAGCCAACGCCGCCGACGCCCCTGCCGGGCCTCCGCCGACCACGCACACGCTCCGCAAGACAGTCACGGCGCCGCCTTAGACGGTTATAACGTGGGACGCGCCTGCGACGGGCGTGCTAGTGGGGGTCGTCGGCAAACCTAATGTCGGGAAGTCGACGTTTTTCGCCGCGGCGACCCTCAAGGATGTGCCGATAGCCGACTACCCGTTCACCACGATTCAGCCGAACATGGGGGTGGCATACCTGCGCGCCCAGTGCGTCTGCAAGGAGATGGGCGTCAAGGACACCCCGCGCAACTCTCTCTGCGTCGAGGGCGTGAGGCTGATCCCCGTCAGGCTGGTCGACGTCGCCGGGCTCGTGGAGGGCGCGTCTCACGGCAGGGGGCTCGGGAACCAGTTCCTGGACGACGTGAGGCAGGCCGACGCCCTGATTCAGGTGGTCGACGCGTCGGGGTCGACGGACCTAGAGGGGAGGAAGGTCCCGCCGGGGTCGAACGACCCGCTGAAGGACATCGAGATGGTCGAGCACGAGTTCGACCTGTGGGTCTTCGGGATCCTCAAGAAGGACTGGGAGAGGCAGTCCAGGAGCCTGGAGCAGTCCGGGGGCAAGATCGTCGAGCACATCGCCGGAAGGCTGACGGGCCTCTCGGTGACGTTTGCGGACGTCGAGCAGGTCGTCCTCCACCTGAGGCTGATGACCGAGAAGCCGAGCCACTGGACCGACGACGAGCTCATGAAGCTGGTGGTCGGCATCAGGAGGCTGACCAAGCCGTCGCTCATAGCCGCGAACAAGTCCGACCTGCCGGCGTCGATGCCGAACATCGAGCGCCTGAAGCAGACCGGAAGGACTGTCGTGGCCTGCGCGTCGGAGGCGGAGCTCCTCCTGCGGAAGGCGTCCGAGCACGGGCTGGTGTCCTACACCCCGGGGGACAGGGAGTTCAGGGTCCCGGCCCCCGACAGGCTCAGCCCGGCCCAGAAGGACGCGCTGGCGATGGTGGACGAGAGGGTGATGAAGGTCTTCGGCGGGACCGGTGTCCAGGAGGCGATCAACTCGGCGTACTTCGGGCTGCTGAACGCCATCGTGGTGTTCCCGGTGGAGGACGAGACGAAGCTGACGGACAAGACGGGGAAGGTGCTGCCGGACGCCTACGTGATGAAGGGAGGGTCTACGGCGCTGGACCTGGCCAGGACGGTGCACTCGGAGCTGGCCGAGGGCTTCCTCTACGGTATCGACGCCAGGAGCGGGAAGAGGCTGGCCGGCGACCACAAGCTGAACAACAGGGACATCGTGAAGATAGTGTCCGCGAAGTAGGGCGCGCGGTCAGGCCGCGACCGGGGCTGCGAGCTCGGCCTTCTCTTCAGGACGCGATATCAGCTTGCTCTTCCTCACGCCGACGTGGCGCAGGTGCGTCACCTTCTTGGCCTCGTTGTAGACGTCCGAGGCGACCTTCTGGAGGACGATCTCCTGGGCGAACTGCTCGTAGGTGAGGTTGGCCGCCCGGTCGCTGATCACCTTGTCCATGATGACCCTGAGGTCGTGCTTCTTCGAGCTGTTCATCTTCCCGGCCGAAAGCGCGATGCAGTAGACCCTGACCATGTATCCGTCCTTGGTCCTGTAGTCGCGGACGAAGTCGGACATGGAGGACCCCCTGCGGATGAGGCTCCTCAGGAACTCCCGGGAGTACTCGTGCCCCTTGAAGATGGTGTGGGCGCTCTCGCCGTCTATCTTGTCGACCTGGAAGTACACCTTGTAGCTGTAGTGCTGCGGGTCCTGCTTGAGGAGGTCGTAGAGGGTGGTCTCGACGACCCTTCCGCTGGGTTTGGCCACGTCGGTCATGGGCACCTTGGCTATGGGGGCGTTACCGAACGAAGGCGAAGCGAGGACGGTGACCCAGGACTTCAGCTTCCACTTGTCCCTGACCTTCGCGACCTTCTTCGGCAAGTGATGCCGCCCCGACCGCGGCCCGCTTATAAGCAGCGCGGCGCGGAGATGCCTGTTTCATGGACCCGGGCGGCCGCCGCCGTCAGCGCTTGAGCGAGTCGACGCCCCCCATGTAGGGGGCGAGGGCCCTGGGGATCCTCACCGTCCCGTCCCGTTCCTGGAAGTTCTCGACGAGCGCCACCAGGGTCCTCGTCACCACAGCGGTCGAGTTCAGCGTGTGGACCAGGACGGTGGGGTCGCTGGGCCTTTCCCGGAACCTGATCCGCAGGCGGCGGGCCTGGAAGTCGGTGACGTTGCTGGCCGAAGCCATCTCCCTGTACGCCTGCTGCCCTGGGAGCCAGGCCTCGAGGTCGAAGGTCTTCGCGGACATGAAGCCCGTGTCCCCGCTGCATAGGGCCACGACCCTGTGCGGGATGCCGAGCTCGCGGTAGATCTCCTCCACGTTCGCGATCAGCCCGCCGTGCAGCGTCCAGGCGTCTTCGGGCCTGCAGAAGATTATCTGCTCGACCTTGTAGAACTGGTGGACCCTGAATATCCCCTTCGTGTCCTTCCCGTGCGCGCCGGCCTCCACCCTGAAGCACGGGCTGAACCCGCAGTACTTCAGCGGGAGGGCGGAGGCGTCCAGGATCTCGTCCATGTGCATGGAGACCAGGGGGTGCTCCGACGTCGCGATGAGGTGCAGGTCCTCCCCCTCGATCTTGTAGATGACTGGGCCGAAGTCGTCGAGGTTCACCACCCCCTCGTAGGCGGCCCGGTTGAGCATGAACGGGGGCTCGACCGCCGTGAAGCCCTTCCCCTTGAGGAAGTCGAGCGCGAA
>OCOJ01033907.1_pt5 | contig 12135 bp, 11 predicted proteins | sample 1539251 | NCBI WGS metagenome assembly OCOJ01 (sample SAMN01911457, study PRJEB22624) | soil metagenome | biome: Soil | place: Malaysia | collected 2012-04-30 | depth RA_metagenome m
ACGGAATAAAGAACGTCGACGTCGCATACATGGACATCAGGGCCTTCGGCAAGGGTTTCGACGAGTTCTACGAAAGGACCAAGGTCTCTGGTGTGCGATTCGTCAGGGGCAGGCCAGGCAGCGTCTCTCCCAGCGGCCCTGGGCTCAAAGTGGCATTCGAGGACACCGAGAGCGGCTCACTTCTGAGGGACGAGTTCTACGACATGGTCGTTCTCGCACCCGCAATCCTTCCCGGTAAGAGCACGGAGGCTCTGGCCAAGGTCCTCGGAATCGGAGTCGCCTACGACGGCTTCTTCGAAACCATGGACGAGAACGGAGACTTCGTGACCAGCACTCGGGAGGGCATCTACCTGGCGGGCTGCAGCACAGGGCCGAAGGACATTCCAGACAGCGTCCTGGAGGCCGGTGGTGCAGTGGCGAAGGCGCTCACCCACATCAGAGCAAGGTCTTGGCCCGAAACCGCTCAGGTTGTGCAGCTGAGCTCCGAGGGCGACCCTCGAATCGGGGTCTTCCTCTGCCACTGCGGCTCCAACATAGCCGGAACGGTGGACGTCCCCGAACTCCTCAGCTATTCAAGAACTCTCCCAGGCGTGGTCCACGTCCAGGACCAGAAGTACTCCTGCGGTGCCAGCACTCTCAACGACATAAGCACCGTGCTCAGAGAGAAGAAGGTCAACAGGGTGGTCGTAGGAGCCTGCTCGCCGAAGACTCACTACGCGACGTTCCAGGGCTCGCTCAACCGTGCCGGGCTCAATCCATACCTTCTGGACATGGCGAACGTCAGGAACATGGACTCGTGGGTTCACAAGGATGACCGGGCCGGGGCGCTGGAGAAGGCCAAGGACATGGTGCGGATGTCCGTTCTCAAGGCGCTCAACATGAAGCCCCTCTCAGCGATGAGATTCCCGGTTACCCAGGCTGCGGTCGTCATAGGCGGAGGAGTGGCCGGGATTACGGCCGCGACAAACCTGGCTAGCCAGGGCTTCGAGACCCATCTGATAGAGAGGTCGGACCGGCTCGGGGGCGTGGTCCTAGAACTCTCGGAAATCTCGCCCGGAGGGCTCGCCTCGAAGGATCTGCTCCAGAGGCTACTTCGTGAGCTGGCCCAGAGTGGCGCAATCGTCCACACGGCGACGAGTGTGGAGAGCGTCACGGGTTTCGTGGGGAACTACGAGCTGCGACTTTCAGACGGCAAGAATCTTCTCGCCGGAGCCATAGTGCTGGCCACGGGCGCGGAACCTTATTCGCCGACACAATTCGGCTATGGCAAGAAACCCGAGGTCGTGACGAGCCTCGAGCTTGACGGGATGATGGACAGGCTGGAATCAGGCAAGCGCTTTGCCATCATCTCCTGCATCGGCTCGAGGGAAGGTTCCATGGGGTGCTCGCGGTACTGCTGCCAGACAATGATTGGCCAGGCCTCAAGGCTCAAAGAACGAGGAAACGATGTGACTGTGCTCTACAAGGACATGAGATCCTTCGCCCGCTTCGGCGAAGAAGAGTACGAGAAAGCCTGCCGGGAGGGCGTGCGCTTCCTCCAGTATCCCCAGGGGTCGAGCCCGGAGCAGTGCATCGCCGCTGCCGACGGTTCCCTCGCTGTGCGAGACGAGCTCACGGGTGCGGACGTCTTGGTTCCGGTAGACATGGTGGTTCTCAACGTCGGGCTTTCAGCCAAGAGAGAGGCCGGCGACGTCGTCAACCAGCTGAAGCTCTCTGTCGACCAGGCGGGGTTCGTCATGGAGACCCATCCGAAACTGGGACCGGCCGAAGCCATGGTCCAGGGTGTCCTGCTCGCGGGAACGGTCCAGTACCCCAAGAGCGTGAGAGAATCTGCGGTCCAGGCACTTGCAGCCTCGGCAAAGGCAGCTTCCATTATCTCCCGGGAGGAGATAGAGAGGGAACCCTTCGTCGCAGTGATGGACCCTGCGAAGTGCACCAAGTGTGCTCGGTGCGTCCCGGTCTGCCCCTACGGCGCAATCAAGGGGGAGCTGAAGAAGGAGATCGAGTTCATCACGGCGATGTGCCAGGGCTGTGGGACCTGCGTCGCCGAGTGCATGGTTGAGGGGGCCCTGACACAGGAGGGATTCACAGACAAGCAGGTCATGGCCCAGATCGACGCCGCGACTGAGCTCGACCCAGAGAAGAAGGTCCTGATCTTCGCCTGCAACTGGTGCTCCTACGCCGGGGCCGACCTCGCTGGCATCATGAAGATCCAGTATCCTTCGAACACAAGGGTGATACGGACAATGTGCTCCGGCAGAGTCTCTCAGAAGCTCGTCTTCTACGCATTCTCCAGGGGCGCTGGCGCAGTGCTCGTGACGGGGTGCCATCCGGGAGACTGCCATTACATCAACGCCAACCAGCAGACGCTGAAGAGGGTGGAAAGATGGAAGAACCAGCTCAGGGGTAGAGGAGTCAATCCGGAGAGGCTGCAGCTCTGGTGGGTGAGCGCAGCCGAAGCCAGGCGGTTCGCAGAAAAGGCTTCCGAGATGGCCAGGCTCCTGGAGGGAATGCCGCCAGAGGAGCTCGCCTCGACGCGGACGAAGGTCAAGGTGGTCTCAGCGGCATGACTCTCGCTCCCACCACCGTCAGCACGGACATCGCCGCAGGAATGGACGAAATGACGAGAAAGGCGCTCTCCGCCTGCTACCAGTGCGGCACCTGCACCGCAGTCTGCCCAGTGGGTGTGCCCGTCAGGGGTATAGTCAGGGCTGCCCAGCTCGGAATCAGAGGGATGTCCGCTGGAGAGAGCAGGCTTTGGAACTGTGCGACCTGCAAGCTCTGCGAACTTTCATGCCCGAGAAGGGTCAGCATAGTCGACGTCCTCCACTTCCTAAGGATCGCGAGCGCGGGGGCGAAGGGAACTCCATCCAAGCTCGAGACTGCCATGTGGGGGGTCTACGAGGACGGCAACCCTTGGGGCGGAAGCAGACCAACCAGGGCGAAGTGGGCTGAGGGGCTGCATGTGAGGAACGCTCTGGAAGAGAAGGTCGACTACCTCTTGTACGTGGGATGCGCTGCGTCCTTCGATACCCGGCTACAGCGCATCTCTCGGTCGCTCGTGCGCCTCCTCGACGCCGCAGGTGTCAACTTCGGAGTCTTGGGCAGCAGCGAAGACTGCTGCGGGGATGTCGTCTACCAGGCTGGGGAAGAAGGGTTTCTGGAGGAGCTGGTGCAGAAGAACCTGGGCCTCTTCGACAGGACAGGAGCCCAAGGGGTCGTCAGCATCTCGCCTCATTGCCACACAATGTTCAAGGACGTCTACCCCCGCTACGGCACGGCACCGCGGGCCGTCCACTATACAGAGCTGCTGGCGGAGCTCCTGGACAAGGGCCGCCTGAAGGCGAAGGGCGCCGGTGACGGGGCAACCTCAGTGACGTACCACGACCCGTGCTATCTGGGCCGGTACCAGGGCGTCTACGAACAGCCGCGCAAGATCTTGGAGAGCATACCCGGCGTCAAACTCTTGGAGATGGACGCTACGAGGAGCAACGCACTCTGCTGCGGAGGTGGAGGAGGCCAGATGTGGCTGGACGTCGTCGGCGACCGCCCCAGCCACAAGCGGGTACAACAGGCTGTGGGCACGGGTGCATCGGCCCTGGTGACCTCCTGCCCATACTGCGTCCAGAACTTCGAAGACGCAGCCAAGACCAGCGGGTTGAACGAGCTGCGAGTGTCGGACATCGCCGAACTTCTCGCCGACAGGATCGATGGAAGTGGAGTCTGATTGGTGATGAGCAAATTGGAAGAAGACAAAGGCGGAGTGATCGTCTTCCTGGAGCAGACAAACGGAACCGTCGAGGGCGTGTCCGTCGAGGTACTCGCCAAGGCCAGAGAAATCGCAGACAGGCTCGGGAAGAGTGTCACTGGAATCCTCCTCGGATCCGGCGTTGCCGGTGCGGCGGAGGAGTGCGCGAAGAGGGGCGCCGACTTGGTCCTGGTCGAAGAGTCCCCTGGCCTGAAGGACTACACGACCGAAGCCTACGTTTCTGCGATGCTCCCCATCCTGGAGGAGAGAGACCCAGACATCATACTCGTCGGGGCCACGCACAACGGGACAAGCCTCGCTTCCGCGTTGGCCGTCAAGTTGCACGCAGGACTCATGGCGCACGTCGTCGACCTAGAGCTGGAGGAGGGCACGGGCAGTCTGCTCGGCGCCGTCCCGGGATTCGGTGGCAGCATAGTGGCCATGTGCAAATGCCGTGGAAGGCCCCAGATGGCCACCGTCAAGCCAGGGGTGTTCGTGCCCCTCGCGGCTGGAGGCTCCGTTACGGGGAGGGTGAGGAGCGTGGGTGCGAATGTCGCGCAAACCGGAGCGAGGGAACTAGTTCTTGAGAAGTCAGTGAGCGGCAGCCCAGACATCAGCAGGGCGGAGCGCGTTGTAGTGGCGGGTCTCGGCTGCGGTGGCGACCTCACACTGGCGAGGCGACTTGCTAAGGCGCTGCACGCAGAGCTGGCCGTCTCCCGACCTCTTGCGGACAAGGGCGTGGCTCCCAAGGAGATTGTAGTCGGCTCCACAGGGTCGGGCCTGAACGCGAAGCTCGTCGTCGTGCTTGGTGTGAGTGGTGCGTCTCACTTCGTTTCGGGCATAAGAAACGCCAGGTCAGTCATATCGATTAACAGCGACCCGAACGCTGCGATCTTCAAGCACTCTGACTACTTCCTGAAGGACGACCTGAACAAGGTTCTCCCCCAGTTGATCTTACGGATTGAGTCCGAGCCAGGAGTGGAGAATAGATGAAGCAGGTCGTGTGCCTGAAGGTAACGCCCAAGGTGGACCAGATCAGATTCGATGACACGAAGAAGACGGTAGTCAGGGAAGGCGTCGAGAACGAGATAGACGACGCAGACAAGAATGCTCTGGAGATGGCCCTGTCACTGAAGGACAAGCTCGGCGGTTCCGTCACCGTTGTTTCCATGGGCCCCCCGGCGTTCGAGCCCTTCCTGAGGCTCGCTGTAGCCATGGGCGCCGACGACGCCGTCCTACTGAGCGACAGAGGCTTCGCTGGTTCTGACACCTTCGCGACCTCCAGAGTTCTGGCGGAAGCGATCAGGAAGCTCGAGTCCGTCGACATGGTGTACTGTGGCGAGGCCTCCGCAGATGGGAGCACGGAGCAAGTCCCGCCAAGCATAGCGCAATGGCTCGACATTCCCGGAATAACCTACGTGACCAGCCTCGATTACGACGGAGTGGCGGTGAGGGCAAAGAGAGACATCAGGGGAGGATACGAGATTGTTCAAGTGAAGCCTCCTTTACTGTTGAGTGTCGAACTCGGATGCAACACTCCCAGGTTCCCAGACTTCCGGCGAAAGAGGTGGGCTGACAAGGAGTTCAAGCCCAAGGTCTGGGGCATGCAGGAGCTCGGCCTGCAGCAGTCTCAGGTCGGGAACGAAGGCTCGCTCACGACGGTCACGGAGTTGCGGAACATGCGTTCGGCCGCTCGGAAGAACGAGCAGATCGAAGGGACAAACGATCAGGTGATTTCGAGGTTGATGCAGCTGCTGGTCGAGGCTCCCAAGGGCTGAGTGCTGGTCAGATTGACTGAATATTCGCACTTTTCCACATATCACGATTTTATAAGAGAGAAGAACGAGCAGGATGTTCCGTTGAATTGCGGCCAGTGCAACTACTGGTACCCGGATGACCTGTATCCGTCGCTGGGTCAATGCCAGCGGAAGGACGCCGAGCTCTCCCAGAAGGCTGTAGCAGAGGACAACCTCTCAGGGCCGTGCTTCGAAGAGAGGTCTCTTTCTTCAGACATATTCTGTTGGTGCAGGAAGTGCAGAGAGACGATACCCGTATCGGAGATTTCCCTCCACGCGGGACACACGCTCTACGTCGGAACAGCTCGCTATCCCGTCGAGGAAATGGCTGAGCTTACCTTCGCTGGAGACTAATCGAACCATCCGCGGCGCAAATGGCTACTGGGCGGCATCGGCCGTAGGCTGCTGTCCGACCGCCACCTTCTGCCTGGGATAGAGGTAGTAGGCCACATAGGCGGCCGAGAACACCGCCAGCAGCACCAGTATCAAGTTCGACACCGCGCTTGTGGAGGAAGCATAGGCGGTATTCCATAGGGCCCCGGCCGTGTAGCCGAGGTAGAGCAGGGCGGCGGACCAGACGAATGAGCCCAGCAGCGTCATCAGTACGAACCGCTTCAGGTCCATCTTCAAGACTCCGGCCGGGATCGAAATCACGGCCCTCAGAACAGGGACAAACCTCGCTATGAATATGCTCCACCATCCTTTCCTGCTTATCCAATCGTCCGCCGAGTCGATCGCCTCAGGCTTGACGTGCACTCTTCTGAGCAAGGCCACGACGAATGGTCTGCCCAGCAGTAGCGCCAGGTAGTAGTCCATCAGAGCGCCTACCAGGAGCGCCGCGGTGCTGACCGCCAGCGCCAGGGCGAAGTTTAGCGTGCCAAGGTAGACCAGATAGCCTGTAAACGGCAGCACGACTTCGCTGGGGATGGGGAAGGATGCGCTCTCGAGAACCATGAGGGCGAACAGCCCCGCGTATCCCACCTTCGAAACGAGATTCACCAGGCTGCTGACCGACACGAGGGAGGAAGCGAAGGCGCCACCCACAGCCGATTCGAAAGGGAGCGGGAAGACGTGGGTGATTTCCACGAGGCTGAGGAAGAAGACGACGAGTGCGACGACCACAAGATACCTGTTCCGCGGGACGACGGATGACACGGGGCTGGTGGCGCCGTTCAAACCGAGCGTCGCGATTAGGTTACAGTTAATATGAATTGTGTAGGCTCGCGCCGCAGACTCCCGGGGGCGGCCGCAAAAGGCCTAAAACTGGGCATGCAGACGCCGCCGACGACTGTGTGGACATGCGCGCCAGAATAAAGAAGCGTCAACGCAACAGGAACATCACCATTGTTGCAATCGTAGTGCTGGCGATTATTCTCGTGGTTGCCGCCTCTTACTCGCTCTATTCCCTCACCGTCAAGAGTTCACCTCTGATCGGGCAGCCCGTGTCAGCTTCAATCTACTCCGGCCTGTCTCAGATCGCGGCCTCCTCGACCTACGGGCCAGACAACCCGTCTTTGGTTTCGATCAAGTCGGGGTCCAACCCCTCGGGTGTCGTTCAGACGGTCAGCGGACAACCATACACTTCCGGGGGGAAGCCGGTCGTCCTCTATATCGGAGGAGAGTTCTGTCCACTCTGTGCGTTCCAGAGGTGGCCATTGACCATCGCTCTCATGCGCTTCGGCAACGTCACCGGTTTGGAGTACATGCAGTCGTCGTCAACCGATAGCGATCCCAATACATCCACATTCAGCTTCATCGCCGCCCACTACAGCAGCAAGTACTTCGTCTTCCAGTCTTACGAGCAAGAGGATCGCGACCACAACCCGCTTCAGACCGTCCCCAACAACTACTCCAGCGTCTTTGCGAGCTTCGGTTCCGGATACCCGTTCTTGAATTTCGGCAACAAGTACGTCGTGGAGGGCTCTTTCTTCGAGCCCACTGCGTTCGCGGGGCTGAACTGGACTCAAATCCTCCAGCAGGTCCAGAATCCCAACACACAGATCTACACGCAAGTCATGTCGTCCGCCAACGCCATTACAGCGCTGATTTGCAATCTGACTGGGGGTTCGCCAGCCAGCGTCTGCAACAACTCTTCGATTACGGGCCTCCAGATCTCGCCGGCGGCGTTCCAGCAGCCCTCAGGCTCCGGTCCGGCAGTCTCGACCGCCTTCGTCACCAGGGCCAGAAACGACGTGAAACTGGTGTAAAATCCGGAATCGCTCCGGGCGCGTTCCGTTCCAGGCGCCGAACGGAGTCTTTCCCGAAGTCACCCGCACACTAGTGCAAGGATTATTAGCCCGACGACTTCACATTCGGAACATGGAGCTCAGGGACGTGGTGGGGCTTCTGTCGGAGCCCCAGAAGTGCTATGGCCATTGCGACCAAATGGCGTCCCCTCACATCCTGAAGGAGAATCGCGAACTCATCGTCGGCATGGTCTGCCATGCAGGCTACGTCTCCAGAATCATGACCTACTCTTTCAATCTCGACCTAGGGCAATTCAAGTCCTTCATAGCCAAGTCCTTGGGTCCCAGCATTGAACTCGCCGACCAGGACCTCCGGACCGCGACCCGCTTCCCCTGGGACCTAGGACTGGTAGGGTCCGAATCGGAGCCCGTGAAGGTAGCCTACTGGACCCAGAACTATCGCGGGAGCAAGAAGGACGACACGAATCGACCCGGGCTCTTCATGTGCTCTAACTGCGGAGCGCTCTACGTCCAACCCGTGAGCGCGAAGGCGGTTCTCTGTCCCAGCTGTCGAAACTGAGCGGGCTCCGGGGTCAATCGCCCTTCTGTCGGGCCTTCAGGTCTTTGAAGAGCTTGCTACTGAGCAGGTTCTCGACCGCTCTCTTTGTAAGAGGCACGCCCTCCGAATACCCCGTTAGCACGTGTTTGATCTCATTGTTTTCAAACTCGAAGAATACTTGGGGTATCAGGTAGTCGGGCGACCAATCGCCGTACTTCTTCACGAGTTCGTCCGCCACCTTCACGTCGTCGGTGTCGATGTTGTGGAGTAGGCATGGGACGTTCAATTCCTCGGCGGCCTTCTTCATGGGCTCGACCGTGGCAGGCTTGCAGTGAGGGCACCAGTCTGCGTAGACTACATGAATTGCCTTCAGTCTGCTGGCGGGCACGAATCTGCGCGACCGCGGCTCGGTAATTAACCTTGTCTCCTAGTAGACAAAAGCCCGTGTCTTCTCGCCGCTGAGCTTTCTGAGAAAGACCTGAAGGTCGCGGTCTCCTTTGAACTCAGACGCTATCAACCTTCTCCCTGGCACGGGACTCGAACCGCCCACAGCAGAACAGACGATGGCCGCAAAACCTTGAGGGGTCCTTGAAACGAAGACCAGACACCTCCTCCCTTCGTAGGTCCCCAGCAGCCTCACACCCGCGTCCGAATCGAGCCGCCTGATCTCCTTCATGAGCTCAGTCATGGAGCCGACCTTCCGCTCGTAGAACAACGAGCGCCCTGGTCCCGGTGGCCATTCAAAAAGACTAACATACCACCCAGTCTCGCGCCGTTCCGACTGCGTCCACTTGTCCAAGGGTCTCACTGTCTACAACACCATGAGCGCCAGGAAGGAGCCCTTCCGACCGCGGACTCCTGGGCAGGTTTCGATGTTTGTCTGCGGCCCAACGGTGCAGGGCCCAATGCACATGGGCCATGCTCGGACGTACCTCTTCTATGACGTCCTGGTGCGCTATCTGCGGTGGATGGGCAACCGCGTGACCTTCGTCATGAACGTTACTGACGTCGACGAGCGCATAACCGAGGTCGCCAGAGAAGCTCACGCCGATCCTGAGAGACTCGCGATTCGCTACACAACCCAGTTCCTCGAAGACATGAGCAGCCTCGGGATAGACACCGTGACGACCTACGAAAAGGTCTCGAACTATGTGGACATCGCGCAGAAACAGATTGCAGTTCTAATCGAGAAGGGATACGCCTACGTTGTCGACGGCTGGGTCTACTTCGACGTGTCGGCATTCCCTTACTTCGGCAGGCTGTCTCACATGTCGAAGAGGGACCTCTCCCTCCGACCACTGGAGCTCTCGGCCAAGAAGCGAAACTTGCTCGACTTCTCTCTGTGGAGACCAGAAGTCCTGCTGAGGGGGAAGTGGAGAAGCCCGTGGGGGCTCGGCTCTCCCGGTTGGCACATCCAGGACACGGCGGTCACACTAACGCGCCTGGGACCAACCTACGACATCCACGGCGGGGCCTATGAGCTGATCTATCCCCATCACGAAGCGGAGATAGCTCAAGCTGAATCGATCACCGGTGTCCGGCCGCTGGTGCGGTACTGGATTCACACGAGGCTGGTCAACACCGAGGGTGCGAAGATGTCGAAGTCTGCGGGCAACGTCTACAACGTGAGAGACGCTCTAAAGAAGTTCACCTCGGACGAGATACGGTACTTCTTCCTCAAGCATCACTACAGAGAGGACCTGGGATTGGAGGGTCTCAAAGACGCTGCCGAAGAGTACCGCGTCATCAGTCGGAGGATCAGAGAGCTATCGCCTGCCTCAAAGGATGACTCGAAGCCCAACTTGACGGAGCTGACACCGTTCTTCTCGGCGATGAACGACGACCTTGACACACCCCGGGCGGTTTCTTGGTTGACTGAGGACTTGAGTTCCACGGAAACGCGCCTTGACGCTTCCTCGATGCAAATTGTCTCCGAAGTTCTCGGTCTTGATCTTCATGGCAGTGCATAGCCCGGTAGAAACCGAATCCAACGAAATCTCCTGGTGGGCCCAGTGGGGCCGAGTCACTTGGTATGGAAAGAAGGCCTGGATGCTCACCTCCGAAAGCTTCCCCGAGTACTTCATGAACCGCGGGGGATTCCTCGATTGCGACGGTGGGACGCGCAGGTTCGGCGATATCGAGACCGCGATGTTGAGGAAGGGCCTCGCTCCACACTTCTTCGTCCAGGAATCGTGCAGGAAGCTGACCACGGACATGCTTGGCTCCGGCTACCGGCGCGTAGACGCCATGGCAGTCATGAGCCCGGAGCGCGCCCGGTTCAGGCGCTTGGCTGAAGTTACAATCGTAGACGCAAGAGGCGAGGCCTTGGTGGATTGGTCGATGGCCTATCTGACCTCCTTCTACGGCGACACCCGTCTTCTCCCAGCCGTCTTGAGAGTCGCGAGGGCCATCGGCGGGAGAGGCGAAAGGACGTTCCTTGCCGGACGGATCGGGACCAAGACCGCGGGGGTCCTCGCCCTTCACCGCTCACCTGGCCTGCTGGGCGTCTACTGCGTGGGCACGGTACCGAGTTTCCGGGAGAGAGGGGTCGCAGCAGCGATGCTCGAAGCTGCCCAGCGAATCGGGATTGCGGAAGGGCGCCAGGTGGTTCTCCAGACGATACTTTCGGACGGATATGAAGACTACTACACCAAGAGAGGCTTCAGGCGGCTGTACCTCAAGAACCTGCTGCGGAAGGAACGGAGGAATCGGGGCTTCGGTGAAGAGGGGCGGTAGTAGACCTAGGAATCTCAATTGACCGCACCCCCGGAAGGGGACGGCATCCGTTCGGCGGAATCTTTCGCGGGTTCGAGCGCGTCGAGGCAGCCAGGACGGCTCTGGGCCCGAACGCGCAGGCCACGCTGAGATCCCTGACCGTGGACATCCAAGACACCGGGGGTTACCTTCACGTTAACGACGGCGATGGTAGCATCGTCGTTGACGCGGGGTATCTTCGGAGCGCGGCTGAGGTCTATCTCTACTTGGACGTCATTCATGAACTCGTTCACATCAGACAGCTGAAGGAAGGGAGAGAGCTCTTTGATGGCCGGTACTCCTACGTCGACCGTCCAACTGAGCTGGAAGCCTACCGTGAAACGGTCATCGAGGCGCGCCGCATCGGGCTCACGGACGGTGAAATCGCGGGCTACCTCATGGTCGAGTGGGTGGCAGAAGATGATTTTAGGAGGTTCCTGTCTTCCCTGGGAATAAGACGATGACGCTGGGAGAGAAGCTCCCCCCAGGACAGGTCTGGGGGAAGAAGTTCGTGGTATACGCAGCTCTTGGGGTGCCTAGAGTGGACCCTCAGACCTGGACGTTGAAAGTCGACGGTCTTGTCAAGCAACCCATCACTTACTCGTATCACCAACTCGCATCGTGGCCGCTGTCGCGCTACGTCCGCTCGTTTCATTGCGTGACCCGATGGTCCATAAAGGACGCCGAGTGGGAAGGGATTCCCATGACCACCCTCGTCGAACCCGCGGGACCTTCTGCGCAATCGAAGTGGGTGATGTTCCACTGCACAGACGGATACACCGCCCCGGTGCCGGTTGAGGACGCCCTCCAGGGGGACTCTTTCGTGGCCTTCCGGCTCAACGGGAAGCCGCTCAGTGCGGAACAGGGATTTCCAGCAAGACCTTTCATCCCGAACCTCTACGCCTGGAAGAGCGCAAAGTGGCTGAACCGGATTGAATTCATGTCAGACTACCGTGACGGCTATTGGGAGACCTATGGCTACCACGAACGGGCCGATGTAACGGACGAAGAGCGCTTCAAAGGTCATTCCGGCAAGGCAGTGAAACGCACCGCAATCGGAACGGCCTAGGCCGCCGTCAACCAACAACTCAC
>OCOJ01034180.1_pt1 | contig 12117 bp, 16 predicted proteins | sample 1539251 | NCBI WGS metagenome assembly OCOJ01 (sample SAMN01911457, study PRJEB22624) | soil metagenome | biome: Soil | place: Malaysia | collected 2012-04-30 | depth RA_metagenome m
GTCTGACGTTCTGAGTCCTGTTCCTGCCGATGTCGTGCAGCATCGCCGCAGCGTGCACGACGTCTGTGTCGACCGTTTTCCCCTGCCTGACGAACTCCTCAGCGAGCGCGTCTGCCACGGCAGCCACCGTTTTGCAGTGACCCTGAAGTATCGAGTTGCTGCCGTACTTCCGGTGCAGGGCGTCTACGCGGCCTTCGTCGGGTATCACTTAGCCAGTTCCTCTTCCAGCTGCTGTATCTTCCAGCGTAACGCTTCCTTGAGCTCGGTATTGTCCTGCCTGTTCAGTGGCTTCGAGCACGTTGGGCACTTGAAGAAGTTCTCCATCGCGTCCTCGAATGTCCTCGTCTGGCAAGTAAGGGTCCCACAATGGTAGAATTCGTGGGTTTCCTCGAATTCGAGCCTCTGCTTGAGCCTGTTGAGCACCTTCTTCCGCTGAGTCTGGATGAAGCCGTCGGTCTGGTCCCTCTGCGCCTTCCACCTGTACACGAACCACCCCCTCTTCGGGTCCCTCACCCGGACACCCGTGATGAGGCTCCTGCCGAAGAGGTCGTAGAGGGCCTTCCTAACGGTCTTGATCTTCAATCCGGTGGCCGAGGCGATCTCCTCGTCCGTGGCGTTCTCGTTGTTGAGCAGCGCTCTCGCTACCCTAACGTAGTCCGGGCCCCCTATCAGCCCTGCAACCTTCACGAAAGTGTCTTCGTACTCTATCTTCAATTTCTCACGACGTGCTTGCCCCTCTCGGCAGGGACTATCTTGAGAACACTTTTTCCGAAGTCTCTCTTAAGCTCTTCTCCCCTCTGAATCTCATGGAGCACAATCGCAAGCGCCGCTATCTCGGAGTGGGGCTGCGAAGTGACGGATATGTTGTAGTCGGAGTCGTGGTAGACCTTGCCTGGGACCTTTGGCCCTCCGACCACAATGAGAAGGTCTCCCGCCCCTTTCAGTTCCTCAATCTTGTCCTGCAGCGGAAGCCCGTACATGGTCAGGTGGACGACCTTCCTCCCTTCGGACTTCGCCTGCGTGATGACGCTCCGCCATGAAGGGTTCACGACCACCCTGAAGTCGCCTCCCCAGGACTTGTTGACCTCCTCCACCGTACGAGGGATGTCCTTCTCGGTCTCTTGAAGATAGATGGCCTCCGCACCCAGCGCCCTCGAAACCAGGCACAGGTGGGTGAGAGTCCTGTCGTCCCTTACGTACCTCTGGCCCACTCTCAGAACGCGGATGCTACGCCCGCGCTGCAATCCTAATCGACCCCTCCCCCTTCGCGGGGCCCGGCCGACAGTCTGGACGCCACAGCCCGCATCAGCTCGTCCAGGCCGCTCCCAGTCCTAGCAGANAACGCATACCGGATTGATTACACCGATCATCCTCGCCTTCTCTGCCAGCTCCTCATCAGCAACAAGGTCTGTCTTGTTCATGGCAGTTAGAATCCTCGCTTCGGGCACTCCGAGCTCTGCCAGTGTTTCCATGCAGCTCTCGTAGCTGGTCAGGAGCTTTGCGGGCGGCTGACTGGCGTCGACCAGCAGAATGACTAATGTGGCGTACGACACCTCTTCCAAGGTTGACTTGAAGGCCTCGATGAGGTAGGGGGGCAGCCGGCTGATGAAGCCGACGGTGTCGGACACCAGCACCTTCTGGCTGCTGATGGCGACCCTTCTGGTCGTTGGGCTCAGGGTCGTGAACGCGCCTGCGTCGACCTCCTTGGCCTCACCCGTGAGCCTGTTGAAGAGCGTGGTCTTCCCCGCGCCGGTGTAGCCCGTAATCGCAATGCTGGCGAAGCCCTCCCTAACGCGCTGGCGTTTGAAGACCTCTCTCCTCCCTCTCAGCTCCTCAACCTTCTTCCGAAGCGTGGCCGTGCGGCGCTTCATCATCCTCACGTAGACGTCTACCTCGTACTTCCCCAGGCCAAAGAATCCTGGCTGTTCCCCTGCCTTGGCCCTCCTCACCTTGTCTCTGGCTCTCGGCAGTTCGTAGTTCAGCTCCGCAAGTTCCACCTGGACCTTCGCCTCTGCGGTCGTCGCCCTTCGCGCGAATATCTCGAGAATCAGCTTCTCTCGATCCTTCACCTCAACCTTGCAAATCTTAGCGAGGTTGTATGTCTGGGACGGGTTAAGGCGCGAATCGAAGATAATCGTCTCGGCCCCCCGCTCTCTAACCATCTGCGCAGCCTCCTCCGCCTTGCCCTCTCCGACGCCGTATCTCGAGCGCGACAGGTATCGCTGAGTAAGGGTTCCGACAACCTCGTATTCCGCGGCCTGAGCCAGCGACATGGCCTCTTCTTCGATGTCTCGGTCTGGATAGAGGATTAGAATCGCCTTCGTCAGCCGCAATCACTCCGGTCTTTCTAGTTCTTCGGCCGAGACAAGAAGGTTGACCTTCAGCTGATGCATGAGTTTGCGGGCAAGGACTATGTCGGGCTTCAGCTTCTTGGTCTCCACGTGGTGTATGACCGACGGTTTCACATTTATCAGCATCCCCAGGGCCTCCTGAGACAATCCGAGTTTCTCCCTCGCCTGTCTGACGATGACGCTATAATCGGGGTCTATTTCCAGCTCGGCCTCTGGTCTCGGGGGCCTCGGAGGCCGGGGCTCAGGAGAGGCGGTCAGCACCACTCTTGCTTCGGGGTCACGCATGGGCCTACCGCGCCTTGCGCAGCTGGGGCAGACTCGCAGGATGGCGCCGTCAATTTCGACAGAGCTGGGCGCCGACTTGATTTGAGCTCCGCAGACCTCGCAGGTCAGAGGCATCGTTTCTTGGTCACCGAGGTTATTAGTTTTATTTGAAGGTTTTACCTTTGCCTTCCACGCCAGTAACCTCGGCTGGGAGTCCTTCTGCAACGCAGCCTCAAACCTCCAATTTCTGGGTTTTCGCCGCATAGCTTCTTATCTGGCGGCTGGCCGACCGAATCCTGATGCAGCTCCCCGAGCCCAGACGCCTGGCCATAATGGTGGACTACCTCTACGGCAAGGGAGTAAGCCGCGTCTTGCCGAATAAGGGCATTCGGCTCGTCTATTCACGGAAATCAGGCAGGGTGAAGCTGGTCTTCATAGGAGAGAAGCTCTTCGCTACGGTCAAGCCCAATGGGTCGATGGCGCTCAGCCTGTACGCCGCTTCGATTCTCGTGCGCAGCCGGAGGTTCCTCGATAACTGCGTGGTTGTAAGCGACGACGCCACAGAGTTCGTCAGAGGTGGCAAGTCCGTGTTCTGCAAATTCGTCCTGAAGGCGGGCAAGAACATACGCCCGAAGAGCGAAGTGGTGGTACTCGACGGGCGTGGTAAGGTTCTGGGCGTGGGGCTCGCCGTCCTGGCCGGAATCTACATGGCACAGTTTAAGACTGGGGTGGCTGCGAAGGTAAGGGAGGGTTTCGCCCCTTGAAGATAGACAACAGACAGGCTCGCCGCATGATGGAGCGCATGGGGATAAACCAGACCGAGATCCCCGACGTGGAAGAAGTCGTTATCAGGACGTCCACCAAGGAGATTCGCGTGAAGAACGGCTCGGTGTCCGAGGTGAACTTCCAGGGCACCAGAATATTCCAGGTTGCCGGGGAGGTTGAAGAGGTGGAACGGGAGAGGAAGACGTTCAACGAGGAGGATGTGGTACTCGTGCAGCAGCAGGCCAACGTCAGCAGAGAGAAGGCGCTCGCAGCGCTGGAGGAATCTGACGGGGAAGTGGCCAGAGCGATTCTGAGCCTGACTTCCTAGGCCCAATGTTTAATTACGCAATCCCTTCGACGAGGACAGTTCTTCAGCAATGGCGCAGACCGTCGAAGACACCATCAAGGCCCTGAAGGAGTTCGAGCAGGATCTTGACGGGGTGAAGGCGACGGTTGCAGACGCGGGAAAGAAGATGGTAAAAGACGCTCGGGATTGGGCAGATTCCGCGAGGGCCGCCGCTCTGGTCGAGGCCCAGAAGGCGGTCGATCTCGCCCTCGAACGAGCAAAGGAAGAGGCGGCTGACGAAGTACACAAGATTGGCGAGGGAAGCCAGGAGTCTCTACAGACCCTCCGACAGACGATGGCGGTCCACGAGATTGTGGCGGCGGAATTGGTCCTGAAACGGCTGCTGGGTGAGTCTCCGTGAAGGTCGTTGCGATAGGAGGCAGAGCCTTCGTCACCGGATTCGTGCTGTCCGGGGTCACAGGGGAATGCGTGTCTTCGCCGGGGGAGGCTCTGGAAGCAGTCAACAAGCTGATGGCGGATTCCAATGTCGGGCTGGTCATGATAAGCGACGAAGTGGCCAAGCCTATCAGGGAAGAACTGACGGCCATCAGGTCCAAGAGGGCCGTCCCTCTGATCTACGAAGTGCCTGGGCCGGGAAGCAAGCAGGAGACGGTCGAATACAGGACGATGCTGAGGTCGATTCTGGGGGTATGAAGAAGTGACCGAAGCTGTGAGCAACACGCTTCAGAAAGTCTCTGAGGAGTTCCTCGCCGAAGTACTCGCCCAGCTCGACGACGCNGAAGAATCAGTCGGTCAGCCTGCTCGAGGCAGCGAAGAGCGAGACGGAGGCGGCGGTTTCGAAGATTCTCGAGACAGGCAGGAGGCAGGCAGCGTCGGCCAAGAGGCAGGTCATCGACTCTGCTGAGCTGGAAGCTCGGAACCTCCAGCTCAGGGCGCTCGAAGAATCCGTCAACGAAGCGTTCGATGAGGGGGTCCGGCGTCTCGCCGAACTCGCGCCGGCCAGACGAGAGGCAGCACTGGAGAGACTTGTTCGAGAAGGGGTCGATGCCATAGGCCCGAAGGCGAGGATTTCTTGCAGCGTGGCCGATAAGAAAATGGTGGCATCCGCTGTGAGGAATTTGAACAGGGAGGGAGCGAAACTGACGCTGGACGATGAAGTACTGCATACAATCGGGGGCGTAAAGCTCGAAAGTCAGGATGGGACCGTTAGGTTTGACAACACCTTCGAAGCCCGTCTGGAGAGGGCGAGGCAGGAGCTCAGGAAGGACGTCGCGAACGCCCTGAAGGGAGGTCCGGAGCTCCCAACCAGCGCAGCTCCAGAACCTAGTCCAGTTTAATGATTATAAGCCGAAGTTTTTGGACGGTCTAAGAGGGGATTCTTGCCAGCCAAAGGAAAGATCGAGTGGATTTCAGGCCCGGCGATCAAGGCAAGTGGAATGGCCGCGTCCAAGATGTACGAAGTCGTCCAAGTCGGCGAAGAGAAACTCATCGGCGAGGTCATCAAGCTAACCGGCGACATCGCATTCGTGCAGGTGTACGAATCGACTGGAGGCCTCCGCCCCGGGGAAACCGTGTTCGGCACGGGCCAGCCGCTCTCGACTACCCTCGGCCCTGGCATGATCGGGACCATCTACGACGGCCTCCAGAGGCCGCTCGACGTCATTGCCAAGAGCGCGGGAGCATTCATCACGAGAGGGGTTACGGCCGACTCAATTCCATTCGGGAAGACGTGGGACTTCGTCCCGAGCGTGAAGGCCGGCGATTCGGTGGAAGGGGGGAGCATCATCGGCACGGTCCAGGAGTCGCCGCTGATAGAACACAAGATTCTCGCGCCACCCGCCCTGCCCCAGTCGAACGTCAAGGAGGTGGTCTCGGAGGGCGGTCACACGATCGAGGATACAGTTTGCGAGGTGCAAGACAAGTCAGGGAAGAAACACACCCTGAAGATGTACCACCGGTGGCCAGTGAGGACACCAAGGCCGATTCGGGAGAGGCTCGACCCTGTCATTCCGCTCATCACCGGGCAGAGGGTCCTGGACTGTTTCTTCCCCATGGCTAAGGGTGGGACCGGGGCCATCCCGGGAGCGTTTGGCACCGGAAAGACGGTGACGCTCCACAGTGTGGCGAAGTGGGCAGACGCCAAGATAGTCTTCCACATCGGTTGCGGTGAGAGGGGCAACGAGATGACAGAAGTGCTGGTCGAGTTCCCGGAACTCATCGACCCTCAGAGCGGAAGACCCCTCATGGAGCGCACCATATTGATTGCGAACGTCAGCAACATGCCTGTCGCAGCTCGAGAGGCGAGCATATACACCGGAGTCACCATGGCCGAATACTACAGAGACATGGGATATGACACCGTGCTCGTGGCAGACTCCACGAGCAGGTGGGCGGAAGCCCTGCGAGAGATCAGCGGCAGGCTGGAGGAGATGCCGGCGGAGGAGGGTTACCCATCCTACCTCGCGTCGAGGCTTGCCGAGTTCTACGAGAGAGCCGGACGGGTCAACACTCTCGGTACGCCTGAAAGAACAGGTTCCATCACGCTTGTGGGAGCCGTGTCACCCGCAGGTGGAGACTTTACTGAGCCAGTCACGTCGCAAACTATTCGCTTCGTAAAGAATTTCTGGGCTCTCGATGCACGTCTTGCATACTCCAGACACTACCCATCAATCAATTGGATGACGTCGTATTCCGGCTACGTAGAATCTGTGGGCAGCTGGTGGACCGAGAAGGTCAGCAGGGAGTGGCCTGCGGTCAGGGCCGACGCCTACGCAATACTTCAGAGGGAGGACGCACTCAAGGAGATTGTCAGGCTATTGGGTCCGGAGGCGCTCCCCGATGAAGAGAAGCTCATACTCGACGTGGCAAGAATGATACAGATTGGATTCCTGCAGCAGAACGCCTACGACGACACGGACGCCTACTGCAGCCCGGTGAAGCAGCTCACCATGATGAAGATGTTCGTCCAGTTCCACCAGGAAGCGTTGAAGGCGCTCAGGGCAGGTATCCCGCTCTCAAGAATTAGGGGCATGCAGGTGATTTCAAGGATGCTCAGATCCAAGTTTGCGATAAAGAGCGAAGAGACAGACAAGATGGATGCGCTGGTAAGAGAGATGCTCAACGAATTCGCTGCACTTTCTGTCGTGGAGGAGGCGAAGGCCGTTGAGTAAGTCTTCGTCCGGCCTGGAATACAGCAAGGTGGCCGAGATCAAGGGTCCGCTTCTCGTCGTTGATGGCGTGGAGCGTGCAGCCTTCGACGAGCTGGTCGAGATTGAAGACAACCAGGGTTCTAAGAGGTTGGCCAGGGTGCTGGAGACCGGTTTCGGCAGGGCAGTGGTCCAGGTCTTCGAGGGCACGTCTGGGCTCTCCATAAGCGGGACCAGGGCCAAGTTCCTCGGCAGAACCATGGAGCTGCCGGTTTCCGACCAGCTTCTGGGAAGGGTCTTCGACGGTCTGGGCCGACCCCTTGACAGCCTCCCGGAGCCCGTGGCCAAGACGTTCTTGGACGTCAATGGTTCGCCCATCAATCCCGAAAGGAGAGATTACCCGACCGACCTGATTCAGACTGGCGTCTCAGTCATTGATGGGATGCTGACCCTCGTCAGGGGTCAAAAACTCCCTATCTTCTCTGGTGCAGGTATGCCACACAACATGCTCGCTGCACAGGTCGCAAGGCAGGCCACCGTCGTGGGTGAGGGCGAGCAGTTCGCCGTGGTCTTCGCAGCCGTGGGCGTTTCGCACGGCGAAGCGACCTTCTTCAAGCGCACACTCGAGGAGTCGGGCGCGATTAAGAGGAGCATCCTCTACCTCAACCTCGCTGACGATCCAGCCATCGAGAGAATCATCACCCCAAGAGTTGCTCTGACCGCCGCTGAATACCTGGCCTTCGAGCTGGACATGCACGTGCTGGTCATAATAACGGACATCACCAACTACGCCGAGGCCCTCAGAGAGATATCCGCGGCCAGGGAGGAAGTCCCCGGCCGGAAGGGTTTCCCCGGCTACCTCTACACCGACCTGGCGACCAACTATGAGAGGGCGGGGAGGATAAAGGGCAGGAAGGGGAGCATCACGCAGATGCCCATCCTTTCGATGCCAAGCGACGACGTGACGCACCCGATCCCCGACCTGACCGGCTACATAACAGAAGGCCAGGTCTTCCTGGGCAGGGATCTCTTCAGAAAGGGACTCTATCCTCCGGTCTACGTCCTCTCCAGCCTGAGCAGGCTCATGGGTCCAGCGCTGGGTCAGGTCGTCAAGGCGGGAAGAGCAAGGCCCGATTTCCAGCAGGTGGGCAACCAGCTGTACAACGCATATTCCAGGGCGACCGAGCTCCGGGCGCTGGCCGAGATTGTAGGCAAGTCCGGCCTGACCGCTTCTGACTTGAAGTACCTGCAGTTCGGCGACGACTTCGAGCAGAAGTACCTGAACCAGGGTCCCGACGAGAACAGGACGTTCGAGGACACGCTCAGGATAGGGTGGGAGGTGCTCTCTACGCTTCCCGAGTCCGAGTTGACCAACATCAAGGAAGAGTTCATCCAGAAGCACTACGTCAAACAGAAAGCGGCTGAATAGAGATGTCAGTGGCCTCTGGCTCAAGCGTCCTGCCAACGAAGATTGAACTGATCGGCACCAGGAAGAGGCTTCAGACGGCGAAGATGGTTCAGAAGGTGCTCGACGACAAGCGCGACGTGCTCCTGAAGAGGCTGGACGAGAAGATTCAGGAGGCGAGCCAGGCCCGCTCTGAGATATCCCAGCCCCTGGCCGACGCATACCTGGCCCTCTACGACGCCTACCTCAGGCTGGGGCCGCTCAGGCTCGAGGGAATAGCAGCGAACACCCCGCCCATAATCGAGGCTGACGTGAGCGTGATGAGGATAGTCGACGTCGACCTACCTTCCATAAAAGTCTCGGAGAAGGAGGTGGGCATGACCTACGGGTTCGCCGACACGAACGTGGCCGTAGACAGGGCCACGAGGCAGATGAGGAAGGTCCTCCCCTCGATCTTCAAGGCCGCGGAGTTCGAGAACGCCATCTTCAGGCTTGCCAAAGAGCTAGAGAAGACCCAGCGGCTCCTGAACGCCCTCGAATACATGATAATCCCCCGCTACGAGACTTCGATAAGGTATATCCAGCAGACCCTCGAGGAGCGAGAGAGGGAGGAGTTCGTGAGGCTGAAGCACGTCAAGAAGGTGCTCGAGAAGAGGGTGGCTTCGCAGTGAGCGACGAGAAGTCTTCCAACGATTTCGACTCAGCGAAGGAGAAGGTGGAGGAAGAGTATCAGGAGTCTTTGATGAGTGCCAAGGCCAAGGTCGAGGCCGCCCGCTCTGAAGCTCTCAGGAAGCTCCAGTCCTAGGCTTTGTCCTGGCGACCAAAGCTCCTATCAGTTTCATCAGCAGGAATATCGACGCCACGAAGCCCAGGGTCGAGAAGGCAATGGCCAGAATTGGCTTGGAGTAGCCCCAGCTTTCCCCGGCATAGAGGCCGAGGTAGACGCCCAGCAGGACAAGCGGCGCAACGACAAGGGGCGTCACCAACATGATAATCACCACCGAGCTCCTCCCCTTCAAGCGCGTCCCTTGGGGTAACGGCCTTCGCCCGGCCTTATAGTGGTTGCGACCTTCGGGCTTCTCTCTACACTATTCGCATCGCGAGTAGCCGCAGTTGTTGCACCGATAGCATCCATTCTCGAAGATCAACGAGCTTTCATGGCACTCCGGGCAGGTCACACCCAAGTTCTGTGAAGTCGAGGCCTCTGGTGGCTGGGGATCGTGCTTGGCTGGCAGGTTGGCCGTAAGAATCTCCAAGGCCTTGCCGACCCCGTCGGGGATGGACATCACCTGGGTTCCTTCATCCCACGAGACATACTTGCCCTTGATGCCCTTCAACATCGAGATGACGTTCTTGATCTCTCCGCCGTTCTGGAGGTAGAGGCTGATCAGCCTCCCAATCGCCTCGGCGTCGGCCTTCTCGTCGCCTCCCGACTTGCCCAGGGTGACGAAGACCTCCTTCAACTCCCCGTTGACGAGGTTCGAGGTGACGTAGAGTCCTCCCTGAGGGAGTCTGAGCTTGAGCGTCTTCCCCTCCATCACCCTCGGTCTCGCGAATGACGCCTGAGAAGCTTCCTCCTTCTTGACAGTCTTGGTGGTTTCAAGTATCCCCTCCCTGCTTCCTTCGCGATAGACCGTGATCCCCTTGCATCCCATCCGCCAGGCGAGCATGTAGATTCTTTCGACCTCGTCGGGCGTCGTCTCCTCAGCGAGATTGACCGTGCTGGATATCGCAGTGTCAATGTGCTTCTGGATCGTGGCCTGCATCTTGACCCGCATCTCGGGCCTGATTTGGTGAGCTGTCACGAAGTAGTTAGGTAACTGGTTCTCGTCGGAGACCTTGTTGAGGGCCATGTAGTCCTTCACGAGTGGATGGAAGACCTTGAACTCCCCCTCGCTCAACGACTTGCTCCTTCTCGTGTACGCGAGCGCGAAGACCGGTTCGACCCCACTTGAGCACCCCGCGAGTATCGACCCTGACCCTACCGGCGGGATCGTGGTGATTGCAGCATTCCTCAGGCCCTGGGCCCGAATCTTCTCCCGGATCTTGGGTTCCAGTCTCTGCAGGAAAGGTTGCGAGAGGTGCCGGTCCGGCTCGAACGCGGGGAAGGAGCCCTTCTCCTTGGCCAGGTCGGCCGAGGAATCGTATATCACGTTCTTGATCCTCTCGAACAGGTGGTCGACGAACCCGATGGTGGAGTCCTCGTCATACCTCAGACCGAGCTTGATCAGCATGTCGCCCAGTCCGGTTATGCCGACTCCGATCCTCCTGCTCCAGAGAGACGCCTTCTTCTGCTGCGGTAGTGGGTGCCTCTCGGCGTTGTAGTCTAGCACGTTGTCGAGGAAGCGCACGGCGAACTGGCATGCTCTTGTCAGGGAGTCCCAGTCTATGCTCGCCTTCTCTGTGAACGGCTCCTTTACGAAGGCGCTCAGGTTCACGGACCCGAGGCAGCAACAACCATAGTTCTCCAGGGTCTGCTCGCTGCACGGATTGACCCCCTCGACCTCCATCCCGTTGTATTCTGTTGTCGATTCCCTCTTGATCGAGTCCCAGAAGAGGACTCCTGGCTCGTCCGACTCCCAGGCTCCGAGAATAAGCTGTTTCCAGACGTCCCTGGCCTTCACTCGCCTGTTGATTTCGACCTTTTCATTCCTGAAGTGGAGCAGGAACTCGTCGTCCTTCTCTACCGCTCGCATGAACTCGTCTGTAATCTTGACCGAGATGTTGGCGTAGTTCACTCGCTTCAGATCCCGCTTCACCTTGATGAAGTCGACGACGTCCGGGTGGTCGACCCGAATGGTAATCATCAGCGCCCCTCGCCTGCCGGCCTGCCCGATTGTTCCCGTTGTCGTCGAAAGGAGCTCCATGAAGGATACCGACCCGGAGCTGTAGATGGCCGCGTTGTTGACCGGAGCTCCCTTGGGTCTGAGGATCGAGATGTCGGTGCCGACACCCCCACCGAAGCTGTAGGTCCTCGCCGCTTCCTTGCAGAACTCGAATATGGACTCGATAGAATCCTCTCTTATCCTGAAGAAATAGCAGTTGAGCAGCGTGGACTTTCGCGGCTGCCCGGCCCCGAAGAGGATTCTTCCACCCGGCACGAACCTGAAGTCTTGCAAGAGCCAGTGGAACTTGGTGGCCCACTCTCGCCTCTTTTCGTCGTCCCTTTCGACGGACGCGAGCTCTGTGGCCACCCTGCGCCACATTTCGTCCGGCACCTTCTCTACCGACTTCCCATTCGAATCTCTGAGCGCGTACTTTTCGTAGAATACTCTTGCTCGGAGCTCGTCTTGACCGAAAGCTACCAGAGTTTCAGGAGGAAGCTCAATTTCGGTGCTTCGTTCTGCTGCGTCATCCGCAGAGTCCCGTGGTGGTTCAACCATTGACGTCATAAATCGACCCCACTCCCATCTACGCCTGTATATAATTCCCTCTTGGCTAATCGGTCATTGACAAGACTCGAACTCTTGGTTCGACGTGGACATCACATGAGATGCGGCATTGTCAACTGGATTTGACATGCGCTCAACTTTTTCTGCGGGGCGGCGGGATTAAGCAGCTGTCGAATATTGGACTGAAGCGACCGATTTGCATCTCTTGCATCTGGTCGCCTTCGGAGGGAGCTTCGCCCCGCAGTTTCTGCAGACCGAGACGGTCTTGTCCACCTTGAAGTAGCCGAGCTTGGGCGTGGCGTTCAGCATCAGGTTGTATATCCCGCGCGCGTCGTCCGACGCTCCATCCAGCGTCACGGAGAGGCCGCCCTGCAGACTGCCCGAGAGCTTCGACATGTATTCTATCTTCTCTTGGTTCTCCAGGTCCCCCAGGGTGAGCCGCGGCGACTGGGTATACCCCAGCCTGTGCAGCGGTTGGATGTTGGCC
>OCOJ01032912.1_pt1 | contig 12114 bp, 11 predicted proteins | sample 1539251 | NCBI WGS metagenome assembly OCOJ01 (sample SAMN01911457, study PRJEB22624) | soil metagenome | biome: Soil | place: Malaysia | collected 2012-04-30 | depth RA_metagenome m
TCCGCTCCGGGCAATTGGTTGGGCGCAGATTGTGGCGAAGTGCTCATCTCGATTTACCTCCCCGGCATGGGGTGTGCCGCTTGATCCGCGTTGGGCACGAGCCGTTCATAGACGCTCGTAGGAATCGGCGATTCCCAATGCCCCGTGACTTTGGCAAAGCCCGCCACTCCAAAAAACAAGACCGCTATTCCCGCGGCCATGGCCCACGCGGGTAAGGCGCCGCGCTTTGGTTGCGCCGCAACCATTGCGGGCAGGCTCAAAGTCAAAGCATCCTGCGCCGGGCAAACTGCTACGCACTCGAGGCAGCCGGTGCATTCAACCGACCGGATTTGCACCAATTTGTCTACGGGCAGCGCCGCGGGGCAGGCCTTCGCGCACTTCGCGCAATCGATGCAGGTTTCCGTGCTTCGCCGGATGCGCGCGGGGCTCAGCCAGGAAGTGAGCCCGAGCAGCGCGCCGTAGGGACAAAGGAAGCGGCACCAAAAGTTCGGCACGAACACGGAGGCCAGCACCAGCACGCCCAAGACTATCAACCCTGTCTCGCCAATGTGCCGGAAGAAATTCAGCATCTTCACGTCGGCAATCAGGCCATAAGGGCTTTGCATGAAATCGTGTATGCCGGCGGCCGACATAGTCGAAATGGCCCAGACGAAAAATCCCAGCAGGAAATATTTCAGCCCGCGCAGAGGCAAATCCAGCCACCGCGGCAGATAAAAATTGCGCTGGAAAAGCTTCTGGCCCGCTCGCCACAAATATTCTGAAATCGTGCCGATCGGGCAAAGCCAACTGCAAAACGCCTTGCGAAACAGGAATGCCATCGCCAGAAACGTGAGCAACAGAAACATCGCCGCGGGATGCACGCGGGGAATCTGGCCGCTGAGCAGCCAGAACTTCAGGTTCATCAGACCGGCAATAGGCAGCCATCCTTCCACACCCGGCGGCCGCCGCAAATTCGTGTCGATCACGCCCTTCTCAAATTGCCGCACCCAGAAATAAAACTTCGCGCCCAACCACAAATTCAGAAGCACAAACGCGCCCTGAAAACTCCGGCGATATAACTGCGAACGGTCGACATCCGTCCTGCGAATCAGCTTCTTTTTTGTCGTGGCAGCCGGCTTGGGGCGGAGGAGCCCTTCGCCCTTGGCGGGAAGGACTTCAGGTTCACTGGGAAAGGATGCCTGCGTCGCCATGCTGTTTGGCCTCCCCTCCAGCCTAGGGCAAGCCGTCACAGCGGGCTGTGACTAAAGTCACGCCTGTCCTTTGCAGGCAGTTGTCAGCGCTTCCCAACCGCCTGGACCTCCCAGCACTTAACGTGAGGGCAAGCCCCAGCACCAACGTGTCCGGCAAACGTGGCCGAACGTGCCGGCACTCGGTGGAACATGTCCGATAAGGACACGACCTGAACCTGGGCCGAAATTCCTTGCAGGAATTGTGAACGCAATCGCCTCCCTGCGTACGAAGATGCTTTGTGGCCCGTTCGTTCGTAGCTGTTGGTAAACTTCCTGACGAGGAGAACACATGAATTCACTCACCAAGAACGCCAGAGTCGCGGGGTTCCTCTATCTCTTGCTTGCACTGGCTGGCCCCATCCGCCTCATCTATATCCCCAACAAGCTGTTGGTCAGTGGGAACGCGACCGCAACTGCCAGCAACATTGTTGCGCACGAATTGCTGTTCCGTTGCGGGATTGTCAGCGACCTGGTCACAGGGGTCTTGTCGCTCGTTGTCGGGCTGGCCCTTTATCGCTTGCTGAAAGTTGTGGACCAGAATTATGCCGCCCTCATGGTGATCCTGGGAGGGCTGATGGTGGCACCGATCTACTTCGCCAATTCGGTGAACGACGCTGCCGCCCTGCTGTTCGCGCGCGGGGCCGATTTCTTGTCCACACTCGACAAACCCCAGCGAGACGCGTTCGCCATGCTGTTCCTCCGCCTGCACCACCATGGCGTTCTTGCTAACGAGATCTTTTGGGGCTTATGGCTCGTTCCTTTCGGCATCCTGGTGTACCGGTCGCGCTTCCTCCCTCGCTTTCTGGGCGTGTGGCTGATTCTCAATTGCTTCGCCTATTTGGCTACCAGCCTTACCGGCTTATTGGCGCCGCAATACGAGGACACGGTCTCGAACTATGCCTTTCCCGTGATGTTTGGGGAGGTGGCCATCATGCTGTGGCTCCTGATCATGGGCGCAAGGCCGCAAGCGCCGGTCGTCGCGGCCTCATCGTCGCCGAGTAGTTAGCCTCCATGCGGATCTCACCCTAAAACCGAACCCGGATACATGGCCGGCAACTCGCTCGTACCCTGGTTCTCTGCGGCTACAACTTGCTTTCCCCCGCGTGGTATTCTGGATTTGCCGCGTAAACGCCCGGTGCGGCTGTGGCGAAATTGGCATACGCGGCGGGCTTAAAATCCGCTGGGGATTTCCCCGTTGTCGGTTNCGACTCCGACCAGCCGCACCAATTCTTCCTCATCTGTTCATGTAGCCCAGCAGACATCCCATTTGCTTTTGCAGTAGAATCTGAAACTTCTCTGTTGTTGGTGAATCTAATCCTTTAAGGCCAAATGCGGGTGCACGCGGCCCGCGCCGGAGACACCGTGAGCGCACCGACTCTCGACATGCAAACTACCCTCGACCAACTTTGTGTCAACACCATCCGAACTCTCTCCATCGACGCCGTGCAGCAAGCCAATTCCGGGCACCCGGGTGCGCCCATGGGCCTGGCGCCGGTGGTCTATTCGCTGTGGCAGTATTTTCTGAACTACGATCCCGCGGATCCCCTGTGGCCCAACCGCGATCGCTTTGTATTGTCCGCGGGCCACGCCTCCATGCTTCTCTATTCAACGCTGCATCTTGCCGGCGTGCGCCACGTCAATGCAAAAGGTGAAGTGCAGAAGGACCTATCCGTTTCTCTCGACGAAATCAAACGTTTCCGTCAATTAGGCAGCCGCACTCCCGGACACCCCGAGTCTCATTTGACTACCGGCGTCGAGACCACCACTGGCCCTCTCGGCCAGGGCGTAGGCAACAGCGTCGGCATGGCCATTGCCGGGCAGTGGCTGGCCAGCAATTTCAACCGCCCCGGATTCGATCTTTTCAACTTTCGCGTCTACGCGGTCTGTAGTGACGGCGACATCATGGAAGGTGTTGGCGGTGAAGCCGCGTCCATTGCCGGACATCTAAGGCTGGGCAACCTCTGCTGGATTTATGACCACAATCGCGTGACCCTGGATGGCCCGGCGAGCTGGTCGTTCAGTGAAGACGTGATGACGCGCTTCGTCGGCTACGGCTGGAACGTCACGCGCGTCTCCGATGCCAATGACCTGCTGCAGCTCTCCCGCGCCTACGAATATTTCCACAAGCACAACGACCAGCCCACGCTCATTGTGGTCGATAGCCACATCGGCTACGGCTCACCGCATAAGCAGGATTCTTACGAAGCCCACGGCGAGCCTCTCGGCGAAGCGGAAGTCAGGCTGGCTAAGAAGAACTACGGTTGGCCTGAAGACGCGAAATTCCTGGTGCCCGATGGTGTGTATGCACATTTCCAGAACGGTGTTGGCGCGCGCGGCGCAGAGTCTAACGCAAAGTGGAAAGCTCTTTTTTCCGAATACGCCAAGAAGTTTCCCGACCTCGCCGACCGCCTCTGCCGCATGCAACACCGCCAACTGCCCGATGGCTGGGACAAAAACCTACCCACTTTCGCGCCTGACGCCAAGGGCATTGCCACGCGCGAAAGCTCCGGCAAGGTGCTGAATGTGCTGGCGCAGAACATTCCCTGGCTCATGGGCGGTTCCGCTGACCTGGCCAAGTCCAACAAGACGAATCTTACGTTCGACGGTGCAGGCGAGTTTTTCCCCGAGGAGTATGCCGGACGCAACGTGCACTTTGGCGTGCGCGAACACGGCATGGGCGCCACAGTAAACGGCCTGACGCTGACCGGCCTGCGCGGCTTTACGGCTACCTTTTTCAATTTCAGCGATTATATGCGCGCCAGTATGCGGCTCGCCGCGCTAATGGAAATTCCTGTCCTCTTCATCTTCACGCACGATTCCATCGGCGTAGGCGAGGACGGGCCCACGCACCAACCCATCGAGCAACTAGCGGCGTTTCGTGCCATGCCCAATATGTTGGTGCTGCGCCCCGGCGACGCTAACGAAGTGACCGAAGCCTACAAGGCCATCTTCCAGCACAACCATGGCCCCGCAATGTTGGTCCTTAGCCGTCAGGCTATACCCACTCTTGACCGTACGAAATACGCTCCGGCCAGCGGCCTCGCAAAGGGCGCCTACGTATTGGCCGACGCCGATGGCGGAAAGCCCGAAGTCATTCTCATGGCCAGTGGTACCGAGCTGCAATGGGCGGTAGGCGCGTACGAGAAACTGAAAGCCGAGGGCGTGAAAGCCCGTGTGGTCAGCATGCCCTGCTGGGAGCTCTTCGAAAAACAGGACCCGGCGTACCAAGAGTCGGTTTTCCCTTCCAGCGTGACCGCGCGCGTTTCCGTGGAAATGGCTTCCACGCTGGGCTGGGATCGCTACGTTGGCCCAAAGGGCAAAATCATCGGCATGCACTCCTTCGGAGCGTCAGCCCCGCTCAAGGATTTGCTGAAGAAATTCGGGTTTGATACGGATACGGTCGTCGCCGCCGCAAAACAGGTCCTGAGCAGGTAAAACGCTTATGAAAATAGTCGTTGGCTCAGATCACGCTGGCTTCAAGCTAAAAAATGCCATGGGCGACCTGATTCGCTCGCTGGGACACTCCGTCTTGGACGTTGGCGCATTCAACGAGAATCCCTCGGACTATCCCGACTTTTCCGAAGCGGTGGGACGCGCGGTTCTTGACGGCCGTGCGGACCGCGGAGTGCTCATTTGCGGGAGCGGCGTCGGCGCCAGCGTTGCCGCCAACAAACTTATCGGCATTCGCGCCGGAATTTGCCATGACACTTACTCCGGCCATCAGGGTGTCGAACACGACAATATGAATGTCCTTGTTCTGGGTTCCCGTATCGTCGGTGAAAAACTTGCGGAAGATATTGTGCGCGCCTTTCTGGCGGCGAACTTCACACACGAAGAGCGGCACGTCCGGAGGTTAGCGAAAGTACATGCTCTCGAGCAGAAAATGTTAAAAAGCTGAAATCTGAATTGGTGCCCCCGCCGAGGGGCGTACAATAGGGGCTTCGGCCCTCTGGCAAGTAAAGGAGAAGCATTATGACCACCTCGGTAACGATTCCCAACGTAGCCGGCACAAACCCGCTGAAGGGTTTGCTGGAATATGGCCAGTCTCCCTGGATGGACTATATCCGTCGCGACCTCCTCACTGGCGGCGGGCTCAAGAAGATGATCGAGGACGACGGCCTGCGCGGCATGACTTCCAATCCCGCCATCTTCGAAAAGTCCATCGTTGGCAGCACGCTTTATTCCGACATCCTGAATTCACCGGAAGCCAAATCGCTGGACGCCAAGGGCCTGTTTGAAAAAATCGCCATCCGCGATGTGCAGGATGCCTGCGACATTTTCAAGCCGATTTATAAGTCTACGCGCTGCCGCGACGGCTACGTCAGCCTGGAAGTTTCGCCCTACCTCGCGAACGACACCAAGGCGACCCTGGAAGAAGCCCGCAGGCTGTGGAAGGCCGTCAATCGCGAAAATCTTATGATCAAGGTGCCCGGCACTCCGGAGGGCCTGCCCGCCATTCGCCAGCTTCTCGAAGAAGGCTTGAACATCAATATCACTCTGCTATTCGCGCAATCGACATATGAACAGGTTGCGGAAGCCTTTTTCGCAGCCCTGGAGGCGCGCGTGCTGAAGAAGCTGGATGTGCATCATTGCGCCAGCGTGGCCAGCTTCTTCGTCAGTCGCATAGACACCCTGGTGGATTCAAAGATCGAGGAGAAACTAAAGACCGCGAAGGGCGCGACCAAAGATCTTCTCACCAGTCTTGAGGGTAAAATCGCCATCGCCAACGCCAAGCTCACGTACAAGAAGTACCAGGAACTCTACAGCAGCTCCCGTTGGAAAGCCCTTGCCGCCAAGGGTGCGCAAACGCAGCGTCTCCTCTGGGCCAGCACCAGCACGAAGAACCCCAAGTATCGCGATGTTCTCTACGTCGAGGAACTGATTGGCGCGGAGACCGTGGACACCATTCCTCCTGCTACCTTCGATGCCTTCCGCGAACACGGCAAGCTTCGCAACAGCTTGACCGAGGACGTCGCCGGTGCCGCAAAAACCATGGAAAACCTGGCCAAGGCTGGAATCTCCATGAAGGAAGTTACCGACAAGCTTTTGGTGGACGGAGTGAAACTGTTCGCCGACGCGTTCAAGACTTTGCTCGACGCCACGGGCAAGTCCGCGAGCGTGCGCTAGGACCAACCGGCATCTCAGAATCTCTGGGCTTCCTGGATCGGATTACTTCCGTTCCGGGCTACTGGAAGAGTGACAGCTTCGTGGAGGAACCTACACCATGCAATTGGGCATGATCGGTCTCGGCAGGATGGGCGCCAACATGGTCCGCCGCCTTCACAAGGCGGGACACGCCTGCGTCGTGTTCGACCGCAGTGCCGATGCCGTGAAGCAACTTTCCGCCGAGGGAGCTATCGGATCTGCCTCCCTTGAGGATTTTGTCGCCAAATTGCAAAAGCCACGCGCCATCTGGCTGATGGTGCCCGCGGCAGTCGTGGATTCCACGATTGCCGATCTTTTGCCCAAGCTCTCGAAGGACGACATTCTGATTGACGGCGGCAATTCTTATTACATCGACGACATCCGCCGCGCGAAGGAGCTGACCGCAAAAGGAATTCACTATGTCGATGTCGGCACCAGCGGCGGCGTATGGGGCCTCGAACGCGGCTATTGCCAGATGATCGGTGGGGAGACGGCCATCGTTCAGCATCTCGATCCGATTTTCAAAACGCTCGCCCCGGGCCGCGGCGATATTCCCCGCACGCCTGGCCGGGAGAAAGCCTCTGGTACTGCGGAAGAGGGCTATCTCCACTGCGGCCCCTCTGGCGCCGGCCATTTCGTAAAGATGGTGCACAACGGCATCGAATACGGCCTTATGGCCGCCTACGCCGAAGGCCTGAACATTCTGAAGCATGCAAACGCGGGGCACGCCAAGCGGGAAGTGGACGCCGAAACCACCCCCTTGCGCCATCCGGAACATTACCAATACGATTTCAGTCTCGCGGACGTCGCAGAAGTCTGGCGCCGCGGCAGCGTCGTCGCCTCCTGGTTGCTCGATCTCACCGCCATTTCCCTTCTCGAGCAACCTACTCTCGAGCGGTACTCCGGCCGGGTCTCCGATTCCGGCGAAGGCCGCTGGACAATTCTGGCGGCGATTGAGTCCACCGCGCCCGCGCCGGTGCTCAGCTCTGCCCTCTATCAGCGCTTCACCTCGCGCGGTGAGGATGATTTCGCGGCGAAATTGCTTTCCGCGATGCGCTTTCAGTTTGGTGGTCACATCGAAAAGAAATCCGGTCACTGAAGCTTTACGCCCAGCTTCATCTGCCCGAAGACAGGACGTCGCTCCATGAGTACGAATCACAACGAAATCCCTTCCTCCGCCGGCCCCTGCGTTATGGTCATCTTCGGGGCCACTGGCGACCTCACGAAACGGAAACTAATTCCCGCCTTGCTGAACTTGGCTCAAGAAGGAATTCTCTCCAAGCAATTCGCCATTGTTGGTTTTGCCGGAAACGATTTGGACACCGATTCTTTCCGCAAGACCCTCGGCGAGGAGATGCCCAAATTCGCCCCCGACCCCATTAACCTCAAGATGTGGGAATGGCTGAGCCAGCGCGTGTACTTCGTGAAGGGCGATTTTCAGGACCCGGAAGCGTACCGGCACCTGCAAAAACAGATCGACCAGGTCGACCAAACTCATAATACCGGTGGCAACAGGTTTTTCTACTTGGCTGTTGCCCCGCGATTTTTCGCGCCTATCGTCGACCAACTCGGCGCGGCAGGACTCACCCGGGAGCAGAACGGCCATTGGGTTCGCGTTATTGTTGAAAAGCCCTTCGGGCACGATTTGGAATCGGCCCGGCAACTCAACTGCGATCTGAAGAAGACCCTCACCGAAAAACAGATCTATCGCATTGACCATTACCTCGGCAAGGAAACGGTCCAGAACGTGATGGTCTTCCGTTTTACCAATAACATCATCGAGCCGCTCTGGAATCGCAATTACGTGGACCATGTCCAGATTACCGCCGCAGAAACCGTCGGCGTTGAGCACCGTGGCGGTTTCTATGAAACCGCCGGCGCCCTCCGCGATATGGTGCCCAACCATCTCTTCCAACTTCTCACCATGAGCGCCATGGAGCCGCCTATCTCCTTCGACGCCGACGAGGTGCGCAATAAACAGGCCGAAGTTCTCCACGCGATTCAGCCGTTGAGCCCTGAAGAAGTGCTCACCAGCATGGTTCGCGGTCAGTACGCTGAAGGAGTGATTGAAGGGGAGCGCGTGCCCGGATACCGCAGCGAGCCCGACGTCTCGCCCACCTCGAATACGGAGACTTTCGTTGCGCTGAAGCTGCAAATTGACAACTGGCGCTGGGCCGGTGTTCCCTTCTACCTGCGCACCGGCAAGCGCCTGGCACAGCGCGCCACCGAGATTGTCATTCAGTTCCGGCGCACGCCTTTCGTCCTGTTCCGCAATACCGCGGTCAAAAATATCGAGACCAATCGTCTGGTCATCCACATCCAGCCCGACGAAGGCATTTCTCTCAGTTTTGGCGCCAAGGTTCCCGGCGCGGTGATGCGCCTGGGCCTGGTCAACATGGACTTCGACTACAAAACGTATTTCGGTGTGGAACACGGCACAGGCTACGAACGCCTCCTTCGCGATTGCATGGCCGGGGACGCCACGCTGTTCCAGCGCGCAGACATGGTCGAAGCCGGCTGGAACGTGATTCAACCGATTTTGGATGTGTGGCACGCCCTGCCCCCGCGCGGCTTCCCGAATTACGCGGCGGGTTCATGGGGACCGGTGGAATCCGAGGAACTGCTCGAACGCGACGGGCGCTCCTGGCGCCGCATTGGCGAAGAAGATTTGGACGAGCGAGGGCGAATCGCCGCCCCCGGCGTCGGCAGCAAGGCGAGTTCCACCGCATGACCACGACGACGCAACGCGAGGTTGTCGTTCTTCCTGACGCCGCGGCCATCACGCGCCGTGCGGCCGATGAATTTCTGAAGTCCGTCAATGAGGCCATCGCGCAAAAGGGATTTTTCACCGTTGCGCTGGCCGGCGGTTCCACGCCGAGAGCTCTTTACTCTATGCTCGCCGATCATCCTTCATTTCGCTCGAAGATTCCCTGGCCCAAGCTGCATTTCTTTTTTGGTGACGAGCGTCACGTCCCTCCGGACAACCGCGACAGCAATTTTCATATGGCTAATGAAGCCCTGTTTTCCAAGGGGTTGCTCAAGCCGGAGCAGATCACGCGCATCAAAGGCGAGTACCCGGATACGGAAAAAGCAGCGCTGGAATATGAACAGGCACTTCGCGCATACTTTAGACTGAAAGATGGGGAGTACCCTCGCTTCGATCTGGTGCTCCTGGGCATGGGCGACGAAGGCCACACCCTTTCGCTCTTTCCCGGCACCAAGGCGCTACAAGCCTCCCATCGCATCGTGGTTCGCAACTGGGTCGGTAAGCTGTTCACCGAACGCATCACCCTTACAGCCGTTGCTGCCAACCAGGCGAATCGCGTGATTTTTCTGGTGACCCGCTCGGACAAGGCTTTGGCCCTGAAGGCGGTTCTGGAAGGTCCCTACGAGCCGGAGCAACTTCCAGCTCAGTTGATTCAACCAGCCAGCGGCAACTTGCTCTGGCTGGTGGACCAGGCCGCCGCGTCCCTGCTGGCAGCAGGAACTCGCAACTAGTTAGGAGAGAAATATGGCAACCGCAACTTCCAGTGCAGTCGAACAATACCTGGGCGCAAAGGCCGAATCGCTCCTTGGTTTCAAATCCCCCAAAATCCCCAAGGAGCGTCTGCATCTTCCTGGGCCGGACTTCATTGACCGCGTTTACGCCCCCTCCGACCGCAATCTCCGGGTCCTGAATAATCTGCACCGCATCTTTTTCACCGGGCGCCTGGCGGGCACCGGCTATCTCTCGATTCTTCCCGTTGACCAGGGCATCGAGCATTCCGGCGGCGCGAGTTTTGCCAAGAACCCCGACTATTTCGACGGAGAAAATATCGTCAAACTCGCCATCGAGGGCGGCTGCAACGCCGTGGCCTCTACCTTCGGCGTTCTTGGCTCCGTCGCGCGCAAGTACGCGCACAGGATTCCCTTCATCGTGAAAATCAATCACAACGAATTACTCACCTATCCGAACCAGTTCAATCAGATTCTCTTCGGCACGGCGGAAGAAGCCTACGACATGGGTGCCGCCGCTGTTGGCGCCACAATTTACTTTGGCTCCACGCAGAGCGACCGCCAGATCATCGAGATCAGCCAGGCTTTCGCCAAAGCTCACGAACTCGGCATGGCCACGGTTCTCTGGTGCTACCTCCGCAACTCCGCCTTCAAAAAGGATAAGGACTACCACGTCTCCGCCGACCTCACTGGCCAGGCCAACCATCTCGGCGTGACCATTCAGGCCGACATCATCAAACAGAAATTACCGGAAAATAACGGCGGCTATCAGGCCCTGAATATCGGCGATTCCAGTTACGGCAAGTTCGACAAGCGCATCTACACCGATCTTTGCAGCGACCATCCGATCGACCTCACCCGCTACCAGGTGGCCAATTGCTACATGGGGCGCATCGGGCTCATCAATTCCGGCGGCGCCTCCGGTGCCAACGATTTCGAAGAAGCCGTCGTCACTGCAGTCATCAACAAGCGCGCTGGCGGCACCGGGCTCATCAGCGGCCGCAAGGCCTTCCAACGCCCAATGGCCGATGGCGTGAAACTTCTGAACGCCATTCAGGATGTGTATCTCGCTCGCGAGGTGACCGTCGCTTAGTCATCTTGCAGCTCCGGACGTTTGCCGCTGCCACAACACACGAGAACGGGCCTTCTTACAGCCAAGGTCATCCTCTAGCCGACCTGCTTTTCCTTCATCGGGCGGGAAACGTTCCCCGCCTGATTTTTGTGGTTTTCTAACCCGAGTCTCTCGTGAGACGAACGTATCATCCTGAAATCCGCATTAAATCCTCGCAGCCAAACTGCTGATCCTCATGAATTCAATCCTTCGCTGCATTCCATCGATCTCTTCCAGGTTATCTCACACAGCACCTTTCCCAAATTGGTATAGACAGCTTCACTGGCCGCTTCCTTACAATGGAGGTAGCAGTCGAAAGGAGAACGACATGCCGAAGGCGAAGGCTGCTTCCTCAGGAGCCGTCAAAAAACCGAGAAAGACTGGGGCTCAGCCGACTCATGAACAAATCGCGCTGCGTGCCTATCATATTTTCCTGGAACGCGGCAGCACTCCGGGAGACCCCATGGAAGACTGGCTCCGCGCCGAGCGGGAATTGATGGAATCGTCCAAGAATTCCCGCCGCAAGCCAAAAGTCGTGTCCATCGCTGCGTAGCCGCGACTCTCAATCAGCACGTGTCTCCCTAGCCTGCCCCGCTCCGCAGTCCCCGCTCTCTTGCGCCCTACTCCTGCTCGTGAAGCTGTAACTGAATTTCCTTATACTATTCCTAGGGACTGTGCCCCCCCTGAGGGAACTGCCATGACTCGTGCAAACAACTGGAGCCGCGGAAGGCGGCTTGCGATTGCTCTGATCCTTGTTCTCGGCGCGTTTTGGGTTGGGGCGCGCTACGGTCCCCGTCAGGTGCAGGACGTCGAAGCCCGCCATGACGGGGAGAACGCCAGACCGACTGCGCTTGCATTGCCTGCGTCGCAACACTCGGGCACGCTCACCGAAGACGAAGCTATCAATGTGCGCATTTACCGTCAGGCATCGCCGGCCGTGGCCAATATTCTTACCAAAGCCACGGAATACGACTTCTTTATGGACCCCGTGCCCGTCGAAGGCGCTGGCTCGGGGTTTGTCATCGATCCTCGCGGTTACATCCTGACGAATTTTCACGTTGTCGCCGGAGCGCAATCCATTGAGGTCATCCTGGGTGACAAAACCCGATACCCTGCCAAATTCATCGGTGCGGA
>OCOJ01774274.1_pt1 | contig 12109 bp, 12 predicted proteins | sample 1539251 | NCBI WGS metagenome assembly OCOJ01 (sample SAMN01911457, study PRJEB22624) | soil metagenome | biome: Soil | place: Malaysia | collected 2012-04-30 | depth RA_metagenome m
CCCCATAGGTTGGCGTGCCGACGCCTGCACTATTTGAACCAAGAATCAGTTTCACGCCACTCCTTCCCGGAAGCATACGAATCGAACGAATCCCCTTTTATCGAGTTCTGGAGTCGAAGGCCTTTGTAATCCGGGAATGCTTTTAATTCCGACAGATTTGGCGCTAGTCCCGTGGGCCTGTGGCTCAGAGCAGAACCATCTGCGAGAAGCCAGGTTAGAGTGGATCCCCTAGAAAGAGAAATCCTGGTTCGGCTGGCTCTTAGGTAGGTCCCGGGGAGACCAGCATGCCGTGGGTTCGAATCCCACCAGGCCCGCATTCAATTAGCCCAATACAGGCCCTATTCGGCCAACGGGACTGAATTCTACCTAACTGGTTTACTGAGCATGGGACGCACTTCGGATGCAACCAAACTGTTGGATTCGAATAGAAAGCTAGGCGAGTCCGAGCGGGATGCAGCGGTTCTGGGCAGAGGGAGTCCGGTTTTCCAAGCGAATCCGACTAGGCCCATTTGACGGTTCAGGGGTGTTGAGTGGCCACGAAAAGTGGTTCAGCACTAACCCTTCCTGGCCCTGCTCTTAGCCCAGCAACCGGCCCACGTAAGCGCTTTTAAGAGGCGGATGGACCGAAAATCTAGTGGACGTCCTTGTCTGAAAAGGAGAGGACGGTCAACATTTCGCTGAGGATCAGCGAAAGTGCTTACAGGGCGCTGCAAGAAGATGCCAAGAAGCTGAACATTAGCCTGAACACAATAGCCAACCAGATTTTCCGGGGTTACGCCGAGTACGATAGGCATCTTAACAGGTTTGCGATGCTCAAGATCACGAGCCCAACCTTCATGCAGATCCTGAACGCAATTCCAGATGACGCGGCCTTCGAGGCTGGAAGGGGGTCGGGTACCCAGATCACTCCCGGCGTGATTCTATCGATTGAGGGTGAGCTTTCAGCTTCCAGCATAAGTGGTTTTTTGAAACGGATGGGGACCTACTCGGGCCTGTTTGACTACAGCGAAATCGTCCACGGGGGCAAGGTGTCCGTCACACTGAGCCACAACCTGGGTCCGAAATGGAGCCTGTGTTTGGCAGGCTATGGGGAAGCCATGTACAAGGTGGCAGGAGTTCAGGTAAAGTCCACGCGGCTTCTGGACTCGGTCACCTTCCAATTCACAACCTAAGACTGCTCGCCTGTTCCCCGGTACTCCTCTACAAATGCATCCTGATGCAAATCATTGCAGTTCGCACGTGGGCGTCATATAATCCAGGGTAGTGCCTTCGGCGTGGCTAAGGCGACGATTGTGATGACGCCTGGAATCGGGCGCGAAGGAAGAGGAGCAAGGGGGCTCAAGGGGAGGTTGTCAAGGATTGTTGGGGTCGATTCAGTGGACTACAACTACATCAGCAACAGGATCACCGTCATTTTTGACCCAGAGATTGCAAGTCCAGCGAAGATCAGGGCGGTCATATTGCAGGATCCGAGTCAACGTACCCTCCCTGCCGAACGTCAGAGGAACACGAATGAGGATGGCCGACGGGGCACGCCTCATTCGAGGAGCTCGTTGCGGATGGCATCCTTGGGCTCGAGCGGGGGATTCCGCTCATGACGGAGGTCACCACGATGAGGGAGCCGGTGCAGACCAACTGATGGCCACCTTTGCGGAAGCCGTCTGGAACTTCGCGACAGGCGTGTTCCTGTTGGGCGTTTCCTATTACTCGTACCGCCTCCATTCGGTTTCCAAAGGCGGGACAATCCAGAAGGCCTACACCTACATCCTTCTGGGCTTCGCCGTAATGTGCGCGGCCTTCTTCGTAAAGTTCGTCTGCAATCTGTTTGATTTCGAGCCAGTGATAGCATATGGAATATCAGTCAGGGACACGGGAGTGCTGGTAGGCACGGCCCTGCTCCTTGCAGGCCTCAGACGCCTTGCGAGTATTTGGACGACCAAGGGGCCTGAATGACTTTGTTTTCTCAGCTACGCGGCATTCTGATTCACCCTAGAGAGCCCCTCATGGGGTCGAAGTAAAGGGTGGAGAGGAGTCCGATGATGACAACTCGCCAACCTCCCACGAAGGATGAACAGCGATACATGGCCGAGCTCTTGAAGGTCTCGGATGCTTGCAAGAAGAATGGAGAGAGTTTCGAAGGGTTGGTGCTGCGCGAGATGACGCGACTGTTTGGTGCCTCGGCCTGCAAGGCGATCATATACCACTTGGGTCCCGAGAGCCTGTCGGACCCCGAGCGACTGGTCGAGGGACTCACGGGCATGTTTGGGAGCGGAGCTGCCTTGTTGCTTCAAAGACTCGTAGCCGCCGGGCCACCCCGACAGGGAGGAGGTGAAATGTAGGTGATTGCGGCGAGTGCAAGGGAGGAGGCCGGAGACACGACACGACATGCGCCAAGACGCCCCAAGCGAAGCGGGCCTCGGCGTTCTTCCGTCCGTCGACCCCCCTGCCGACCAGCCGAGGTTGCCCGAGCAATTCTGGCTTCCGACGACGCAATTCTGGCAATCCTGCTTTCCGATTTCAACGGAAACCCACTGGTCTACGTCGCCAAGAAGGGGCGCGGAGCCAAGACTATCACCGATAAGAAAGAGATCCGCCGAATCAGTTTCGTCGAAACCTTTGGGCTCAAACTAGCCCCGAGGCCCGGCCAGGCCTCGGGCAAAGTGGATTACTATGCCTATGTCTACCAGAACTTCAAGCTCGTCGTCACACGACTCAGCAAACCTCTTGCCGTCGCCAGCCTGAAGCTCACTCAGTCTTCCAACACGGAGTATGTGGTCTACAAGATTCTTCAAAGGTACAGGAGTGCCCCGAATTCTTGATCCGCCCGGGGTCTTCACCCCGGTTCTTTCCACGACCACTCTACATCACATGTATGCTGGTGAGACTTGCTGTCTGAATCTGTCAATTCTCAACCATTCGCTCAAACCGAAGACGGGAGAATTCGCTTAATTCCTTAGGCGCATACCACCAGGCCCGCCTAATAATCCAAACCTACTTTCCAAAAATGAGAATCGTCTCATTCGCTTAATAGCGGTGAAAATCGGCTTGGAAATCGCCGAACATGTCCCTAAAGACAGAGAGGGCGTCCAAGTTCCCGTTCCCTAAGCTGGACGCCTCAAAGAGGGAGGGGAACTTCGAGGAGGTCCAGCTCCCATACACCATGGAGGAGGCCATGGCCGAGGCCAGCAGGTGCGTGACCTGCGGCAACCCCCTCTGCATAGACGTCTGCCCTCTCCAGACCGACATCAGGGGGATGTGCGAGGCAGTGTCGCGCGGGGACCTCGCCACCGCCTACCACCGGATCCGGGAGACGAACGCGCTTCTTGGCACGACCGCCAGGTGCTGCCCGCAGCTCGACAGCCTCTGCGAGGCCGCCTGCGTCGTCGGGACACAGGGCCAGCCCGTAGCCTCAGGCATGATCCAGAGGTTCGTCGCCGACTGGGAACGGACAGTCTCCCGGCAGCCGGACCCTCTGACCATGAAGCCGACGGGCAAGAGGGTCGCCATCGTGGGAGGGGGCCCGGCGGGGCTCGCAGCCGCCGAGCTACTGCGGCGCTACGGCCACGAAGTCGCGATCTACGAGGAGATGGAGGTGCTCGGAGGGACCGCCTGGTACGGCATCCCAGACTACCACCTCCCCAAGGACGTACTGCAGTACGAAGCAGCCAGGATCGTGGATATGGGCGTCCGTGTGAACGCAGGCGTCAGGGTCGGCAAGGACGTCACCCTGGACGGGCTCAGGTCCGACTACGACGCGGTCATAGTAGCCACAGGCGCGAAGGACGTGTCCAAATCCGACACCCCGGGGTCGGACCTCAAAGGGGTCTACGACGGCTACAGGTTCCTCGAAGACGTATTTGGGGGAGGGGTCGATAGCTACCTCGAGCACCCCGCCTACAACCTCGGAAAGAGGGTGCTCATAATCGGTGGCGGGGACAGCGCCCTCGACTGCGCAAGGACCGCCCTCAGGCTCACCAGGGGCGAAGTCACCATCGTCTACCGCAGGACAGAAGTGGAGATGCCTGTGGACGAGATTCTCATCGAGGAGGGCAAGGAGGAAGGGCTGAAGCTCAAGATGCTGATGGCTCCCAAGGAATACCTGGGGACCAAGGGGCACGTGGCCAAGACTGTCATGACCGTGATGAAGCTTGGCGAGGTCGACTCCAGCGGGAGGAGGAGCCCGGTCCCGACGGGCGAAACGGTTGACATGGAGTGCGACTCGGTCATCATAGCCATAGGCCGCGGACCAAACTCCTACCTCCAGAAGCAGTCTGGGATGAAGCTAGGCTGGAAGAACTCCATAGCCATCGACGACCATAGCATGAGCTCACTGCCTGGCGTGTTCGCAGCCGGAGACGTGGTGACCGGGGAGAGCCTCGTCGTCAAGGCCATGGCGTCGGGGAGGGAGGCGGCCCAGCACGCCCACGAGTACCTGATGACTCTGGACTCCCAACACAGGTCGCTGTATGACTACTACTTCACTCGAAGGACCTCAGGGAACTACTACCGCGAGATGCTCGACGGCAAGGAAGAGCGCTACCCTCCTCCCTAGGCATGGAACTCAGCCGAGCGCGGGCCCCCATGCCGGGGCCGGGCCCTCGCCCCTGTGCCCGCCCCCTTAGTTCCGTTTATAGCCTGAACCTCCCGGGCTCGGGTCAACTATGTACACGAGCACGGTCGTTGACGACGAGGGGCATGCGATGAAGGTCATGAAGGGGATGGAGGACGCCTTCCAGAGGAAGGACGAGTCATACTTCATCAAGGTACTTCGGACCGAGCCCAGCCTGGTCCTCAGGGTCCACGCAGTCTGCATTCTTGCGGAGGTCGGGGGCCGGAAGTCTGTGCCTGCGCTCTCGGACGTCCTCCTCCACGACCCCGACCCGCTGGTCAGGCACGAGGCCGCCTTCTCCCTCGGCCAGATAGGCGACCCCGAGGGGAACAGGGCCCTCGCAAAGGCAGTCGTCAACGACAAGGACCCCATAGTCCGCCACGAATCGGCAGCGGCCCTCGGGTCCGTGGGGAGCGCCGAGTCCGAAGAGGTGCTGATGAAGGCGGAGCTGGACACCGACGAGATGGTGAGAAACTCGGCAAAAGCCTCCCTCTTCAACATCAGGTTCCTGAAGCAGTATTCCGCGGGCGCGACCGCACGGGACAGGGCCCCCAGGCCCTAGACTCGAACCCTTAAGTCAAGGAGGAGGCCCGGACGCCCCGTTTGAGGCTGGACGGCAGGAGGGCTCTCGTCACTGGCTCGTCGCAGGGGATAGGAGCAGAGATTGCCAGGCTCTTCGCCCGCGAAGGCGCGACGGTCGTAATCAACCACCGTTCCGGCCCGAAGCACGCCGAACCTGTCCTGGACTCGATCACCCGGCTGGGGGGCAAAGCCATCGCAGTCCACGCCGACGTCTCCGACCCGGCCAGCGTCGGCAAGATGTACGAGGAGATCAGGCGCAAACTGGGTGGGCTGGACGTGCTAGTAAACACCGCCGGACTCGCGGACAGTTCCCTCTGGAACCTGAAGGTGGACAAGGTCACCCTCGACATGTGGAGGCGCGTCTTCGCCGTGGACGCCTTCGGCACCTTCCTTTGCACGCAGGGGGCGGCCAAACTGATGAGGAAGGGCTCGTCTGTGGTGAACGTCGCTTCGACCCCTGCCCTCGTTGGGGACACCGAGGGGCTGGTCTACGCCTCCGCAAAAGGGGCCGTAGTCTCGATGACGCGAATGCTCGCCAAGATGCTCGCCCCGAAGATCAGGGTCAACTGCATGGCGTTCGGGTCCTTCGAGACGACGTGGGTCGACTGGCTAGACAGCGGTCAGAGGGAGTCCTACATGAAGGCGATTCCAATGGGACGCTTCGGGAGGCCGAGAGAGGCGGCAGACCTCGCGCTCTTCCTGGCGAGCGACGAGTCGAGCTTCATCACTGGGCAGGTCATAGTCGTGGACGGCGGGGAAGCCCTCCGCTAGCTCGCGCCTTCCGATTCGCCCGCGGCTGAGTAGAGGCCCCCTTTCTCCTCGATCTTCGCCAGCGCAGCGTCGACGCCGTCGCTCTCGTCCACAACGCCGCGCTCTATGGCCTTCTCCCACAGGCCGATGTAGATCTCGAGGCCCTGCTTCACCTGCTCAGGTCTGCCCTCCTTGGTCATCTCCAGCTCGTCGATGTATGCCCTGACGTCCTTTGCCCTGGCACTCAGAGTACCTTCGCCTCTCCCCCCACGGACGAGAGGTAGGCCCTGTACCCGAGCTTCGCCATGGCCCTGTGCACCGCCTGCTCGTCCTTCGCCGAGGTGTTGATGAAGACCGAAGGCCCAGTCTGGAGCGAGAAGTAGGCCTTCACCCCGCCTTCTCGCAGCTCCCTCACCTTGCGGATGATGCGGAGGGAGTCCTCTGTCATGATTATCAGCCCGCTATCCCCTGTCATGGTCAGGCTGTGCAGCTCCAGGGTGTCCTTCTCCGCCAGCCTGCCGACTGCGTCCAGGTCCCCAGCGAGCACAGCCTTCTCCATTTCGTCGCACCTCCTCTGCGCAGTCTGCACCCTGGCCTTGAAGAAGGGCGAAGTGAGTACCTCCTTGTGGGCGTCCTCGGTCCTGACTGGGGAGGGCAGGGGTATGATCACCATCCGAAGGTCGAAGTCCCGTGCGTCAGCGAACTTCTCCGAGTAGGTGGACTCGTCGTCCTTCCCGGCATAGAGCCTGGAGAACCCCCCGACGATGGACCTGGAAGCGGACGCAGCGAAGAGCCGCGCCGTCCTTGACAGCCTTTCGAGGTCCGGCTCGCCGCCGACGAGGAGCCTGTGGCAGAGGAGGGTCAACGCCGCCCCGGCTGACGAAGAGTATCCGATCCCCTTCGCGTTCGAGTGTGGGAGGTTTCGGCTGTCGATCCGGAATTCTGTCACGTCCTTCGAGGGGTCGAGGATCGAGACTATGGGCTGAAGGCGCGCGTTGGCAGATTCGTTGGACTTCCCTTCAGTGAAGACCCCTCCCCTCCTAGCGTCTGTTATCGTGGCTTCGGTCTTCATGGAGGTGGTGTTGACAGAAATGCTGTCGTGGTAGGGGAGCCTCAGCTTCCAGTCCTTCAGCCCGTGGTACTTCACCAGGGCCTGCATCGTGTAGGCCACGCCGCTGTACTTCGCCGTCCCTAGGCCACCTCTATCTCCAGCCTGCCCCTGGTCTCGGGGTCTTTGAGCAGTTCGACCATCTCCCTCGGGACGTCTTTGGCCGCCGCGTCGGCATGGACGGCGAGGGTCCTGCCGCTGATGAAATCGCTCTTTCTGATGACGATGTCATGGGGATGGGAGAGCTCGAGCCTCGGGTCCCCCTCGGCCTTTACTTCGAATGAGTAAGGCCCAACAACGAGGCGAATCGTCACCGTCGACCCCCTTCTCCTGAGCCCTTCCTTGACCTTGGCATCGAGCTGGGCGCACCCGGACGACGCCCCCACGCCCACTATGCAGTCCCCCTTCGAAGTCAGGTGGTCTTCGGTGGTCACTTCGATGGTCGTCGGGTGGGCGGACCTCACCATCGGGTGGCCCCGAAACGTGACCGCGGCCTTCGCCCTCCTGGACAGGACGACCCCTTCAGCCTCCATTCCCAATCACCTGTCGCCCCTCTGCAGTCCGTTGCAGTGGGGACACCTCTCTGCCCCGATCTGGACAGGCGTCGAGCAGAAGGGACAGAACCTGTACCCCTCGGGGGCCTGCACTGACCCCGGGCTCTCAGGCAGGAAGAGGCTGACGACGACCATTGCGAGTCCTGCGACGCCGAAGGGGAGGCTCCAGAAGTACACCAGGGGGAGCTGGAGCAGGTAGAAACCTGCTCCCATGGCCGCAACAAGGAGGCCGCCGATGAATAACGGAGAACGCACGAACGGACCTCCGCGCCGACATCTTAATTGCTTTCTCGGCCCTTTCATCACCGGTAATGCCTTTATACTTTCAAACAAACGGCGACCATGATTCTCATTGACCACAGAGTATGAGCAGATGCTATCGAAGCTGGTCGGCGAGAAGAAGGCAATGCTCGCGGAAGTGACCGGGAAGAAGGGAAAGGAGAAGGCATCCGCTGCTCTGATGTCCGACATACGGTTCCTCGAGGTCGAGTTACAACGCTACCAGCAGGGTATGGCCCTCTTCAGGACCAAGACCCTCCCGAAGGTAGGGCGCTGGGGCAAGGAAGAGACCGAAGAGAAGAAGGAAGAAGAAGCATAGGCACCTTGACGCTGGTCCTCTCCGAGAAGGACGTCGAAAGCCTCATCAACATGAATGAGGTCGTCTCCTCGGTCGAGGAGGCGTTCCGCCGCCAAGGAACGGTGGAGCTCTCCAACACCATGCGGACCAGGTCCAGGGTGGAGGGTTCTGTCCTCAACGTCATGCACGCCAACCTCCAGTACCTCCGCAGGGGAGGCCTGAAGGCGTACCTCTCGTCAAAGGCTGGGACGAGGTTCGCTCTCCTGCTCTTTGACACCAACGACTCGAGGCTCCTGGCCGTCATGGGCGCGGACATCCTCGGCAGGTTCCGCACAGGTGCGGCCTCCGGGGTCGCGACGAAGTACCTCTACGGAAAGCGTACCGGGACCTTGGCCGCCTTCGGGTCAGGGAAGCAGGCGCTGACCCAGGTCTTGGCTTTGAAGGCAGTCATGTCCCTGGACGAGGTCAGGGTGTGGAGCCCCAACCCCGACCACAGGAGAGACTTCGCCCGGAAGCTAAGGGCCCACGGTGTGAACTCCTCGGCCCTCGCCTCGCCGGCCGCCGCCCTGGACGGCGCTGAGGTGGCCACGACGATCACGTCTTCTAGGCAGCCCTTCCTCAACGACGAGATGCTCGAGGGAGTGCTGCACCTTAACATCGCAGGGGGGAACGTGGCCGAGCACGCGGAGATCACTCCGGCTGCGGTGGGATCCTTTGACACCGTGGCCGTCGACGACATCGCCCAGGCGAAGGTCGAATACGGGGACCTGATACTGGCGGCAAGGGAAGGGGTCTTCTCCTGGGACTCCGCAGTCGAGCTCGGGGCCTTCGTTGCAGGCAGGAGGAAGCCAGAAGGCCGGACCCTGTTCAAGTCAGGGGGCGCCGCGATGGAAGACGTCGCAGTCGCAAGCCTCATCTACGATAAGGCCATGAAATCGGGCAGGTCCTACCCCAGCGTCGAGCTGTACTGAGCTTCTACATCGGGGGCATGCCGCCCATTCCGCCCATCCCTCCGCCGCCTCCAGGCGGCATGGGCGGGGCCCTCATCTTGCTGGCGGCTATGACGTCGTCGATCCTCAATATCATCGATGCAGCTTCCGTAGCTGCGCGGAGGATCTGCAGCTTGACTGCGAGTGGCTCCCAGACGGACTTCGCGTACATGTCGGCCACCTTCCCGTTCAGGGCGTCCACCCCGAACCACTTCCCCTCCTTCCCGTGCCTCGCTCTGAGGTCCACCTGGGTGTCGATGGGGTCCATCCCCGCGTTCTCTGCGAGGGTCAGTGGGATGCTCTCCATGGCGTCGGCGAACTTGAGCGCCGCAAGCTGCTCCCTCCCCGACAGCTTCTGGGCCCAGTTCCTCAGCTGGAATGAGACCTCCTCCTCCGGGGCGCCACCGCCGGCCACAACCGCAGGCAGCTCGACCACGTCCTTGGTCACCATTATGGCGTCGTGAAGGGCCCTCTCGGCCTCGTCGACTATCCTCTGGGTCCCGCCCCTGACGAGGATTGTCACTGCCTTCGGGTTCTTGCACCCTTCGACGAAGACCCACTTGTCCTCCTCGAGCTTCCTTTCCTCCACGAGCTTGGCGTAGCCCAGGTCCTTCGCAGTGAGGTCGTCTAGGTTTGTGACTATGCGCGCACCCGTCGCCTTCCCGAGCTTCGTCATGTCGCTCTCCTTCACCCTCCTCACGCCCAGGATGCCGGCCTTGGCCAGGAAGTGCTGGGCGAGGTCGTCGATGCCCTTCTGGCAGATGAGGACGCTGGCCCCGGCCGCCTGGACCTTCTCCACCATCCCTTTCAGGATGCTGGTCTCCTCGTCCATGAACTTCTGCATCTGCTCCGGGTCGTTGATCCTTATCTCCGCCGAGAACTCCGTCTTCTCGATCTCAAGGGCGGAGTTGACCAGGGCTATCTTCGCCTCCTCAATCTTCCTCGGCATCCCCGAGTGGACCACCTCCTTGTCCAGGACGATCCCCTGGACCAACTTCGTGTCGGTGAGCGCGCCTCCGGGCTTCTTCTCCACCTTCACGTTGTCGATGTCGACCTTGAACCCTCCTTCCCGCTTCTCGGCCACCTGAAGGATCGCGTCCACCACTATCCCTGCGAGGTGAGGCGAGTCCTCGTTGACGAGCTTCGTGAGCATGCTCGTGTTGGCAACCTTCAGTATCTCCGCCCTGTTTTCCGGGTCCACCTTCTCGGCTATGGCCTCGAGTATCTCCTGGGCTTTCTCGGCCGCCCTCGAGTAGCCGTCGACGACCACGACTGGGTGCACGTCCTTGTTGATCAGGTCCTCTGCCTTCTCGAGGAGCGCCCCCGCGACTACGACCGCCGAGGTGGTCCCGTCCCCTACTTCATTGTCCGTGGCCTTGCTGATCTCCACCATCATCTTCGCCGCAGGATGCTGGACGTCCAACTCCTTCAGCATCGTCGCTCCGTCGTTGGTTATCGTGACGTCACCCATGGAGTCGACCAGCATCTTGTCCATCCCCCGCGGGCCGAGCGAAGTCCTGACGACTTCGGCGATGAGTTTCGCGGCCGAAATGTTGTTCCTTTGAGCCTCTCTGCCTCTGGACTCGCCGGAACCTTCCTTCAGAATTATGACTGGTTGACCTGCTGCAGACATTCCAAAGTCGGTATACAACCTTCGGTTTATAAGAATTCTCGCTCTGCGAGTCGAAATCCGGAGCGGCCCGGCATCGGAGACGGCTCTCAGCCTGCCAATGCCGTCGGGTACGTCCTAGGCAAGAAACTCCCTTCGAGAGACCCGACTCCCCATGCCATCGCCGAGCTCGTCGGCGCGGCCCTGGCCGGAGCGACGCTCGTCGCCTCATTCCCCCTCGGGGCAGAGGAAGGTCCTAGAGGCGCTGCTGGCCAGAGCCCGTTCACAGTCAGTCGCAAAGGGTAATATCGAAGCTTCAAATTGTGTAACCACGGACCCACGAGAGGAGGCATGAACGGATTGGACCAAAGCGGCCGTCCCGTCAACCGAGGCGAAAAGGCAGGCAGGAGGATTCAGGAATGGTGGCCGGATAGGTTGAATCTCGGGATTCTTCGACAGAATTCGCCCGCCTCGAGCCCCATGGGCAAGGATTTCGATTATCGAAAGGAGTTCAACAGCCTGAAACTTGCAGCGGTGAAGAAGGACATCTCAGCGCTTCTGACAAAGTCTCAGGAATGGTGGCCCGCTGATTTTGGCAATTATGGCCCCTTGTTCATCAGGATGGCCTGGCATGCCGCTGGCACGTACAGAATAGGCGACGGCAGGGGCGGTGCGGGCGCCGCGCAGCAACGATTTGCGCCGCTCAACAGCTGGCCCGACAACGTCCTCCTTGACAGGGCCAGGAGGCTGCTCTGGCCGATCAAGCAGAAGTACGGCGGGAAGATCTCATGGGGGGACCTGATGATTCTAGCCGGCAACGTGGCCCTGGAGAACATGGGGCTCAAGACCTTCGGATTTGGCGGGGGCAGGGAGGATGTCTTCGAACCTGACGAATCGGCATACTGGGGAAGCGAGGAAACATGGCTCGGCGACAAGCGGTACTCAGGTGACAGGGAGCTCGAGAACCCGCTCGCGGCGGTTCAGATGGGGCTCATCTATGTCAATCCTGAGGGCCCGAACGGTAATCCGGACCCCATTGCCGCTGCAAAGGACATCCGCGAAACATTCGCTCGCATGGCAATGAATGATGAGGAGACAGTCGCGCTCATTGCTGGCGGGCACACCTTCGGGAAGACTCATGGGGCAGGACCGGCGTCATATGTGGGGCCCGCGCCTGAAGCTGCGCCTATCGAGAATCAGGGAATCGGCTGGGTAAGCTCATTCAAGTCGGGTAAGGGCGACGACACCATAGGCGGTGGGCCCGAGGTCATCTGGACGACAACGCCTACGAGGTGGGGCACGGGTTTCCTTGACACCCTCTTCAGATATGA
>OCOJ01054102.1_pt2 | contig 12108 bp, 10 predicted proteins | sample 1539251 | NCBI WGS metagenome assembly OCOJ01 (sample SAMN01911457, study PRJEB22624) | soil metagenome | biome: Soil | place: Malaysia | collected 2012-04-30 | depth RA_metagenome m
CTATAGCTACCTAGGATTTCCTTTTCGTCGATCCCCACGGCGGCAGCTGGAAACTCGATCCTGGTCACGGGGTCGTTCGCGGCGAACAGGAGAACCCTTCCCCCCGGCCTCGCTGCCGCCAGGGCCTCCACCACGATTGCCGGGTGGGCCACGGCAACCAGCACCGCGTCTACACCCCGCCCTTCCGTCCGGGCCTGTATCTCCTCTACAAGCTTACCACTGCTTGGGTCAAAAGACTCCACTGCCCCTAACTTCAGGCTCTTCGTCCTCCGGGTGCCCATGGGATCACTCGAATAGATGCGCGCGCCCACGCTCTTGGTCACCATCAGGAGCTGCAAACCGATCGGGCCGCAGCCTATGATCAGGACCGTCTCGCCGGCCTGTACACGGGCCTTCTGCACCGCCTTCACAATTGTGTTGATCGGCTCGATAAAGGTGGCTTCCTCAAAACTGACGTTGTCCGGCAGCGCCACAATGCCTTTCTCGGCAACCCATGGCATGGCTTTTACGTACTCCCCGAATCCCCCGCCATTCGGCGTGAACCCGCCCGTCAGCCCCGTGCTCTTGTACTGCTTACACTGCGAGAACAGCCTGTTCACGCAGTAAAAGCACTTCCCACAGGGAACATGGTGAAAGCTCATCACCCGGTCGCCCAGCTTCCACTTCGTCACACCGCGCCCGATCGCAACCACCCTGCCCGCCAGCTCATGCCCCAGAATCTGTGGCGGATCGACGTAGCGCTGAAAAATCTTCTTAATGTCCGTCCCGCAAATCCCGCATACCGCCACCTTGATGAGCACTTCCCCGTCGCCCACCTCCGGCACCGGCACCTCTTCGACCTGCACCACACCCTTGTCGCGGTACACCCCGGCCCGCATCGTCTTCGGTACCGGCCCCAGCGTCCTCACCTGCTCCACTACAGTCCCCGCCCCGCTCATCGTGCCCCCACCCCCAACGACTGGCTCAATGCCCCGGCGCTGGTCACTTGCTGTACGTACTGATCCAGAAACGTTGTCAGTTTTTCCGCCGCCAAACGGCTTTGTCTCGCGAATCGCAATAGCCCCGGAAGCGCAAGCGGGTTCTTTAGGAGCTGCAAAAGTACCTTCCCCAAGCTGATTTGGTGGTTCTTAGAGAGTGCCAAACTGAAATCAATTGGCAAATCTTCTTCGGCGGAATCGCTGATCGCGCGTATCACTACGCTCCGCGCGCCCCAGGCACTCGCTTCCTTCACAATGTCGAAGCTTTCCATGTCGACCGATTGTGCTCGGGAAGAGCAAGCGCTCTTCTGGCTTGCTTTCACCAGCAATCGGTCCGCGGTAAAAAGGCAATTCGCATTGACCGCTCCCGCCTGCAAAGCCAGCTTCTGCAAATCCGCGTCTACTCTCAGTTCACCGATGGATAGATCCGCGTGCCTGATTTCCGCAATGAGCGATTGAGGAGCAATGATGTCTCCTATCGCTAACGTGCGGCAAAGTGCTCCTGCGAGTCCGCTGGAGATACATACGTCGAAGTATTTGTCATCGTCCGCCATCCTCATCATGAGCCCCATCGCTCGCGATGACGCCTGTCCCCCAACACCCGTCAGGAGCGCTGTAATTTGAGCGTTTCCTGCCTCAGTCCGCCATAGACGCAACCCATCAAAGTCGACGGAGGAAAACGATCGCAGCTTGCGCCACGGTGCAAACTCCGCTTCCACCGCAAATGTCACCAGCACCCGCATCCGTCTTTTCCTTACTTCCTTACTTCCTTACTTCCTTGCCTCATTCTTCACGCCGCCAGCCTCATCTTCTTCGCCCGCCGCGGCTTCACGTACCCATTCGCCTGATACCAACGCACCGCCCGTTCCAACGCCGCCTTCACGGGTCCCGGCTTGAATCCCAATTCCCGCTGCGCTCGCGAGCAATCCACAAACATGTTGTGCTGCGCGATCTTTACGCCTTCCACAGGAATCTGCGGCTCCTTTCCTACCAGGCGTGAAAATGCGCTCTCCACATACGCTACACCTAACGCCAGCCCATGGGGGATTTTCATCGCCGGCGCCGCCAATCCCGTAATCTTCGCCAGCGTATCCAGCAACTCTTTCAACGTCAGGTTTTCCGCTCCGAGCAAGTATCGCTCGCCAATCTTCCCCTTCTCCGAAACCAGCAAATGTCCCGCCGCACACTCTTCCACGCCGACAAAATTCAAGCCCGTCTCCACGTACCCCGGCATGTTCCCGTTCAAAAAGTCCAAAATGATCTTCCCGGTCGGCGTCGGCTTCCAGTCCCACGGCCCCACCGGCGTCGTCGGCATCGCCACAATTGCCGGCAAGCCGTCTTTCGCGGCCTGCCGCACTTCCTGCTCCGCCATCCACTTCGACCGCTTGTAGTGCCCGATCATCTCCTCGAGTTTCGCGTCGGTCGATTCATTCGGCAGTTCCGGCCGGTCGACCGCAATCGTCGCCACGGTGCTCGTGTAAATCAGTTGCTCGATCCCCGCCTTCTTCGCCGCTGCCAACAAATTCTTTGTGCCGCCCACATTCGAATCGTAAATCTCCTGTGGATTCTTCGCCCACAGCCGGTAATCTGCCGCCACGTGAAATACGCGCTTCACACCCTTCATCGCGCGCTCCAGCGAGGCCCCGTCCCGCAAGTCCCCGGTCACATACTCGAGCGATAGATCACTGATCGCCCGATTGTTGCTCGACGCCCGCATCAGCACGCGCACGTCATCCCCGCGCGCCACAAGCTGCCGCGCTACGTGGCTCCCCAGAAATCCCGCTGCTCCAGTGACCAGCGTCGTCATGCTTGCCGATTCCCTTCCCGCTTCTCGCCCAGGTTCCCCCGGAATTGCCAGGTCAGCATCTTCCAGAGGTCCCCCGCTTTCGGATTCACGCCCAGAATCGCTGCCGTCTCAAACCCCGCGTGACACTGGCAATTCTCGCATCGCGGGTTCAACCCGCGCCCGTAGTTTTCCCAGACGGTTTCCTCCAGCAAATCCTTGTAACTTTTCGCATAGCTTGCATTCAGCAGGTAACACGGCCCTGACCACCCATCGGGTCCATACACCGGACTGCCCCACACGCTGCAATCCAGCTCTCGCTCTCCTAGCAGATATTCCAGGTAAATCGGGGAAATCATCAGGTTATACGCGCCCAGCCGTTCGCTCACCTCGCGAAACCTCTGATGCATCTTCTCATGGAATTTGGCGCTGCCATTCCGACACAGTTTCTCCGAAGGATAGTGCGGTGACAGCATGTATCCGTCCACGTGCATACCGTGCAGCTTGCCATACAGTGCTTCCAGATCCCCCACGTCCGTATTCGGATAGATCGTGCTCGTCACCACCACAAAAAATCCGGCGTTCTTCGCCGCTTTAATCCCATCCAGCGCTTCCACGTAAAGTCCCGCCCGCCCGGCGCGGCTATCGTGCACGGCTTCGGTTCCATCCAGTTTCACGTTCCAGAAAAAATTCGTGAATGGGGGGATCATGTGCAGCCGCCGGCGGATCAACGTCCCGTCAGTGCACAAAAACAGGTGTTTGCCTCGCTCTAGTACCGCTCGCGTCAGTGACGCAATTTCCGGATACTCCAGCGGCTCGCCTCCGCTGATGGAGACGATCGGCGTATCGCACTCTTTGAGGGCGGCCACGCATTGCTCAACACTGAGCATCTCCCCATTCGCCGCCTGGCCCTCGCCCTTCAACCCTTCTGCTGAATAAATCGCGCGACCGCCCAGCGGGTCGAGCGTTAACATGACGGGGAATCTGCGTTCGCCGCGCAGTTTCTTGGCCACCAGGTGTCTCGCGGAATCGAAAACCAGGCCGAGGGGGTACCGCATTTGTTTGCTTAGCACGCGCGCCGTTCGCGTGAAGTATACAGGCCACTGCGCAACCGGAATTCGCCCGGGTTGAATTTCATGGCGCAGTATTCTTGTTCACGCTTGCCCTGGTTGCGGTACCGGGCCAGCGCGTAAACCGGGAAGGAATTCTTGTAGAGGTGGTACTTCAGGTAAAACACTCCAGGGAAACCGGTCCCTGTGAACTCTTCTTCGCTCCACGACCCATTGGCGTTCTGCTGGACCGCGAGATACGCAGCCGCGCGCGCGATTGCCGGATCATTCGCGTCTGCGCCGGCCAACAAACCAATCAGTCCCCACGCGGTCTGCGAAGGCGTGCTGCTGCCCTGCCCCTTGCTGGAGACGACCTCATAACTGTTCAGCGATTCGCCGAAGCTGCCGTCTGCCTTCTGCACCTGCCGCAGCCAATTCACCGCGCGCGCGCAATATTCCTGCGTCGTCAACGAAACCGTTTCCAGCGCACGCAACACGCCGCTCGTTCCATACACGTAGTTCACGCCCCAGCGCCCGAACCACGATCCGTCCTTGCATTGGTCCTTGGTCAAGAAGCCAACCGCCCTCCGCACTGCAGGGTGGTCCGCAGGCCAGCCAAACCGCCCGAGGCACTCCAGCACGCGTGCGGTTACATCGGCGGTCGACGGATCAATCATCGCGTTGTGGTCAGCGAAGGGAATGTTGCAGAGCAGTTGCCGGTCGTTGTCCCGGTCGAATGCGCCCCAGCCGCCATCGCGGTTCTGCATGCTCAGGAGCCACTGAATCCCGCGCCGCATCGCGCCTTCCATCCGCTTGGCGTCCGGGAATTTGACCCGCTGCAGCGCCATCAGCACAAACGCCGTGTCATCCACGTCGGGATAGAAATCGTTGCGAAACTCAAACGCCCAGCCCCCCGGCTCGGCGTCATTGTTCTTCACTTGCCAATCGCCGCCGCCCAAAATCTGCTTGGTCAGCAACCACTCCGCCGCCTTCACTAACGCGGGATGATCGGCCGGCAATCCCGCTTCTTCCAGCGCCACCATCGCAATGCACGTGTCCCATACCGGCGAAACACAGGGCTGCAACCGGATCGTGTCCCCTTCTTCGATCTCGAACTTCGCGAACTCCTTGATCTCGCGGAAGGTCACAGGATCGTCCGGTCCGTGCCCCAGAGCGATCAGCGCGAAAATCGAGTTCATCATCGAGGGATAAATCGCCGCTAATCCGTCGGTGCGCTCCAGGTGTTCGACCATCCACTGCTTCGCCACGCGCAGCGCCCTCTGCCTGAGCGGTTTCCACGGAAGTTTCTCGTACAGTTTCAACCCGCGGTCCACTGCCAAAAACACGTTCTTCCACGACAGGATCTGCTTGCTCCAGTCAAATGCGGCGGTCTTCTGCGTTGGATCCTTGAACAACTCGTCCACGCGCGCGTGCTCGGGTAGCCGGAACTCCGGCCGCAGCGACGACAGAATTGCCATGGGAATCACAATCCCGCGCGTCCACGACGACATCTCATAAATATTGAGGTAGAACCAGTTCGGCAGGAGCATCAATTCCGGCGGAATCGCCGGCACCATCTCCCATTCCGCAGCTCCCACCAATGCCAGATAGAAGCGCACGTACGAATTCGTGTGCTCGAGTCCCCCCAGGCGATGCACTGTCTCCCGCGCCTTCGCCATGTGCGGGGCATCGGGAGAATCTCCAGCCAGCTTCAGCGCAAGATATGCCTTGGTCGTGGCATTCAGTTCGCTAGGTCCGCCCGGATAGATTGGCCACCCGCCATCTTCCAGTTGCTTCCGGCGCACATAATTCGCCAGCTTTTCGATTCGTTCCGGAGCAGCTCTACCGAGAACATGTAAGTAGTAGATGTAATCGGATTCCAGCGTCGTATCGGCTTCTAATTCCCCATGCCAATACCCCTCTTCAGACTGGATGGATAGGAGGTATTCGGTGCCGTTCTGAACGGCCTGTTCCACTTGCTGGGCCCAATTCTCTTGGCGCCACGGAGCGGGCGCGGGCGCGACGGGTAGTTCCTCTCCTACTCGAACAAAGGACGCCATCCTCAGATCCCCTAGAGAAGAAAACGGGGGCACATCGAGTAAATACACCCCCGGCCAGCCCCAATAGATTCTGCTAACCTGCCTGTTCCGTTACAATTACGCAAAAAAGAAACGAGTCTATCGGACTGGGTACCCCCAGTACTCATTTATTATCTCCGCACACTTCACTTCGGTCAACGACTAAGATGCCTAACCTGTCACCCCAAGTTGTCAAAATAGCCTATACCGCCACGCTTGGCGGCTCCCCTAAGATTCGATGCACCAACTCCCACAGCGGTTCGGGCAACTTCTCCCCTTCCCGCTGTAGCACCGACGGTTTTTCCTTCATCAACTGCGCCGGCAGCTTCATCCACAACGGAGCAGGCGAACTGTCACTGCCGATGTTTCCGCGTAGCACCAGGGCGTGGGCACGATCCAGCGCCATCTGCGCTGATTCCTTGAAATCTTCTTTGAGCGGATCAATCACCGCGAAATACAGCGACGGCTTCAGGAACTGTAGCAGCGAATTGCTCTCAAGAATCAGCGCCATGTTCTCGTAACCGCAGTCCACATTCCCTTGCGCCGGGCTCCTGTTTTCGGCCTGACCCGCGACTTCTTGCAGCGCTGCCCGCAGCAGCGGCAAGCCCTCCGCCAAATAGCCCTGCTTCGTCCTCAACCAGAACGATCGCCTTGCTCCCGCCTCCAAAAATCGCGCGCTGTCTGTGCCGGTATCCGCGTGCCTCTCCCAATCCAGTGCGCAGACATGTTCGGTCGGTGCGCAATCGCAATTCTCGCCGTTCCTCGCGCACACGCCATGACCATATTGCGTGATCTTCCCGGCAATCCACTCTGTCCGCGGAAATGCGCGAATCACGTCGCACACCAGTTGCGTCTTGCCGATGCTGCGCGTGTGCCCACCCACGACAATCAGCCTCCACAAACTCTTCTCTTTTGCCGGTGCAATCGCCATTTCTCTCACTCTTCTCGGAACGTCATAAGGATGTCATTCCGAGGGCGGATGTTCGCCCGAGGAATCTGCTTCTTGTTAGATGCAGCAATCTGGTTCACGAGCGTCTCTTAAGCTCACAGCCAACTCTCCACGAACTATGTAGCGCCCTGGCGCACTCCGCGGTTATCTCTTTTCTTCCAGCTTCTTGATTCTCTCCCCCAGTTCCGGCAGCCGTGCAAACCAAACATACGCCTCTTTGAACTTATCCAGCGGCCGCGCTGGCGTGCCCCACACCGTCTGTCCGCTCCGGATCGTCTTGCCCGTAGGAATTCCCGCTTGCGCTCCCGCCACTGAGCCGTCTTCCAGTGTGCAATGGTCCGCGATGCCTACCTGTCCACCGCAAACGACATGATGCCCCAGCCGGCTCGATCCCGATATCCCGGTCTGCGCCGCTATCACAGTATGCGCTCCAATCTGAACGTTGTGCCCCACGTGAACCAGGTTATCCAGTTTCACCCCTTCCCCGATTCGCGTGTCGTCGAGCGAGCCGCGATCAATCGTCGTATTCGCTCCAATCTCCACCTCATCGCCAATCTCCACAATTCCCGCCTGCGGAAACTTCCAGTAGCGCTCCGCGTCAAATGCGTAGCCAAACCCATCTGCGCCAATCACCACCCCGGAGTGAACCTCCACGCGGTGCCCGATTCGGGACCCTGCGTACACCGTGACCCGCGGATGAATTCGGCAGTTCTCCCCGATCCAGCAGCCAGCCCCGATCACGCTGTGTGCCCCGATCTGCGTGCCGTCGCCGATATGCGTATCTTCGCCGATTACTGCAAACGGCCCAATGCCCACGTTAGCCCCGATCCGCGCCAGCGCTGCCACAATTGCGGTGGCGTGCACGCCGCTCGCAATCGGCGCGCGTTCGAGCAGCAAGCCCGCTGCCTTCGCAAACGCCACCTTCGGCTGCGCGCTCCTCAGCACCGTCTTCCCTGGCAGAGCGATTCCTTCGCCCGCTACCACGCACGCGGCCGCCGAGGCCGCGGCTCGTTCCGCGTGCTTGGCCGCCTCCACATAAATCAGATGCTTCACCCCGGCTCGTTCCGGGGCCGCCACCGCCGTCAGCTCGAGCGAGCCATCGCCTTCCACCCGTGCGCCAATTCGTTCCGCCACATCTTTCGCCGTCAGTTTCATTGTTCTGTCTCTTTTCTCTGCGCTCTCCGCGCTCTTCCTCTGCGCCCTCTGTGTCTTTTTAATCAGCTCGGAAATTTACAGAAAATCGTAAATGGGTGGCTCCCCCCTCGGCCGGTTCTTCCACCGTGCGTGGATCCACACCCAGTGGTCCGGATATTTGCGAATGATTTCTTCGATTACTTTCGCAAATCGCTGCGTATTCTCGACAACATCCCTCTCGGTATCACCCGTGCGCACTAACTCCACCGGCGGCTCGAACCGCAACCGATACTTCTGCAAATTCTCGTCCCAATACGCATACCCCGGCACCACCGCCGCGCCGGTATGCAGCGCCACACGCGCAATCCCTGTCGTTGTGCAAGCGGCAGTTCCGAAAAAATCCACAAAGACTCCCTCATCAGGCATAGTGTTCTGGTCCGCTAGAATCCCCACCGTGCCTGCGTCTTTCAGTACCCGCAACGTCAGCCGCGCCGACTCATTTTTGTAGATGGGCATGTTCCCTGAAAGTCCGCGATAGCGATTTACCATGGCATCCAGCGGCTTGTTGTCCAGGGGCCTCGCCATGTAGTGCAGTGGAAATCCGTACAACGCGTGCGCGTACGAGGATAGTTCCCACGCGCCGATATGTCCGGTCAGGTACACCACCCCTTTGCCGCGACCTTGCCCTGCCAAAAAATTCTCGTGCCCATCGAGCACTAAGACCCTCTCGATGTTCTCCCGGGTATACTTCGGAAATCGCGAAAACTCCGCGGCCATCCATCCCAAGTTTCGCGCCATCTTTTTCATGACGTTGCGCCTTTGGACCTCTGTCCACTCTGGAAACGCGAGCCGCAGGTTGACCTCCGCCGTCCTCCGCAGCTTCGGCCTTAAGAACAACAACAGCCCACAGGCTCTCGCCGCCAGCCATCGAGCCACGGGGCGCGGCAGCGCACCAAGTGTCTTCACAAACGTCCATGCCACGGCATACTGCAGCCACTCAATCATTCTCGCTGAGCGTCCTTATAGAATGCGGGAGCCCTACTCCCACTGTTGCCTCTGCTCACTTTCGCGTCAATCTCCCCGACTTCCGCCATTCCAAGATACACTGTCAATGCTAGACTCATCTTTCCGTGACCCAAACTGACAACTCTTTTCACGACCAACTTGTCGATTACCCCGCGACACGTTTCGTCTGGCTCCTTCTCATCCTCGCCACACTCTACCTCTGCTACTTCCACAATCTCGGCGCCATCGGCCTGGTCGGCCCAGACGAACCGCGTTACGCCTGGATCGCGCGCGACATGGCCGAGACCGGCGATTGGGTCACTCCGCGCCTCTACGGCAAGCCCTGGTTCGAAAAACCCGTTCTGTATTACTGGGGCGCCGCGGTCAGTTTCAAGCTGTTCGGCGCCAGCGAGACCGCCGCTCGCCTTCCCAGCGCTGTCTCCGCTCTACTCGCCACGCTCGCCATGGCCTGGCTGGCTTGGCGCCTGTACGGCACCGAAACTGCGCGCTGGTTGCTCCTGTTTCTGCCCACCACCGTCGGCATGATTGGATTCTCTCATGCCGCCGCGACGGACATGCCCTTCGCCGCCATGCTCACCCTCGCCATGGTCTCGGCCGCCGTCGTTCTCGGTCTCACGCGCAACGCAAACACTTCAATCCTCCCTCGCACTCCCTGGCTCGCCTTGTTGCTCTTGGGATTTTTTCTCGGTTTCGCCGCTCTGGCCAAGGGCCCCGCCGCTATCGTTCTCTCTGTTGGCGCTGTCTTGCTGTGGGCGATCTTCACAAAGCGGTGGCGCGACGCCCTCCGCTGCTTTCATCCCGTCGCTATCGCCAGTTTTTGCCTGACTGCCCTTCCCTGGTACATCCTTTGTGCCCGCCGCAATCCCGATTTCTTCCGTGTCTTCGTCATCGAACACAATTTCAAACGTTACCTCACGCCCGAGTTCCAACACATCCAGCCCTTCTGGTTTTACATTCCCATCGTTCTCATCGCCTTTATCCCCTGGACCTTACTGCTACTCTGGTCCGCAATTTCCGGATTACTGCGCTCATGGCAAAAGCGGGAGGTCTCCGCGCCTGTAATTTTCCTGCTCTCCTGGGCAGGGTTCTGCTTGGTGTTCTTTTCCGCTTCTCAGTCCAAGCTACCCGGCTACGTGCTTCCTGCCATGCCTGCGATTGGACTTCTGCTCGCAAGGTCCTACGTCGCGTCTTCTGCTCCCGTGCATCGTGCTTTGCGCTGGCAGATCTTTGGGTGGACCATGCTTGCGATTCCAGCCTCCCTCGTGTTGTTCTGGATCGGACGACATGCAGGAAGTTCCCCCACCAAGAGAGCAATGGTCGTCGTTGGCTGCGTGCTGTTGCTCTTCACCCTGGCGAATTTTCTTCTTGAGATCAGGCCCGATTCTCACAGGTTCGCCTTCAATCCCGCTGCTCTTTGCGTCCTGCCCGTACTTCTCATATTGGTGTTCTTTCATACCTTCTCGAAGCCTTGGCTGTTCTGGGATCCTTCGGGGAAGACCCTGGCTGATGAAATCCATGCCCATCAAATCCCGCCTGATCAGATTTCCGTCGTAGAACTGCCTCGGGGGCAGAAATTCAGCCTGAGTTTCTATCTTCACCACGAAGTCAAAGATTGGTCGGTGGATTCTCCGCGGGAAGGATATTTACTTTTGCGTTTAAAACGCTGCGAGGATTATGTGAGGCTGCCATGGGCCTGTGCAAGTGAGCCTTTGCAACTTCAGTCTGGCGGCCGATTCCTGTATCGCATTGAGCGGAGGGCTCAATGAGCCGGCTTGGAAGGCTTGGCGCCCTTGGAGGGAATCACGATTTCAGGGGCCTCGCTGACAGGCATCCGCAATAGGAAGAACGTCACCACGCGGTTCTCGTACGTGCGTTTCTCGTCGTCCGGAAGGTTCACGAAATTCCCGTGCGCGATGATGGCCTGCTCGCGCGGCTCCGATGCCTTCAGGAACATTTTCCGCGTGACGTCACCCAGTTCCGGATCATCGGTCGCCTGGATGAACAGGATCGGAACGCCGACAAGTTGATTGATCTTTGCCGATAGCGGTGGATCATCCTTATACGCGTAGTTCAGCCACTCGAAGGTGGTTTGCGCCGACTTCACCATCAGCGGAAATCCGCCCACTCCGGTTTTCTCCACGCCGATCTTCACCATCTGCTTCGGATAGTCGTACACGGAGTCCAGCACCAGCGCGCGCACGCGACTGTCTTTCTCTGCCTCGCGCAGCGCGGCATACGCTCCTAGGTTGTAGCCCCACAGTCCGAACCGCCTGGCGTCCACGTCGTTGCGTCTGGCAATGGTGTCAATCGCCGCGCGCACTTCGTCTGCCTCGTGATAGCCAAACGTGGTCACTCCGTCGTTTGCGCCGTGCGCGGCAAAGTCAAACACAAACACATTGTATTGGTGATCCTGCAGCGCAGACACGAGCGTGAGCAGCTCGCCCCGGCTCGACTCATAGCCGTGGCAGAGAATAATCGTCGGCGCGCCCCGCAATCCGGGGAAGAACCAGCCCTTCCGGTCTCCGGGCTTCAGCCCGGCAACCGTGAATTCCACCTCATCCGGCCGACCCGGAAAACTGGCCATACTGATTTCGCTGCTGGTGCGTTGCGGTTTGACGATCCAGTAGGTCAACACACCGGCAATCGCGGCTGTCGCCAGCACGGCAAAAAACACCAGCGTTAATATGACAACAAGGAGCTTGGTATACCAACGCCTGGGGTAACGCAATTCGTCCAAAATCGACATAGGCTCTGAGTTCTAACTCCGGTCTCTCCGCCAAAGTGCTGACACACTTCTCGCACTCCCGCTTTGCAATCCTTTTCGTAGCCTAACATGCGCGATTGCCTTTGCCGCGACGCTTGACCAGGGATGTGCTCGATTTGTATCGGCACTTTTTGGGCATTTGGCGGCCAGTCCCTTGAATCGGCTATGATGGCATTTACGTCACGGATGAATAAGACCAACTCCATGAACATCATCGACCTGCGCCAGGCCACTGTGCGCCAGTTGGAGCCGCTGCTGCTGGAAGAAGCCAGTCATTGGCGCGAAGAGTTGCATTGGGATTACCGCAGCGCGCTCGAGTTGATCAAGCGCTTCCTGGACGCGCGTGCC
>OCOJ01036185.1_pt8 | contig 12106 bp, 11 predicted proteins | sample 1539251 | NCBI WGS metagenome assembly OCOJ01 (sample SAMN01911457, study PRJEB22624) | soil metagenome | biome: Soil | place: Malaysia | collected 2012-04-30 | depth RA_metagenome m
ATCGTGGCCCGTGCCGTGTACTGGAAACACGGACTCATCATGATTGCCGGAGGAATCCTCGGCGGATATCTCGGCGCACATTATGCGCAGAAGGTCCCGCAAATCTGGATCCGCGCCTTCGTCGTGGTGGTTGGCACCACTATGACCATCTATTTCTTTTGGAAGGCGTACTAGGAACCTTGCAAAGGGCTACGGACATTCAAGTACCAAATCCCTGATGGGGAACATGGCGAGATCCGCACCGATCAAGGGCATTCCTACTGCAGCGGCGCAGAGACGTGTTCGTGCACGATCAGCCACTTGCCGTCCTCATTCTCCCAGACTACGGTCCAGCGGAAACTCCCCATATTGATTTTCCCGTCTTTCGTGGTCATCTCTTCCTTGATGGTGGCTGTACCCCAGACCAGGTCCCCATGCGGATGGACGGCAGCATCGTCGTTTACGGTGAATTTGGCGCTGCTGAAGCCCGCGAGAACACCCTTCGCTCCCTTCTCGTATTCGTCCCAACTGTCGTATTTCAGGGGAGCGATGTCGAAGAACGTGTGCGGGCCGCCGGCGTAGAAATTCGCGACGTTCGCGGGATCGAGCGTCGCCCAACCGTCCCAAATCTTCTGCATGAAGGCCTTGTCGGGCGCAGGCCCTGCGGGCCTCTTCATCGGCGACTTCTTCATCTGCGCCGAACCGGACAGCGTTAGGGCGAGCAGGCACAACGAAACGGCTGAGATTCGCTTCAACATGGTCTTCCTCCGAGAAAGCGCCGGAATTCTCGCACAGTCTGAGGCCCAATCACAATGGAGTCGGTGATCGCTAATCAAATCAACAATCAGCGACTACTTCCGCGCTGCCAGTCTTTTTGCCTTCATCCCAATGCGCGTGAGCCGTGGGAAGCGCTCCCCAACCATGAGTTTCAAGACCTTCTCGGGAGCAAATTGATCGCGCAGCCCGAAGTCGTCGTACTGACCGGTCAAGTCGACGAAAGCGAATTGCCTGCGACTCGGCTTGTGCAGAACAAACTGGGAGTAGGGCAAAGCGTAGATTACGGCCCCGACCGCCTCGGCAAAATACACGGCGAATGGGAACACCAGGGTTGGCTCGAAACTGCTTTTGTGCTCCCACACGGACCGGCTGAAATCGTCCCCACCGAGGAACCCACCGGCCCGTACCTTGGGGTACACACGAATCAGATCGATGGCAATTCCTTTCAGCGTGTGGTCGCCGTCAACGTAGGCCAAATCCAACTCGCCGTCGGCGATCTGATCCACCACCTCCGTCGTCTTGCCCCGCAAAAGGGCTCTCTTCGCTGCGGCAAAGTCGGTCTTCCGCTGTGTCTCGCGCAAGAAATCTTCGAGCACCGAGTCGGCATGATTGCTCGGCTTGTTCCAGGCATCCAGATGCCGCCAGGGGTCGATCATGTAATAGCGTGTCAAGCCTTCGCACCGCTGCAACATGTGCGCCGCGAAATCTCCACGATAAACGCCGATCTCGGCCATCCGGCGCGCACCGGTCGCCGTGATGAACTCAGTCCAAAACTCCAATCGCGATTGCGACTTCGAAATACAATGCGCAAGCAACTGCGCTACATCGCCGCGTCCAGATACGGTCGCGACGAGCTGGTTCTCCACTTGTGACTGATCCCGCATGGTTAGGCCGATCGCCTCAGCATTCGCTCGAAAAAAAAATGACTTGCCGGGAATTACTTCTGCGCCACCAACTCTCTCGCTCGGCTCAGCTCCGGACGCGTCGAACTCGACCCCTCGCACACCTTCAGCAACAACGCATAGTACTCCGTTGCGTCACTCTGCTTGCCGGCCTCCTCGTCGGCGCGCGCCGCACCGTAAAGCCCATTGAAGCGATTGGGATTCAGCTTCAAGTCGGTCTGATACTCTACCAGCGCCTCCTGCGGACGCTTTGCCTCGAGCAGCAGGTCCGCCAGCATTTCCCGCGCCGGAATGCTGTGTGGCTCGTCGCCCAGTTTGTCGTTCTTGTCCGCCAATGTGCGCAGAATGCCCGCTGCTTTGTCGTTTTCGCCTTCCGCGTGCAGGATCCAGGCTTCGGCTTCCTGATAGTCCTGGTTCACCGCCTCGGCGAACATTGGTTTCTTTCTCTCCTCGTAGTCCTTGCGGATCGCCTCAATCTCCTGCAGATCCTTGTGCGCCTGCGCCAGATTTCCGCTGCGCGCTGCCCCGATGGCTCGCGCCCAGTGCGTGATGGCGCGATCGCCGGGCAACGCTCCCGGAACCACCTGCAGCGCCGCCGCGTCACTCCAGTGGCGCAGCTCGAGATCATAAACCGCGGGGAACTCGCTCAAAGCATACGTTTGGGCATCGAAGTCCGGGCCGTACATCGACTCCATCTTGGGGAGAGCTTTGGCTTCTTCGATGACCTTCTGTGCTTCTGCCTCTCGCCCGCTCTGCAGGTAGGCGTAAACCAGAAAATCCATGGCGTGGAACTGGTGTCCCTCGCCGCCCATCCCCATCGCAGCCGTTTTGCGAGTGGCGGCAATCGAGGCGAGGTTCGAGTTGATGTCGTCCTGCCACAGCCCCACCCGCGCGAAAATGTGCGACGGCATGTGCAGCGCGTGCGGAGCCGCCGGCGCGATCTGGGCATAACGCCGCGCCGCCGGCAGCCCAAGTTGCGCCAGCTGCGGCTTGTCATAGCTATGGATCAGATAATGCGCCACGCCCGGATGATCCGGCTCGATGGCAAACAACTTCTCCAGAATCGCAGCCGCTGCCTTGCGATTGGCAAAGGTTTCGTCATCGTGCGGCTCCGACGCCAGTAGCGACAGCGCATAAAACGCCGCTGCCTCATGGTCATCCGGATACGACTCGTACACCTTCTTCATCGCATCGGAGTAGGCCTTGGCCCGGGCGGCGTGATCGAGTTTGTCCGAGCCGCCGTAAAAGGCGCCCATCGCTGCAACATAAGCGCGCTCGCGACCGGTGGCTTTGGCCTGGTCTTTTTCTGCTTTGCGGACTTCGTCCACTCCGCGGCTGATCACTTTTGCATCCGGCTCGTTCCACAGCTGATGCCACAGGCTCATGGCTACGCCCCAGTGCGTCATGGCGCAGTGCGGATCATCCTTGGCGATCTCTTGGAATTCCTTCTCCGCCTCTTCATACCAGAACGAGTGCAGCAGTGCCACGCCGCGCTCGAAGGGCTTTTGCACGGCCGGCGCGCACGACACTGGAAAGTGCACGGTGCCGACCTGTGCCTCGGTCAAGTCCTCGTGGTGATTGTGCCCGTGTTCATCATCAGCAAAGGCAGTGAAGTTAAACAGAAAAGCGAAAAGGCAGCAGAACAGCAGCAAGCGCACAACCGTTTTCATGGGAACCCCGCTGAGAACCGAGTCTAGTGCAGTGCCAGGTCGAGGTCAAACCCGAGAGCCGCAGCCCACCCTCCGAAAGACGTTGGGACGCTGGTTGGCAAGTAGCAGGTTGCATTCAATCTGATTCAGCATCCAGGTCGCACCGGCGGACAGATTCCCTTCTCAGATTCCCCACAAACCTGCACACGGGCCAACATGCAACACCTCTGTACCGTGTCGTTTCAACCCCAAGCCATAACACAACCGTCCGTTCTGGGACCGTTTTGGGAAAAAATTTATGGAATTTTGATTGACATTCGCCGCACGTCACGTATAGGTTGGCATGTCAATCAGCGGACAGGATTCTGTAAGGGGGCACGGAATATTTTCCGTGATGATCCTGATCGCTGCTTCCTCCGAGCTATTCTGACGGCCCCTAAGGGCGTGGGGCAGGGTTGCGGTGCGTTGCGTGTTGCGACTCACCTGGAAGTGCTGCCTCGGAGCGCCGTCCTCGCGCAGGAGAAAAGTTGTGTCGTTCGATTCTCACTTTTTGCGACACCCCTGGCCGCAACTCTCCAGTCCGTTCGTCCCGACAGCCCGAGTTTCAGACCATAGCCGGCCGCGGAGATCATCGCAGCAACTACGACCTGTTTCGTCCATCTTCCCACCGCCGCCACCGGAGGGTAACTGTCGCAATCTGAGGAAGTGAATACGTTCTGACCTGTTGATCAGCAACTCGGAGCCCCTTAGGTGTTTATGGCAGAAGAAGAAGTTACCGTGACCCGGGTATCTCTGGTGGTTGAGAATCGCCTGTTACGCGAGGCGCTCACCAGGATTCTGAACAAAAAGAATGACATCTCGGTGGTGGCAGCCTTGGCTCCCTCAGGGGAGACGTTCTCGCAGATCGTTGCCGAGGCGCCGCATGTGCTCCTGCTTGATGTTACAGGTACAAGTTCGCCGCACGCGAACCTGCTGGCCGCCCTGCGCAAGCAGATTCCCACGCTGAAGATCGTCATGGTGGGTATGAGCGAGGAGAAGGAAACTTTCCTGGCGAGTGTGCGGGCCGGGGTTTCCGGCTATCTGCTCAAAGAGGCCTCGGCTGCTGAGGTGGTCGCTGCCGTGCGGGCGGTGGTCCAGGAGCAAGCGGTGTGCCCGCCCAAACTGTGCCGCGCCCTGTTTGCAGCCATGGCCGAAGCCGGCAGGCTTTTGCCCAGCGCAGCCTTGCGCGCCCAAACCGGCTTGACACGCCGGGAGCAGCAATTGATCACCATGCTCGGCAGCGGCTTCACCAACAAGGAAATCGCCGGCCAGTGGAACCTGTCGGAGCAGACGGTGAAAAATCACGTCCACCGCGTGTTGCGGAAACTGGGCGCAAGCGATCGCCTCTCCGCCGTCGAACTCTGCCGCCTGCGCGGCTGGACCGCCTGAACCCCGCGGAGCATCGCTTTCCTGCTGCGCCCTAGACACTCAGGCGTATACTGCTGCCGACAATATCTGCCAGACCAAACCCTGTGTCCCGTGGCTCTTCGCGCAGGACGCAGGAAAGCGAGGTCCAACCGAAAATGAACTGGAAAAGCCGATTGCTCGTCGGAGTACTCACCGCTCTTGCCATGATGTTGCTCACCTACGCTCTGCCCCGAGGTGGCGCCGTGCGCGAGGCCGCCCTGGTGCAGTTCCCCCAGACGGTCGGAGTATGGGCGATTTTCGTGCTGCTCTTCGTCAAGCTGAAGTGAGTTCGCGGGCGTCGGAATACATGCTGTATCGCCCGTTGGGGTAAGAACCGAGGTCGCGCTCGACCAAGGCAGATGCAAAACCGCTACGCCTTCAGCGCCACGAGCTTTCCCGCACCGGCGGCCGCGGCTTCCAGTTCGTCGTGATGTCCTTCCGCAACCGGGGTTAGCGCGATGTCCGTATAATTCCGCGCCTCCGGATCCCGCTTCAGCTGCTTGCGCAACCGGCCATAGCGCCAGATCAGGCGTGCCAAGGTGAAGTGTTTCCACACGAGATCCGTGACGTAGCGGGTGTAAAACACGACCGGGCTTTCCACCGGCAGCGTCGGGCGCCGGTCCTTGCGATACTTCCGCCGCAGGTAGCCTCCCTCAAGCGGATCAATCTTCTCCAGGTTCACCATGGCGAAATACCAGAGCAGCAGAAAGGTCATGTTGCCCGCGTTGCTGTTCGTCGCGACCGATCGCCGCATCACGGTTTCCAGATGCTCGGGCGAATAGAACTCCTTCCACGCATCGTGATATAGCTGCTGCCACTCGTCGGCCGACATGGTCGCGTGCGTCGTCGTGACGTGCTCCAGATCGTACTTGTTGAGATCGGCATCGAGATACGCTCCCGCCCTGAACAGCTTCTGATGATCCTCCGATCCCGGCAGCGGTGTCAGGCAATGCGGCTCCAGCAGATCGATGGGCAGCTCGCGCTGGATGATCTGGATGTCGCGGATTACCGACTCCGGCGTGTCGGCGGGGAATCCGAGAATGTAGCCGGCAAACACCGTCACCCCGGCTTTCTTCCAATCGAGCAGCATCTTGCGGTATTCCGCCACTTTGTTCTGCTTCTTGCGCGCTCCCAGCAATGCGTCGGGATTGATGCTCTCCAGTCCGATGAACACGCGCGCCACGCCCGCTCTTCCCGCTTTTTCGATGAAGTGCGGCAAGCGGTGGCACATCGTGTCGACCTGAATCACGAACTTGAGGTCGAGTTTTTCCTGCTCGCGCATGGCGACCAGGCGGTCGAAGACCTTTTCCCAATCCGTGTTGCGCGCGAAGTTGTCGTCGGTGATAAAGAAGCGGTTGATGCCCTGCGCCAGGTTGCGGCGCACGATCTGCTCAATTTCGTCAGCGGAGCGCCGCCGCGATTTGCGCCCTTGCACGTTGATGATGGTGCAGAAGGAACACAGAAACGGACAGCCGCGCCCGGCATCGAACGTCGTGATCTTTCCTCCCGTGCGCTTGATGCGGGTGGCAGGCAGGATCGGCAAGGGCGCGCCTTCGAGCGCGGGTAGGTCCGCCATGTAGTTGTAGAGAGGCTTCAGCGTACCGTTCCAAGCGTCGCGCAGCACCAGTTCCAGGCGTCCTTCGGCTTCGCCCGCGAACAGCGAGATGCCCAGGTCCATCGCCTCCTGGAGTTCGGGAGTGACGTCCGGCAGCATGGCCAGACAACCGGAGACATGAAATCCGCCAACGCAGACAGGAACGCCCGCAGCTCGGAGGGGACGCGCAATATCCATAGCTCGGGGAAATTGATTCGACTGCACTCCCACCAGAGCCACCATCCCGCGCCCACCACGCAGTTTCTGCGCAATGCGCTCCGGCCGGATGCGAGTGTTGGTTTCGTCGAAAGCGCTGATTACGATGTCGACGTCGTCGCCCAGCACGCGGCGCTCCTGGCAGTCGAGCGCCAGCCCGTGCAGCACGGCGAGGGAATTGGAAGGAATCGCGGAACGCAGCCACTGGATGACATAGCCGTCGTCGTCGTAGTGCGACGGCTTGATCAGCACCAGCGAAAATTGCTTCCGTGCCTTGTCGCTTAAGGCCACTCGCCCCCCAGGACCTATGGCGAGCAGAATATCATGGGCAAATAAGAAAGCCCCTCGCTTGCGCGAGAGGCTTCTCTGGGGGAGGGGCTCGGGCGAGGTGCCCTTGATCCCCAAAAACAGAATTAGCTCGGAGTTACTTCGGCTGCTGCGGCTGATCCGCCGTGGTGGCCGGAGCTCCCGTGTTGCTGGAGAGCTGCTCCAGATCATTCTTCAGCAGGCTGATCTCCACGCGCCCGCCGCTGATGCGCTTGGTCTCCTCCGGAGCTGGTGCGTTACCCATCCCCACGAGGTAGATGCGATAGACCGGAATGTCGTGATTGAGCACCAGGTAACGCACCACTGACTCGGCCATTTTCTGCGAGGTCTGGATCGCCGCCTGGCCCTTGCCCGACGAGAATCCCTGCACCTCGAAGATGTAACCGTGCTGGCCCTTTACGCTGTTGGCCATCCCGTCGATCGCCTCTTTGGCGCTCTTGCTAAGCTCCGTCTGTCCCGGACGGAAGCGGATCTCCGCCTGGTTCGACGCCTTGTACTGGTCGATGTTGCCTACGACGGTCTCAACCGTCTGGATGCGAGCCGTGGCTTGCTGCGCCGTCTGCTGCGCCTGCGTGGCGCGGTTGCCGGCGTCGATGGCATGCTGATCGGCTTCGTTGGCCTTGTCGGAAGCCAGCTTGATGCCTGCCTGCGCGCGCGCATCGGTGTCGCGGATCGCTCTGCTGTTGGCCGCGGTCAGGTCGTCCAGCTCGTTGATGCGATCGCGGATGGGAGCGGTCTGCCGCTGCACATATTTCTTGCGGGCAAACGGATTAAGGTGTCCCCAGAAACCTTCGCGGCTCGGCGGTGCCAAGGGCGCTTTTCCGGTAGCTGATTCGGTCGAGGTCGTGGTCTGAGCCTGGGAAGACTGGGATGACGAATTCTGCGCGATGGCCGGGAATGCAAGCACCGCAGCCAGCGGCAGGGCAACGAGAATGCGGCTGTTCATGATAACTTCCTCCAAAGTTGGGGAGCGTTGGGGGTCCACTCCGGGTACGCTCGCGGGCGTACCTTAGATTTTCATTGCGTCCCTGCCCAATGAAAGAAAGCAAGCGAAATCCGCCTGCCAGGCTGCGCCGACGCCGCACAAACCTGAAACTCTGCACGCCAACTGCTGCGCGCTTGGCCTTCCTATCTACAGGTAAGATGCCAAAGCCACTGCCAGGGCGGAAGAGTTATGTCCTTGATATTTAAGGACATTGTACGCTCTTTAGGCTACAGTGAACAATCCGGCCGCCGCCCAGAGGGTAAATTTGGTTAACCCTGGTATAAAAACTGCGTGCGGAACCCAGGTGCGGTCGCGTTGCTTAGACACCTCCGGGGTGGTTATCCGAGCGTAGCTTGAGGCGATTGCGCGGCCCATTCGACAACTTCGCTTCGCTCAGTTGCTCGGGGCAGGCTAAGAACTGAGCTGCGCGCCGAAATCCCGACCCTGAGCGCCGGATGGCGGAAGGGGAGGGACCTCAGGCGCGGTGGAAGGGGTCTCTCATAGAGTGGTACTGAACAAGCGAGCAGCTAACGCTGCATCAATCGAAGAGACTGTGGGGAGGAACCCTTGGGAAGGAAACATCGCGCTCATCACAAGCGGCGAGAAACGTTGTTCTGCGCGAGTCTGCTCGTAGGTCTGACAACCATACTCGTTTCACCGAACCGCAGCCTTGCGCAAGAGCCGAAGCCGCCGGATCAGCGAACCACAGAGTTAGCATCGGCCCACATCTCTGCCGAGCATCTGCAGCAGTACTCTGATCTCGCTCTGACCTGGCTGCAGGAATATCTGCGCATCGACACCACCAACCCTCCCGGCAACGAAATGCGCGCCGTTTCCTTCTTCAAGAAAATCCTCGATGAAGAGGGAATTGAGAACCGCGTCTTCGAGTTCACGCCCGGCCGCGGCGATCTCTGGGCGCGTCTGTCCCACACTTCAGCCGAAGCCAAGCGCCCCATCATCCTGCTCAATCACATGGACGTCGTCACCAGCGACGCATCGCACTGGCGCGTTCCTCCCTTCAGCGGCGCAATCAAAGACGGCTACCTCTGGGGACGCGGCGCTCAGGACATGAAAGACGAAGGCCTGGCGCAACTGGTCGTGATGGTCATGCTAAACCGCGAGAAGGTTGCGCTCGATCGCGACGTGATCTTCCTCGCTGTCGCCGATGAGGAAGTCGACAACGCCGGCACCGACTGGTTCATCGCCCATCAGCGCGAGCTGCTGGGGAATGCCGAATTCATGATCAACGAGGGCGGCGAGAACCTGCTCGAGAATGGCAGAGTCAAATACGTCGGCGTGGACGTGGGGGAGAAGACCTCGTTCTGGCTGCACGTCGTCGCTCACGGACGCCCCGGCCACGCCTCACGCCCCAATCCGGATTCGGCTCCCGACCGCCTGGTGCATGCGCTCGATCGCATCCTTGCCTATCGCACGCCGCTGCGAGTCTTGCCTGTGGTGGATGAATTCCTGCGCGATATGGCTCCTTACGAGTTGCCGGAGCGCGAGCGGGAGTACCGCAACATCCGCAAAGCGATCACCGAAAAGGTGTTCCAGCAGGAGCTTGAACACGACGAATCCATCAACTTTCTGCTGCGCGACACGATTTCCCTAACAATGCTGGGCGGCTCCGAGCAGACTAACGTTATCCCGCCGGAAGCATGGGCTAACCTCGATGTTCGCATTCTGCCTGGCGGCGATCCCAAAGCGCTGCTCGAAACGCTGCGCCACGTGGTGAGCGATCCCAACGTTACGATCGAGCCGCTCAACCCGGAATTCCGCGTTGCCAATTATTCGCCCACGGATACGGCGTTGTTCACGGCGGTTCGCCAGATTGCCGCGAGCTATTTTCCGGGGACGCCGGTCGTTCCCCAGATTACCAGCGGCTACACCGAGAACCAGCGCTATCGTCCGCTGGGCATCAACGCCTACGGGTTCAATCCGTATACTGCGACCGAAGAGGAAGGCAACACCGAACACGGCAACGACGAGCGCATCCGCGTGGACGAAGTGCGCCGCGGCCCGAGGATTCTGTTCGATGTGGTCGCGGCTGTGGCGGGAGCGAAGTGACCGCTTCAGCGTGCAACCGGGATTAGCGCTCTCCCCCTAACACTATTGCGCGGGAGCCTTGGGCACAACGTACTCGTCGAAGTAGCGATAAACGGTATCGCGATGAGCGTCGCGGTAAACCGGATAATCCTTCGCAATATCGGCGTCAGCGCGATTCAGCAGCGTGAGAGGCTCGATGAATCCCATCTGGTCGATCTTGATCAACTCCTGCAGGGAAGGATCAAGATCCTTCTTCTTTTTCTCAAAGTCCTTCTGTTCGGTGAGCACTGTGACCATCAGATGCAGGGAGTCCGCCTCTTCGCGCATGGTGCGCCGGTACACGGGCTCGTTCGGGAACTCCTGCTTGAACTTGTTCCACTGCCAATTCGTGCGCGCCATCCCGTACGTGAGCCAGGCGGCCGTGGCGGGATCATCTTTTTGATCCGCTGTCTGCAAAGTGATGTTGGTCTTATTGTCCTTACCGACCGTGACGGAGCTCTTATCCTGCAATCGTACCCAGTGGAGCTGCACGCCCGTTCGCTGTGCCCACTGATTGAGCCCCATCCACGACCTGCGGTTGTAAGGCTCGGCGACAATGGCCTGAATATATTTTTCGCGCGCATCGACACTCTTGCCCATATCCGAGAACGCATCTCCCCAATAGCGATAGGCGGTTTCGCGGTTGGGATCAATCTGGACTGCGCGCGCGAACCACTCCCCCGCGCTGCCATTCACGTGCTGCTTGAAATAGACGTCCCCGATGAACAACGCGGCGTCGTAGTTGTTCGGTTCGAGTAGAAGCACGCGCAGATAGCCGTCCCGTGCCTTGTCCATGTCGCCGCGTGCAAAATCGGCCTCGGCGGCTTTCATGGCGTCGTCTACATCTTTGCGATCGGAGAATTTCGGTTCGCTGCCGTCTTCCGGGAGCTGGAGCATCAGCTGCAACAAATCGCTGCCGTCCCCTAGTTGTTTTGCTTCCAAGGCGATGGCGCGGCCCCGAACCCTTGCCTTTTTGCGCAGCTCAGGGTCGGAAAGCGTGGCCGCATACTCCACGACTGAGTAGGCCCAGGCTTCCTTGATCACGACGTCGGAGGGATGATCGGCCGCACACTTCTCCAGCAATGGCATGGCTTCGACGAACTTTCCTGAGCGGTACAGCTCGAGCGCGTGCTGGCGCTCGGGATCATCCTTCGCCGGGGCTTGTGCCGCCGAGGCCGGTGGGGCGGAGTCTTGTGCGAGACACGGCCACGCGCCACAGCAGGCCAGTAATCCCCAAACCGTGATTTGACGCAGCGCTGACGCCATGTTGTCCTCCACCAGCCCACAAGATCTGACACTGACAGAACGCACGATGTTCCCCAGTTTGCTGGCAGCGTGTGGGGGATGCAATCCAAGAAACTAAATCGAGCGGCGGTCAACCCGACAGCCCCTTCGACAAGCACAGGGCAGGCGGGGCGGGCGTTACCACGAGGACCGCGGTCGCCTCAAGCGCGGAACTCTGCCGGCTGTCCGCGCAACATTCACAGAGTCAGATGCCACAATGTTTCTCGTACTGCTCGAAGATGAAGTGGTCGGTCATGCCGGCGATGTAGTCGCAGATCACGCGGGGTAGCGATTCCGTGTTGGCTTTCTCCTGGTAATTGTGCGGAAGCGTGCCGGGATTCTCCATCCAGAATGCAAACAACTCGCTGACTACGCGCTCGGCGTCGTCTTTTTCCGGGGCCAGCGCCGCGCTAAAGTAAAGATTCTCGTAGAGAAAATCTTTGGCCTGCTTTCTTTCTCCTTCCACCTCGGGACTGAACCCGGCCAGGCGCTCGCGATATCGGCGCACGTCATCGAGAGTGCGAAGCCCGGCGCTCTCGATTCGCGTTCGCGTATTCATGATCAGATCCGTCACGAAGTGGTCCAACATGCGCTTCAGGGCCTCATTGAATTTCAATTTGTCGGACGCGTCGGGATAGATCTTCTCCACTTCGCGATAGAAACGGTCAAACTCGCGCACTCCCTCGCGAATTTCTGCGAGCGACAGCAAATGCGCCTCGTAACCGTCGTCCAGGTCGGCGGTGCTGTAGGCGATCTCGTCGGTCAGGTCGATGAGCTGCGCTTCGAGCGGAGGCCGCTGGTCGAGCAGATACTCACGCAACTCGGGATGCTCGCCGGTATCGTAGTCGCGCGAATGCTTGAT
>OCOJ01032991.1_pt12 | contig 12100 bp, 12 predicted proteins | sample 1539251 | NCBI WGS metagenome assembly OCOJ01 (sample SAMN01911457, study PRJEB22624) | soil metagenome | biome: Soil | place: Malaysia | collected 2012-04-30 | depth RA_metagenome m
AGGAACAAAGCCCCTTTCCGTGCCTGTTAGGGAAGCATGAATCCGGAATTCATGCCGATTAGGTTGGGCTTCGTACGGCGTATATATGGCCCCGAGGTTATGGGTTGCGTCCTTGAAGAGGCCCCTGGGCGTGGTATTGCTTGGGGCCCTGCTTGCCCTTCCGTTCGTGGCGGCTTCTGGAGGGGTCACGACGGTTTATGCGGCTACCGACTTGAGTTCGTGGTGCACAATCGCTGGAACATCTTATGTCAGCGGCACCTGCACTGTTTCGGGAACCGTAACAATGTCAACTGATGTCGAGATCTCGAGCGGAGAGACGCTTCTCATATCCGGCAAGGTCCTATTTCCCATCCTGACGATTAACAGCGGAATCACGCTGACTGTCGACAGCGGTGGCACTCTAATGGTCGAAAACAGTGGGACATCTGGCTACGACATCCTTAACTCGGGCACCATCACCAACTCCGGCACCATCACCATCGAGAACAGCGGCGGCAATGTCTTCGGCATCGGCAACTCCGGCACCATCACCAACCTCGGCACCCTGACAGTCGAAAACAGCGGCTACAAGGGCATTGACAATGACGGGACAATCACCAACACCGGCACTATCACCATCGATAACAGCGGCCAATATGGCATCTTCAATGAGTCCGACGGCACCATCACCAACGAGTGCTCCGGCACCATCGCCATCGAGACCAGCGGCGAAAACATCTACGGCCTCTATAACGACGGCCATATCTACGAATATGGCCCCATAACCGGCACAGTGACGATTGGACCAGCAGGAACTCCAGTCATAGACGACTCCGGGTCGTGCTCAACGGCCAACGTGAGTACGAGCCTCTATGACGTTACCACAGGAACCACCACGACCACTGGCACGGTGGGAGATTCCTTCAGGGATACGGCGACCCTTACGGGAGTCTCGCCGGGCGCGGGCGGAGCTATCACCTTCTATTACTCGTCATCCAACACGTGTCCTTCTTCATCCGCTACAACTGTAGGATCTCCTTTCACGGTGTCGGGTCCAGGAACCTACGGGCCTTCTGCTTCCCTGACGTTCTCGACTGCAGGAACTTACTATTGGTATGCGACCTACGATCCCCCCACTGGCCCAGCGATCACGAGTCCCTGCGAACCACTCACAGTCACCAGCACCACCTATGGAGTTCCAGAGTTCCCGTTCGGTCTAGCCGCCCTCTTCGCCCTGATGGTCCCACTGCTCTTCGTCATGAGGAAGTGGGGACCGTCGTTGAGAATGCCCGGTGTCTAGCTACATCGATTCTGAGCAAGATTTGCCCGTGATTTCGTCTCAGAGGTCGAAGTCTATCTTCTAGTAGGACTGAGAAATTCATCCATGTCTCCGCAATGCTCAATGCCAGACGAAGTGCTGTAGGGTTGGTGCTCATCGACTTGTATTCCATCCTTGCAGTCGTCTTCCGAGGTTGGTTACCCAGACTGCGTTCCATAGGACGTAGCGGAGTGGAACGACTGGAGATTGAATCACTATGATGCTCCAGAATATCGGGAGGGTCGAGATGACGTAGACCACAGCTGCGACAAGCATCCAGTACATCATCGATCTGTAGTCACGCAGCAGCTCCTTTGGTATGAGGTGCTTTTCTTCGACAGTGACCTCATGTAGGAAGTAGGCAAGGATAGCCATCAGCCCTCCCACGTCGAGCGCGTAAAGGGTGGTGGTCGCAGCCGAATCGAGCGGCGTGGCAGTCGAGGGGGTGTATGCTGAATAGAACAGCAGATTCAAGAGATATGGCTCGACCGACACGAGGAAAAGGAGGACCATGTTTGCGGCGACGATCCCCCGGCCCTCGACTGGCAGAACCGACATTACTCTCGAATATCTAAGCCAAACGAGCGCAAGGACGAGGAAGGCAAAGCCGAAACTTAGCAAAGAGACCAGGACGCCGGAGGTACTTGTTGGCTTCTGAGCAAGCAAAGTCACCGCGCCGATCGAAAGGGCGAGTCCGAATATCATGTCGGAGAGGGTCTGAATTTTGGGGCGAGGGACGCTTTCTTTGGTGATTGTTGGTCCTTGAGATGTCATTTTCCAGCCCCCTGATCAGGATCCATACCGGCCCCATCCATATGAGCGCGATTAGGCATATCCGCCCAGCTGTATCTTTGACTAGGGACGCGCCGTTGCTTGTGGGACCTGCGACCTTCCCCTAAACGTCCATGCATACGCGACCCAGACTCCTAGGAGAATGAGCAAGCCTCCCCAAAAGGCCTGCCAGGGGAGATTGGGAAAGAAGATGCCCAGCCCTGCAACAATCAGAATAGTCGCGATTATGAGTCCCCCGAAGCCTCTGCGGCCTGCCCTCCTCTCGGCGCGCTCCCTTCTTCTTTCTACGCGCCAATCGGTGGGCGGTTGCTGTGACATGGGAACCGGCGTTCCGTGATTCTCATTTAACCCGCGAATACGATTCTCAACGATGAGATTCAGCGGTTCAGGTTGAATTACTCGATTGTGGAGCCCCGGATGCCGAACCACGTTTCCTAGTGAGCCCGGAAGGCTCGGTCGTTGCAACCTTTCCCGCAGGTGACGCAATCACACAGTCCTTCGGCCCCATTGGTTTCAAGATAACTGGCTTCTATTCCGCAGCTATCAGCAACGCCCTTGCTTCTGGGTCTGTCACGTTGACGTATCAAATACCACAGGCCAGCACTTCAGTCGGATACCGGAGAATTTTTGCCTTCTTTCAACCGTCTTCAGCGAGCAATTTCCAGTCCTTCTTAGTAGGGAGTGTGACTTTTCAAGTCCCACAGCCTTCGAATCTCCCCAGCTATCTCCAAGACCTATGGGACGGGTTCCAGTTCGTTGCATCTTGGGCGTTTCTGACTGGCATAGTGAAGTTCGCCTTCGACCACTATCCTGACAAATGGGTGCGGGGCAACTGGCCGATAATATTCGGCGGTATTCTTTTCATGATCTTCTTGGTTCTCCGGTTCTTCGTGTTTTGACGAGCCCAATCCACGTAGCGACAAGCTAATCCTTTGCGGGGGCTACTTGTCAGACCATTCCAGCGATGCCAAGTTCAGAGACGCGCAATTGCAAAGATTGTTTTCTTGTAACCCGGCTGAGAAAAGAGGAGATAGGGGGTTACCGTCGTTCGACTAGCAGTCTGCCATCCCGCATCTCAAGGGCGATTCTCTAATCATCTTCCATCTTCAGATATTCCTCCGGCGTAACAATCTGCCGCCTTGGTTCGTCTTTCTACTACAAGTCGAAGTACAGATAGAACTCATAGGGGTGAGGCCGGGCAGCGACCGATCTGTAGGCGTCCATCTCGAGCTCGGTGATCACCTCCAGCAGGTCTCTCGGGAATATCCCGTCCAGGAATGCCGAGTCGCTGTGCAGGCACTCGACCGCCTCCTTGAGGCTCCCTGGAAGCTCCCCCACGTTCAGCTCCCTGCGCCTGTCCGGCGTGAGCTTGTAGATGTCCTCGTCAACGGGGTCGCCCGGGTCCATCTTCTTCTTCATCCCATCGAGACCCGCCGCCGTTATGGCAGCAAAGGCGAGGTAAGGATTGCAGGAAGGGTCGGGCGTCCTGAACTCCACCCTCTTCGCCCCCTCTGATCCCTTCTCGTAGGCAGGTATCCTCACGTTGGCGGACCTGTTCATCTTGCTCCAAGCGATGTAAACAGGTGCCTCATACCCCGGCACGAGTCTGTGGTACGAGTTCGTCGTGGGGTCGACAATGGCGCAGAGTGCCCTGCTGTGGTGCATTATCCCCCCGATGTAGTACCGTGCGTCCTGGCTGATTTCTGCGTAGCTGTCTGACGGATCGAAGAATGCGTTCTTCTCCCCCTTCCACAGGCTCGAGTGGACGTGCATTCCGACGGCGTTGTCTCCGAAGATGGGCTTGGGCATTGTGGTGGCTATCAGTCCCATGGCCGCTGCAACGTTCTTGGTCACGAACTTGTACGTCATCGTGCTGTCCGCCATGGTGACGAGCTCGTCCCTGTACACGTCTATCTCGCACTGTCCCGCAGTGGCCACCTCGTGATGGTGGGCGTTGGACAGGACTCCGAACCCGTCCCTCAAGTAGTTGACGCACACCCCTCTATAGTCGCTGAGTGTGTCCACCGGCTGAGCCGGGTAGTAGCCGTCTTTGAACCGAATGGGGAAGTTGGTCCCCCGTGCCTCGCTGGCAGCCTCCTTCGAGGTTATCCTGAACCCTGACGCGAACGGATTGTTCGCCTCCCAGGTCGCGCTGTCGAAGACGAAGAACTCGACTTCGGGGCCCCAGAGGGAACCCGTGAATCCTGCCTCGCGGATTCTTGCTTCGGCCGTCTGGGCCACATGCCTGGGGTCTCTGCTGAACCTACCCCCGCCGAAGCCTGCGTTAACGTCACAGATCAGCCGGGCGGTCTTCACCCTGTCCTCCATCCACGGTATCACGCCGTAGGTTGACGCGTCGGGCACGAGTAGCATGTCCGATTCGTGGATCTCAACGAAGCCTTTCACCGAGGACCCGTCCAGCTTCGCTACCCCTTCGGTGAACATGTCCTCCTGCATCATCTCAGACGGGAGCGTGACGTGCCTCAGCCTCCCGGGAACGTCTGTGAACTGCAGGTCGACGAATTTCACAACCTCCTTTTTCACCATCTCCAGAACCTGCTGTGGGGTGAACGTCCGCCTGACGAACCTCCCGTCAGAGGTTATCTTGAAAGTCAACGGCCTACTACCTTTTGGAAAAGATATAAGTCTCCTCGATACTTTCATGGACAAAGTTGGCGAGAAACGTTCAGGAATTGGACAAAACGAGTGCTCAGGCGGCCGTTTTGCACCCATCCCCTGGACAAACGAGCATCGACCATCTGGACAGGAAGATTTTGGAAAGGGTGCTGGGAGACGGCAGGGTCTCCTTCCGCCAACTCGCCTCTGAGATGGGCGTATCAACCACTACCGTGGCATCACGCGTCGCCAGGCTGCAGAAGGCGGGGATAATCGGTGGCTACTCCGCTCTGGTCGACTTTCAAAGACTGGGGTATGAGCTGACTGTCGTCACAGAAATCCACGTCTCCAAGGGGAAGCTGGTCGAAATGGAGCAGGAGATCGCAAGACTCCGCAACGTCTGCGCCGTGTACGATGTCACAGGCGAGATAGACGCCATTGTGATAGCAAAGTGCCACAGCAGGGAGGAGCTGAGCCGGTTCACGAAGTCGCTCCTTTCGATGCACTTCGTGGAGCGCTGTAACTCTCACGTCGTGCTGACAACTGTGAAGGAAGACTTCCGTCTCCCGGTTCAACCTTAAATGTGAAGCGACGCCGTGAAGGCCTTCTGTCTATGACGAAGATCAGGGTCAAGATTGGTCAGGCCGAGGCGGAGGTCGAGGCCGACCAGGAGCACCTCAAGGAAGCCATCGAGCTGGTGCCTGAACTCGCAGCCAAGCTGCCGGGCCAGCGGACCAATGGCCGGGCGGAGATGCATGAGATGAGTCCAGAAACCCAGGGTGGCGCCGTACAGCAAGCGACTCCTTCAGAGCTGCCCGTGGTCACTCTGGAGAAGGGGGACTCCCTGGCCGACGTGATAGGCAAGTTCTTCACCTGTCCATGGGGGAGGGAAAGGAGGAAACTCTCAGACGTGAGGGAAGCGTTGCAGTCCTATGGGCTCAACTATCCAAAGCAGTCAGTTGCCGTGGCCCTCCTCAGGCTCGCCAAGACGACCAAACTGAGAAGGTTCAAGGCCGAGGATGGAGAATACGTCTACACTTCGGCATCAACCTTGCCGGCAGCCCCGAGGGGACAGGAGGGGCATCCCTTGGACGAATTCTCCGGGGCGCAATCAAGCTAGGATCCTATGATGGCTTAACGTCCAGACACGGTGATTTCATTCGAGGCGGAAAACTCACGGGTTCGTGCCCGGGCAGGTTCCATTCCTGCAGCGGATCTGGGATGCGCGGTTGCGGGAATTCAGTCGTGCCTCCTGCTCTTTGTCTACACCGTGTGGAAGTGGCATTGATGCAAAGATCGATACTAGTATCCTATTATGGCTTAATGTCGGTGCTGGTTCCCAAATTCTAGAGTAGGTTCGCCTGCTTTTATACTGATGTCATTAATGGCTCTGTCAGCGGCGCCTTGGACACGATAAGAGACGGTGCCTTCGTGGTCTTGGGTGGATCAATCATCACAGCATATGGTCTCGTCGGATTGGACACAAGTATCATCCTGAATGGCATGACCACGCTTGGAACGAGTGATTATCTTCGTTTATGGGCCTTGACCTTCCTAGTAATCGTCCTTGGATTCGTTACAGTTCTGGGGGGATTTTTGATCGGGTCGAAAGGCGACTGGAAGCGGTGGGGAGGTGCGGCACTGAGCGTAATTGGCTCGTTAACGGGGTTAATCCTCACTTTGGCGCTGAGTACGACTGTGGTAGGGCTCAGTTCGAGTATTGGCTATTACGCAAACTCGGCCGCATCGGCCCAATTCAGCGTATCATACGAGATTCAGAACATCGGCGGCATTGTTGCCATATTCCTTGGTTTTCCATTGGCGATGTACGGCACCATGGCAGGAGTGATGCACTGGCGTCATGAAGTTGTCGACCTCCCGGAACGAGAGGCAGTTCCAGACCAGAGTTCCTAGGCAGGGTCGCGGTAATTTTCTCGCAGAAGGCGGTTCGACCACTTGGGGCTGACGCGGAATTGGCCCGGCTAAATTGTAATGCTGTTGTAGTTGCACCACCAAACGGTGAGTTTGTGGGGGGTTGAGGATAACTTGACTGGGGCCCCACAACTTGGGCTGAATCTGGTTGTCGCCAAGTCATTCAATGTCCCGCAGTGCTTGCAAGGAACTATGACGATATCTCTCTGAACAATCGTCTCCTTCGTCTGCATTATCGGGGCTGATTCTTGTTCAAAAAGTTTGGACCTCATGAGAAACATCCCTGATTGAATAGCTAGGATGTAACGGGCGGAACATTTCTCGCAAACTACCTTCGGCTGGTCTATCTCAAGGATGTGACCGCCGTCCTTTGGGCACCTGGGACGCTTCAAGGCTAGTCAAAAGTCAGCCCTCTGTTTGGCAATCTGGGCACTGCGGCGCTTCGCAGGCGGCACGGCCTAAGCAGGAGTCTGACGTAAGGATAGACATCTCGGTCCGATTTTAACCATTCTTTATGGCGTAGGGCTCGTTAATCAGAGGAGATTGAGAAGGGACCTCTTGTGGTGGTGACAGCAGCATGACTAGTCTCTCAGAAGCGTGGCTTTACTTCGCAAAAGTGACATTGATGCAAGGGTCGATACTAATTTAAGCGGAACAGAGCCGCGGAGGCGGCGGAGCTGTAACCGGGTCTGTCGAGTGAAAGAGAACTTCGAGTCACTGCGACATATGGAGAGGAGAAGGTCGAGTTCTCCGGGTCTCCTGAAGTCGTGATGCGCTCGTTGCATGAGTACGTGTCGAAATGGATACCCAACATGGACTTGGCCCGAGCCATTAGCGTCAACTACTCGCTTAACGACCTCGTTCAGATGTTCAAGGACTACGTCCGTGTCACGCCCGAAGGGCCCCGCGTCTGGACTCAGGACAAGAAGCTCAGCGACAGGGACGTCATCCTGCTCCAGCTCGTGGCTGCCAGGATCGCAGGCTTGAGCGGCAAGTCCGCTTCGGACGCCATGGGGGTCGGCGAAATACAGGCGGCTACCGGGCTCTACCCGAAGACGATCAGCTCAAGGCTGAGCGAACTAACAAAGTCGGCAAACGTGGAGAGAACGGACTCTGACCAGGGGGGGAAGTACAGGATAACGACCGTGGGCACAAGCCGGCTGGGTGAGCAGCTCTCTAAGAAGTTCCGACCTGCCCCTTGAAGGGGTACTTCTGGATGTACCTGTAGTTCCTCATGCTGCCGTCCCTGAAGAGTGAGCCTTCGCGCACCAGGTCAACTAGGGTGTGCGACACGGCAGTCCTGTCATAGTGGTACCCCCTGCGGCTCATCTCCTCATGCACCTCCGAGAGGGCCCTCGGGTTGGCGAACCAGCCCTCCTTCCACATCGTGAGGACGACTCCCCTGCACGTCTCGAACCTCCGCTGATCCTGCGCCTGCTCTTCAGGCTCAACACGCATCGGTTCCTTCGAAGCCATTCCCGCGAGGACGCTTTCGACAGCCTGCTGGACCCTGTCTTCCTGGGTGGTTATCTCTACCTCCCACCCTCCTCGCTTCAGCCTGACAGTGACCATGGGCGGCTTCTCGATTTCGGACAACTGGATCTTGTTGCGCTTGTTGTCCAAGATGCCATTATTTGAACTGGTCACGGCGCCGTCGCGCTCCGGGGTGTGTAGCATCGTCCTCTCCATGGCGCATGGTGATGGGGTGCCTCACGCCTAATAACTGTTGCCCATGTTGCGCACGCGCAACACTTAATTACGGCCATCGTGTGGCACATGATGCGCAAGATGGCCATCGCTACCTCCCCGGTGCTAGAAGACGAGCATTTCTCCATCCTCGACTCCCTTGCAGAAGAGTTCGAAGAGGCCTTCGCCGAGCTCGCGGAAAACGCGGAACGTGAACTGGCGGGCAGGACGTTCATCTTCAGCAGCTACGGGAGGGAGCTCTACCCGTACTTCGAGGCGACTGACGCGGAACTGGCCCCTGGGTGCATAATTCCCGTCAAAGAAGGGCGGCCAGTCGCGTCCGTCGACTCGACGTGCGTTCTGGTCGGGGAGACCGCCCAGGGAGCTCTTTACGCCGCCCGGACCGCGGTGGGTATCTCCTACGCCGGAGCGCTCCGAAGGTTCTTCAGGCTTGGCCCAATCCTTGTCTATGCTACGCCTACGGGCCTATCAGGGCTCACGCCACGCCTCCCTTCCGCGGAGATGGACCTGCTGCTCTCTGACCATGCGGTGGCCGAGAGGTACATCAGAAACACAGTCGAGAGGCGTGTGATAGAGGCCCTCTCAACGCCTGCTGGGGACACCATTGTCATGGCCGACGGCTCGCTCAAGCATCCCATGGGGCAGCTCTCAGGGCGCTCCCGCGGGCATTTTGGAGGATCGAGGTGCCTCGTAGGGTTCTCGAAGTCCAGCAACCTCATCCTGAGCGAAGAGATGGTGGCCGCCATCTCGAGGGCTCAGGGGCCGTCCTACTACACCGTGGAGCATGGGGAGGTGAGCACTGTGCTCGCGAAGTTCACCCCTGACGGCCTGGTTTTCAGGCTCGACCTCTCGGGCCCGGAACCAGAAGCGACCACCCTGGGGAGGATAGCATGGAACGACGCCTTCGCCTCCGGCTACCCNCGATTCCCTGAAGGTTGCTCATCACCTCTCTATCTTCTCGAGGGCCGAGGACCAGGCGCTGAAGGCGTTCGTTACCAAGCGCTTCAGGGTCCACCAGCTACACGCCTTCCCCCTGAGGAAGATAGCCCTGGGAGGCTTCAAGGGGAGCGCGTGAGGTCTGAAGATACTCAAGAAGGAGTCCGACGACATCCTCGTCATAGCTTCGCCCAGAGAAAGGGTCCGCGTGGGGGACTACCTGGTGGCGTCTGAGGCGCAGAGGAGCCTCGTGATGCAGGTCTATGACGAGAGGTACCTGGACGTCGAAGGTATCGAGGAGGAAATAGCCAGAGAGGAGGTGCTCTCTGCCTCGGCCCCAGGCGTGACCTCCGACCCCACCGGTCTGACGACCATTTCGACCATTATCAGGGACATGCGAATCCTGCTGTGCAAGGCCAGGGGGACCATTTCGGAGGGTAGACTGACCCCCAGGGCAAACTGGATGCCCTCCAGGACTAACTCCACTGTCACCAGGCTCATGGTGGGGGAGCTCGCGGGCGCGGTGGAACCCCTCGGTGCGAGGGACATAAGGCTGGGCACCGTCGACTCGGAGTCGACCTTCAGCATACCTGCGGAGGCCCTGGACGGGAGGATAACTGTGATTACGGGAAGGAAGGAGTCGGGCAAGTCCCACCTAGCGAAGATACTGCTGCGCGGGCTGCTCGAGAATGGGGCGTACGCGGTGGTGTTCGACCTGAACGATGAGTACGGGTCGGTCGGCCAACACAGAGACGGTTCGGAGACGCCTGAAGGGCGGAAGGTCAAGGTCCTCAGGCCAGGACGGGACCTGAGGTTCTCCCTGGCCTCCGTCGGCCTTCGGCCGATCACCAATCTCCTCTCACACTCCCTTGAGATGCCCGGAACTTCGCTCAGAGAGTTCGTAAAGATCTGGGAACAGCTCGACGCCAGGGACGAGCTGACGCTGGCGTCGCTCGAGCAGGCCATCCAGCAGTGGCGTTGCAACGAGTTCGTAAGGGACGCGCTTTTCGCTCGCTACCACACCCTCGCTTCTTGTGGGCTCTTCACAGACTCTGTTCACCAGCAGTTCGATCTTCAGGACTTCTTCTCCCTCAACAAATCAGGGGGCGCTCTCGTAGTCTCCCTCAGCGGCGTCTCCCCCCTGAACAGGAGGATGGTGGTCGAGCTGATGCTGTCCAAGCTGGTGGAGCTCCTGGAGAGGCGCAAGGTTCCACCCGTGTTCCTCTTCGCGGAGGAGGCGCACCTCTACCTCAGGGACACCTACTGGGAGGACCTGATTACAAGGATGCGGCACTTCGGCGTCTTCACGCTCTTCGTCACCAACCAGCCTGACGCCATAGACCAGAAAATATACCGCCAGGTGGACAACATCTTCCTCTACAACTTCAGCAACGACTCGGACCTGACACTGGTATCCCAGGCTTCCATGGCGGACTCGGACACAGTGAAGGCCATCGTAAGGACCCTCCCGCCCCGGATGTGCCTGCTCCTTGGTTACGCGGTCAGGAATCTACCGGTGGTCGTGAGCATCGACCCCTTCGACGCCCCTGCGACCGGGCTAACGAGGCGCTTCTTCCAGACAAAATTGGAGCTAGCGCCTGGGCAAGGCCGGCTGTAGGCGCCTCTAGCCCAGCGCCTGGGCCACCATGAAGGAGCCGGCCTTCATCATCACTCCCCCGCAGCCGAAGGTGCACGCGAAGTCAATTTCCAGGGTGCTCCCCTCGGGCCCCGAATATACAACGCCGAAGATGCCCGGCGTCGCATAGACGGGAGGCGAGACCCCAAACGCAGGCCCGCTGCCGGTCGCGATGGGAGTCCCGGTGGCGCTGACGCAGCCGGTGGGGAGGTTCCCGCCTCCCTCGGGGTCAGACATGGGGGAGCAGGCGATCAGAAGGGATGCCCCCGCAGCCAGGGTGTGGACTTCGAAGTTGTACTTCTCTATCCCTATCTGAGGCTCAATCGCTGTGAACACGTAGAACGCGTAGGTCCCGTTAGCGGGAAGAACCACAGCGAGCCCTGTGGTCGCATATTCGCCCGAGCCTGTCGTGGGCACCGCGACCCTGTCCCAGGAGCTGAGGGACCCCTCCGCGGTGCAGGTGATTGTAGTGTTCAGTTTGCTGACCGCCTCCCCGGCAGGGCATTGAGGGGGGAAGCCGACAATTGCGCCCCAGTCGACCTGGCCGCTCCTGTGGGTATACCAGAACGTGTTCCCAAACCCTGTAACGAGCCCCACGGAGCTCCCGGCAGGATTGCCCGCCACTATCTGGGAGTACCTGGAACCGCAGGTGGCGGTCCCTGGGGAGCAGAGCCCGTCAGGGATCAGTGACTCGACGAGCGTAGCGCCTCCTGGGGCTATGACTGTCCTCGCAGCCAGCGGGTAGACGGTGCCGTTGGGGTACCTGAGAACGAGGTGGTTGATGGACACGGCCGCGGGGCCCTCATTGGCCGCGAGGAGCCCTGCGCCGGTCTCAGCGAAGGCGAGCGACTCCTCGCCCCTCTGGGAAACCAACTGGAGTGCGGACTCCTGGGCGGCGGCTGCCTGCTGCTGGAGCCCCCAAGCATAGGCCAGAGAGCCCAGGGCAACCATGAAGACAAGCACGAAGATGACGGTCCCCACGACCGAGGCGACTCCCTTGCGCCGACTCGAGATGGCCATGGGCCCTCCTAGGCCGGAGCCACCTGCAGTCCCACGGTCTGCTGGGCCCCGGCGGACGTGGTGACCGTCACCGCATACTGCGAGCCGACCCGGAAGGCAGCGCCCATGATGGTGATGACGATTCCCAGGGCCTGGCCGAACGGGACTGAATAAGTAACTGGCAC
>OCOJ01034081.1_pt3 | contig 12097 bp, 11 predicted proteins | sample 1539251 | NCBI WGS metagenome assembly OCOJ01 (sample SAMN01911457, study PRJEB22624) | soil metagenome | biome: Soil | place: Malaysia | collected 2012-04-30 | depth RA_metagenome m
GCACTACACGCCGAGCAGCGGCAGCGCGCAGAAGCGGGCAGGGTTTTGGGGCACGACGTGTCGTGCCCCTACGGGCGCTTGCTGTACTTTTCGAAGAGCTGTTTGTGCTTATTGTCGGTGGAGGTGGGCTTGCCGTTGATGTACAGGTACTTCACCTCGGTGCGCAGCTCGAGTGGATCGCCGTTGGTGAGCATGATGTTGGCGATCTTTCCGGGTTCGAGCGTGCCCAGGTCCTTGTCCAGCCCCAGAATCTGAGCGGGATAGAGTGTGATGGCCNCTCGAGCGTGCCCAGGTCCTTGTCCAGCCCCAGAATCTGAGCGGGATAGAGTGTGATGGCCTTTAGCCCGTCGTCGTGCGAAAGGCCGTAGGCCACGGCGTTGCCCGCCTGCTGCGGAAGCCGGCGAACGAACTGCAGGTCATAAGACGCGAGCGCGAACCGGATTCCCGCCTTCTGCAAATCGCCGGGCAGCGTAAAGAACTTATCGTAAGGATCGTCCTCGTTGGGCGAAAGCCGCAGGGTCGGCCCGAGAATCACGGGAATGTTCTTGGACTTCAGCAGGTCCACCACCTTCATGGATTCCGCGCCGCTGCCGAGAATCATCTTCACCTTCTGCTTGTCGCAGAATTCCACCGCGCCGCGAATCTCGCGCGCCCGGTCCGCCAGGATGAGCAGGGGCAGCTCGCCTCTGAGAACCGGGATCATGGCCTCGAGCTTCAGGTCGCGCACGTAATTCTGGCCGGAGCCTTTTGCGACGGCCTGCTCGTAGTGCCGGGCCTGATCGAAGAATTCGCTCAACTCCTGCACCTTTTTGTCGTAGTCCTTCTTGGCTTCGGTGAAGGGGCGCTCCTTGAGGCTGAATGTGCTGAAATCAAAGACGCGCGTACTAAGGTCCGGCCAGTTGACCACCATGGCCGCTGAGCGCCGCACGAGCATCTCCGGAAGCGTCCACCCGGCGAGATTGATCACCGAGGCCTGTCCCAGGATTACCCCGCCGCCGCCCCCGCCGAATCCCGAGGCCGTTGGGGCCGTGACAACATGGGTGATTCCGGCGGCTCGCGTGACGGGGATGTGCTCGCTCGCAGGATGCACGGCCGTGGCGGCGGTGAGCTGGGGATTGAATTCTCCCAGTTCGCGGGCGTCCACGGTGGCCGCGACCGCGCTGATTTCTTCCAGCCCCATCTGGTCCACAGCGTCGAACATCCCCGGGTAGGCTTCCAGGCCCGCGCCGTCCAATACTTCCGCATCGAGGGGAATGGCCGCGTCCGCGCCGGCGGCCACGATGCGGCCATCGCGAATTACGATGTTGCCCTTCTCTATGGCCGGCCCGGCGAGCGTATTAATTTTCACTCCGCGAATTGCATAGGTTTTTGCCGCGGCTTGCGGCTTTGCCTTCGGTTTTTCCTGGGCTCCAGCGGGGGAAGCCAGCAAGAAGCCTGCCGCGAGCGCCAGCGCGGCGAGTCCTGCCACGAGGCTTTTCGAATGTAAGGAATCGGTGCTCTTGGTAGTCATGTGTCCGCCTCAATCCCGCGCGCCGATCGCCACTCCATCCACTTGCGGCGGCTTTATGGGCTCTTTTCGCTTCTCTTCCGTTCCGGGAGGCACGCCGGGTTTCTTTTCTTCTCCTGCCTTTCCTTCGCCCGGCTTCTTTTCGGCTTCGGCGGCCTTCTTTTCCTTGTCCATGAGCGCCTTGCGCTCCTTGGCGTTCTCGGCGCGCTGGGCCAGATCCTTGTCGCGGTCGAAGTAGAGGTGGCCGTCAATAAACACCTTCTGGGCCACGGCGTAGACGCTCAGCGGATGGTGGTTGTAAATCACTAGGTCGGCGTCCTTTCCGGTTTCGATGGAGCCGACACGCTTGTCAATCCCGAGCTGGATGGCGGGGTTGACGGTGATCAGCCGCAGGGCCTCATCCTCGTTCAGCCCGCCGTACTTCATCATCTTGGCCGCTTCCTGGTTCAGGTGCCGCGCTTCTTCGGCGCTGTCGGAATTGACGGAGACGACAACGCCACGGCGCGTCATGAGCGCCGCGTTGTAGGGGATGGCCTCGTATGCTTCCACCTTGTAGGCCCACCAGTCCGAAAATGTGGACGCGCCGACGCCGTGCGCGGCGATTTCGTCCGCCACGCGGTAGCCTTCCAACACATGCTGCAGCGTGCGGATGTGAAAACCGAATTCCTCCGCGAGAAGAATGAGCTGCACCATTTCGTCCGCGCGGTAGCAGTGGGCGTGCACCCAGCGCTTGCCTTCGAGCACTTCCACCAGGGGCTCGAGTTTCAGATCGCGGCGCGGCGGGATCAGATTCTTTTCGCCCGCGGCCACTCGCCGGTTGTACTCGTCCCAGGTTTTCTTGTATTCCCGCGCGTCCACAAAGGCCTGCCGGATGACGTCCATCACGCCCATACGGCTTTCCGGATACCGCTGCGGGATCCCCGGCGGGGGCCGGAAGTTGTTGCGCTTTGGATTTTCACCGAGCGCAAACTTGATGCTCAGGGGCGCGCCCTCGAACTTCAACTCGCTCGCCGGCTTGCCCCAGCGCAGCTTGATTACCTGGTTCTGCCCGCCGATGGGATTCGCGCTTCCGTGAAGCACGTGGGCCACGGTCACTCCGCCGGCGAGGTCGCGGTAGATGTCCACGTCGTCCGGGTTCAGCACGTCGCCGACGCCAACCATGGACGACACCGCAACGCTGCCTTCGTTTACGTCTCCCTCGACTGCGATGTGCGAGTGGCAATCGATGATGCCCGGCATCACGTACATGCCGGTGGCATCGATCACGGTGGCCCCTTCGGGCGCCTTGATGTCTTTCCCGACGCGCGCGATTTTTCCGTCTTTAATCAGAATTGAGCCGTGCTCGATAGTTCCCTTGGTCACCGTCAGGATGGTCGCGTCTTTGATGAGCGTCACACCGGAATCCTGCGCCCGGCAGAGCGGCGCGGCGAGGCCCGCCACCAGGAGCAGGGCTGGAAGTCTCAGCCTATTCATGGTCGTCCCCTTGCGAGCCAGTCGTCTCATCCCGCTGTGCGCGGCCGCTGCCCGGCCGCGTGCCCGTAAATTCCGTCGAGAAGCCGGGAGGGCTGATGGTCCCCTTGATCGTGTTCCCATCCAGCGTCCCCGAGAACGTGAAGTTCTGCGGTCCTTCCCCCACGTCCGCAGAAATGGTTACCGAAAACGCGTTCCCGCTCAGGTAGCCCGAAACTACGTTCGACGTCCCGTAGGGATGGGTCACCGCGCCCGTCACATTCCCGCCGGGCGACATGGTCAAATCCGCGGTGGCCTGCTGTTGCCCCTGGTCTGTGGAGAAGGCAATGGTCCACTTCCCCGTCAGGTCGCCCTTCGGTGGCTCCTTGGGCTTTTCCGGCTCTTTGATTTCGAACTTCTTGCCGTCCACGAACACGTATTTGATTTTTGTTTTTTCGCTGAAGAGATCGCCGTCCGCCACCACCAGGTTGGCGATCTTTCCCGCATCGATGCTGCCCAGCCGGTCGGATACGCCATAAATCTCCGCCGCGGAAAGCGTGAGGGCGCGCAGTGCGGCTTCCGAGGCCAGCCCAGCGTCAATCGCCTTTTTTACGTTCTTCAGCATGTCCTTCGGACCCGCCAGCCCGCCGTCGTAGAAGGCGAACCGCGCGCCGGCCTTTTCCAGGGCCGCGGGAGTGCCGGGAGCGCGGTCGCGGAAGCGCAGCGTGCGCAGTGGCTCCTCCGCCTCCGGATCCGCGTCTTTTTCTTTCTCCGGCCACTTTGCATTGACCAGGGCGACGGCTTTTTTCGCCGCCAGCACGTCTGCCACGGCGTAGCCCTGCTGCACGCCGTAGAGAAAAGGCTGCGCGTGGATGCGGTCCGCCAGCCACATCCCGCGAAGGATTTGCGGGGCCGTGTTTGCCGGGATCAACACCGGCGCTCCCGCGCGCTGCGCGGCTTCGAGAGCGCGTAGCACGCGGTCGTACTCTGGCCGCTCGTTGCCGCGCGGGGCGCCGCCGTAGATGCGCTGGGCTTCCGCATCCTGCTGTTCGTCCAGGTACACCTGCTCGATGTAGGAAACCGCGCCCATCAGCGAGCCGGGAAATCCGAAGAAACCTCCCGGCGCGTTCAGTGTGACTTGCACGGTAGCACCGGGTTTCACGACCAGATCGCCCGGCCGCGTCCCGGCCAGATCAATCACAGTGCCCTGCCCGGGGAAGAGGCCTGTCTTCGGGGCGGCCAGCGCGGTGGTGAATCCGCCGGAGCGCCAGGTTTCAATCTTTTTGTCGTCCGCTTTCAGTTCATTCGCGGCATCCACCCACGGAGTCGAGGCGGGACGATCCTGCGGCCCTTTGGAGAGCATCTCCGGAGTCGCCATGCCGGGCGCGCGCCTGGGGCCAGCAGCCGGTTGCGCGGGCGCTTCCGGAACGCCGAGTCCCGCGTCTGTGAGGGCATCGAACAGGCCGGGATAAACGGTCAGGTCCTTGCCGTCGATCACCCAGGCTTCGGCGGGAATGGGCACGTCTTTGCCCACCGCGGCGATCAGTCCTCTGGCGATCACCACGGTTGCGCCTTCCACGGCCGGGCCCGATACAGGCACGACCTTGGCGTTCTTGATCGCAAAGTAGCGAGGCTCGTCGGCGCGAGCGCCTTGTTCTGCAACGCGGTAGGCGCACAAACTGGCGGCGAAAACAATTGCAGCCCCGGCCGCCGCGCGCAGGCCACTTCCTCTCCCTGGTGACCTCATAAGCTTCCCCCTGAAGATTGCGGACCGCTGTCGTCGAAACCACCCTGCAGCTGGACCACTCTGCGTGCAAGGTACGTAAGGATACGCGCAGGCGTTTCAACATTCCAGCGGAGAGAAGGCACTCGCGCAGGCCGGAAATCCGGGCCTTCCCGCGCTCAGCTCTGGAAGTACCGGGCGGGCGTGGCGCCCAGGTGCTTTTTGAACATGAAAATGAAGGCGCTCGGGCTGCTGTAACCCGCATCGAGTGCGGCGGCGGTTACCTTTTCGCCGGCGGCAAGGAGTTTCAGTGCGTGAAGCAAGCGAAGCTGCTGGCGCCATTGACGGAAGGTCATCTTCGTCTCGGCCAGGAAGACGCGCTCGATGGTTCGCTTGCTTGCTCCGGATGATTTGCTGAGCCGCTGCAGCGGCGCCTGTGCTGCGGGATCGGCAAGCAACGCCCGTGAGACGCGCAGGGCGCGAGGGTCTGTGGGATTGGGCAATTGCAGGGGCACGGAGGGAGCCGCCTTCAGCTCGTCGGCAAGGATTTCCATGATGCGCTTTTGGGGTGGAATCTTGCGATTCAGCCGGGGAAACGTGCATGCGTGCAGGATGAGCTCCTTCAGCAGCGGCGAAACATTGATGACCACACATTTCGCCGGCAGAGTGCGCACCAGGCCGGGCAGAAGATACAGAGTGCGCATGAAGACCGCGCCGGACATGCGCACGGAGTGCGGCGTGCGCGCGGGAATCCAGACGGCGCGAAGCGGCGGCACCACCCAGATCCCCTGCGCTGTGGAAACGGTCATCACGCCCTGTGAAGCGAAGATGAGCTGGTCTTCGGGATGGAAGTGCTCGGGGATCACGTGGCCGCTGGCAAGATCGGCGGAGACGCTGGCTACCTGGGCGGTCAGGCGGCCTTTGCTGTCGCGGAGAGTGCTGTGACACTTATGCGACATTTCTTGTCAGAGTAGCGGGAGCAATCCGGCAGGGCAAGTGGTATTCCTGAGGGCGCTGAGGAGCCGCGATGCCGGAAGCCGTGAAACTGGAACAGGGGGTCAACATGCTGGCTGGGGCCAAACTGATGGGATTCGTGCTGACCACGGATTATGAGAAAGCGCGCGCGTTCTACGAGGGCAAGGTGGGTCTGACGTTCGTGAGCCTGGACCAGTTTGCGCTGGCGATGCGCGCCGGGGAGAACATGATCCGCATCACGAAGATGCCGAATTTCACTCCACTGCAAAGCACCGTGCTGGGATGGGAAGTGCGCGACATCGAGGCTGCGGTGGCATGGCTCCAGAAGCGCGGAGTGGAATTCGAGAAATATCCCTTCGCACAGGATCGCGAACGCGGCATCTGGACGGCGCCGAACGGCGACCGCGTAGCCTGGTTCAAGGACCCGGACGGAAACGTGCTCAGCGTTGCGCAGCACGCCTAAACTTGGGGCATAGCCAGGACATTCCCCGGGAACCGCTGCCTAATTCCTCAACGGCTTGCCGGTTTTCAACGTGTGCGCCATTCGCTCCTGGGTCTTGCGTTCGCCGCAGAGGCTGACGAACGCCTCGCGCTCCAAGTCGAGCAGGTATTGCTCGCTAACCACTTGCGGGGCCGAAAGCGGTCCGCCCGCGAGGATATTGGCCAGCTTGCGCGCCACATGGGCGTCGTATTCCGAGATGTAATGCCCGCGCAGCATCATGTGAGCGGCCAGCTTGGCTCCGGTCAGGAACTGTTCGCCTAGGACGCGAATGGACGGCTCGTTGGGCGGCGCATGGGCAGGCCGATAGCCTTCGCGCACCAATTCCAGAGCCAGCGCTTTTGCATCGGCAACCTGGCGGTCTTTGTTCATGCTGATGGCGTCCGACGGCCGCAGATATCCGAAGCCGCGTGCTTCTTCGGCGCTGGTGGCCACCTTGGCCATGGCGATTTGTTCGAACACCGGCTTCATGGCGTGGAACAGGTCCAGATCCGAGCCATCGGCGCCCGACGGATTCACGCTGCGGGCGTGTTCGTTGGCGCGCACAACCATTTCCTTCGTGCCGCCGCCCGCCGGTATCAAACCCACGCCCACCTCCACGAGCCCGATGTAGGTTTCTGCGGCGGCCTGGATACGCGCGGCATGCAGCGGAATTTCGCAGCCGCCGCCGAGTGACATTCCGAACGGCGCGGCGACCACCGGCTTGGGTGCGTGTTTCAGCGCCAGATTCACCTGCTGGAACTGCCGCACGGCCAGGTGCACCTCATCCCACTCCTGCTCCTGTGCGAGCATAAGCACGAGCATGAGGTTCGCACCCACGCAGAAATTCGAGGCCTGGTTGGCAATGACCATGGCCTCGAAATCGCTCTTCAGGCGCTTCAGGCCCGCGTGCAGCATCTGCACCGTGTCCGCGCCAATCGAATTCATCTTGGAGTGGAACTCGCAACAGACCACTCCGTCGCCCAGATCCACCAAGCTCGCGCCTGCGTTGCCCTCCACCACGCGTCCGGCCTGCCGCAGGCGGTCGAGCACGATCACGCCTGCCGGCAGGGTCTCCTCGCGCTCGCCCTTCGAGGCCAGATCGAAATAAAACTTTCTGCCCGCGTCCGAGCGGTAGAACGACTTGCGGCCCGAGGCCAGCAGCCCGCTGACCAGCGGCGGCACCGGACGCCCTTCCTGCTCGATGCGCCGCGCCATGGCCTCGACGCCCGCGGCGTCCCAAATTTCGAACGGCCCCATCTCCCAGGCGAAGCCCCAGCGCATGGCGCGATCCACGTCCACGACGTTGTCCGCAATTTCCGGAATGCGCCGCGCGGCGTAGAGACACATTTCGGAAACCGAACGCCACAGGAAGCGAGCGCCCTTGTCGCCATCACGCCCGGAGAGTGCGGGCCCCAGCAGTTCGCGCAGGCGCTCGCGCGTGTCCTCAATGGATTTGCCCGCCTCGATGGAGCCCAGCCGGGCCTTGGCACGCGGCCGGTAGTCCATCGATTTCCAATCCAGGGTCAGGATTTCCTTCCCTTCCCCGCCCTTCACCCGCTTGTAGAACCCGCTGCCGGTCTTTTCCCCGAGCCAGCCGCGCTTCATCATGTCTTCCACCAGCGCCGGCACGCGGTAGCGCTCGCGCATCTCGTCGCCCGCGGCGTTTTCATAGATGTTGCGCACCACGTGCACCAGCACGTCCAGCCCGACAATGTCCGCGGTCCGAAACGTAGCGGACTTCGGCCAGCCCACCGCCGGTCCCGTACACGCGTCCACCTCCTCGACGGTCATGTCGAGTTCCTGCATCAGCGCCAGCACGTTGAGCATGGAAAACGTGCCGATGCGGTTGGCGATGAAGTTTGGCGTGTCTTTCGCCACGACCACGCCTTTCCCGAGCACGCGGTCGCAAAATTCCCCCAGCACCGCGATCGCCTCGGGCCGCGTGTCCGGCCCGGGAATCACCTCCACCAGCTTCATGTAGCGCGGGGGATTGAAAAAATGCGTTCCCGCCCAGTGCCGGCGGAAATCCTCCGAACGCCCCTCGGCAATCAGCCGCACGGGCAGGCCTGAAGTGTTCGTGGTGACGAGCGCGCCCGGCCGGCGGTATTGCTCCACGCGCTCGAGCAGCTTTCGTTTGATGTCCAGATTCTCGGCGACGACCTCGATGATCCAGTCCGCTTCGGCACACCATGCCAGGTTGTCGTCGAAATTTCCGATGGAGATGAGGCGGGCGCCTTCGGGCGTGAAGAAAGCGGCCGGGCGCGACTTCTTCGCGGCTTCGAAGCCGGCGCGCACGATGCAGTTGCGCACCTCGGGCGACTCCGCGGTCAGCTTTCGCGCCGTTTCCTCGGCGGTCAGCTCCGCGGGGCGGATATCGAGCAGGTAGCAGGGCACTCCGGCGTTGGCCAGATGCGCAGCGATGCGGGCACCCATAGTTCCCGCGCCCAGTACGGCGGCCTTCTGCGGTTGCCGAATTACGTTATTCACAGGATTCTCCCGAAAAGGAAATTAAGCCACGCTAAGATTTGCAGTCCACTCGCGCCGTCCCTGAGGCGTAGTGCCTGCCGGCCGCCCTGCAAGGATTATAGACCCGCTACCTGCCATTGGCAGCCGCGGCCACTCGCGGTAGCATCAAGCGGGGAGGAACCGGCGATCCGCGCGCCCTTCGCGGACGGACGGGCTCCGGCGACCGAGGATTAGCGCTCGAATGGCGAAGCAGAGCCTGAAGGACTTTCTCCGCGGCGGACTCCGTCGCATCCGCGCCTTCGCTCAGGGCCCGCCTCCCGAACCCGCGCGCGCTCCTCGCGTCGGACTGGCGCTCGGAGGGGGCTTTGCCCGCGGGATCGCCCATCTTGGAGTCCTTCGCGTGCTGGAGGACGCCGGTATCCAGGTGGACTGCCTGTCGGGCGTGAGCGTGGGCGGCCTGATTGCCGCCGCGTATGCCAGCGGGGCGCCGCTGGAATCCATTTCCCGCCGCGCCATGGCCACGACCTTCCGCGACTTCGCGCGCTGGAGCTTCTCGCGCTACGGCCTGGCGTCCAACGACCGGCTGGGCCGCTACGTCTACGAATTTTGCGGGGTGCGGGGCATCGAGCAGATGAAACGCCCGTTGGCCATCTGCGCCGTAGATCTTCTCTCCGGGGAACCGTACTACTTCACCAAAGGCGACCTGGGCATCGCCCTGCGCGCCTCCTGCGCCTATCCCGGCCTGTTCCAGCCCGTCGAGTACGATGGCCGCCTGCTGGTGGACGGCTTCCTGGTCGGCCCGGTCCCGGTGGAAGCGGCCAGGACGCTCGGCGCCGAATGTGTGATTGGAGTCTATCTGGGCATGTCCGGTCCGGCGCCGAGGCCGAAACATATGGGCGAAGTTCTGTGGCGGTCGTTCGCCATCATGCAGCAGCAGGCCGTGCAGCGCCGCGACCGCTCGCCCGATGTGCTCATCTCGCCGGACGTGCGGGATTTTGCCTGGGACGATTTCTCGCGGACAGGGGAACTCGTGGCCGCAGGCGAGGCGGCTGCGCGCGCTGCCCTGCCCCGCATCCGCGAACTGCTGCAACCGCCGGCCGCAGCCCCGGCTCGCCACCATAGCGCTCCGCGGCCTGCCTAGCGGATAGCGCAGAGCGGCCCCGGCCGCGGGATTGTCCCGCGCACGGAACGAAACTCCGGCGTTCTTTCCTTCCCTTCTTTTTCCTGCTGCCGACCTCGGATTTGGCGCCTGCCAAATCTCCTGCCTCAATTTTCACTCCGCCCGCAGCGTCACCCGCACCGGCTGGCCATTGCCCTTTCCGCGGCGCGTCAGCCATTCCCCCAGTGCCGCCGCGAAGCGCTCGGCGTCCACGCGGAAACTCGACTCCAGCCGACCATCGCCAGTGGGAAGCGTGTCGTCAAATTCCGGGGCATTTGTAAAGTTGCGCATGCAGAAGGAATCGAGCCAGTCCAGCGGGCACAGCCCGCGTTCGCCCGCGATCTCCACCTCCACGATCCATTTCCGCGCATACATGCCCCGACTATATCACCCGGCCTTACGCAGCCGGGGCGGGAGCGCCTCGAGGACATGGGCGTGATGCCGGGCCAATCCCGATGTGACGCCTGTCACCGAAGCCCTGGCCGCAAAAGCACAAAGTAGGCTAGGGGTGTTTGGTCTGGACAGCCCTGGTCATGGCCACGCTCCGGAAGCGGGGTGGCAAAGGAGGCACACATGACCGCGACACTCAAACTCGAAGAAAAGGTCGAGCGAAAGATCGCAGCCGGCGCGCCGATTTCGCTGGCAAGGATCATGGTCGCGACGGACTTTTCCCCGCATGCGGATCGTGCGCTCGACTATGCGATATCCCTGGCACGGCGGTTTGGCTCCCGGATCTATCTGACTCACGTGCTCACCTACGAAGGGCATGAGGTGCTGGAACCCGACCTCGGCGCGCCTTCCGTCGAAAAGTTCCAACAGTTGGCCGAACAGAACGCCAAGGCCATTGTGGATTCCGGACGCCTCTACGGCGTGCCATATGAGGTGGTGATCGAAGAAGGAACGCTGTGGCCGGCGCTGGAAATGCTATTGGAGAAGTACAAGGTTGACCTGCTGGTTGTCGGCACGCATGGACGGAGCGGCCCGATGAAGACCGTGTTCGGCTCCGTGGCCGAGCAAATCTTCCGGCAAGCGCCGATCCCCGTTTTGACGGTAGGCCCATCGGTGACCCAGGAACCCGCGTTCGAGGCCGAATTCCGGTCGATCCTGTTTGCGACCGACTTCGGACCCGCCGCGGAACGCGAAGCAACGCTCGCCTTTTCGATTGCCCAGGAGCACAGATCCAAGCTGGTGTTCCTGCACGTGACTCCGTTCCGGACGGGGATCGCCGCACGGGATGCGGTGGCGGAGAGAGAACTCATCACCAACCAATTGCAGGAACTCGTTCCTCGCGTGGCCGATCTGAAGTGCAAGCCGGAAATTCATGTCGGTTACGGCGAGACCGTCGAGGAAATCCTGCGGATCGCCCGCGAGACGAACGCGGATCTGGTCGTTATCGGCGCAAAGAAGAGGGGCAGACTCAGCGGTCACCTTCCGGGGACGAAAGCCTATGGCGTGGTTCGCGGGGCTCAGTGCCCGGTGTTGACGATCAAGTCCTGAGGGCACCAAGAAGCGCGATGCGAAGGGGCCGCGGTTTATCACCGACGGGGAGCGACGAGCGGCTGACTCGCGCGGCAAACGGCCATTCTTGCAATTCCGCGCCGCGCGGAATAGGCTAGGGAATTCGCAACGACACTGGCGGGCTCCCGCCTGCTGCGGCTCCGATATTTTCCGGGATCCTGATCCAGACGGATCCTTTCCCCGAGTTGCTGGTCAGGGAGGAAGAATGGCCTCTCCAATCGAGCAGTGGGTCGAAGAATCGGCTCGGCTCACTGGACCGAAGAAAATTGTTTGGTGCGACGGCTCTGAGTCTCAGCACGAGGGGCTCATCGAGCAGATGCTGAGTGACGGTACCCTGATTGCCCTGAATCCGAAAACCCATCCGAACTGCTACCTGCACCGCAGCGATCCGAGCGACGTGGCCCGTACCGAGCAAATCACTTTCATCTGTTCCCGCATGCAGAGCGACGCCGGCCCCACGAACAACTGGATGCCGCCCACGGACGCGAAAGAAAAGGTGTCCGGGCTGTTCCGCTGGTCCATGCGCGAGCGCACCATGTACGTGGTGCCTTACCTGATGGGCCCTGCCGATTCCTCCTTCAGCAAAGTCGGCGTGGAGATTACCGACAGCCCCTACGTGGTCGCCAGCATGTACATCATGGCGCGTATCGGCAAGGTTGCTCTCGACCGCGTGGGCCATTCGGAGGATTTTGTTCCCGGGCTGCACTCGCTCGGCGATCTGAGCCCGGACCGCCGCTACGTGCTGCACTTCCCGGAAGAGAAGCTCATCTGGAGCATCGGTTCGGGTTACGGGGGCAATGCCCTGCTGGGGAAGAAGTG
>OCOJ01033413.1_pt2 | contig 12095 bp, 9 predicted proteins | sample 1539251 | NCBI WGS metagenome assembly OCOJ01 (sample SAMN01911457, study PRJEB22624) | soil metagenome | biome: Soil | place: Malaysia | collected 2012-04-30 | depth RA_metagenome m
GTCTGTGCTAGGTTGGCGGAGGTGAGAAAGCCGAGCGAGGCGCTGCAACTGCACCGGTGGGACGTGACGCCCGCGGAAGCGCGCGCCTTACAAGAGGCCTGGCGCGGGCGGGTGGTGCGGCGCGGCTCGTTACCCGCAAGGCAAATCCGCCGCGTGGCTGGAGTGGATGTGGCGTTTGACCCTGCCCCCCAGCCCGCGTGGAAGAGCGGCGAAGCCATTGCCGGCGCCGTGGTCTTCTCCTACCCCGACTGGGAGGAACTCGAATCCAGCGCGTCGCGCTGCCTGCTCACGTTTCCCTACGTGCCCGGTCTGCTGAGCTTTCGGGAGATCCCGGCGATTCTGGCGGCCCTTGAAGGGCTGCAGGAAACTCCCGATGTGATTTTCTGCGACGGACAGGGCTATGCGCATCCCCGGCGCTTCGGGCTGGCTTCGCATCTCGGCGTGCTGCTGGACGTGCCTACGATCGGCTGCGCCAAGTCGCGTCTGATCGGAGAGCACGCGGAACCGGGAAAGGCGCGCGGCTCATGGAGCCCGCTGTTCGATGCCGGCGAGCGCATCGGCGCGGCCGTGCGCACGCGGCCCGGCTCGCGGCCCATGTACATCTCCGTGGGGCACCGCCTGTCCCTGGAGCGGGCGATTGCGCTGGCGCTGGAAGCCTGTGACCCGGCCGGGCGGATGCGCGTCCCGCGGCCCACGCACCGCGCGGATCGCTATGTCGCGCGGATCAAGCGCGAGCGCGGAATTCGCGCCTAGGGAGTGCAGCTTCCGCACAGACGGCGGCCAGAGCGATAAAGAATTCCCCGGCCCTCGCCGAAGAAACCAGCAGAGCGACGTTCCTTCGCCTCGATCCCGGGTCCCGCGCCGCCAGGTTCGGGCTCCGGGATCGAGGCGCGCCCGCGCGTCCCGGCATGCATCCCGAGAGCATCATCGAAACCGGCATGGAGGAAATGCAGCGCATCCGGCGTTCGCTGGAGCGGCTGGAGCGGCAGGACTGGTGGCTGTGGTCCGCGGCCGTGGCCGTGATGCTGCTCTTGACCGGGGCCGTGGCCAGCATGTCCCTGCCCACGCTGATGGCCGATCCCTACTCCTTCTTCCAGTTTCATCTGGAGCAGTCGGTGCGCGGGCTGGTGGGCCTGGTGCTGATCTTCAATCTGTATACCGTCTATCAACAGGTGTTGATCAAGCGGTTGCGCGCGCACATGGCGGAACAGATCGAAATCATGGCCGGCCTGCGGCTGCGCGCCAACGAATATCACCAACTGGCCATGGTGGACCCGCTCACCGGGCTTTTTAACCGCCGCTTTGCCGAGCAGCGGCTGCTCGCCGAAGTGGACCGCTCGAAGCGCTACGGCCATCCCCTCACGGTGCTGCTGATTGACCTGAACGGCTTCAAGCAAATCAACGACCGGCACGGGCACCTGGCAGGAGACATGGTGCTGAAGGAGTTCGGGCAGCGGCTGAGCCGTTCGGTGCGCGTTTCCGACGTGCCCGTGCGCATGGGCGGAGACGAGTTCATGGTGGTGCTTCCGGAATGCCCCGCGGACCAGGTGCCCGGCCTGCTCACGCGGCTCACCGGCCTGGAAGTGGATTATCGGGGCACGCCCATCCCCGTGCGCTTTTCCGCCGGCGCCGCGGGCTTTGAGTCGCACGAATCTCCCGAACAAATGCTGGAGCGCGCCGACCAGGCTCTCTATGCCCAGAAGGCAGGGGAGAAGAAGGTGAGCGGGGCCGCAGCGCCAATCTGAAAGATCGAAAAGCGAAATTCGAAAAACGAAAAACGAAGAACGAGAAGGCAGGCCGCAGGTCTGCCGGTCAATCTCCGGCGTCCAGCGCCTGCGCCATTTCCAGAAGCTTGGTCACCGTGTTCCAGTTCCGGCCCGTGGCGGAGACTTGTAATATTTTCTCGAGGCTGGTCCAGGAGACCTCTGGCCGGGAGAGGCCCTGCGGGTAATAGATGAACAGTTCCGTGCCCAGGAGCTTCAGCTCCTCCTGGGACGGGCGCAATTGCAGCACAGCCTTGGCCGCCGCGGGCGAGGGCCTTTCCGCCAAGAACATGACCAGGAGTCTCGCCGGATCGATTCCGGAGCGCCGCGCGAACGGATTGGCCGATACTGCCGCCTTCCAATCCGGCAGGGAGCGCAGAACGATCTCCGGGCGAAAACCGGCCGTGCGCGCAATGGCGTCCTGGAGTTTCTTCCCCAGGCGGAGCAAATCCTGCTGCCTGGCCCGGAACACCACATTGCCGCTCTGCACGTACGTCTGCGCATCGCGAACATCCAGCGATTCGCAAAGCGACCGAAGCGCGTCCATTTTGATTTTGTTGTGGCCGCCCACGTTGACGCCACGCAGCAGGGATATGAAGACGGGCATAGCGGAAATCAGTATACGCTCCCGCAGTGGCGAATCCGGCCGGCATCCATTTCCCGGCCGATTTCCTGTTTTCGATTCTGGAGTTTCGTTTTCAGGCGGGAGGAGCGATCAGCAGGCGGATTACCTGCAGCAGGCGCTCCGGCTTGAAGGGCTTCACCATGTAAATGACCGCGCCGGCGTCATGGCCGGTCTTGAAGTCCTGCGGCGCGCTTTGCGCGGTCAGCAGGATGACCGGAATTTTCTCGTAGCGATCGTCTCGCTTGATGATCTGGCAGACGTCGAAGCCGGACATACCGGGCATGTTCACGTCCAGCACCATGGCTGCGGGCACGGTTTCGCGCAACAGGGTGAGCGCGCTTTCGCCGGAATTGGCGGTTTTCACTGTGTACCCGTTGCGGTCCAGCAGCAGCTCGACGATGCGCAGCGTGGCCGGGTCGTCGTCCACCACGACGATCAGCGGTCCGCCTTCGCTGGTTTTTTTCTTTGCTTCCGCCACGCAGTCCCCCGATTGCCCGGCAAGACGTGAGGCTACCCTTCTATGAAGGCAAAATCAATCTCCGCCGGGGCCAGACCGCCACACGCTCACCGCGCCGGTGGCGATTGGCGGAAGCTTCCCAAGCGGCCTGAGGCTATAATGGCGCGCCGTTTGGAGAGGAATCCGATGAGAAGAATTGCCGCCTTTGCCCTGACGTGCGCGTTGCTCTTTCCCGTGCAGGCTTTTCACGCCGATGAAAATGCCCTGGTGGGCTACGGACCGCAGGCCAGCCGGACCGAGCGCGAGTGGGAGGGGAAACTGCGCGCCATCCCGTCGCCGGCCATCCTCCGGGAAAACATGCAGCGGCTGAGCGCGCGGCCCCATCACGTCGGGTCCGCGTACGACAAGGAGAACGCGGAATGGATTTTGGCGCGGTTCCAGGAATGGGGCTGGGACGCGCAGATCGAGCGCTTCGACGTGCTCTTTCCCACACCGAAGACGCGCGTCCTGGAAATGCTCGAGCCGGCGAGGTTCACCGCCAAACTGGAGGAGCCGGCGCTGGCCGTGGATCCCACCTCGAATCAGAAAAGCGCGCAACTGCCCACCTACAACTCGTACTCGATCGACGGCGACGTCACCGGGCCGCTGGTCTTCGTCAACTACGGCCTTCCGGAGGATTACGAAAAGCTCGAGCGGCTGGGAGTTTCCGTGAAAGGCGCGATCGTGATCGCCAAGTACTATCACTCCTGGCGGGGAATCAAGCCCAAGGTGGCCGCGGAACACGGGGCCGTGGGCTGCCTGATTTATTCCGAGCCCAAGGATGACGGTTACACACGGGACGAAGTGTTTCCGCAGGGGCCGATGCGCAATCCGCAGGGTGTGCAACGGGGCAGCGTGATGGATTTTGCCTCGTCGTGGCCGGGCGACCCGCTCACTCCGGGCGTGGGCGCGACGCCGGAGGCCAAGCGGTTGCCCATCAAGGAGGCACCCAGCATCACCAAGATTCCGGTGATGCCCATTTCCTATGGAGACGCGCAACCGCTGCTGGCCGCGCTCAAGGGACCGATGGCCCCGGACGGCTGGCGCGGCACGCTGCCCATTCCCTACCACGTCGGCCCCGGCCCGGCGAAGATTCACCTGAAGCTGGAATTCAACTGGGACATCAAGCCGGTGTACGACGTGATCGCCAGGATTCCCGGCAGCGGCGCCCCGGATGAATGGGTCATCCGCGGCAATCATCACGATGCCTGGGTGAATGGAGCGGAGGACCCGGTCTCCGGCCAGGTGGCGCTGCTGGAAGAGGCGCGGGCGCTGGGCGAACTGCGCAAGCAAGGCTGGAAGCCGCGCCGGACCATCCTCTACGCAGCCTGGGACGGCGAAGAGCCTATGCTGCTGGGCTCGACGGAATGGGCGGAGCAGCACGCCGCGGAATTGCAGCAGCACGCCGTGGCTTACATCAACAGCGACACGAACGACCGCGGCTTGCTCAACATGGGCGGCTCGCATTCGCTGGAACAATTCATCAACGGGGTGGCGCGGGACATCGAAGATCCCGAAACGAAGATGTCCGTTTGGAAGCGGCTGCACCTTTCGGAAATTGCCGCCGCCAGGACCGCGGACCAGCGGAGAGAGGCGAGGCAGCGCGCGGATTCGCGCATTGATGCGCTGGGCTCCGGCACGGACTTTACCGCCTTTCTGGACCACCTGGGCGTGGCCTCGCTGAACCTGGGCTACGGCGGTGAAGACGAACAGGGCATCTATCACTCCATCTACGATGATTTTTACTGGTACACGCATTTCTCCGACTCCGAATTCGTTTACGGCCGGGCCATGGCGCAAACCGGAGGGACCGCGGTGATGCGCCTGGCGGATGCGGAAGTGCTGCCGTTCGACTTCACCGACTTCGCGGACACCATGAAGATGTACACAACGGAACTGAAGAAACTGCTGGCTGACAAGCAGGCGGAGATTCGCGAGCGCAACGAACAACTGGAGGAGGGCGTGTTCCAGGCAACGCTGGACCCGCGCCGGCCGACGGTGGCCCCGCCGCGCGAAGATGTGCCGCCACACCTGAATTTTGCCCCGCTGGAGAACGCCGTGGAAGCGGTGACGCGCAGCGCGGAGCATTATCACCGGGCGCTCGCGCACAGCCAGGGGACGCTGGACGAAGCAGCAAAAGCCGCCGCGCTCGCGGCCGTTAACCAGCAGCTCATCGAGAGCGAGCGCCGGCTGACCAGCGCGGAGGGGCTTCCCCGCCGGCCGTGGTACAAGCATCTGATTTATGCCCCCGGTGTTTACACCGGCTACGACGTGAAGACCATGCCGGGCATCCGCGAAGGCATCGAGCTGAAGCGCTATGCGGAGGCGGAGCGCGAAATCGCCCGCGTGGCCCGCGCGCTCGAAGACGAGGCTTCCCTGATCGAGGCCGCCGCCGGCCAGCTCGAGAAAGCCGCTCCCTGAGGGGAGAGCAGCGAAGCCGCTGGCTGCAGCCCGCCCGCCGCGGCGGGCGGGGCTCGTTCCGGCATGGGCCGCAAGCAGGTTCACGGCCGGTGCTGTGGATGACTTGCAGCCCGGGCAGGGCGCAATCGCAGCGCATGCAGGATCACGGAAAGTACCCCGGGTCTGAAGACCCGGGCTAGAGTCCCGCGCGGCTTGGAGCGCAGAAAAGGCTCAGTTCCACGCGGCCCGATTCTCTGTTAGGATGAGACGTTCCCGGGTAAATCCGAATTCATCAGGAGTGTGTAATGGCCCATCGGTGTGAGCTCTGTGGCAAGGGCCCCAGTTACGGAAACGTGGTGAGCCACGCGAACAACGCGCGCCGCNCGCCGCTGGAACGCGAACCTGAAGAGCGTTCGCGCCGTGGTCTCCGGCGTCGCCCGGCGCGTGCGCGTATGCACCACCTGCCTGCGCTCCGGCCGCGTGACCAAAGCCGCCTGAACGCCCCCATCCGGAGTTCTGGTGTCCCGCCGCCTGTTTGCGTGCCTTCTCCTGGCCTCTGCGCTGGTTGCCGCGGCCGCCTGCCGCCGCCACGAGACGCCTGCGGCCGACGTGTGGGCGCGCGTCAACGGGCACGAGATCAAGCACGAAGAAGTGGAAAAGTATTTCCGGACGCTGGTGATGCAGCAGGGCCAGGAGCCTTCGGCGGAAGAAGCCGCGCTGCTCAAGCTGAACATCATCGACGAGCTGGTGAACAACGAGATCCTGCTGGAACGCGCGCGCGCCGAGGGCCTGGAGGCCGGCGACGGCGAGGTGGAGGACAAGTTCACCGAGCTGAAGAGCCCCTATACCGAAGAGGAGTTCCAGAAGCAGCTGCGCGAGCGCGGGCTGACCGTGGATGATCAGAAACGCGCCCTGCGCGAGCAGCTTTCCATTCAGAAGCTGATCAACCGCGAGGTGGTGAGCAAAATCACCATTACCGACCAGGACATCAGCGACTATTACGCGGCCAATCAGAGCAAGTTCAACGTGGCCGAGCCGCAGTACCACGTGGCCCAGATTCTGGTGACGCCGGGGAAGGACCGCCAGCTCCGCAACCGCAAGAACGACGACGCGGTTACCGACGCGCAGGCGCAGAAAAAAGCCGATGCCCTGCTGAAGGAAATTGACGCCGGAGCGGACTTCGCGCAGGTGGCCATGGATTATTCCGAGGATCCGGCCAATGCCCCCACCGGGGGCGACCTGGGCTGGATGCCCGAATCCAGCCTGCGCAACCCGCAGCAGGAAACCTCGGAGTTGAGCCGGACCGTTCTCTCCCTGCGTCCCGGCCAGGTGAGCCGGGTGATTCACACGCGCGACGGCAATTACCGCATCCTCAAGCTGCTGGCGCGCGAGGGCGCGGGCCAGCGCTCGCTGGAAGATCCCCAGGTGAAAGAGGCCATCCGCGGCACGTTGCGCAACGGCCGGGAACAGTTGCTGCGCGCCGCGTACATTGCCGTGGCCCGCGAAGAGGCGCGCGTCGAGAATTTCTACGCGCGCCAGGTGCTGGAATCCGCCGGGCGCATTCCCGCCAGCGGCGCGAAACCGCCCGCGACACCCGCCAAGCCCNCCCGCCAAGCCCGCCGCGCCGTAATCCAGTTTTCGCAAATTTCCGGGAAAAACGGGGCAGGAAGAAAGTCCGGTTCTTACTAAGCCACAACCGCCAGCACCTCGCCGGCGTTGACCGCCTGGCCTTCGGCGACCAGCAGGCGCTCGACCGCGCCGGTCTTGGGCGCGCGGATCTCGTTCTGCATTTTCATTGCTTCCACCACCAGCAGGCCGCGTCCCGCTTCCACTTTTTCTCCCTGCTGGACGAGCACGCGCACCACTTTTCCGGGCATGGGCGCCAGGACCTGCTGGCGGCCTTCCAATTCCAGGGCGCCGCCACGGCCGCCACCGCGCCAGCGCCGCGGATCCACCACCCGCGCTTCCACGCGCCGTCCGGCCACGGAGACGATGAGCCCCGCCGGGGCCGGCTCCACATAGACTTCGCAGGCCGCGCCTTCCAGCAGCAGGGAATACTGGCCCGGACCGGTCTCCACCGCGTCCGCCTCGATGGGGCGTCCATCCAGCGTGGCGCGTAGTTGCCGCCCTTCACGCGTGAACTCCAGGTCGCAGGTCCTCCGCCCGAATTGGATTTTAAGTTTCATGCGCCGCCAGAAGAACATGCAGATCCCTCACCCGCGCCCCGCGCGGGTCCGGGATGACAGCGTGGAGGCCTCGTTGGCACATAGTTAGCTCTTGGGATCGCGCGAGACCGCCGTGCGGCGGCCCTCCTGTTTCCACGGAGATTCCTTCGGGCCTGCGCCTGCCGGGGTATTGCCCGCGCCGGAGGCCGTGCCATTGGCGGAAAGATGGTAGAGCGCGGCGGCCAGAATCGCAGCCGTTTCCGAAGGTTCGTCCAATGCGTGCGTGGCGGAGGCGGCAGCGGGCTGGCGGGCCAGCCATTCGTCCAGCCAGCGCGTGTAGATTTCAGCCCGCTGGTATTCGGGATCGGCCAGCAGGCGGCAGAACAGGCTCAAATTGGTTTGAATCCCGCCGATGGCGTACTCCTCGAGCGCGCGCCGCAGCCGTGCGATGGCTTCCGCGCGGTCGCTTCCCCAGGCGATGAGTTTCCCCAGCAGCGGATCATAATCGGTGGGCACCACCCAGCCGGGATAGACGCCGTCATCCAAGCGGATGCCCGGCCCCGCGGGAATGCGCCGCGAGAGAATTTTTCCAGGCGACGGGAAGAAGTTGTTGTCGGGATCCTCAGCGTAGATGCGGCACTCGATAGCATGGCCGCGCAGCGTTACGTCTTCCTGGCGGAAGGGGAGCGGCTCGCCCGCCGCCACGCGAAGCTGGAGTTTTACCAGGTCGAGGCCGGTCACCATTTCCGTCACCGGATGCTCGACCTGGAGCCGCGTGTTCATTTCCAAAAAGTAGAAATTGCGCTGCGCGTCCACCAGAAATTCGAGCGTGCCGGCGTTCGTATAATTGCCGGCGCGCGCCAGGCGCACCGCCGCTTCGCCCATGGTACGGCGCAGCGCCGCGTCCACGATGGGCGAAGGCGCTTCCTCGACGACTTTCTGGTGGCGGCGCTGGATGGAACATTCGCGCTCGCCGAGATACACCACGTTGCCGTGGGCATCTCCGAACACCTGAATCTCAATGTGCCGCGGGCGCTCCAGATACTTCTCGATGTACAGCCGGCCATCGCCGAATGCGTTGACGGCTTCCGAGGCGGCGTCGCGCCAGGCGGAAGCCAGCTCGGCTTCGCTTTCCACGCGGCGCATGCCCTTGCCGCCGCCTCCGGCCACGGCCTTGAGCAGCACGGGATAGCCTGCCTGCCGAGCGAAGGCAACGGCTTCACCGGCATCCGCCAGCGGCTCGAGCGTTCCCGGAACCATGGGGACGCCAGCGGCTTTCGCAACGTGCCGCGCCGCGGTCTTCGAGCCGAGCTGCTCCATGGCTGCAGGCGTTGGGCCGATGAACTGGATGCCGTTTTCCGCGCAGGCGCGGGCCAGCGCGGCGTTTTCCGCCAGAAAGCCGTAGCCGGGATGGAGCGCGTCGCATCCGGCGCGGCGCGCGACGTCTAACAGTTTGTCGATGCGCAGATAGCTCTCCCGCGAGGGCGCGGGGCCGATGGCGTGCGCTTCGTCGGACAGGCGCACGTGCAGCGAGGCGCGGTCCACGTCGCTGAACACCGTAGCGGCGGGAATGCCCATCTCGCGGCAGGCGCGCAGGATGCGCAGCGCGATTTCCCCGCGGTTGGCGATCAGCACTTTGCGGAACATGGTGTACGACCGGCTATGCCTATTCCGGCTTCGGGATGCCCAGGTCCCGGCAGATTTTCGCAGCGAGGAAATTGCTGATCTCGCTATGCCGCGGCACTGTGGAAGTCGCGCGAGTAACCGTGTTCATGAATACGGAGTGGCGTCTGCCTTCCCGGGACAAAACGCATCCGTGCGCGGCAAGGTGGCGCAGCAGCTCGCGCCGTTTCATCTGCGGGCCTAGACCTCGATGGTGATGGGCTCCCGCCAGACGTTCTTCGAGCCCGCCCTGCCGGCAAGTTCGCGATTCGCTTCGAGAATCAAAGCCAGGGCTTCCCGCAAATTTCGGCGTGCCTCAGCCCGAGTTCTCCCCTGTGTATTGACGCCGGGCAGCTCTTCCACGTAGGCGACGAACCAGCGCCCTCTTTTTTCGATGACCGCGGTATACTCGCGCTCCATGTGGCGGCTCCCGGCTGCATCTTATCACGCCAAAGTCCACAGGGCCGGTGGGAGGGCGGGCGCGGCGCGGCTGGGGCCATTCCTCCACATGCGGCGCATTTTCGGAGCACGACAGACTTCCCGGTGAGGCATCCGATGATCCCACGCCTTTCGCGGTCCGTACTTTGCTGCCTGATGGCGGTGCCGATTGCGGTCCTGCTGCTCGCGCCGGCGCTCAGCTCGCAGGAGCGCACGATTGCGCCAAACGAAAACCTGGTGGCGGAGGGCATTCCGAAGATTCCGGCGGCCATTGCCGATGCCGCGGGACGCTACGGCGATTTCCGCACGGCGTCGCTGGCGGATTGGCATCCCGCGCGGCGCGAGATGCTCATCTCCACGCGCTTTGCGGATACCGCGCAACTGCACCTGGTGAAGGCTCCCGGGGGCGCTCGCCAGCAGCTCACGTTTTTTGCCGATGCGGTGAGCAGCGGGCACTATCACCCCAAGGGCGGCGACTACATTGTTTTCCCGAAGGACGTGGGCGGCGGCGAGTGGTACCAGCTTTATCGCTACGACGTGGCCACGGGTGACGTCACCCTGCTCACCGACGGGAAATCGCGCAATTTGTTCGGCTCCTGGTCTTCCGGCGGCGACCGCATCGCTTACGTTTCCACGCGCCGCACGGGCAAAGGGACAGACGTGTGGGTGATGGACCCGATGAATCCGAAGAGCGACCACATGCTGGCCGAGCTCGAGGGCGGCGGCTGGGCGCCCATGGATTGGTCCCCGGACGACAAGACCCTGCTGCTGCTCGAAGAGCTGTCCATCAACGAGTCCTACATCTGGCTGGTGAACACGGCCAGCGGGGAAAAGACCGCGTTCACTCCGCGCGACGCGGCGGAGAAGAACTCCTATGGCGAGACACGCTTCAGCAAAGACGGCAAGGGCCTGTACACGCTCACGGACAAAGGCTCGGAATTTCACCGCCTGGCCTACCTGGACCTGGCCACGAAAAAGGAAAAGTACCTGACCGCGGCGATTCCCTGGGACGTGGCGTCCTTTGACCTCTCGCACGATGGGTCGCACATCGCGTTCGAGACCGATGAAGACGGCGTGAGCAAATTGCACGTGCTCGCGACCGCCACGGGCAAGGAACTTCCCGTTCCCAAACTGCCCGCAGGCGTGCTGGGCGGCCTGCGCTGGCGGCGCAACGCCCTGGAGCTGGGATTCACCCTGAACACCGCGCGGGCGCAGACGGATTGCTACTCGCTGGACGTGGCCACCGGAAAACTCAGCCGCTGGACGCACAGCGAATCCGCGGTGAAGACGGACGCGTTCCCCGAGGCGGAGCTGGTGCGCTGGAAGAGCTTCGACGGAAAAATGATCTCCGGATTCCTCTATTCGCCGCCCAAACGTTTCGCCGGCAAGCGGCCCGTGCTGGTGGTGATCCACGGCGGACCGGAGGGCCAGTCCCAGCCGATTTTTCTGGGACGCAACAATTACTATCTGAATGAGCTGGGCATCGCGCTGATTTACCCGAACGTGCGCGGCTCGACCGGCTACGGAAAGACGTTTTCGCTCGAGGACAACGGCTTCGGCCGCGAGGGCACTTACAAAGACATCAATGCGCTGTTCGACTGGATCGCCACGCGCCCGGACCTGGACGCGGAGCGCATCTGCGTGACCGGGGGCAGCTACGGCGGGCACATGACGCTGGCGGTGTCGACGTTTTATAGCGATCGCATCCGCTGCTCGGTGGACGTGGTGGGCATGTCCAACCTGGTCACTTTCCTCGAGCACACGGAAGCCTACCGGCGCGATCTGCGCCGCGTCGAGTACGGCGACGAACGCGACCCGAAGATGCGCGAATTCCTGGAGCGCATCGCGCCCATGAACAACATCGAGAAAATCCGCAAGCCCATGCTGGTAGTGGCGGGGNCGGGGAAAAACGATCCGCGCGTGCCGGTGAGCGAGTCGGACCAGATCGCGGCCGCGCTCAAAAAGCAGGGCACGCCGGTCTGGTACCTGATGGCCAAGGACGAGGGCCACGGCTACCGCAAGAAAGCCAATCAGGATTTCCAGTTCTACGCCACGGTGGAATTCCTGAAGGAATATCTGCTGAACTAGCTTGAAGGCGCCCCCAAGACGCCAACAGCCTGTTGAAAAATGGAGCGGCGTCGTCGGGGCATGGCTTCAGCCATGCCGCAACAGGCTCAAAATCAGAGCGGCTTCAGCCGCGGAGGGCCCTTCACTGCGATTTTCGAACGGCCAGCTTGAGCGGCTGAAATGAGCTCCCCAGTAGCGGGTTTGGAGTTTTGCTGTATACTTGGAGTTTCGCCCTGGCCTAGCGACGCGGCTGTATGCCCTCCCGTCAACGGAAGGAGGGGCCGCGCAGACCGGCCGGGGCAGGAGCCAACCACATGAAGCCTGGAATCCATCCCGACTACCACGAAGTGACGGTGGCCTGCGCGTGCGGCCATACCTTCAAGACTCGCAGCACCCACAAGGGCAACATCCTGAAGCTCGAAATCTGCTCGAATTGCCACCCGTTCTTCACCGGCAAGCAGAAGCTGATTGACACCGCC
>OCOJ01033562.1_pt2 | contig 12095 bp, 14 predicted proteins | sample 1539251 | NCBI WGS metagenome assembly OCOJ01 (sample SAMN01911457, study PRJEB22624) | soil metagenome | biome: Soil | place: Malaysia | collected 2012-04-30 | depth RA_metagenome m
CCCAAGATTGGGAAGGTCAGCCTCGGTTCGTAGAGGTTCGGCTGGACGGTGACCAGAGCGACCAACGGAAGCGCTGCCAAGAGGAGGAGGATTGGCTTGGCAGGTCCGCCCAGAGACCGAAGATCGTCCCAGAGGCCGACGACGAACGCAACCCCTGCGACGCCGATTAGGGCGAGAGGGACAAGGGTCCCGAACGCGAGGTAGACCACGATCTCTCCGAGCACCGCTGCTGAGAAGATGATTGGGCCCACGGGCGATGGCACCCGAGTCGGAGGCTGCTTGTGGACATCGTCCACCGTCATCCCCCTTCTCCCGAGGAGGGAGAGGAAGGGAGGCATGGCGAGGAGCAGCGCGACAAAGGGGACGAGGAATGAAAGGAGGATGAAGAGGAGGTCTGTGCTGCTGAAGAACAACTCTATCGCCCGCCTGTGGTTTCTACTTAAATCGTTTTGAACGCAACTACCGTCAGTCCGGTCTGGCGTGAAATCTCGGCCAAGAACTCCTCAACGTTAAATAAGCCGACGGGTCGGCCACGGGGACAAAGATGAACATCAAGGACCTGCGTGACGGCATGAGGAGGGTCGACGCCGAGGGCGAGATTGCTGAAATGTCCGAGCCGCGGTCGGTGAACCTCAAGAGCGGAGACCAAGCTAGGGTGGCCGACTGCACCCTGAAGGATGACACTGGCCAGATCAAGCTCTCTCTCTGGGACGACCAGATTGACCAGGTCAAGATTGGAGCGAGGGTGAGAATCACGAATGGATACACGAACAGCTTCAGAGGAGAGGTAAGGCTGAACGTGGGCAGGTACGGACGGCTGGACGTTCTAGGTTAAAATCCAAGCCGGCACCAGTTCTTCTCAGGTTGTGAGTCTTGGGAAGGTCAGGCTACATCCTGCGCAGGCTGCGAGCAAGGGTCGCCGATAGGCCGACTGGCTTTGTCTGGGTGAAAGCCAAGGAGGTGGCAGCCTCGGGATACCCATCTTCCAAGCAGCAGTTGGAGTGGGTGAAGGGCCATGGAATCATGCGGATCCTGACTCTCACAGAATCGCCCCTCCCGAGCGAGTGGACGAACGGACTTGAGACAAGACACGTTCCAATGAAGGATCACCAGCCGCCCAGCTACGAGGCCTTGGTTGAAGCCTCCTCGTACATATCTGAGAGCGTCTCTGCGAGAGAACCCGTCCTGGTCCACTGCCTCGCGGGCCAGGGCAGGACCATGTGCGCAGTAGCAGCCTATCTTGTTAGAAGTGGGATGGACGTGAATGAAGCCCTAGCCCTCCTGAGACGGCTGAAGGCAGGCGCCGTCGAGCGAGGGCAGGAACCGTCGCTCCGCGACTTTGCATCCAGGTCAAACCGCGGAGACCGAAGCAGCAAACCGACCCGGTAGAGGCGTGCCCTGCGTCTAAGAGCTCGGTAGACGCGATGATTCTGGAGCCGTTGGCATGTACCCTCTCCTGTAGGCGCTTATGTCGGTGTACAAGGATCTGAGATAGAGGGCGCAGAAGACGGTAAACACGATTCCGCAGACGGTCATCGCTCCGAATCTGATGTTCCCCGAAAGACCTGATGTTATTTCGTTGTTCAGCACGATGTAGTAGGAGGAGATTGGAGTCAGGAAGCGGGAAAAGTACGTGTTGTTGAATACGAGGAAGATGAAGGTCGTCACCCAGACGCCGCTGAAGAGCCTGCTTCGCTTGGGCCCGTTCCAATACCTGTCTATCAGCGCTAGACCAAGGAAATAGACAACGTACTGCTCGTTAACGTTGATTCGGGTGAGGTAGAAGATGAGAGTGACGAAGAGGAGGGACGACGCAACGTATCGCTCGGTCATCCTCTCCTTCCCCACCCTGGCGAAGCAGAAGACATATCCCGCGAGCACAGCCGGTATCCAGGCGTAACCAATCCAAGTCAACGCATTCGCGACGGGAGCGGGAACTGAGGCGTAATTGGACCAGACGTATATGATCACCCAGTAGTTGACGCTGTTGTATATCTTGGCAACCGTGCTGAGACCAGTGGAAAAGAGAGAAGACAAGTTCCAGTTCTTGAAGACGAGGTATGGTGCCAGGGCGAGCACGACGGTCAGAAGGATTGCGACCAAGGCGTACGCCAGCCGTCTGCGCGTGGACTCTTGGGCCATCGCCAATCCCGGAAGAAAAATCACAGGAATTGCCTTGAGGAGGACGCTGATTCCTTCGAGCGCCGAACTGCGCACCGTCTTGGAGAGGGCGAGGAAAGATAGCAGCACGAAGGCCAGCGTGAGCTGGTCGAACATCCCCCAGATCGAAGACAGGACTATGGTGATAGGACAGAGCATCCAAAAAGCGAAGGCCGCGTTGGCGTCTTCGCGTGAAGCCTTCAGCCGAATGATCTTGTACAGAAGAAAGGCAGCCACGACGTCCCCCATGATCGTCTCCTGCTTGATCATGAAGTAGTACAGGAAACGGTTGTCGACTCCCGTCAGAGAGTAGAGCCTGTAGATCGCCGCCTNGCATGAGGGCCCAGAGAGGCGGGTACCCTATCGAGGGCAGGACGCCCACGCCGGGCATGCTAAGGCCGGTGACGGGCCGCAGGAAGGTGTAGGGATCTTTGCCCATTGAGACGTAGTATCCCAGCCTGACCCAGATCTCAAAGTCGAATGGGTGGCCCGTCCAGAACGAGAAAGCCTCCCGCACACCGACGCCCAGAGCTAGTGCTGCTCGTAACGGGATTCTGAACAGACGACGGTCAGCTCGCCCTAGGCTACCTTCTCGAAGGCGAAAAGCGTTTGATCACCGAGCCTGTTGAATGGCGCCCTCCCTGCCAGTGCCCTGTCGAGCGCCTCGAGCGGCGCGAGTATCGGACGGAGCTTGACGTAGTGGTTGCTCAGATAGGCCGGGGGAAGGAGCGCGGGGAGAGCGAACATCCGTTCGACCCTGAAGAACGGTTTGAAGCGGTCAGCAAAGTCTGAAGGAGAGTAGTAGGTCGAAGGGATGTCCATGCCGCCGACGGAGACCATCATGGGCTGCTCAATCCTAGGCATCGCCTTCTCGAACTGGAGAAGGAGTGAGTGAACCGCGACTTCGGAGAGGCAGAGCGTGTTGCGTATGGAGCAGACGAATCTGGCTCCTGTTGGGAGCAACTCCGAAAGCCCGGTTACGAACGAGTCCAGTCTTGGCTCGCAATTGAGCGCGCCGTTCAGCGAGTAGGCTACGGAGGCCATGCCGCCGAGTGCGGGCGCTGCACGCGCGATCTCAGCCGCGCCGAGCCGGAGTGGAGTGACATTGACGACCCCCCTGGCCTGAACCTTGGTGCTAAGGAGTGCGATCATCTTCTCCGAGATGTCCGTGGCAACAATCCTCCGGACAGAGCCAGCCACCTTCAGCGTCTCCGCTCCGGTGCCGCATCCCACCTCTAGCGCGACGTCGTCCTTCTTCAGGAACCGACCGAGAATATCGAGAGAGCGTCTTCTGATCCAGGTGTTGATGAAGTTCCGTGAAATCGTGAAATCGTACTCTTCAGATGCCGAGTCGAAGGCTGCAGCGACGTCACCGTAGTAGCCTCTCCCCTTCGACCTCCACGTGGCATAATCCATTTCTGTTTGAGATTCGCCCAGCACACCGCCCCTGCGCTCCGGCCTTCCGACGACTTCGAGGATCAGGCACACTGCGGTGCCGGCGTACCAGCGGTTGACGATTCGCTCCCCGTACTTCCTTACGAAGAGGCGGCGTGTGTATTCAGCTTCGCTCTTTTCCGCCACCCTAGCGCGACAGGGAAAGGAGAGCTCGCCCCGCCTAACCCTGACGCTAGCAGCAGCGAGGGCGTTGAGCACCCAGTCGCTCCTGGGACCAGCGCCAATCACTCGGAATTCCTCGGCGGAGGCCACGAATCTGACCTCGACGACGTGTGGAAGACGACTGACCCTGCCCGCCGTCACGAGCTTGACTGTGGCTGATGACTCGACTTCGCGAATCTCGTTTAGCACGTCTCATCTCGCGCCCTGAGAGCCGTACATCGTCCTCAGCTTCGCGTATCTTTTCGACTCGTAGACACACCTGTCCTCTCCTATCAACAGGGAGAAACCTGCATCGTGCCTCCCCAGCTTCGAGAGTCTCCTGTTGTGCAGCTTCGTCTTCACTCTGATGTAGTTCCCGACCGTGTGGTAGAGGAACTTGTTGAGGACTCCCGTAATCACCTTGGGTTCGGAAGGCTTGCGGTCCAGGATGCTGCCCTCCTCGAGCCTGGACGAATAGAGCTTGGGGTAGAAATCCGAAATCCACGCGCCCCTCTTCAGAAGGTGCCTGTAGAAGTCTTCTCCGGCTACCACGACCATTGAGAGTGCGTCCCGAGCAAAGAGCGAGTCGTTGGCGCCAGCGAAGGAGGCCTCAGCGTGGCCGGCGTCCATGGTGCAGCTCAAACAGATTTCTGGGGCTTCTGCCTTCAGGTGGCGAATAACTCTCGAGAGAATCAACGCCCTGGTGAGAAAAATCCAGAGCGCCCCTCTCTTGGTTACAAAGAAGAAGTCTATGTCTCGTGAGCGCGAGGCGGACTTGTACGATGTGGAGCCGCTTATCCCCATCAAGAGAACGGCCGAGCTCATGAAGGGAGGAGCAAGTGCCAGCGCACTGTCAACGTTGGAGCTCGCCCTGACCCGGCTAGCCCTCTCTCGGTGTTCCGCCGATTGGGGGGCAGAGCGCTCGACCACGAAACCGGACTTCAGTTCGTACGTCGCGCTCAGCTGCGGGCTCGACGCTATCGCCCTTTCCAGCTCGTTTTCCGTCGCGTGCTCGGGCAGAACCTCAAGGAGCTCGGAGAGGGACACCAGCGAGCCGTTGATCTTCGCAACATCGCAAAAGAACCTGACCTTGGCTTCGAGCTCGGGGCCGATCATTTCTCGTACCTTCTCCACACGAAGTGTCTGTCGCTGGAGAACGCCCAGTCGAACACCGCGAAGAAAGCCGAGACAAGTTCGCACGTCGCCACGACGGGCAACGCAATGGCCGACTTGGGACGGCGTGAGAGTAGAGAGACGAGAAGCCCGATGCCGAGGCAGGGTCTGGTGAAGAGCAAGGATTCCATGGTGCGGGGCGCACTCCCGAGCTGCTTCCAGACCTGGATGTGCCCGAAGATTATGCGCCTCCTCTGGCCCACGAGTTCGTGGACCCGTGAGGGCACGGCGATCCTCACCTTCGCGCCCTCACAGAATCTCACCCTGTATCCGCGCGATGTCGCGAGCCCCCCCAGGTAGGCACCATCGTTGACGAGTTTGGTTGGCAACTTGGACACCATGGCGCGCCGGACCAGCAGGAGTTCGTCGGACGAGTGGTTGCTCAAGCCCGCATGGTTGAGACGCAACGAAACGAGGTTGTGGGCCGACCACATCAGCCCAAGGGTATCCTGGAAGAGACCTCCACCCCTCTCGAAGACAGGGCAAGCAGAGACGCAGCCTATCCCGTTGTCCTCTCCCGCCATCGAGATGAGCTTCCGCACCGAACCCGGCTCGGGCAGAGCGTCCGAGTTGACGAACACGAGATACTCTCCAGCTGAGTTCTCCACGATTCTGTTTATCGCTTCGGCCTTGCCCCTTCTCTCGGGCTCGACTATCAGAAGGACTCTCTGGTCTGAATCGGCCAAGGCTCGTGTTCTAGCGACGATCCGCTCGTCGCATCCGCTGGCGACGACAACGAGCCGCCGGAGGAAGTCATCCCCGTAGTCCTCGCTGAGGAGGAAGGCGACGAGAGAAGGGAGGTTGGGAGAAGCATCCGAAGCGCAGACGCCTATACTGAACCCTATGGCAGGTCTTGAGACGAGCAGGAGCATCACCGAGCCATCTTGAGCATTGCGGCCGTCGCAACTAATTCCGCCCCTGCCAACGATTGGCATGGATGGGGCGGCGTCTTCGCCGAGGCATCGGACCGGAAGGGGACGGGGAACGAAGGTCCCTGTGCCGCGAACGAGGAGAGAACCGACGAAGATGAAGGGTTGGAAGGGGCACCCTGCACCTGAAGGGGCGACCCTGCCGCAAAGGTAACCAGCCTAGGGAGTAGAATGGCGTTCAGGGAGCGGAGGATAATGGCCGAGGAGAGAAGGGGCGACATACACGTTTGGCATTTCTTGATGACGAAGTTTAAGCGTACTTCCAAATCATGCCACAATCTGTTCAGATTTCAACGGCTAAATCGCAGAGGGCAGCGCCCGTGCACGATGCCAGTTGACCAGGAGCTGAGAAGGGTTCTCTGGTACGTCCTGGGTGGCTCGAGGGGAGGCGAGAACAGGGCGAAGATAATCAACGAACTGAGGAACAGGCCAATGAACATGAACCAACTGGCGGAGAAGCTCTCTCTGGACTACAGGACCGTAATGCACCACGTCGGCGTCCTCACCTCCAACTCCCTCGTGGTCGGCCAGGGCGAGAAGTATGGCGCAATGTACTTCCTGAGTCCGAGGCTGGAGGAAGGGATCAGCGTCTTCCTAGAGATCTGCGCGTCTCTTAGGATTGACGCCAAATGACGGATTGGCCACCCAGCACCCCGTGACTGGGCCGATTGAAAGACCAGTCAGCTTATAGGATGCAATCCCGTTTCATGGAGACAGCATGTTCTCAAAGACCGAGGTTGACTATCTGAAGACGCAACGGCTCGCAAGGATAGCCACCTCATCGACCAATGGCGTTCCTGAGGTCTCTCCTGTGGGATTCGAGTTTGACGGGAAGTACTTCTGGATAGGGAGCCACGACCAGGGGATCTTTCCAAGGACGAGGAGGTACAAGAACATCACAAGCGGGAGCACGCGGGTTTCCATCGTAGTGGACGATCTCGCGTCGGTCAGCCCCTGGAGACCAAGAGGTATCAAAGTCAGCGGGACAGCTGAGATACTCGAGCATGAGGGCATCTTCGGGAGTGGTAAGTACATCAGAATCAGTCCGAAGGTATCGGTTAGTTGGGGCGTTGAGCTGCCGAAGAACGGCCGGTGGTCGTCGATCAAACGATGGAAGACTGACGGAAAGAGTTAGGGCCTCGATCGAGGGGATGAGGCCTGCCTGATCGTCGTGGTCTTCAGGGCCAACTGATCTTTCAGACGCTTATTCGGTTCTTAATTCTTTGACTTGGTGCTGGGGGATGGGTTGGGGAGCGATCCTACACTCTCCTCAGGAATTTCCTGTGGACTAAGCCGTGGGCAAATCTGACTATCAAGTACAGGAAGAATACTATGCCCGTCACATAGAAGCTCACTGGGTAGGGCGTAAAATAGGCCAGGAAGAGACCCACCTGGGTTGCCAGCAGGGATATGCCCACAGAGATGGCAATCGCCCGATTCGGCCGCATGGAGAGATATTGCGCAGTCGCAGCGGGGGTAACCATCAGGGAGAAGATGAGCAGGACACCGGTGATTTGGATGGCAAAGGAGACCGCCACGGCGACGACGAGCATGAACGCAGTTCCAAGGAAGAGCATTGGTATACCCCTTGCCTCGGCGACATCCTCGTCGAGCGACGCGAAGAGCAGCGGTCGGTAGAGGAAGGCCATGGCAGACAGGATTCCCACGCCGGCAATGAACGTGAGCAAGACCTCGTTGCTGCTGATGCCCAGAATCTCGCCAAACAGGATTGAGATGGCTTCGGTCGAATAGGCCCTGTAAAGGCTGATGAAGAGAAGACCCAATCCGAGAGCGAAGGCCAGCACGATACCAATCTGAGTGTCGCGGTTGGTGACCCGTCGGGAGAGCGCGGCAATCGTTATCCCGCCTATGATTGAACCCAGGACCAGACCCGCTAGCGGTTCTATCCCCAGAAGGATTGCGCCTGACGCACCGGCGAACCCGATCTCGGAATAGGCGTGGGCCACGAAGGCAGAACGACGCAGGACCACGAAGTAACCAGTGACTCCGGCGATCATGGAGATAATCCAGCTGCTCTCGATGGCGTGCTGCATGAACTCGTACTGCCACATCTGCTGAAGCAGGGCGATGAGATTGAGGTCGAGTGTCATCTCATGTCACCGTGGTGCTCTTCTACGCCAATTATCGCAACGTTTCCATGGGGGTCACGCAGCACTTCGACCTGGATTCCGTAGAGGTTCGTGAGACTCTCGGATGTCAGGACATCGCGCGGCCTCCCAGTGGCGACCCTGCCGTTGGCGATGTAGATCACCTTGTCGAGGTGCGGCAGAAGGGGGTTGATGTTGTGGGCTATCAGTAAAGCGGTGACGCCGCGAGAGCGGACGACGTTGTTGACCAGGTGCAAGAGTTCGGTCTCTCGCTTTAGGTCAAGATTCGATAGTGGCTCGTCGAGTAGCAGCACCTCGGGATTGCTCGCCAACGCCTCGGCGAGGAATATCCTCTGCTGCTCTCCCCCCGACAGAACCCCGAGGGGGAAGTGAGCCAGTTCGGCGGCGCCGACGCCCTCCAGGGCCGCAAGAGCCACATCTCTGTCGCGGTGCGAGAACGGGTTCAACCCCCAGCGTGTTCCGGAAAGGCCGAGCCTCACCAGCTCGAGGCATTCGATGTGGGTCTCNCATTCGATGTGGGTCTCACTGTCAATGTTGTGGCGCTGGGGCACGTAGCCGATTTTTGGATTGCCACGCCTTGGAGGGGCGTCAAACAAACGCACAGACCCTTCCGTGGGCGGCTGCAACCCTAGGAGGAGGCGAAACAGGGTAGTCTTCCCGGCACCATTCGGGCCAATGACGGCTACGAATTCGCCTTTCCCGAAGGCGAAGCTCGCATCTCGCCAGAGGGTCCTCGCGCCGTAGCCCGCCGCCAGGCTTTGAGCTTCGAGAATGTTGGGCTGCACAAGAATCACTCTGATTGTTGGATGCTATCTCCAGCAGCCAAATCGAATCATTGGCCTAGCGCCGCTGCGTTGAGCGCGTTCTGAAGCTGAGCGACCTCACCCTGCATCCAGGCTTGGAAGGTGTAGTTCGGAGGCTGCACCGTCTCCGATATGCGGATGTACGGGATCTCGTTCTCGGCGGCGAGAGCGAGGAGGTTCTGAGTCAGGGGCGTCACCGTCTGCTCGTTGTAGACGAGAACCCTGACCGTGCTGTTCCCTCCGTTGAGAAGATTCTGAAAGGTCGCGACGTCCTGGGCGGACGGGTCGTTTCCCTCCGCGACAGCCTGCATGAAACCTGGAGGAGAGACGACTTTGAGGCCTGCGGCATTGGCCATGTACACGAATATGTCCTCGGTGGCCGCCACGGGCGTCCCCGCGAACTGGTGCTTGATTATGGTCTCCTGTTTCATGTAGGACAAGTAGAGTGACGAATTCAAGCTCGAGTACTGCGCGGTGAAGTATGCTCTATCCGCCGGGTCGATGCTCACCAGATCTCTGTACATTGCGGCCACGGTGTCGTTGACATAGTATGGGCTGTACCAGAAGTGAGGGTTGACATCGACGGGTTGCTTAAGGAGCTGCTGCACATTCAGGACCACCTGATTCGGTGTGCTCTCGGCCTCAATGATGTCGAGGGCCCACACGTCATAGCCGGCCCCGTTGATTATGATGAACCGCGCGTTTGTGATGGCCCGGGCGTTGGCAGGATTGCTTTCGTATTCGTGGGGATCCGTATTTGGGTCGGAAACTATGCTCGTGACGTTGACCCTCGTTCCCCCGAGCTGCGAGACGAGGCTGCCCCAGAAGTTCTCTCCTGCCACTACTTGGATGGGGCCCGCCTGGCTTGAGGCAACCGATGCGGTGGAGCCACCAGCACGCTCAGCAAGAAAGTAAACCGCTGTGAACGCCGCGGCCACCAAGACGACAACAACCAAGACAGTCGCGACAGCATAACTCCTTCGCATGCTACGGTCCTCTTCCGTCCTTCGATTAATAAATATTCGATATTTACTATGAAGATGACGTTCCCCAGTTATGCATGATTGTTAATTCCAAAGCGTATTCTTCGTATGGGAGAAGCAGCCGCGCGAACGAGGCACGCAGAAATCAGAGTCCGGCTCCCGCCAACAAGCCGAGCTCTCGCACTAAGAAGTGAGGATCTCTTCCCGCAGCAGAGCCAATATCTCGGATTGCGCAACTTGGGAATGGAGCTGCGTGCCAAGGGAGTAGTACGAGAAGTAGGACCAATTTATCCAGTTTGAGTTGCAGAAGGCAAGCAGGGCCTGAGTATCCGCCCGCCAGTTCGAATCGAGTTTGCAATTTGTGCCCGTGCACCCTGCCTCGAATGCGTCGAACTCGCCCATCCAAGCCGGGACACCCCAGCTCTTGGCGTTCCGAAGGTAGGCCTGGACGTATGGTTGTGCGGTTGCCCAGTCCGAGGTGTAGATGTGGAACGAGTACATAGAATTCGCGATAGCGGGCGGGGAGGTCATGATTGGGCTGGAGGGCATGAGCCCAGGCGGGGGTTCTTCGAAGACGAGAAGCAGATGAGGGTTCACCGCGGCTATGGCGCGGCCCACCTTCGTGTAGAAACTCGTGATGAGGTTCCCTATCGCGGCCNGGGGAACCGCATGACGAATCAGACCACGGCTCGTTGAACATGTCTATCCCGATAACGGTCGAACTGTTCGCGTACCTCGTGGCGAGCATTCGCTCGGCGGTTTCCGTGGCCTCGATGGGTGGCGGAGCCTTGTTTCCCACCAGGGACTGGTCATTGAAGAAGCTGCAAAGCGCGGCCGCAAGCTCCTGACCTGTTGAGGGAGAGGTTACGTTCGGATAGAGCCAGATGGGGTTTCCCCAGCCCTCGCACTCCCCTCCCTGGGTCTTCTCTGGAGCCTGCTGAAACGCTGGTGAGACATCCACCTCCGCGAAGTCGAGAATAACTGCGACGTGAGTCTCGCCGAACTTGGTCACCACAGAATCAATCTCCTTGAGGTAAGGCAAGTTCCAGTGGTGCGTCCATGTGCCGTTGGTCTCGAGGGTGGGAGCTGTGGGCTCTAGGTTCGACCACGAGATAGGGATCCTCACAAAGTTGAACCCCCACGCGGAGACGTTTGTGAACGAGGACGAAGGTATGCTCCATCCCTTGCCGCAGGAGTCTGGATTTGTCGCCGGATTCCCGGTACCGAAATCGAGTCCGTCGACGTTGACCCCGATGAGTGGTACCGCGTTGCCATTGGCGTCGTAGATACTGGTACTTCCAGGAACCGTGTGCAGCCAACCCGTGATCATCGGAGCACACGGCTGTGATGTGCACAGCGGATTCGCCGCGAGAGCTGTTGCCGAGGTCGTAGTGGAGGTGACCGTGGTCGTGGGCGAGGTGGTTGTCGTCGAAAGAGAGGTCTTGGTGGTGGAAATCGAGGTCATAGAAGTCATCGAGGTCATGGACGTTACAGATGTTGTCGAAAGCGTTCGGCTTGTTCCGGTCTTGGAAGTCGTGGTACTCATCTCTTGGGTGGAGGGAGCAGTCACGCTACTCGTGTACCTCGTGCTCATCGTTGGCGCTGACGATCTTGCGAGTGACAAGAAGACTGCCGAGGCGGAAACCAGGATGATTGCCACTATGGCAATGGCGACCATGGCCTTGGACGCCGCACGGCTACCTGATTTCACACCGTCGACCTCTGGCCCGGGGGCTCATCCCAAACGGTTGTCCCAGGGCAGAAATTAAGTGTGGATGCTGGACACTCCTCTCGCAGAGCGTGCCCTTCTACCAAGAGCCCAGACGGGCGTCAGCTCGGTCAGTCCCACTTGAAACCGATGGCCCCGACGAAGCACGAAGAAGGCAAGCTTGTAAGCATGTGTTTCGCAATAATTCCGGCCTTGTGATTGGATGTCCTAGTCGGATGTTGCGGTCTCGCAGGAATGGGTCTCGGAGATTATGCTCGCAGATTTCCGGCAATCGAGCTACAGTCGACATTCTACCGGCTGCCGAGGATATCGACGGCCGCGTGATGGAGGAAGACCGCGCCAGACCTGGTCTTCACGCTGAAAGCGTTCCAGGGCGTCACACACCCTGCCGACTCGCCCACCTGGCGGAGGTCGAGGAAGGAGCTAGAGGGTGTCGATTTGACCGAGGTCGGACTTCTCAGGATTTCGAAGTTCACGAAGACGGCCTGGGAGGAGACTGAGAGGATAGCGGAAGTCTTGAACGCGAGAGCCATCGTTGTCCAGCTTCCGCCGAAGTATGATTACAGCGCCAAGAACGTCTCGAGGCTGGGTGA
>OCOJ01774834.1_pt1 | contig 12091 bp, 13 predicted proteins | sample 1539251 | NCBI WGS metagenome assembly OCOJ01 (sample SAMN01911457, study PRJEB22624) | soil metagenome | biome: Soil | place: Malaysia | collected 2012-04-30 | depth RA_metagenome m
CCCTCGTGAAATAGGCATGGCAAACCGAATGTCTATCGTCCTGTTTTCGGGGACCGTGGACAAGATGATGGCGGCCAGCGTCCTCTCATCGGGAGCGGTCTCGATGGGTCTGGACGTTGACATCTTCGCCACTTTCTACGGTCTGAACTCCCTGCGCAAGGAGAACGTGGGGACCAACATGAGGTTCAGCAAGGACTTCGAAGAGATGAGCGGGCCTCTCGTCCAACTGATGCAGCAGAAACACATGCCCTCGTGGTACGAAGTCCTGTCCAAGGCGAAGAAGGCAGGCAACGTGAAGGTCCATGTCTGCTCTCTTGTCGCTGACATGATGGACCTCAAGAAGGAGAACTTCGACCCAATCGTCGACGACGTGTGCGGCGTAGGAACCTACGTCGACATCGCCAAGGACTCCTCGATCACCCTGTTCATCTAGAGGAGATGGGGGCAAGTTGAGTTCTCTCAACCTCAACTCACTCAAACCGAACAAGGTTGTGGACGCCAGGGGAACCTCTTGCCCCGGTCCCCTCATGGACACGAAGATTGCAATCTCGACCATCCCGGTAGGAGGGGTCCTCGAGACCATGTCTTCGGACGAGGGGACCAAGAAGGACATCCCTGTCTGGGCAAGAGCAACAGGCCAGGAGTTCCTCGGAGTAATCAACGAGCCAGGGTACGACCGGATCTTCGTCAGGAGGCTGAAGTAAGAGGGGTTGCGTGCGGCGAAAGCCGCACCGCAACTTCCGAGGTGACACCCATGGCGGTCCAAGAATATGAACCCAGGGTGCTTGTCCTTTCGACCAACGCAATCTCGGACCCGGGAATCGACTTTGCAGGGCTGGGACACATCGACTACCCGTCGTCCTCGAGGATTCTACGCTTCCCCTGTTCCTCGATGATAAGACCCGAGTTCATCCTGGAGGCCTTCAAGAGCGGGTTCGACGCGGTCTTCGTCGCTGCCGACGGCGGGGACTGCCCGTACCTGAGGGACTGTCCTGAGAGGACCGCCAAACGGGTCCAGAAGGCCTACGAGCTGATGAAGGAGAACGGCATTGAGCAGTCGAGGCTGAGGATGGCCGGCATCTGCTCGGTCTGTTCCGACGCCTTCGCCAGAGGGGTCAAGGGGATGTACGAGACGGCGAGGAAGCTAGGCCCCGTCAGGAGACTCTAGGGGCCTGTGAGCATGGCTGTGGTCCAGGAGCAACGCGAGGAGGCCTACGACGTCCTCGTGATAGGCGCAGGCATCGCTGGAATGGAGGCGGCAGTCGACCTAGGAGACATGGGCTTGAAGGTGCTCCTGGTTGACAAGGAGCCGAGCATAGGAGGGCACATGTATCTGCTGAGCAAGGTATTCCCCACCCTCGACTGCGCGAGCTGCATCTCCGGGACCAAGATGTCCACTTCGTCCCACCATCCCAACGTCAGCCTCCTCCCCTACTCCGACGTGAAGGAGATTGTGAAAGAAGGCGAAGGGAACTTCAGGGCCCGCGTCCTCGAGAGGCCCCGGTACGTCGACCCCGACCTCTGCACAAGCTGCGGCCAGTGCGAGGAGGTCTGTCCGATTATTGTGCCGAAGGAACTCGACTACGGGCTGCGGGGCAGGAAGGCCGTCTACATCCCCTTCGACACGGCCGTTCCCAAGAAGGCCGTCGTGGACATCGACAATTGCATCTTCTGCCTGCAGTGTGAGAGGGCCTGCCCCGGCGGGGCGATAGACTTCCTCCAGCAGCCCAAGGAGCGCATTCTCCGAGTTGGTGCCGTCATCCTGGCTTCAGGCTACGGTCTGTTCCCCGCGGAGAAGAAGAAGGAGTACCATTTCGGCGAGTACGCCAACGTCGTGACCTCGATGCAGATGGACAGGCTCCTGGGGCCCACGAGGCCCTACAACGCGCTAGTCCGAAACTCGGACGGGAAGGAGCCCCAGAACGTGGCCTATGCGCTCTGCACCGGGTCTAGAGACAGGTCCCTCGGGAACCCCAGATGCTCCCAGGTCTGCTGCATGTACTCCATCAAGCAGGCTCAGCTGATACTCGGGTCCCTGCCCGCGGCGAGCGTCACGTTGTACTACATGGACATCAGAGCCTATGGCAAGGGCTTCGAGGAGTTCTACAAACAGAGCAAGGCGATGGGGGTCAACTTCGTCAGGGGGAAAGTGGCGAAGCTTGAGGAGAAGCCGAACGGGGACGTCGAAGTCTACCATGAAGACACCGAGGGAAGGGGGACCCTGGAGAAGACGACCCACGACCTGGTCGTCCTTTCCGTAGGGTTGGTCCCCAGGCCCGAGGTCGCCAGGCTCTTCACAAATCAAGAACTCAAACTCGACGAGGCCGGTTGGATACAGCTTGCCGATGAGAACGAAAGCGCGGTGAGGACTACCATCGGCGGGGTCTTCGCAGCAGGTTGCGCCTCCGGGCCCAAGGACATCCCGGACTCGGTGCTAGAGGCAGCCGCAGCGGCTTCCGAGTGCTCGTCTTACCTGGCTAGGTCGAAGAGCTTCAGCAGGAAGAGGGCCGAGCCATGAGCGAAACTGAACGGAAGAGGCCGCGGATAGGGGTCTACGTCTGCCACTGCGGTGGCAACATATCCGACTACGTTGACGTCGAGGAGGTCAGGAAGGCCCTCGGGCAAGAGGCAGACGTCATCGTCTCCAAGGACCTGATGTTCGATTGTTCGGACGCGTCCCAGAACGAGATGATAGACGACATCAAGACCAAGAATTTGGACAGGATTGTTGTTGCTGCCTGTTCCCCCAAGCTCCACGAGCTGACATTCCGTGGGACTGCTGCGAGGGGAGGGCTCAACCCATACATGTTCTACCACGCCAACATAAGGGAGCAGGCTTCGTGGGCCCACGAAGGAGACAGGAAGGGGGCCACCGCGAAGGCCCTTGCCCACTCCCGGGCAGCCATTGCCTACGTCTCCCTCGCCCAGCCGCTCGAGAGGCCCAGAATCGAGTCAACCCAAGCAGTGCTAGTGATAGGGGGAGGGATCGCCGGAATCAAGGCCGCCCTGGACCTGTCTGGCATGGGCGTTCAGGTGTTCTTGGTGGAGAAGGCCCAAGAGCTTGGCGGGCAGGTGGCGAGGCTCGGAGACGTCTACCCATACGGCAGAGAGGGCCGTGACGTGGTCGGGAGGTTGGTCCGTGAGCTGAGAGGCAGGGAGAACGTCACTGTCTTCACTGGCGCTACGCTGGAGTCATTCAGCGGATACATCGGGAAGTTCGAAGCCACCATCCTGGCATCGCCGCGGCCGGGGGTCAAGGACAGAATCAAGGTCAGAGTCGCAAGCGCTGTAGTAGCGACGGGGTTCGAATCCTACCTCCCGAGGATGGGCGAGTTCGGGTACGGGACAGTGAAGGGGGTCGTGACACTCCCTGAGCTGCATTCCCTTGGGTTGGGGGATGGAGGGGCCCTCACCTACGAAGGCAAGGAGGTGAAAGATGTCGCTTACATTTATTGCGTCGGCAGCAGGCAGGAAGAGGGTGCCGTTGTCCCTTCGGGTGACGAACCCCCTGCCCAGGCGAACGCTTACTGCTCCAGGTTTTGCTGCAACGCTGCCATCAACACGTCCCTGAGCCTCGGTAGGAAATACGAAGTAAACACGGCATACCACCTGTATCGTGACATGAGGACCTATGGCAGGAACGAGCTGATGTACGAGGAAGCGGCCAAAGCAGGGTCGATATTCATCAGGTTCGACGGGGGAAACCCTCCTTCGGTGTACGAGAAGGAAGGCAGGGTCGGGGTGACAGTGAAGAGCTCACTGCTCGAGAACCAGCCAGTCGAGTTGACCGTGGACCTCGTCGTCCTTGTCACCGGGATGGCGCCTCGCCCCAACGAGGAGCTGAACAGGCTTCTCGCCCTGCCCATAGGGAGCGACGGCTTCTACAGGGAGATTCATCCGAAGCTCCGCCCCGTCGAGACGAACATTGGGGGCCTGCTCATCGCGGGCACGGCGCAGGGGCCCAAGGATATCAGGGAGACCCTCTCGTCGGCTTCGGCGGCGTCTGCCAAGGCAGCCTCCTTCGCGCTGAAGAGGGAGCTGGAACTGGAACCGTTCGTAGCCGCTGTCGACCCTGAAGTGTGCGAAACGAGCGGGGCCTGCGTGAAGGAATGCCCCTACGAAGCCATCGAGATTCAGGATGGTCCCTCGGGCAGAAAAGCGTGGGTGAACACCGCGAAGTGCAAGGGGTGCGGAGCCTGCGTGGCTGTCTGTCCTACGGAGGCGATTCAGCTGAAGGGGTTGGGCAAAGGCCAGGTCAAAGCCATGATCGAGGCGATGGCGAGGTGAGCAAGCAGGTGGCGGCTGGGAGGAAGAAGTTCACTATCACCGCCTACAGAGAAAAGACAGGAGCAAAGGCCTCACCGCAGCTACTCCAGCTGCGGAAGACGCAGCTGGAGATCAATGGGAAGATCGCGAAGTCTCTGTCTGCCGGGCCAAAAACGGTGCCGGAGCTTGCCAAGGACACGGGATACCCTCCCAGAACGGTCCTCTGGTACCTGATGACGCTCTACAAGTACAGCTTGGTGTCACCTGCCGGGAAGACAGACGAGGGCTACTACCGCTACTCTCTGAGGGAGAAGAAATAGGTTGGCCCAGACCCTTCAGGTCGACCCCAGGCTGATGAAGACGCTGAAGAAATTCGGCGCCTTCGACGTCAGCGCCTGCTTCAACTGCGGCAACTGCACTGCGACCTGCCCGCTCTCGACCAATTCGACGGCCTTCCCCAGGAGGATGATAACCTACGCACAGCTCGGACTCGAGGGGAAGCTACTGGAGAGCCCGGACATGTGGCTCTGCGACTACTGCGGTGAATGCTCCAAGACCTGCCCCAGGCAGGCGGAGCCTTCCGAGTTCATGATGGCCGTAAGGCGCTTCGCCGTCTCGAAGTACACGCCTTCCCCCATCTCAAGGATGATTTTCTCTTCGAAGGCGTTCACGCTCCTTTTCATGGGGGTCATGGCCTTCATCCCGATTGGCCTCTTGGCCACTCTTCAGTCGCCGTCGGGACCTCGGGCGTCCAGCATGTTTTCGTTCATCCCCGAAATCTGGATACACTACTCAGGAGTCGGGGTGGGACTGGCCGTAGGATTAGCGGTTGCAGTTGGAGTGGTGAGGATGTACAGTCGGATAACTTCTGGCCTGCGGTCAGAGGGGAAGAAGGCACCAGGAGCGAGGGAATGGATCCGGCAGCTTGTCCCGACCGTTTTCAAGGAGTCACTCATTCAGTCTAGGTCGGAAGATTGCAAGAAGGACCAGAGCATCCGCGGAAAGCTGACCGGCAGATGGTTCAACCACATGGTAATCTTCTGGGGGTTCCTTGGCCTTCTCGTGAGCACCGGGCTGAGGTTTCTGCTCGTCCCGACCAATGGAAGTCTCGTCCCGCTGACTGACCCAGTGAGGCTTCTGGGGACCGCGAGTGGCATCCTCCTCATCTACGGGACCATCGCGATGATCGTGGAAAGAGGCAGCAAATCGGACGTGTCGACAAGGCACACGCTGTTCACCGACTGGGTGTTCCTTGCTTTGTTGCTTCTCGCAGGGCTGACCGGGTTCGTCCTGGAGGCCTTCGGCTACGGCTCGGCCCCCAGGGCCACGGACTACGCCCTTGCGGGCCACTTAGTGGTGGTCTTCGAACTGTTGATACTGGCGCCATTCACGAAGTTCGCGCACATGATTTACAGGCCGTTCGCAATCTGGATAAGCAGGGCGTACCACAGGATCTGACCAGAAATTGGCAGAAGAATCCGAGCCAAAGGTTGCCTTGAAGCTGCTGCAGGGCTACAGGTTCAAGGTCACATTTCCAGGCATCGAGGGGGACGGCCTAATCATGGACGAGCCTCCTCCGGTCGGGGGCATGGAGGGACCCAACGCTTCCAGGATCTTGGCAGCGTCGGTCGCCAACTGCCTGAGCGCTTCCTTACTATTCTGCCTGCGAAAGTCGAGGATAGGAGTGGACGGGATGGAAGCCGAGGCGGAGCCCCTGGCCGAGAGGAATGAAGAGGGCTACTGGAGGGTGCGGCGGATCAACGTGACCATAACAGCAAAGCTCCACGACAAGGCTGACAAGGAAAAGGCGAAGCGGTGCCTCGAGGTATTCGAGAAGTATTGCGTAGTAACCGAAGCGATTCGTGGCGGGATTCACGTGAACGTCGGCGTCAGCACGGAGGGGCCCTGAACTTGGCCGCCGACCACCGAGTGGAAATGCAAGCGGTAGGAGTGGTGCATACAAGCGTGTCAAAGGAGGAGATACGAGAGCGCAGGAAAGATCTCCTCTCGCAGGTCGAAATCTTTCCCCAGTTCAAGGAGCGCTGTCGGGCTCGGTCTCCCGACCCTGTGGCTCCTGGCCCCCCGTGACTCCCCGAAGGGTAGTGTGTCCCTGGCCTGCCTTTAGATGCACGTAAATGGAGTGTGCCACCAACCCGGCGACCAAGGTCAGAGTCCCGACCAGCAGCGACTGCGTACCGAGGCCGACAAGCATAGCCGCGGAGAGGACAACAGAGAACGCTTGCACTACGGGATAGCCCGGAGAAGAGAATCCCGGCGCTCCCTGGTTCCTTCTCGCTATTGCGACCTGCACTCCTGTGAGCATGTACGAGAACACGATCCCGAAGTTCGCGACGAGGGCGATGCTCTGCACGTTCCCGAGCCCGAGGGACGCCACCATTACCCCTGCCACCACCACAACCGGCGCCTTCGACCCTTTCCCCAGCCACAGTGGGAGCAGGTTGTCCTCCCCCATCTGCTTCGCTGTCCTAGCTCCGGCGATTACCATCGAGAGGGTGACGGCGAACGTTGCCGCGATGGCTGCGATGTCAACGGCGTAGGACACGAGTGAAGGTGCCCTGAGAGAGCTCAGTGCCACCGAGAGAGGATCAGAGGCCGACCCGTACCCGATCCAGCTCATCGCCGTGAGGAGGGCGAAGACGACAAGGACATACAGAGCCGTGCTAATCACGATTGACGTGATGATTGCCCTTGGTACGGTCTTCGGGCCATTCTCGACATCTGGGGTCAGCGTGGCGATCGTGTTGAACCCTGAGTAGGCAAAGAAGGCTATGTTGGCAGCGACGATCACGCCGAGCCCTCCTGTTGGGAACAGGGGCGCAAAGTTACCCGGCGTGAACCTTGCCAGTGCGAAGACGGCTACAAGAAACACCGCAAGTCCGACAATCTTGACTATCACCAGGCCCACTTCCATCTCGGAGGCAAGCCTGATGCCCCTAACCTCGACGTATGTGAGGACCAAGATCAGAAGTGCAGCCGCAGGATAGTAGGCTGTCGCTGGGACTCCGACATTGATGAGGTACGACGCGAAGCCGAGCGCGACGGCCGCCCCACTAACCGCATACGCAATGAGGCGGAACCATCCAACGAGGAACCCGATTGTATCGCCCATGGTAGCTCTGGCGAAGCTGTAGACCCCGCCCTCGAGGCTCGGGAATCTGGAGGAGAGTTCGGCGGTGTTCAGACCAACAGTGATAGCGAGAATGGCCGTTATGCCGAAAGCAACGAGCGCTGCTGGCCCAGCAGCGTCTATCGCGGACCCGGCCATGACGAATATGCCAGCGCCGATGATGTTCCCCAGGCCGACGGCCACGGCGTGGGTGAACGTTAGCTTCTTGGCCATCGGAAGTCGACGCCAGCATCCTAGTCCATGGTGATAAGCACAGCGAGCAGAAAGGAACCAAGCATGGCCTTTGGGGTTTCTGCCTTGGCTCCTCTATCTGGTTTTGTATTCATCTCCCTACGCAGAGAGTAATGCGATTTACAATTCGCCCTCAAGGGTGCATTATCAGATCAGCTATGCAACCTGTTCTGCCAGCTTATCTTGCCTAACTAGGCGTGCAGGATTCGAAGTCGGGAACCTGCTTTTGGTCCCCTTGCCCATGATTTGACCGCGAAGTCCTTCGAAGCGACTATCCAGGCCTGCGAGAGTCTCAGTGTTCTCACCTCAGTCGAACTCCTTCTTCTCGAACAGGATCAATCCTAGGACCGTAGCGACCGCAAAGTATGCGAACATTATCGCAAGGCCCTCAGGGATGGACGCAGTGAACGAAGATATCCCGCCTACCACAGTCTCGTGAGGAGGGTAGCCGGAAGATGAAAGAACGTTCGAGATTATCCCTGCGCCATAGGTCAGGACAAACCAGGGCTCGGAGTTCGACAGGGCCGTTATCAGCGGGGTAATGAAGTTGAACCCGAACAACAACAGGATGGCAGTCATCAGAATCGAGTAGGAGCTGTTCTTGAATGCGGAGCTTACGAGGAATGAAACTCCCAGGACAGGCATGATGTACAAGAGAGCGAAGACGAACGATTCGCCTAGCTGATATGGGATGTTGGGTCCGAAGTAGATCGCGCCGTCCGCTATCGTTATCACAGCGTAAACGCCAATTGTGATTGCGGAAGCAAGGAAAGACGCAATCCATTTGCCAAGATAGATGGACGACCTTCTGACCGGGTTCGGCAGCAGGTAGTACCCTGTTTTGTTCTGGAATTCGTTCGAAATCGCGTCGGCTCCAAAGAAGATGCCGGTGAGGATCACGCACAGACCCACCACGGTCCCCCACCATATCGAATAGAACGCCATCGGAGACGAAAGATACGTGGACGGCTTGTAGACGTATGTCACCGCCATGATCGCTATCCCTATCGTCGCAATGATGGCAAGTAGGATGTAGAATCGGGTCGAACGCAGATAGTTCAGGAACTCGAACTCGGCCTGGACGCCGCACTGGGCGAGGCCGGATGGGACTTTGTTGTTCGCCCCTTCGAAAGGTTGAGCTTCAGTGTTCGCAGCCAACACACACGCCTTTCATACGTTCTCCTTGATCAGGTTGAGATAGACGTCCTCAAGAGCGGACGATGATGCCCTGAAGCTGTTGACCCCAAGTCTCAGCGCGACCAGCTCTGAGAGGATCTCTGCCTGGGTCTCGGCATCTCCGAGGAACTTCAGCCTGAGTTTTCGGTCGTCCAGCACTTCCACGCTGATGACTCCGCGTATCTCCCGTATCTTCTCGATGGCCCCTCTGCCCGAGCGCGGGTTTGCAAAGCCTACCTCCATGACCGAACCTCCTCCGGAGAACCTGCTGGTGAGGTTCTGGATGGTGTCGTACGCCAGGAGCTTCCCGTGGTCGATTAGAGCCGCTTCGTCGCAGACATCCGTCACCTCTGACAGGAGGTGCGAGCTCATGAAGATGAGCCTCTTGCGTTTCTTGAGGCCCTTTACCATCTCACGGACCTCGCTCATCCCCCTCGGGTCCAGCCCGCTCGTCGGTTCGTCTAGCAGTAATACTTCGGGGTCGCTGAGGAGCGTGGAGGCGATGTTCACCCGTTGCTTCATCCCCTTCGAGAACTTCCCCACCTTGCTGTCGCTCCAATCTTCCATGTGCACTTCGTGAAGGGCTTCTTCGATCTTCCTGTTCCTAATCTCCATGGGGACTCCGCGGTGCTTCGCGATTAGCATCAGGGCCTCCCTCGGCGTGACAGAGGGATAGATCTCCGGCGTTTCTACTAACGCTGCCACAGACGCCAACGCCCTCTTCTTGTCAGAGTGCACATCCATTCCGTTGATCAGCGCCTTCCCAGATGACCTGTGAATCAGATCTGTGAAAATCTTGAGTGTGGTGGTCTTCCCTGCTCCGTTGGGACCGAGAAAGCCGACGCACTTTGCACCTTCGATCCTCAGACCCAGGTTGTCGAGGGCGGTGAAGGAATCGTATTCCTTGGTGAGTTTGACGGCCTCGATCGAGGGAATCGAGCTCGCCATGAAACAACCACTCGACGAGGAGGCCGAGTCCCTAGGGTGTCGGAGGGCTTTGCATGCTAGAGTTCTTTGGCGTTCTCGGCGTGCTCTTCATGCGCCGGCCCAATACCATGATGACGATACCGGCGATGATAACGACAAGACCGCCCAGTACAAGTGGATTAGACCCCACCGTGCCCCCGTTGGTTGGAGTGGCGACGACCTTTGAACCCGGCTGCGATGTCCCGAAAGCCACGTAGTAATAATCTCCCATAAGGTTCGTGTAGGTCACCGTTCCTGCGACGCTTGAATGCGGCGCGAGAGCGTACTGGCCGAAGTTGGTTGAGCTGACTAGGTTCAGGTCCTGGGCAGGAATGAGCCCGCCGTTCGCAGCCGCAGACGTAACTGCTATGTCGGAGGTCGCGTTGAGCTTCAGCTCAGTCGACACATATTCGCCGGTCTGGGGTTGGGTGAAAGTGTTGACGATGGTGAGCCCCCGAAGCACCCCCACCACGCCGACCGCAATGATGACGACGCCGACTATGAGGACGACCGCGCCTATTATGACTATTGACCTGGCCATTCAGGATCCTCGAGGCTATCTACAGTCACTCGGCTTAAATGTGTTCTGAAACGTACAAATTCTGTACGAATCGCGACGTTTTACGGCGCGGAAGCAATAAGACCAACAGGGGGACGACAGGGCCAAAATGATGGATGACGGAGTGGCCTATTCTTCGCGAGACGAAATCAGTCAGGGAGTCAAGAGGGCCATTCTCCTGAACGAACACCTGCTGCGCCGAGCATGGGGAGTATGCTACGTGGCACTCGCCCTTTCAATGTCATTCTCGATTTTCGGGGTGCCGATCATCGGCTCTCTGGCTATTGCGAAACCCTTCGGATTCCTTGGTGAGATAGCCATGGCGATGACCGCGAGCGGCTGCGCACTAGTCGCCATTCTTTGGGCCTTCAAACCGGTCCGGAACGCGGCCATGATCATACAGCCTGAAGAAAACCGAGCCTGGTCACGTCTGCTCGGTTACAGTTTCTTGGCCCCTTTGTGGATCGCGGTCAACGGGATCGTGGTTTCGACGATCGTGCTCGCAAAGGCACAGGTCCCCCTTATCGACTTCCTAGTCCACTTGGGACTGGCCCTCTACGTGTACTACGCTCTGGGGCTCTCTTTCGCGAAAAGGATTCCCCCGGAGGCTTCCGTCGCGGTCGCGTCGCTCACGCTGAGCAGTATATCCTCCATCGCTCTGTTGACGGTCAGCGCAAGCCCCGGAGCCTACGCACTCCTATGGGGGGCTACAATTCTCGTCTGGATCTTCTCCGGGGTCTATGCCCGCACCAGGCCCATTCCGGAATTCGAGGAGGAGCGAACTGGGCTTGAATGATGACGAAACCAGACGAGGATTTAGTAAGCTTGCCACTGACGAGACCATTAGATCGCTAAGTGAGCAGCTTAGTAGCTCGACCTTCAAATCCTCTACTCGTATAATGATCCTCGTGCTGCTTTCACTGGCTCGAAAGATGAGCTCAGTAGAACTGAGGACCGTGACAGGGCTTGGGAAGGGGAGCCTTGAGAATCACTTGAACAAACTCGAAGGCCTCGGTCTTGTCAGGATAAGCAATCAAAAATCCCTCGGAGCAAGGGGTGTTTCGAGGCAGGTGGTCGAGATAACTGATAAGGGAATCGACACTTGTCGCGTCCTTGTGAAAAGCATCTCGAGTCTGGCTCTCTGAAAGAGCCACCGTTGATTGCCCTGCGTGCCCGGAACGAGGGGAGGTTATTCGCTACCTTAGGGTGCCGGGTGGACCTCAGACTGGGCCTTGGCCTTCCACCAAATCTCTGATTCGCTTCATCCCTTCGGCTATCCTATCTCTTGAAGTCGTATAGGACAGTCGGAGGTGGGACTCGCCGCTGCTGCCGAAATAGGCGCCGGCGACGCTCGACACCTTCTTCTTCGAAAGCAATGAGTCAGCTAGGGCGATTGATTCGGAATCCGCGACCCTCGGGAAGCAGTAGAACGCGCCCTGCGGCGGCTGGCAGTTCCAGCCAGGAACCTTCCGGATTCCATCTACCATCAGGTCTCTCCTTGCCCTGTACTCGGAGTTCATGGCCTTCTGCCATCCTCTGTCCCCTGTGAGTGCGGCTACCCCTGCCTTCTGCACGAAAGAGGGAGCGCACGTGCTAGTGTTGTCTTGGAGGTTCACTAGCGCGTCCGTCAAGGCCCTTGAGGCGATGGTGTACCCCAGCCTCCACCCCGTCATCGCGAACTCCTTGGAGAATCCGCTCACGACCACGAAATAGCCGTCTTCCAGATTGGCAGAAGGGATCTTCTC
>OCOJ01038852.1_pt3 | contig 12090 bp, 12 predicted proteins | sample 1539251 | NCBI WGS metagenome assembly OCOJ01 (sample SAMN01911457, study PRJEB22624) | soil metagenome | biome: Soil | place: Malaysia | collected 2012-04-30 | depth RA_metagenome m
CCGCGGCTCATTCTCCCTGTCTCGACGGCGCTGTCAGGCCTGGTGGACTTTTCTATTGGTTTCGCAGTTCTTGCAGTCTTCACCGCCTTTTATCGCATCCGCCCCACGCTCGCCGCTCTGTGGCTTCCCGTGTTTCTCCTCCTTGCCATCGCCACGGCTTTGGGCGTCGGCCTCTGGCTTTCGGCGCTCAACGCGCTCTATCGCGATGTGCGGTACGTCATTCCCTTCCTTATCCAATTCTGGATGTTTGCTTCGCCCGTCGCGTATCCTTCGACCCTTGTTCCCGCGCGCTGGCGCTGGCTCTACGGCCTCAATCCTATGGCTGGAGTGATTGACGGCTTCCGCTGGGCCATCACCGGGCACGGCCGGCCTCCCAGCCTTATTCTTGTCGCTTCATCGATTGCCGTTGCTTTCGTTCTGGTTGGCGGGCTTATCTTCTTCAATCGCATGGAGACCACGGTAGCGGATCGGGTGTGAAGCGAGGTGAGTGACGAGGGCGAGGGAGGGCGTTCCAAAATGGGAAGATCCCCCACCACCCCGGCAGTTTTCGTAAGAGTTGCAAACAAAGAACTTACAGGATACGTAAAATGGAAGAGTGTACGGAACTTGGAAGTGGCGAGCGGCGACAGCTTGCAACAGTCAGGGAAACGGGTGGCGAGAGCACCCACCCCTCCATTGCGATGGAAAGAGTGCGCAAATGATAGATTGCAAAGGAGTTGCGAGTGCGCCGTTGCGGAAAAGAGTGCGGAAGTGATTGAAGGGAAAGGGGATAGAGGGAAGTGGCCCTTCCGGCAACGACCGGAGCCATTCGGCCGGGTTCGCCTGGGTAAACGGGTTGGAGGCGTCCAAACCACAAGGAATGTTAGCATGAGAGTTAACTAAAGTCAAGAGTAATCTAAGACGTTGAGGCAAATGGACTTAGTTGGGGAAGCCGGGAGGGAGCCTGCAAACCTTGCAACGATAGACGATCCAGCCGCCGCCAAGGGCCATGACCAGCGACACCAGCGCCCCAATCCATCGCGGAATATGGACCACCGGCAAGACCCACCACCATACGGCCACCACGCGCAGCGCCCGCGATGAGGCAATCTTCGCGCTCGGCGTTCCCGCCTCCCGGAACATTTCCTTGACGTCGTTGTTGTGCGCATCTTCCAAGGCGCGGTAAGCCGCGCCCCACCCGTGAATTAGCGGCGCCCGCGCGGGAGACCAGAGCAACGCGCCATCCGGCACACCCTGCTCCAAGGCCTCCGCATAATAGCGCTCGTAGAAAGATACCAGCGTGGGAGCATTCACGAGAAAGCCCGCCAAAATGAGGATTGCGAGTGCACGAAGCCATTTTTCTTCCAGCAAACCGAGCAGAACGGCCGCGCAGGGAAGCACGGGAAACATCAGGCGCGGGCCCCAAGACCATCCGCCTTCCCAGGATTTCCACAGAGAATGCAGTCCCAGGTAGCCAAGGAACATCGCTGCAATCGCGAGAGTTTCCAGCGAAGCGAACTTCCTGGCTTTGCGCCACGCTGCGAGCGACAGGACGAGCGGCGGGCAATACCAGGGGATTCCGCGCCCGGGACTGACCAGCAGTCCGGCAAGGCCCACCGGAACGTTCGCCAAGGAGAACGAATAGGGCTGGCCGAAGCTCAGGGGGTTGCCGAACCGCGCAAAGTTATACACTGCGTACAGCGTCAAGCCAGCGGCTGAGCCCACCGCGGGAATCACACATTCCTTCCATCCGCGACGTTTCAGGAGCAAGTACGCGGAAAGCACAGGTCCAACCAGGATGCCCGTGGGCTTCGCCAGAATCGCCAGGGCCGAGAAGATGCCGCCCGCAAAAGCCGCGCGCGGCTCCGGGGCATTTGCATCGCGAAAAACAAAATAGACAGCCGCAGCAATGAGCAGGGCGAGCAACGGCTCCGCATAAAACGTCCGCGCGTAGACCATCGCCACGGTCCCGAGTCCAAAGGCCAGCGCTGCCCGGCGGGCTCCCGCGAGCGTGCTTCCGAGTTGCAGCGCAATCTTGGCCACGAGCCCAACCGTTGCCGCCATGAACAGTGCGGGCAAAACGCACGCGAAGACCGCAGCCACATAGTGCATGGGCACATGAAAACCTCGCGAAACCGGCACGGCCGCGGCCACGAATGGCACCGCCAGAAACGAGAGCAGCGGATACCACTTGGAATATGTTTGCCCACCGCTCCCGGCGATCCCCAGGTCCGGAGAAATTACGGCTATGGAATGGCGCGTCACCAACGATTCGGCAACGGCGAGCATCGAATTGCCGTCCACGGAATAAATTCCCGGGGGGAGAAACGCCAGGTAAATGAGCGCAAACCCGATTCCCAGGGCCCATGCCAGCTTGCGGGCTTCGCGCTCCTCGGGCGCGCCACTCCATTCGGTTTTCTCGCTCGGTACCGCATCTTTCTGCGTCATGGCCGCTCGCAGCGTAACACGTTCCAACGTTCCGATGACGCTTTCCGCCCTGCCTCGTTATAATTGACTCCTTGTGCGAGGGGTCAGCGTTCTGACGTTCGAACGTTCAAACCTTCAAACGATGAATCCCGTGATTCATGCCGACGGCCTGTCGAAGCGCTACCAGCGCGGCGCGNCTTCAGCGAAGCTCGCTGTTGCGCGACCATCTGAGCCGGGCGCTGCGTTCGCCGCTCTCGGTCTTCCGCCGCGCGAAGGATGAAACGTTCTGGGCGCTCAAGGACGTTTCGCTTGAGGTCGGGGAAGGAGAAGTCCTGGGCCTCATCGGGCGCAACGGCGCCGGCAAGACGACGCTGTTGAAGATTTTGTCTCGAATTACGAGGCCCACATCGGGCTGGGCGGAGATTCACGGGCGAGTCGGCTCGCTGCTCGAAGTGGGCACGGGCTTCCATCCGGAGCTGACCGGGCGCGAAAACACGTTCCTGTCGGGCGCGATCCTGGGCATGTCCAAGCGCGAGATCGAAGAAAAATTCGACGAAATCGTGGCCTTTGCCGAGCTTGAAAAATTTATCGACACGCCGGTCAAGCACTACTCCTCCGGGATGTACGTCCGGCTGGCGTTTGCCGTGGCCGCGCATCTGGAGCCGGAAATTCTTCTTGTTGACGAAGTCCTGGCGGTCGGGGACATCAATTTCCAGAAAAAATGCCTGGGGAAGATGGGTGATGTCGCGCGCGCCGGGCGCACCGTAGTGCTCGNTGTCGCATCAACTCAATCAGATTCGCCGCCTGTGCCAGCGGGTCGTGTGGATTGACGCCGGGGAGATTCGCCAGAACGGCCCCACGCACGAAGTTGTTTCCGCGTATGAATCCGCGATGACCCAAGGACAGGAGAACGGTTCCGCGCACAGCCGCAACGCAGGCTCCAAAGGCCGCTTTGTGCGCTGGGAAATTGCGGGGCTTCCCACTGAAAATCGTCACGTGCTAGGGTCCTTAGGCCCCGTCACGGTCAAATTTGTAGTCGAAGTAGGTGGCCCGATCCGCCATGGCCATCATGGGATCGCGCTGCGAGCTTCGGACCAGCAGCTCGTTTGGGCTTGGGCGGCCGACGGCGTGGAACTGCTTCCTGGCACCCGCGAGCTTTGCTACACCTTCCCGATGCTGCCGCTGCGCCCGGGGCCTTACACTTGGCACGTCAGTTTGTATGAGGAAGGAGCTCTGGTCGACTATTGGGATTGCGTTCCCCAAATGATTGTGGCCACCGAAATTCACCAGCATCGCAGCGATGAATGGAACGGGATCTTGAATATTCCTTCCGCCTTTGCCATTCAGGAGNTCGAAATGATCCCGCATGAGGGGCTTCCCTTCGACGCTCCTTCCGCGCTGGAGCTCACGCGCGCCAGAGAAAATTTCATCCGAACGTTTCTTACGCAGGTTCAGGCGCAGGCTGCTCTGCACAGCGCGCTGGACGTCGGGTGCGGTGTTGGCTACCTCTCCGCGTTTCTGGCTGATTTTGGGCTGAACGTCACCGCTATCGACGGCCGCGACGAAAATATCCTTGAAGCCAGGAGACGCTTTCCCGGCATCAAATTTCTTACCGCCGACGCCGAGACTCTTTCCCTCGGTGAACTTGCACCGTCCGATCTGGTCTTATGCGCCGGACTTCTCTATCACCTTGAGAATCCATTCCGTGTGATTCGCAATCTCCATGCTCTCACCGAGAAGGTCCTGATCATCGNAGGGTATGTGCACGCCGGGAACTGGCGCGACCATGGAATTGCTGGACGAAGGAACATCGAAGGATCAAGGTTTAAATTTCGTGGCCTTTTATCCGACCGAGGCTTGCCTCGTTAAGATGCTCTATCGTTCGGGCTTTCCTTTTGTTTATTTGTTCGATCGCCTGCCGGAGCATCCGCTCTATCGCCGGTCCGTTACCCGAAACCGGGAACGCACCATGATGGCCGCATCGAAGATACCGTTGGCCGCCCCCAACCTGACGCTTGCGAAAGAGCCTGTCCGGCCCGTTCACGGATTGTCGGACCCTTGGACAACGCCCTTGGTCAGGTCCCGTTACTTTATCGGTGACCTGCGGCGATCGCTGTTCAGGGCCTTAAGAGGCTCTTCACCACGCAGCGAAAGTGTGCGTTAGAGAGTGGGGGATCGCGATACCATGAGTCGAGAAATGCTGTCCCAATTGTACCGACGCGGCGCGCAGGCAGACTCGGGGCGCATCGCGGAGCTCGACGNGCATCCGAGGCATCGCCATCGGCATGGTGCTCATCGCCCACCTTTTTAAGGTCGTTAGCCGCCCGGGTTCTCCACTCGCTTACGCTCTTGTTCCCCTGCGCTTGTGCTGGAGCGGTGTTGACCTTTTCTTCGTTCTCTCGGGATTCCTCATCGGCGGCATTCTTCTCGACGCGCGCGAATCGTCGAACTATTTCCGTGTCTTCTACACCAGGCGCTTTTTCCGCATCGTTCCCATCTATGCCGTTTTGCTGCTCTCCGTGGCTTGTGTCATGCAGTTGTGGAGAGTTGGGGTCATCTCAAACTACGAGGAAGTCTTTACCGGGGCCATGCCTTGGCCCTATTTCGCACTTTTTTTTCAAAATGTTGGTATGTCCCTGCACCATGTTTGGGGCACGTTTCCTCTCGGCGTGACCTGGTCTTTGGCCGTCGAAGAGCAGTTCTACCTCACACTCCCGGTGCTGATTCGTTTTCTGGATCGTCGCGCTCTTCTCCGCTTCATCCTTGCCGCCATCTGCGGGGCACCCTTGCTGCGCGTTTGGTTTTACCATCATGACCCCACAAATTCTTTTGCTTGGTACACGCTCACGCCCTGCCGCGCCGACGCGCTTCTTCTCGGCGTCCTTGGCGCAGTTGCCGTTCGTGAACCTCTCTGGCGCGCCTGGCTCCTCGCCAAGCGGAAAATACTTCTGCTCATCATGGCAGGCTTGCTCTTTGGAACCGCAATGCTTGGCTGGCGCGCCCCTTCCCATGAGGTGCCCCTAATGGCCACATTCGGCCTCACATGGATGGCCCTGTGTTATCTGGCGTTTTTGCTCTATGGTGTGCTTTTCCCCGACAGTCGACTCAGCCGTTGCCTCCGTTGGGGCTGGCTCCGTAGCTTGGGCATCATCGCGTACGGCACGTATCTCTTTCACGAGTTCTTTCTCTCTATGTTCTTTGGTCGCACTCCCTGGCTCTATTCCTTCCGGGACGTGAGCCTTTCTCTGGTGACTCTGATTGTCACGCTTCTGTTCTGCCGGCTCTCTTGGGTGTACTTTGAAAAGCCGCTCGTTAAGCTCGGCCACCGCGCGACCTATCAATTCGGCGAAGATCCCCCCGCCGCCCCGCCGGCCGTTTCGCCCGCAGAAGCCTCGCTTCCGTGAGTACGGGCTGGGGTTCACGCTGACGCCGGCGGGCCCAAGTGATAGAAGCTATGCTTTATCCTTGCTGGTGGCTATTTGTCATTGGCGACGACGGTGATTGCTCTCACGCTATCGTGGAAGACGGTCCGCACATGCGGCCCGGTCAATCCGGGGTCGCTCGCAGGAGTGAACACAAAATAATCGTATTGCGAGGGCTCGAGCGCATGGGGACTTTGCCAGAAGTAGGACTTGTCCTTCACGTCGTACTCGGCCATCCAAGTGGCGTTGAACTTACGGCGGTAAAAATTGATTTCGGGCTCGTACCACCAGGTTCCACCCACGCGCACATTGGTCAAAGCGCGTCTCTGGGCGTCGCCGGCGATGGTTTGGTAGAGCTTGAGGGAAATGACGTCGTAGGCGTTGTACCGGAACTGGGTTACCTGGAGGGAGAGCGCGTAGTCAAACACCACGATGGCGGCGATCAGCAATCCCGCAGCCCTCAAATAGGATCGCGGGAATCGCGCAGAAATCTGCTGCGCCGCCAGAATCCCTCCCACCGTGAACAGGGGAATCAGGAACAGGCAGTACCGGCTGAAGGGATAGTCGATCTCCGTTGTGAGCCGAAGAAACACGATGAGCAGAACGCTCGTGACCGCCGCACCGGCAAAGACTTGACACTGCGCTCTCTGCGCACCTCTTGATTCGGCGGGCTTGCGCAACGCCAAGAGCAATCCGAAGCCAACGAGGAGGAAGAGCAACGGGAATAGCACGTACGCCCCAAGATCCGTCACCTTTTCTTGCCAACTCCCTGGCGGCGACGGGACAGCACCCAGTACGTTGAATATGTCATCCGTCCATTCGTACAGAAAGGAGGCGTTGAATATGTCGCGGGCCGCGAGAGCAGCGTTCTCAAAATGGGTTTTGTTGGGCGCCCACCGTGCCTGAATCAGGTAGGGCCAGAGGAAGCAGAATCCGGCGACAGCTCCCGGAACCAGGAACCAGCTCGCAAAATCGCGGAGCTTGCGGTCGCGAAATTTCAGGAGCGCGCGGAACCCGCCCATCGCCACGGCGGAAAACGTGAGTACAAGGCTGGCTACGGGTACCACGTTCGTAAAATTTCCCAATACGGACATGGCCAGCGCCACAGAGGCGATAGCACATCCCCATTTCCACGCTTGGTCTTCGGGATTGAATTGGCCCTTCTCCGCCAGCCATGCCATCGCGCACATGGCCACGACCAGCCCCGCCAGCCCCAGGATGTAGCCGCGCGCCGCCGGCATAAAATCCAGAATCTGGGGATTCAGGCACAACATCACTACGGACAGGAATAGCAGGATTCCGTCTCCGAAGAGCTTTCTGCACAAAAGATAGGCGACAAGCAGATAAATGGCAGTGCCGAACAGGCTTGGCAGGNCGAAGAAGGAACTCACTCCTTCCCAGCGTCCAGACAATCGGCTTGGCGATCAGCGTAAATAGAATGTGATTGGCCGGGTTGTATTGCAGTACGTGGTAAACGCCCCCGTCCAGAAACCATTCGTACTCGAGAGCCTCGTCGTGCGCGATGGGCTGCGTTTTTGCCCGGTAGACGGTGAGGCCGGCGGCCAGCAGGAGCACGCAGAAGGCCAGCCCTCGCCACAATGCGGATGTTTTCATAAGCATCCGGTGTTATCAGAGCCGCGCAATCTCTGTCAAACCGCAACTTCGCCTGCCGCATTGCTTCGCTACGCCGACAATGTCGGCGCACTCCCGGGATGACTCATGGCAACATAGGCTGGATATAAATGCTCATCCTCTCAGCCCTGGCAATCGTTCTCACGTGGAGCNGCCGTCGCCATCGTTCTCATCGGTGCCGGATCGCTGATCCTCCGGCGGCTCGACAGCGACTATTCTCTCTTGGAAGCGTTCTGGCTGGGTCTCGCCGTTTTCGTGGCGCTTCTTGAGATTTGGAGTTTGCTGCGGCCTGTGAACTCCACGATAGGTATTTTGCTCCTGTGCGTTGGCGCCGCGGGGCTGATCGAAAATCAGGGCGTGCTGTTCCATGGATTTAAGACGGCATTGCGAGCGTCCGGCTGGCCGATAGCGCTTTGCCTTGCGATGGTCACGCTTGTGGCTTTCCGGGCATCCGGCCCTTGCGACTATTTCGACACCGGCCTTTACGGGGCGCCAGCCGTCCGCTGGATCTTGACGTATCCGGCGGTGCCCGGCCTCGCGAACGTCCATGGGAGATTGGGTTTCAACAGTTCCGCATTTCTTTGCATAGCGGCTTTGAGCCAAGGCGTATGGAAGGGCTTGGGGTTCCATTTGTTCACCGGATTTGTGATTGCCGCCATCTGGTTCACGCTGCTGCCCGCCTGTATCCGCCTGGTTCGGGGATCCTCCACGTCTCCAGCCGATTGGTTCTATTGCATCCTTGCGATTCCCATGGCGTTTTGGGCTGCACGCGGAAAAATTGTGGGCACGCAGACGGATGAGCCCGCCACGATTGCTTGCCTGGTTGCCGCGGGAATGATGTTCGAGTGGCTGCACCTGAAAGATGCAGAAGGTGACCGGGAATTGAGTTATGCGCGTCTCATGACGGCGACGAGCCTTTTTGCACTGGCTGTGACCTTCAAAGAAACAACGGCCATTTTCGCCGGGCTGGCATGGTGTCTGGCATTTCGCTGGATTTGCTCGCAGAAACAATCCGGCGGGAAGCGCAAGCGTCATATTGTTGGTTCCTTGGCCGTATCGGCGTCGCTCATCCTGCCCTGGTGCGCGCGCGGGATCATTTCGAGTGGCTACCCTTTTTTCCCGGTGACCGCGTTCGGATTTCCCGTGGATTGGAAAACTCCGTTTTCGATGGCGCACTGGTATTTTGCCGGGGCTCGATCCTGGGGGCGCATGCCCGAGGTGGAGCTCGCAGATACGCGGGGTCTCGCGTGGCTGCGTCCATGGATAGACCATGCGATTCGAGACCGCGCCTCGTTTCAGGTTCCGCTCTTGATTTCTTTGGGCGGCTTGGCAGTCGTGCTTGGCCTTCGGCTTCGAAGAAAAAACTGGCCGGCTTATTCTTGGGTCGGGCTGCTGATTCCCTCGCTCGCTGGCACAGTCTTTTGGTTCGTCGCGTCTCCGGCCCCGAGGTTCGGGCAGTTTGCTATTTGGACGGCTGCTGGGACTCTGGGCACCTGGGGAATTGTGGCGCTGACGTGCGGGCCTCGACGCGTTGAACGCACGAAAATCATATTGGCGGGGCTGCTGGGATTACTGGTCTGGTGCCTCATCTCCTTTGGATGGAAGCAGCCTTATGAGCGCCTGCTCGCTGAAAAAGCGCTGGCGCCGTTGCCGGAGGTTAGCGTTACCTCGCGTCGCACGCTGTCGGGAGTCAGCGTGTATGTGCCAACGAAAGGGAACCAGTGCTGGGATGGACCCCTGCCATGCACTCCTTACTTCGACGAAACGCTGCGCTTGCGCGATCCCCGGTCGATGCGGTTCGGATTCAGCTCCGAGGCGCAAGAAAGCATCCTGCCGAGATTCCAGGTGGGTCATCGCCAGGCGCCGCTCGTGCCGTTGCGTCACGACGCGCTGTACGGTTTCTCTCTTCCTTAGTCTCTCCTGGCTTCTATGAGGATCCTGCGTTTCAGCCCCCGCTGCGCCTGCCTCCAAGTAACGCTGGGCCACTGCTGCGCGGTGTGAATCATCCGTTTGCACGAAGAGCAATCGCCACCTTGAGTACTTAACGCTTACGTGCCGCGCATCTGACGATCTTGTGCGCTGCAAATTGTGTCCGCTATCTTGGTAGCTTGGAAGAAAAATCAGTGCTGACAATTTTCTCGATTCCCAAGGGCTTCAAAGGGCAAATCGGCGTCATCCAGCGCAACGCGATTCGGAGCTGGACGCTTCTGCAGCCTCGGCCCGAAGTCCTTCTTTTCGGCAAGGATGAAGGCACCGCCGAACTCGCGCGCGAATTGGGAATCCAACATTTCCCGGACATCGCCACAAACGAGTTTGGCACGCCTCTCCTCAACGATCTTTTTCGCAAGGCGGAAGCGGCGGCCCATTTCCGGACGCTTTGCTACGTCAACGCGGACATCATTCTCCTGAGCGATTTCCTTCGGGCCGTGGAGTTGGTACAGAAAGAGCTTCCTGGGTCGCTGGTGGTCTCCAAGCGCATCAACCTCGACGTGACCGAACCCTTAGCCTTCGGTCCTGGTTGGGAAGAGGAATTCAAGAATCGTGCCAAAGTGAGCGGTTCGGACGACCACTATTCCTCGATCGACGCGTTCGTTTTTCCAAAAGGGATGTACCGTTCTGTTCCGGACTTTGCGATTGGCCGGCTGTGGTTTGATCACTGGCTCATCAAAGCGGTGCGGCTGCAAAACCTTCCTGTCATCGATGCCGGTTTGGTGGCGCCGCTTTTCCATCAGAGGCATGACTACGATCATGTGCCCGGCGGAGCGGAACAGGTCTGGCGGGGAAAGGAAGCTGAGCGCAATTTTCAGCTTTACGGTGGCGTCAAGCACGCTTATACGCTGCTCGATGTCACTCACGAGCTTACCCCTGACGGTTCCATCCGGCGGGTCCGCTTCCGCAAATCCTTCCACAGTCTGAAGTATCTCGCGTGGGATCTTTTCGTTCACCGTACTGCGAGCCTTCGCAACTCGCTCGGCCTNCCGCAGGCAGCGGCTCGGCACCGTCGAAACGCCTCAAAGGCCTTGATGCGGTAGTTTCACTTTGGAAGCTAACCTTTCCCCTTATGCCCTTTCTGACAAGTCCATGCGGCTAACACTTGAAGTGTCAACTTTTTACGGGACTGGATTCCACGACGCTTTCGCGCTATCGTAAATGCTCCAGGCCAAAGGTGAATGGATGAAGTTCGTTCTGCTGGCGAGTTCGGTCCGAGTTTGTTCGAAATGTGGTAGCCCGGCAATTTACAAATCCCGCAGAAAAGGGCCGCTCGAGTTCATTCTGCGATGGGTCTTCCAGATTAGCCCCTATCGTTGCACCGCCTGCGACTATCGCCATTTCCGTTTCCGCTTTGAGCCTCCGGCAAAAGATGTTCATCATGTCCACCCGGTGTGAAGAGCGAGAGTAAGTTACAGAACGATTCTTAATTTTTCCTTAGTCTTGGTGGTGCTTTTTCCGAAACACAAGTACTGCGCGCCCATTGCATCCCACGCCCGCGCATCCGACCATGTACCGAACGGAGGCGCGCCCCCGGCTCCGCAACGGCCGCAGGCCGCCAAGGGGTTTCGGAACCTTATGGGTACTCTCAATCGCATCGAACTGGATCGTCTGGAACGCCGCGAACTTCAGCTCACGATTCTGGCCGCGGTATTTGTACTGATTCTTGCCGGTGGCCTCGTCACTTTCATGTATCCGCTGGTGTNGGTGTTTCTCCATCCGATCGGCAACAAGTGGACCCTCCGGGTGGCTTTCTTCGGTTTTTGCGCCCTCACCCTTCTCTTCGTCGGATACCTGCTCGAACACCAACGCACCGTGCGGCAATTAAAGCAGCAATTGCTCGCGGAGTTCGATCGCAACGTCAGTTTGCAGCAGCAGGCCAGCGTGGATTTATTGCAATCGATGCCCAATAGAGATCACTTCTGGGACCGCCTCACCATGGAGCACCGGAGGGCCATGACCATGCAAAAGACTCTTTCTCTACTGCTTGTTAAAGCGAAACAGGTGAGCGAGGCGCTAAAGAACAATGAAAATGCGCCGGCGTGGAGTGACTCCGCGAAAGCCATGTCAAAGAAATTGCGGCCGACGGATTCAATTTACCGGCTCGCGCCGGATCTTTTCGGCATCGTGCTTCCGGAAACGGATACATTGAACGCGAAGCGCATCGCCGTACNGATTGCAGGAAGAGTTGCAGGGAATTCGCGCGAAATACAATCTTTCGTTTGACATCACCGCGCACAACTATCCGGAACACGTGCAGAGCGCTCACGAACTGGAAGACATTGCGAAATCGCTGCTCCCCGACCAGGAACAATGGAGCCCGGCGGCGCCGGTTGCGACAAAATAAATTGACCGCCGCGCAAGCTTCGAATCCAGCGAAACGCGCGGCAGAAATTAAGCGAGCGCCTGCTTTAAATCCTCGATCAAATCTNGCGGTATCTTCCAAGCCCATCGAGACACGAACGGTGCCGGGGCTGACGCCCGCGCGGCCTAACTCCTCGGCAGTCATGTTGTAGTGCGAAGTGTAGATGGGAAGAATGACGAGCGACTCGACGCCGCCAAGGCTGGCAGCAAGAAGAAACAAACGGACGCGGTCGCAGAAGCGCCGGGCCGCGGGAAGTCCCCCCTTTAAATCAAAAGC
>OCOJ01055176.1_pt1 | contig 12081 bp, 13 predicted proteins | sample 1539251 | NCBI WGS metagenome assembly OCOJ01 (sample SAMN01911457, study PRJEB22624) | soil metagenome | biome: Soil | place: Malaysia | collected 2012-04-30 | depth RA_metagenome m
GTCGCGCTCCAGTTTCCTGGGCTTGAATAGTGCCTTGATTTGGAGCCACGTCTTGTTTAACCACTCTCGCATGCAACCTCGTCTCAAGCCCTCTAAACCGCAACCCCTTACTCGTAGCGCAGCGCTACCATCGGGTCCACGCGCGTGGCGCGGCGCGCGGGAAGATAACTGGCGAGCAGAGCCACTGCGACTTGGACGAGCGGCACGACAACGAAGGCAAGCGGATCATAGCTGCTGAGCCCGTAGAGGATTGTTGAAAGCCCCCAGCAGATGCCGCTGCAGCAGACAACGCCAATGACCGTGCCAATCAGCACCGGGCGCAAGGCTTGCCGCAGAATCAAGCGCATAACATCGCGGCCATTAGCGCCGAGAGTCATGCGAATTCCAATCTCGCGAATGCGGCGGCTTACGGCAAAACAGACCGTGCCGTACACGCCCGCAGCGGCCAGCAACAGAGCGAGGATGCCCAACGCCGCGGACAACCCGCCGGCGAAGCGAGCGGGTGTGCGCCACAATTCCAGAAATTCGGTCATGGGCTGCACATCGCCAGTAAGATCCGGATCGAGGGAGGCGACGATCGTGCGAACCGTTCTTGCGGAAAGTGTGAAGCCCGCAGCAGGGCGTACGACGAGCCGCAGGTGTGCTTGCTCGGCAGGGCCGGCTGGGAGATAGACGTAATGCGGGTGGTCTTCTCCGAGATGGGAGACTTGCGCGTCTTTGGCTACGCCAACCACTTCACAAACGGGCTGATCCGGAAAACTGAGCGTGAGCCGCTTGCCGAGCGGATCTTCGCCGGGCCAGAAAAGATGAGCAACGGTCTCCGTAACGATAATGGTCCTTGCCTGAGACTGTGTTTCCTCGGGCAGGAAGGTGCGGCCGCGCACGATGGGAATGGAGAGTGTCGAAAAGAAATTCGGTGAGACGTAGTTGAATTCCACGGCTTTGTCGGATTGCTGGCCGGGAAGGCCGGCGTCGGTCTCGTTGTGCATATTGTCCAGCGGAAGAGACGTAGCTTGGGCTACAGCTTGGACGCCGAGCGTCGTGGAGAGGCGCGCGATCAGTTCGCGGTCGAAAGCAGCAGCGCGCTCCGGGCTGTAACCTTGCGCGCCGAGGTCGAAGGAAAGCGCCTGGAGGTTTTGCATGGCAAAGCCGGGATCAATCGTCTGTGCGCGGTAAAGCGCGCGGAGCAGAAGCCCGGCGACGATGAGCAGGACCATGGAGACGGCGACTTGAATTCCGACGAGCGAGCGGCGGAGGCGATTGCCGCGCTTGGGATGTCCCTGCCAGTCTGAGCCCTCGTCTTTGAGCTGTGTGCTGACATCCACGCGCGTCGCCTGGAGCGCCGGCACCCAGCCAAAGGCGAATGCGGTGAGCAGCGTCATCGCAGCGAGATAGCCGAATACGCGGACGTCCGGGCTGAGACGCAAATTAAGAGAGGGGAATCCTTCCGGCATGTGCGAGAGAAGGAAAGCTACCAGCGTCTTGAACGACCAGAAAGCCATCAGCGAGCCTGCGACGCCGCCCAATAAGGCGAGGAGGAAACTTTCGGTCAGCAGTTGCCGAACCAAGCGGCCGCGGCTCGCGCCTGTGGCCAGCCGAACTGCAATTTCGCGACGGCGACTGATGGACCGCGCGAGGAGAAGATTCGCAACGTTAGCGCAGGCGATGAGAAGAACCAGCCCGACCGCACACAGGATTACGGCTCCGACGCCAAGGATGGTCTGGTGCTCGTCAGGAGCATCGAAGAATGTCGGAGTGAGAACCATGGGGTGGGAAGCCACGCCGGGATGATGGTGGTCAATGGCTGCGGCAACGACATTTAAGTCCGCGAGGACTTGCTCGTCGGTGAGGTTGTCGCGGACCCGGCCGACCAACTTCAGCCAGCTCAGGTCGTCATCGCCTAGCGCATCTGGCCGTGGTCCACCAAGCTTGTGAATGGCCAGCTGCATGGTGAGGGGCGTCCAGAATGCAGACCGCGCGATTTCTGTGCCAGCGAACCCGGCTGGAGCGACGCCGACGACGGTGAACGTAACGTGATTCAAAGAGATGTTTCTTCCCACGATGGCAGGATCGCCGGCGAAGATGCTCCTCCAGACATCGTCGCTCAGTACCACCACGGCGCCGGCGCCCGCTGTGGCGCAGTCGGAGTCGACAAAGCTGCGACCGGTAGCGGGCCTAATACCGAGCACGTTGAAGTAGTTACAAGAAACTAGCGTGCCGAGAAGTTTGTGCGGCTGTTCTCCGGCCAGGGTCACTTCTACGAAGGGATCGAGCGCGGCCAGTCCGGAGAAGACTTGGTTTTGATCCCTGTAGGTTTTGTACTCGAGATAGGAAAAGCGGCTGTCGGAGTCGTGGACGTTGCGATGCATCGGGGGATGCAGAATCTGGAAAGTTTGGTAAACGCTGAGAAGGCGTTGAGAGCGGCCAATCTCTACTGGGTGCAAAGCAAGGGCGTTGAAAATCTGAAATACGCCCGCGTTGACGCCAATGCCTAGCGCCAGCGTGAGGATGGCTACGGCGCTAAACGACGGAGATTTGCGCAGCGTGCGTGCGGCGTAGCGCAAATCCTGCCACAGCGTTTCCAGCCAGGTGAACGTCCACATCTCGCGGCTCCTCTCCTTGGCGCGAGTCACGTTGCCAAACTGCCGCCTCGCCGCGTACCGCGCTTCTTCTGCACGCATGCCCGCTTCGCGATTCTTCTGTTCGCGCTTCGCCAGGTGAAATGCCAACTCATCTTCCAGGTCGCGATCCAGCTCCCTGCGCTTAAATAGCGCCCTAAGCCGCAAGCCCGTTTTCTTCAGCCACTCGGAGAACATGGCCGCCTCCTAGGCCGTCTGCAGAATGCGCGCCACCGCACCCGACATCCGCCGCCAGTACTCGGTCTCCTGGGCCAGATGCTTTTTCCCCGTTGCCGTCAACGAGTAATACTTCGCGCGCCTGTTGTTGTCCGAGATGCCCCACTCCGACGCCAGCAATCCGCGCAGTTCCAGCCGGTGCAACGCCGGATAAAGCGCCCCTTCTTCCACACGCAACACATCTTCGGAGGTCTGGTGAATCCACTCCGCGACTCCGTATCCATGCATAGCTCCCCGCGCCAAGGCTTTCAGAATGAGCAGGTCCAGGGTTCCCTGCAGCAAATCTCCCTGATTTTCGTTCTTGTCTCTCATCAGGAGGGCCCCTTCGTATCCATAAGACGTTTAGGGGAGCCAAACGTTTCATCGGCTATTTGCATGGTCACCGCATTCGGCTACACCCTTGTCATGTAGCGGCCGCCGACTTTGGCGGGCCCCATTGCGCGTCCTGGCGCGATGTGGAAGCCCCGGACTTCAAGTCCGGGGAAGCGGGACTTTCAGGCCCGCGGAAATGCGCCGCACCTCAGGAAACGGGCTTTAGCCACGGTCCGGTTTTCTTCTTGCGATTTCAGCTCGGCGGTCGCCTGCGCTCTGTCCTGTAGCGGCCGCCGACTTTGGCGGGGCCCTTCCTGTGGCGATCCCAGCCCTTCTCTTGCTCCAACAGTATTCCACGCGCTATGGTACTGAGGCCCTTTTACATGCGAACCCCATTCTCCTCCCCACTGTGCCTGGCCTTGATCGGGATGTCCGGCGCCGGAAAGACCTTCTGGACAAAGAAGTTAGCCGCTTCAGGTTTCCCCGCTATCTCCTGCGACGAGCGCATCGAACAGAGGCTTGCCTCGCGGCTCGCGGCCGGCGGATTCTCGGGAATCAACGGCGTGGCCGCTTGGATGGGCTGGCCTGACAGTCCCACCTACACGGAGCGGGAAGCTCAGTATCTGGAGGAGGAAATCCACACCTTAGACGAAGTGCTGGCGGACCTGGAGCGTCAACCGGATAAATCCCTTATCTTGGATACCACCGGCAGCGTCATCTACACCGGCAATAATTTGCTGCTTCGGCTGCGCCGCCAGATGACCGTGGTTCATCTCGCCGTTTCGCCCGAAGAACAACAATTGCTGATTGAAAGGTATCTAAACGACCCAAAGCCGGTCCTCTGGCGCGGCGCTTTTCAGCCGAAGAAGGGCGAAACGCCTCACCAAACCATTGCCCGCTGCTATCCTCTGCTCATCTCCGCGCGCCGCCAAAGCTACGAAGCGCTCGCCCATTGCACCGTAAACATGGCCGAACTGCGTGACCCCGCCCTGCCTGCCGACGCGTTCCTCTCCCGCCTCCGCACCTAACCGCATTCCGTGGGCCCAGTCATAAGGCATTTTTACCGCAAAGGAGCACCCGCTGCCCGCATTTCATTTATGCATCTCAGAATTCCACCCCCCTGGAGGCATTGCCGAAACTGTTCTCCTTAGGATGATTAGATGACGGCGTCGGCTCCTTCGACCGAGTAAACTTGGTTGCTGTTAGAACGACCAAGGCTCGGAGGAAAGGAGCCGAGCAATGTTGATTATAGGCTGCGATTTTCACACACGCTATCAGCAGATCGCGATGATGGACGACGCCACAGGGGAGTTGACCGAGCGNACGTTTGGAGCACCAGAACGGCGAGGCCAACACCTTAAGGATCGCCGTCTTGTCGTGCTGGTTGATGATTTGGACCGCTGTGCCCCGGAGCTACTGCCTCGGCTCTTACTATCACTCCGGGAATTGCTGGACCTTCCCGGTTTCACTTTTCTTCTCGCGTTTGATGATGAGATCGTGGCTCGCGCTCTGACCGATACTAACCCCGCGTGGTGAGCGGGGGCGAACTTCCTAGAGAAGATACTCGATTTTCGTTTTTATCTTCCGGGCATCACAGAATTGCAGAAGGAGCGGCTTATAAAAAGGGCGATCGCCAGGTATTGTCCCTTTGTACCTGCAGATTCGGCTCAAGAAATTCGGGACTTACTTCCCAACGACCCGAGGAAGCTAAAGGCCCTGGTCCGGAGTCTTGCAGCGGTACGGCCACAGTTGGCGCGCCATGACCCCGATGAACTGAACTGGGTCGATATGTGGCTGGCGCAGTTGCTTCGGCTAGAGTCCTTTTCGTTTTTCGAGCGGCTCTTGAAAGGAGAGACCCTTGATAAGGAAGCGGGAACGCTATACCGCTTGTATGCTTCGGGATCTAGAAGCCGACTTGGGGATAAACAAGCAGACAAGAATGAAGGCGTCAGAGAGCTAATGAAAGAAAGTGGCGTTAAGGAAGCTCAAGTTGTCGACCGACTGATTCGCTTAATCGAGGCCGTTCGCTCGCGGTCAAGTTTTAAGTTTCGATATATGTGCGAAGTTTCGCTGCGCCCTCATGCCATCACATGGAAAGAATTCCGTCTCTTTTATGGTGTGTGGGCTAATAATCCGAGCGCTGCGAGAAAAAGAGGAGAAGTCACTAACGAACCTCGTTTCATCCGTATCGGGTGCGCTGTCCATTGAAGTTTTCGAGACCTTGGTTCCGGAGAGTTCGCACTTGGATATCGATGAAGGTGCAGATGCTAGGAAGGCGCTCTATCAGCGACTGTTGTCGTTGGTTGCCGCCAAGGCAGCGAGTGAGGCTATCGCCTTTTCTGGCCCGCGAAGGTAGCGTCCAAAGTCTTACTGAAGTGGGTCGCTTTTCTGGAATTAAGCATTGCGTGTTCGACCCAAGTTCGGACCTTTGGAAGGCGGGTCTGCGCGATGAATTGCTCAAGCTCGTGCGGAAAGGGCAAAGCAACCTTGTCATTTACAGGAACATGCGGGACCTCTTCCCGCCCCCGCCCCCGGCCGTAATCCCCAACACATCATCCTCGACATCCCACGCCCCGACCGCGATTAAGTCGACCCGTACTAGAATGGTGCGTGGAGGATGAGCGATNCGGGACCTCTTCCCGCCCCCGCCCCCGGCCGTAATCCCCAACACATCATCCTCAACATCCCCCGCCCCGACCGCGATTAAGTCGAGCCGTACTAGAATGGTGCGCGAAGGAAAGCGGAGGAGGAGCGATGAGGATTCGGACAACCGTTGTGGCGTTGATTTTGTTTGCGGCGGCGAGTGCGTTGGCGGCGCCGCAAGCCAAGGCTCCACGTGATCCGGAAAGAATCGACGCGCAAGGATTTCAGAAACTGCTCGAGCAGTATCACGGCAAAGCCTTGCTCGTCACGTTTTGGGCCACCTGGTGCGAGCCTTGCCGCGATGAATATCCCACGCTGAACGAACTGGCGAAGCAATACGCGCCTCAGGGATTGCATGTCGTCGGCGTCACTCTGGACGACGAGGGAGACATCATCCTGATGCGGCGGTTTTTGGCGCGCTACAAACCCGTCTTTCCCAACTACTGGAAAACGCCGGGCAATCAACAGGAATTCACGCGGACCGTATTTTCCGGCTGGAATGGCGCGCTTCCGGCCACTTTTCTTTACGCCAAAGATGGCCGCCAAGTCGCGCAAATGTTCGGCGAGAACAGCCGCGAGAAATTTGAAGCCGCCATCCGCGCGCTGCTCGCGGCTCAATAACAGAAATGCAGCGCCACTGCGCTGGTCATAGACCATCACTGCTGCACAGAATCTACCTGAGGAGACAAGGATGCTCGACACCAAAGGCAATCGCATAACGTATTTCGGACACGCCACATTTTCCCTGACGACTCCGTCGGGCCAGGTGGGGCTCATCGATCCGTGGGTGATGACCAATCCAAGATGCCCCGAAGCTCTGAAGAAAATGCCGCGGCTCGATGTGATTTTTTTGACGCACGGGCATGGCGATCATTTGGGCGATTTGCTGGCGCTGGCCAAACAGCACAAGCCAAAGATTGTGGCTATCTACGAGACTTGCTTGTGGATCGAGAGCAAAGGATTTGTCGAGCAGACCTGCCCGATGGGCAAAGGCGGTTCGCAAAAGGTGGGCGAATTTGAAGTGACGATGACGCACGCGTTTCACTCGAATTCCATCGACGAAAATGGCGTGCGGCACTATGGCGGCGAGCCGGCAGGCTACGTGATTCGCATGCCCGGCGGATTCACGCTCTATCATGCGGGCGACACTGCGCTCTTTGGCGACATGAAACTCATCGGCGAATTGTATAAGCCCAAGCTGGCGTTGCTGCCGATCGGAGATCTCTTTACCATGGGCCCGCGCGAAGCGGCCTACGCCATTCGCCTGCTCGCCGCGAAACATGTGATTCCCATGCACTACGCCACATTTCCATTCCTTACCGGCACCGTGGAGGAATTGCGGAAGGAGGCGCGAGGCATCAAGGGTCTGACGATTCACGCGCTGAAACCGGGAGACAGCCTATGATTCGCAGCGAAAATTTGCGCAGCGGCTATATTCAAGATGACGTGGAACAGTACCTCTACCAGTTGCTTCCGCAACGCGACGCCGTGCTGCGTGACATGGAAGACTACGCCGAAAAAAATCGCATTCCGATTATTGGGCCGGCGGTAGCAAGATTGCTCGCTCTGCTCGTGCACATTTCCGGCGCAAAACGCATTTTCGAGATGGGCTCGGCCATCGGATACTCCACGATCTGGCTGGCGCGAGCGGCGGGACCAAAAGCGAAAGTGNTTCTACACAGACGGCGATCCGGAAAATGCGAAACGCGCCCAGGAAAACTTTCGCCGCGCGGGCGTGGCGAAGCGCATCCACGTGCAAGTCGGCGATGCGCTCGAGCTATTGAAGAAAACGCCGGGAAAATTCGGTTTCATTTTCAACGACGTCGACAAACACCAATATCCCGCGGCTTTTAGAGTGGCCTTGCCGAAAATTCAACGCGGCGGTTTGTTCGTAACGGACAACACTCTTTGGTCGGGCAAAGCGGCGCGGCCCGCTCCTCCCGATGATAAGCATACGCTCGGCGTGCAGGAGTTCAACCGGCTGGTTTACGCCTCGAAGGAGCTGTATCCAGTCCTGATACCGCTCCGCGATGGCGTCACCGTCTGTCGCAAGCAGTAAGTCTGCTTGCGTCCGTCCGTCGCCAAAAAGTGCGCGAGGAAATGAAGCAACCATGAGCATCACCGGCGTGCCGCTCCCACTGGGACCTTGGAGAGGAGAGGGACTCCTCATTGTTTCTCACAGCTCTGTGCTTCCGCCCAACTGCGTCAAATGCGGGAAGCCCACCAAGGAGCCATCTTTGAAGCGCAGGTTTAGTTGGCACCCGCCCTGGGTGGCGCTGCTGATTCTCTTCGGGATTCTGCCTTACGTGATTGTGGCCATGGCCACCGGCAAGCGCATGACTGTCGATGTTCCGCTGTGCTCGAAGCACCGCGAGAAATATAAGGCTCTGCGGTTGGCGGGAATCATGCTGGTTTTCGGCAGTATCGCCGAATTCCTCGTAGCCGGGACTCTGCTTTCAGACGAATACCAAGGCCTTGGCATTACTGGGGGAATCCTGGCAGTTCTCGCCGGTTTGGTCTGTCTGGTTATGTTTACCGCGGTCCTCCGGACAAAGTACATTGACGACAACTTCGGTTATTTCCGGAACGTGAATGCAAATTTTCTGAACCTGCTGCCGCCTCGCCCGCCAACGGTTCCGCCGCACTAAAGAGGACGAGCCATGGCGTTGGAAGATTTTTGTGCGCAAGGAAAAGTCGCTAGGACCGGAGAAAATTGCGAACAAAAAAGCCGAGATTGGCGGGGCGCTCGGCGAGGCGCCGCATGAAATACGGAAACCAGTCTTTCCCGAACGGGATATAGATGCGCAGGCGGTAGCCGTCCTTCACGAGCTGGCGCTGCAAATCCGGGCGGATTCCGTAAAGCATCTGGAATTCGAAATCGTCTTTCGTAATCTGCTTGGTGGCGGCCCAGCGAATGGTTTCGGCAATCATGCGCGGATCGTGCGTGGCGATGGCATGGTAAAAACCGCTGGACAAGAGAATCTTCATCAGCCGGAGGTAGTTGAAATCGACGTCTCTTTTGTGGGGATACGCTACTTCGGGCAACTCTTTATACGCGCCTTTGCAAAGCCGGATCCGGCAGCCGTACGCCAATAAGTCGTTGACGTCGGTTTCGCTGCGATACAGATAAGACTGGATTACCGTGCCAACCGCAGGATTCCGCGAGCGAACGCGCTTCACCAGCTCGATGGTGCTCTGCGTGTAAGCCGAACCTTCCATGTCCACGCGGAGAAAACTGTCGTGCCGCGCCGCGAATTCCACGATGGAGACGACCAAGCCCTGGCAAAAGTCGGTATTGAGGTCGAGGCCAAGCTGCGTCAGCTTGCAGGAAACGTTGGCGTGGAGATTTTCTTTGTGGATGCGCTCGTAGATTTCGAGATAGGTGTCGCGAGCGCGCTGCGCATCGGAAGTGTTCTTGCAGTTTTCGCCGAGGTAATCGAGCGTAGCGAACATTCCGGCGTTGTTGCAAGTGCGCGCAGCTTCGATGGCTTCGTCCAGCGTCTCGCCGGCCACGAAGCGGCGGGCCATGCGCCGCGTCTTTTCATTGGAGGTGACCCATTTGGCGAAGCCGGGGCTCTCGGCGAGCTTGAGAAGGGTCGAACGAAGCATGCAGTAAGATTATGCCCGTCCTCAACTTGAGCGACTAGCCCTTGTGCTCTTCCAGGAACTTTTCCGCGTCGATGGCGGCCATGCAGCCCGAACCTGCGGCGGTAACTGCCTGGCGGTAACGATGATCCTGCACGTCGCCGGCAATGAAAACGCCGGGAACGGAAGTCAGGCTGCCATGCCTGGCGATCAGGTAACCATTGCCGTTCATTTCAAGCTTGCCTTTGAAAACGGCGGTATTGGGATCGTGGCCGATGGCGACGAAAACGCCATCGACAGAAAGCTCGGTGGTGGCCTTTGTCTGCGGATTGCGAATTCGAACGCCTTCGACAAGCCCCTTGGAAGCGAGAATCTCTTCGACAACCGCAGGAACGACAAATTCGATTTTTTCATTGGCCCTGGCGCGGTCGATCATGATTTTGGAAGCGCGAAATTCAGGGCGGCGGTGAATTAAATAGACCTTGTTGGCGTAGCGCGAGAGGAAATTGGATTCTTCCATCGCGGAATCGCCCCCGCCGACAACGGCAATGGGCTTGCCGCGGAAGAAATAGCCGTCGCAAGTCGCGCAGGTGGAAACGCCGTGGCCGATCAATTCTCTTTCGCCCTTCAAGCCGAGCAGCCGCGCCGAAGCGCCAGCGGCGATAATCAAAGCCTGGGCTTCGTACGTGTCTTTGCCGGCCACGATTTTGAACGGGCGCTTCGAGAGGTCCACGTCCGTCACGGCGCCAGCCTTGAATTCCGCGCCGAATCTTTGCGCTTGCTTGCGCATGTTGGCGATCAGCTCCGGGCCCATGATGCCGTCCGGAAAACCAGGATAATTTTCGACGTGGGTGGTGAGAGAGAGTTGGCCGCCCGGCTCATGGCCGTCAATCACAAGAGGCTTGAGATTGGCGCGCCCGGCGTAGATCGCAGCGGTAAGTCCGGCGCAGCCGCTCCCGATGATGACCACGTTATACATTCTTTCGCTCTCCGGCATTAGATTCGGCATTGGACTTGCCGGGTACAATGCGAGGCCGGACATTGTAGCATTCTCAGTGAGCGAAGCTGGGGCGTGTGGGGCCAAATTGGTGGTGGTTTTTCGCGGCGCGCGTTGATTGTTTGCGAGGGCGGTGGTTATAGTCGTGGCAAGCGTCAGAAAGATGGTCGAGGTTGAAGGTTGCCCAAGGAGAAGCAAGTTATGGATCCGCGATATCCCATTGGAAAATTTGTAGCGCCTGCGGAGGTGACGCCAGCGATGAGGCAGCAGGCGATTGAAGCGATCGCAAAGCTGCCGACGGAAATGCGCGCGGCGGTGAAAGGATTGAGTGAAGCCCAACTGGATACGCCTTATCGCGAAGGCGGCTGGACCGTCCGGCAAGTGGTGCATCACGTCTCGGATAGTCACATGAATGCGCTAATCCGGCTGAAGCTGGCGCTCACCGAAGACAATCCGACGATCAAGCCCTATGACGAAACGGCATGGGCCGAACTGGCTGACGCCAAGATGCCGATCGAAGCGTCGCAATCGTTGCTCGATTCCGTGCACGCGCGCTGGGATCGCGTGTGGCGCTCGATGAAACCGGAGCAATTCGCACGGAAGCTGGTTCACCCGGACCATGGAGAGCGCACTATTGACTGGCTGCTCTTCGATTACGAGTGGCACGGGAAACACCACACCGCGCACATCACGGAGCTGCGCAAACAAAAAGGCTGGTAGCCGGTCTCTCCTGTGATGGCTCAACTGGTCTATTCGCAGACGTGGGATCCGGAGCGCTATGCGGCGAACGCGCGCTTTGTGGCCGATCTGGGCGCACCGGTGATCGAGTTGCTGGCGCCGCGCCCCGGCGAACGAATCCTAGACCTTGGTTGCGGCGATGGCGTTCTGACGGCTAAGCTCGCGGCTATGGGGTGCAATGTCGTCGGAGTGGACTCGAGCGTTCCGCAAATCGAAGCCGCCAGAAAACTTGGCCTCGATGCGCGCGTGATGGATGGCGAGAACCTGCAATTTGAGAACGAGTTCGACGCGGTTTTCAGCAATGCGGCCATGCATTGGATGCGAAATCCCGACAAGGTCATTGCGGGAGTGTGGCGAGCGCTGCGGCCCGGGGGACGGTTCGTTGCAGAGTTAGGCGGCCGCGGCTGTGTTGCGACGATCCGGTGGGCGCTGGTCGAGGCACTCTCGCGGCGCGGAGTCGATGGAGAGAAGGCGAATCCCTGGTATTTCCCCGGAGCGGAAGAATACTCGGAGAGCTTGCTGAAGGCCGGATTCGAAGTGAAATTTTTAGCATTGTTTCCGCGCCCCACTCCTTTGCCCGGAGATATCACCGGCTGGATCGAGACATTCGCCGAGAGCTTCACGGCTTTGCTGCCGCCCGAAGAGCGCCCCGGCTACATTGCGGAAGTGAGAGAGATTCTGCGACCGCAGCTTTGCGATGAAAGCGGAAAGTGGACTGCGGACTACGTGCGACTTCGCTTCGCAGCCGAAAAGAAATCCTGAAAGAGCAGCGGCTGAAGGGCTGAAAGAGAAGAAAAGCGGCAGCCCTTCGGTTCCCGCAGCCCCTCAGGTAAACAGGCTGCCGCACTTCAAGTTTCTGGCAGGTGGCGGAACGCAAGCCGGGTCGTGTACGATGAGTCGTCGCAAAAGGAGAAAGCATGAGCCGAGCTGCGGGGACTTACGCCATTTTTG